>WNFB01005638.1_pt1 | contig 11860 bp, 13 predicted proteins | sample 5400501 | NCBI WGS metagenome assembly WNFB01 (sample SAMN13153341, study PRJNA577476) | soil metagenome | isolation source: 200 cm saprolite under Douglas fir tree site 2 hole 1 | place: USA:California | collected 2015-04-18 | reverse complement strand
AAGACCGGCACGACCCAGGACTTCCGCGACAACTGGACGGTTGGCTTCACGCCCAGCCTCGCGGCCGCCGTATGGGTCGGCAATCCCGACAACCACCCGCTGGCCAACAACTCCACCGGCATCGTGGGCGCTGCGCCCATCTGGCATCAGTTCATGGCGCAGGCGCTGGCGGGGCACCCCGATGAGTGGTACGGCATGCCGAACGGCGTCGACCAGGTAGGCCAGAACTATTTCCTCCCCGGCACCGAGTCGTTGCCGCCGACGCTCGCCGCGAGCTGGCCGACCTGCCGGTTCCGCTCGTTCAACCCCTACACCGTCACCGACGCGATGTTGACGGTCAACGGGATGCCCTGCGTCCTGAGCTACATCCCGCGCGGCGTGCTACCCGGCCAATAAATAAAAAAGCCCGACGGCTGCGACGTCTGCAGCCGCCGGGTGTGAAGGGGTAGCCCGCGACTTAGGGCGCCCGCCGACTGCCGTAGAAGCCGAAGCCGCCGGCGAACAGGCCGAAGATGATCAGGATGATCCCGATCAAGGTGTAGCCGAGTACCAGCGCAATAATCCCGAGAACGATCAACAGTCCGCCTCCACCGAAGTACACCCTGCACCTCCTTTCCTAAGAATCCGCACGAAAAAGTCTGTCCCCACCATAAAGTCCACAACCCCGCGCTGTTAAGAGGTCGAATTGCGAAGTCGCTCTTTCGAGCGTAATAGCACGTGCAGTGGAGGCGGCTCGTGCGAGCACACGAGCCCACGTTCTTAAGGGCGAGAGCGCCGCGAGCCGCCGACGCCGCACATGTGCGATATGATACCCAGTATCAAATGACGCGGATTATCAAAGCACTGCTCATCGGCACTCTCCTCTTCAGCGTTCTGGCCGCCTGCGGAGCGCCCGCCGCAGGCCCCGGGTCGGGCCAACCGTTGCAGGTGATCGCCGGGGAGAACTTCTGGGGTAGCATCGCGAGTCAGCTGGGTGGCACGCGTGTCACGGTGACCAGCATCGTCACCAACCCCAATACCGATCCCCACGAGTACGAGAGCAGCGCGACCGATGCGCGAGCCTTCGCCACCGCGGATTACGTCATCCTTAATGGCGCCGGCTACGACGATTGGGGACAGAAGCTGCTCTCGGCCAACCCCGGCTCGAGCCGGAAGGTCTTCACGGTTGCCGACTTGCTCAATAAGAAGGCGGGCGACAATCCGCACTTCTGGTACAACCCCGGATGGGTCGACAGGGTCGTCGACCGGATCACCGCCGACTACCAGGCACTCGACCCGGCCGACTCGGCCTATTTCAGCCAGCAGCGGGAGGCGTTCCGGACCGCGCTGCAGCCGTACCGCGACGCGATCGCCCACATCCGATCCAGTTTCGCCGGCGTCGCAGTTGGCTCGACCGAAAGCATCGTCGTGTACATGGCGCAGGCGCTGGGGCTCAACCTGATATCGCCCCCGGAATTCATGCAGGCCATTTCCGAAGGCAGCGACCCACCCGCGCAAACCGTGGCCGAGTTCCAGAATCAGATCTCCCACCACCGGATCAAGGTGCTGGTCTACAACTCGCAGACCTCGACGCCCATTACCGAAAATCTCAGACAGCTCGCCGCCAAGAACGGCATCCCGGTGGTCGGCATGTCGGAAACGGTCGAGCCGACGACTGCCTCCTTCCAGGACTGGCAGACGAAGCAGCTGAACGCCCTGCAAGCCGCGCTAAGCCGACAATAACCGGCAGCATGGCCCGTTCGAGCTCTCCCGCCATCGTTGCCGATGGCCTGGCCGCGGCCTACCGCGACCGGCTCATCTGGCGAGACGCCACCTTCAGGGTGAACACCGGAGAATTCGTCGCCGTGCTGGGGCCGAACGGCAGTGGGAAGTCCACCCTCCTTCGATTGTTACTCGGCCTTCTGCCGCCGGCGGCGGGTAGCCTCCAGGTTCTTGGCGAGCGTCCGCATCGGGGCAATGCCGATATCGCTTATGTGCCCCAGCGCCGAAATATCGACCGCGACCTACCGGTCCGAGGTCGGGACTTCGTCCACCTCGGCATCGACGGGGACCGATGGGGCGTGGGCGTGGGCAATGCCGCCAACAACCACCAGCGGGTCGACCAGGCGATACGGTCGGTGCAGGCACAGGCCTATGCGGATCGCCCCATCGGACGGCTCTCCGGCGGGGAGCAGCAACGCTTGCTGCTGGCCCAGGCGCTCGCCGGCAAGCCACAGATGCTGCTCCTGGACGAGCCGCTGGCCAGCCTCGACCTCCGCAACCAGATCGTCATCGCCGAGCTGGTCGCGGAACTGGCGCGAGCGAACGGCCTGACCGTGCTGCTGATTGCCCACGACATCAACCCGCTGCTGCCGGTCGTCGATCGCGTGCTCTACGTCGCGCATGGCGGCGTCGCGATCGGCAAGCCGGCCGAGGTCATCACCACCGAGCAACTGAGCCGCCTCTACGACGCGCCGATCGAGGTGCTCCACGACAGTCACGGCCACATGTTCGTCGTGGGCCTGGAAGCCGAAAGCGCGCATCACGATGCCTGAGCTTTATTTGGCCGCGGCACCGTACTTCGGATGGGACCTGGTGCGAGTCGTACAGGAGCTCTTTCGCTACGCCTTCATGCAGCATGCCTTCGAGGCGGGCACCATCGTCGCCCTGTCGGCGGGCGTGATCGGCTATTTCGTGGTCCTGCGCAGCCTCTCCTTTGCGGCGCACGCGCTCTCACACATCGGCTTCGCCGGAGCAACGGGCGCGGTCCTCGTGGGGACGGCGCCGATCGTCGGATTGCTGGTCTTCACCATGTCGGCCGGCGCGGTCATGGGCGCCCTCGGCCAGCGGCTTCGTGGCCGCGATGTGACGATTGGCCTGGTGATGGCGTGGTCGCTCGGCCTTGGTCTCCTCTTCACACGCCTGTACAAGGGGTCGGCCAACCTGGCGATCGGCATCCTGTTCGGTCAGATCTTCGGCATCACCGGCCAGGACGTCGGCGTGACTTTTGTCGCCGGCTTGGTGACCGTGCTGTTAGTGCTGGCCGTCTACCGCCCGCTGCTGTTCGCCACGCTCGACGAAGAGGTCGCCGAAGCCAAGGGCGTGCCGGTTCGAGGTCTATCAATCGCTTTCATGGTCGTCCTGGCGGTCGCCGTCTCCGAGGCGGTCCAGGTGGTTGGCGTGCTCTTGATCTTCGCCCTGATCGTTGCCCCCGCCGCCATCGCCGAGCGCTTCACCACTCGGCCCAGCCGCGGGGTGCTGCTGGCCGCGATCCTGGCGGTGCTCTTCACCTGGGCAGGACTTTCGCTCGCCTACTACCTTCCCTACCCCGTCGGGTTCTTCATCACGACGATCGCTTTCTGGAGCTATATCCTGGCGCGGGTGCTGACCGGCGTCATCGCGCGGCGGGCAACTGGCCGGGTCCGTCCGTGGCGCGAGGAGCAGGTCCGGCACTCGCCGTAGAAGTCGAGGGTGGCGTGGTCGACCCGAAAGCCGCGCTGGCGAGCGATGGTCTCGGCGAGCGGGGCGACGGCCTCCTCGCCCAGGTCTTCGACGGTCCGGCAGGTGGTGCAGATCAGGTGGTGATGATGCCCGGGCTCACACCAGACATAGGCGGAAACGTGCCCGGGCCGCTCCAACCGCTGGGCCAGGCCGGCGCTGACCAGGGTGTCGAGCGAGCGAAACACGGTCGCGCGCCCGATGTAGGCATGCTTCTTGCGCACGCGCTCGTACAGTTCCTGCGCCGAGGTCTCTTTTTCGGTCTGCGCCAGTACCGCGGCGATCGCGAGCCGCTGCGGGGTTAGCCGAACCCCCGTCTGCTGCAGGGCGGCTTGAGCCGCTGTCTCAACCACAACCAAATGATACTGGTCCCGGAGCCTCGCCCATCCCCTGGCCGCTGTCTGACTAATCCGTAAAGACCGCCGAGATGTACATCTTTCCGGCGTCGGTGGCGGTGCCGATCCCGACCTGGCGGAAGTGTGGACCAAGAATGTTGTCGCGGTGTTCGGGCGAGTTCATCCACCATGTCTCCGCCGATGTCAGCGCATCGTCGAAGGGCGGTCCACCCGACCAGAAGATGTTCTCGCCATCCCAGGTGTAGGTCAGCCCGTTTTGCTGGAGCAGTTGGGTGACCGCCATCACCGTGCTGCCCGGTCGCACATGGGTAAGCCCATCCGATGTCATCTGCTGCGCGCGCGTGGCGGCGACGGCGTCGAGCACCTTCGACTCGCTGAGCAGGGGCAAGCCGGCGCCCGCGCGGTCCCGGTTGAAAAGGGCCAGGCCGAGGTGCGGCGTGGCGGCCGGGCCATGCGCCGGCGCGACGTCCGCCGGATCAATCCCGTTGTGCACCCGGTCCGGCCTCGGGCCGAATCGCAGGACTGGCGCCGAGATCGAGGGCTGGTCGATGGTGACCATACCGGCGACGGCGGGGGTGCCGGCACCAGCCTGCGGCTCGCCAAGCATGCCGGCGATCAGCGTCAGGCTCCCAATCGCGATCAGCAGCGGCGCCCGGGCGGCACCCTGCGTCGCGAAGTGCGAATAGTGGATCACGCGCCACCGCTTCGCATAATCTGATATCGATTATATCAGCTTTAACCTCCCGAGGGTGAAGCCTGCGCGCGTGCCGCCTGGAGCTGCTTGGACAGTGATGTCGCCTGCCGCGCCTGGCCAAGCCGCGCCACGCCCAACTGCTCGCTGATCGTCGCCGAAAGCGAGTAGTGATCGAGCGGCATTGTGATCTGGCCGCGCAAGGACGGCGTGACGACCAGCAGCGCGACCCGGCTGTCGTTCGCGCTCGACTCATCCCAGGTGATGAAGAGAACGCCGTCCTTCCGCCAGGCCGGCGAGCTCGTAATCTGCGGGACCACCTGCGAAAGCCAGCGGTCCGCAGTGCGAAGGCCGCAGTCATGGCCGTCATTGCAGAGGCCAGGGGTGATCCACGAGAGCTGGGGCGTGCCGGCTTTCAAGTCGGCCGCGAGGTCGGTCATCGGCACGACGTTCGACGGGCACGCTCCGCCGTAGTAGGCGAAGGGATTGTGCTTGAGCGCGTACGGATACGGGCTATCAAAACAGTCACCGGTGAACCCTTCCATGTAGGCCTTCCAGGAGATGCCGGCGCTGGTGAGCTGACTCCCGATGCCACCGGCGGGCAACTGATGGTACGCGTCATCCCGGATTCCCCAGGTGGAACCAGAGGTCATCGCCAGGTAGTTGGGCAGGCTCGGAAGCGCCACCGCGCTGTAGTTCGTGGCCAGCGCGTACTGCCGTGACAGGCTGGCGATATAGGGCTGCCGGAGCGCGAGCTGGTAGGAGGTGATCTCCAGCACGATGACAAAGACATGCTTCGGCGGCTCCGGGCTCGGCGAGGCAGAGGCCGAGGTCCCGGCCCCAACTCCGGGCTGGCAGGCAGTCGCAAACAGGACCGCTGCCAGCAGCGTCCCAATGAGCCGTACGCGCCCGGTCTTGGCGATGCTAAAGACCATGCCAGATCGATCTAAACCGGCGCTGAATCCGGCTTAAGAATGCGTTAAGAGATTCGAGGTCGGGCGGCCGCCGCGCAGCAAGCCGATCGCCGTGATCCCGGTCTCCATCCACGCGGGCGAATCGAGCCAATCCTCGACACCCCAGAGCAGGTAGGCGCTGACGCCGTGGCCCCGGTACGCGAGCGCGCTCGAGAGCAGGTCGTCGAGCGTGAAGCCGGTCGTCCCGATCCAGGGCGAGGCCTGCATCTCGGTGACCCACAGCGCGCGACCATGATCCTGCGCCTGCCCTTGCCAGTAGTCGAGCGTTTCCTCTTTCCAGGCGATGCGAGTGCTGGGTGTGACGACGTCCAGGGGCGTGGAGTCGGTGACGACATACAGGTCGAGGCCGAGTGTGTCTCCCATCGTCAGGGCTTGCGCCGGGTGCCCGGCAGGCTTGGCCCCGGGGAGGTGCGCGTAGAGCCAGGCCAGCGGGCTCGCCGCCCTGGCGTCCAGCGCGACGTGGGAAGAGTTGAAGGTCGTCACGACCACTTCATGCACGAGATCGATCGAGCGGAGCAGGTCGACCTCCGACCGAAGCGTCGATGCGGGGATCGCCCCGTCGGTCAGCTCGTTGAGACTGGCGTTGTCGAGCGGTTCGTTTTCAACCTGCCAGGCCCGGAGGAATGACAGCGGCGCGTAACGGCGATAGGTGGTCTCCAGGTAGGTGCGATAGCTTGGCGTCTTCAGCAGTTTGTCGAGCTGGTGGACGTCCCGGGTGTCCAGCCAGTCCGGCAGGTGGACTTCCGGATAGACCAGGTTGCGGGCACCGACGACCAGCACGACCTGGGTGTGGCGAGAACCCTTCTTGCTGTTGTGCGCCTCGATGGTCGCGATCAGCCGGTCGACTTCGGTGTAGTCGAGCGAGGTCGGGGTCGGTGCCACGGAGCTCCAGTAGATCGGCAGTCGAACCAGGTCCGGCTGAAGGGTCGAGAGTAGCGCCGCCAGCGCGTGCTCCGGATCAACGTCGGATGGGACGGCGGCCGGGCTGAAGGAGAAGCCGACCAGCGGGGGATTCAACGGCGCCGGAGCGGGGTCGACGGTAATGGTTGGGAACGCGGCCGCCGGCACGATCACCGATGCCAGGGCCGACGCGATCACCGTCGCGAGCCGCTTCACCACCAAGGCCAGCATCTCGCAGTTTCATGAGAGGACACTGAGGACGCGCTCAGCTTTCGGCTTAGCCCCCGGTGACGTCGCGCCGTTGGAAGATGAGCAGCGCGAGGATGGTGAAGAGCACCAGATAGATCACCAGGGTGGTGGAGCCGCGGGTCGCGTCGACGAGCTGCGTCGCCGCATTCGGACTGCGAAAGCTCAGCCGGAAGCTCGCATTGACGGCGCTGGCGTTCACGCCTGGAAGGAATTTGAGAATCTCCTTGATGCCCGCGGTATCGCGTAGCAGCCCAGCGATCAGCGCTTCTCCGACAAACAGGTACGTGAGTCCGCCGCCAATTGCGGCCGCCGTGCTCCGAAACGCGACCCCCAGGAACATGCCGAAAGCGGTCCAGACCGCCACCTCGAGCCAGAGGGCACCGAAGCCTTTTACCAGTGTCAGCGCCGACGGCCAGGCACTCGAGCTGCCGTCGATGGTGACCAGCACGTAGCTGGTCAGGGCTGCGCCCGCGAGCGCCGCGACGCTCACCAGGAACGTGATGAGCGCCAGGTTCAATAACTTGCCGAGCAGCACGGCGACGCGGCCGGGCTTCTGGATCAGGATGGTCTGGACCGTTAGCCAGCCGTACTCGCTCGCCGTGCTCAGGCCGCCCAGGATGATCATGATGGCCGCCCCGATCGTGGATATGGGACTGAGGACGTTGGCCACCAGGTTTTCTGGAAACACCGCTCGAATGAGGACACTGGCCGGGACTGGACTCTGGAAATTCCGAGGCGGATGCTTGAGGATTACATAACTCAGGACGTAGCCGATGAGCAGCAGTGTGGCCAGCAGGATGCCGAACAGGATCCAGTTGGCCCAGCGCTTGCGGGATTTGAGCATCTCGGCGCGGAAGCTAGCGATCACTTGTTCCCCTCCACCTTGGCGCTGCTATGCCCTCCCCCGCTCGCGGGGGCGGGCAGGGTGGGGGCTTCGGTCAACTGAAGAAACACGTTCTCCAGCGATTGCTCATCGACTCGCAGTTCGCTGACATCGACCCCGTCGGCGACGAGCCTCCGGTTGATCGACGCCGCCTGCGCCGGGTCGACGGTGAGGACGAGGCTGCCATCGATGACTCGCACCTGGTCTGGGTTCAGCAACGACGCGAGCAATCGCTGGGCTTGCTCGAGCGGTGTCGCATGGATCCGAAGCGTGCGCCCACCGCTCCGGGCCCGCAGCTCATCAACCGTTCCCTCCGCCACCAGCTTGCCCTTGGCGATCACGCCGACGCGATCGCAGGTCAGCTCGACCTCGTTCAACAGATGGCTGGATAGCAGCACCGTGCGCCCGCCCTGCTTCAACTCCTTGATCAGAGCGCGCATCTCGATCGTGCCCTGCGGGTCGAGACCGCTGGTGGGCTCGTCAAGGATCAGAAGATCAGGACCCTTCAACAGCGCGGCCGCGACACCGAGCCGCTGCTTCATCCCCGTCGAGTAGGTCTTGAATTTGTGCTTGGCGCGATCGGTCAAGTCGACCAGTTTCAGGACGGGCTCGATTCGCGATTTCGGGACGCCGGCATAGCGCGCCACCACGCGCAAGTTGTCGCGCCCCGAAAGGTATGGGTAGAAGGCTGGCGTCTCCACCATCGCGCCCATCCGGGCCAGGCTCGCGGGACTCCCGGGGACGGCGCCCGCGACGATGGCACTTCCCGACGTCGGATGGATTAGACCTGAGAGGAGCCGCAGCGTGGTGGTCTTACCGGCACCGTTCGGCCCGAGGAACCCGTACACTTCGCCGGTCCTGACCCGCAGATCCAGGTCGTCGACCGCCAGGACGCCGGTCGAATATCGCTTTGTCAGGCCGTGGGTCTCCACGGCGAGCACCTGCGCCATTGAAGCAGCATACGTAACGCGATCAGCTAAAGGCTGATATGTCCCCTCCCCCGCTCGCGGGGGAGGGCAGGGTGGGGCTTTTTGCTAGCGTTCGTCCGCGATGACCCGCGACTTCGCGCTCATCCTGGCTGCCCGCCTGTTGCGGGCGTTCGGCTTCGGCATGGCTGCCGTGCTGGTCGGGCTTCATCTCGAGCGCCACGGCCTGACGGCCAGCGTCATCGGCCTCGTTCTCAGCATCGGCTTGCTGAGCGCAGCAATCGCCGGAGTGATCGCGGCCACCCTCTCAGCACGCATCGGCCGCCGCAACACCCTCGCCCTTGCCGGCGTGCTGATGGCCTTCGCCGGGTCCGACCTGGCGCTCGCGAATTCGCCGCTCCTGCTCGGCCTCGCTGCCGTGACCGGCATGCTGGGCGCTGCGAGCGTCGACCTGGGACCGTTCGCATCGATCGAGCAAGCGGCACTCGCTGAGTCCGTCGAACCGCGCCGGCGCAATGTCGCCTTTGCGCGCTATTCGCTGACGGGTGGGCTCGCGGCCGCCGCGGGTGGCTTGCTCGCGGGAACCGCCACCGATCTCGATCGTGGCCGCCTACTCTTCGCGGTCTATGCCGTGATCGGCGTGATCACTGCCGTGCTTGCGATCTCCCTCTCCCCTCGTGCCGAGGCGCCGGTTCGGGCAGCCGCGCTTTCCGCAGCGGAGATCCGCACCCTGGCGCCGCTGTCGGCGCTCTTCGCGATTGACGCTCTCGGCGGCGGGCTGGTCGTGAATGCCGTCATCGCGTACTGGCTCCACGTCCGGTTCGGCGCGCCCGCCAACGTCCTGGGCCCCGCCTTTGCCGCGATCGCACTGTTGCAGGCGATCTCCTATGAGGTTTCCGGACGCCTCGCCAACCGTATCGGACTGATCCGGACGATGGTGTTCACCCACATCCCCAGCAACATCCTGCTGCTGCTGGTCCCGCTCAGTCCGTCATTGCCCTGGGCGATCGGCTTGCTACTGGCGCGCTTCAGCCTGTCGCAAATGGACGTGCCCGCCCGCCAGGCCTACGTCGTCTCGATCGTGCCGCCGGCCGAACGCGCGGGCGCCGTTGCCTTCACCGGACTGGTGCGCGGCCTGGGACAGTCCGCCGGGCCCTTATTCTCGGGTGCGGCAATCCAGGGTGCTCTGCTCGGACTGCCCTTTTTCCTGGCTGGCACCCTCAAGCTTGTTTACGACGTGAGTCTCTACGCCGCCTTCCGCTCGCGGCGTGCGGAACACGAAACGACCCCTTAAGACCATCAGGTCATCCCGATGCGGTTCTCGGGTCCTCGGCGAGACGAACCTGGGCATGAATAAAGGTATGAACACCATGCAGCGACCGGTCCGGACCGCGGCGCCGAACGTTACGATTCGCCGCCTGCCTGCCAGTGGTAATACCGCGCTCGCCGCTTCGGCATTGATCCAGGCCGCCCTGGGCATCGAGTTCCTGCTTTCCGGCTTGAACAAGTTCGCGGATCCCAACTTCGTACGCAACTTCCAAGCCTTCGTCGATGCCAGCCCCGGGACGCGGAACGGCCTTCTTGCCGGGCTGATCCACACGCTTGTCCAGCCGAACATTGCGTTCTTCGCCAGTCTGACCAAGTACACGGAACTCGCACTTGGCATCGTGCTGCTGCTCGGCGCGCTCGAAGTCGGGCGTCGCCGCCTGTCCGGGAGAGTCGGTGTCGAGCATGGCTACGAGGCCCCGGTCGCCCTCGTCGCGGCGTTTGCCGGTTTGGCGGCCGCTGGTCTTTCCCTCTCGATCGCGCTCCTGATGGGCGAATCGCTGCCTACGATCACCCCGGGGCGGGCCCTGACGACGGCGATCCCGGTCGAACTCCTGCTCGTCCCGCTCGGCATCGCGGTCGCCTGGATGGAAGCCGGTCGGTTCCGCGTCCTGCACCGAGCGCACTAGACTCGATGCGCCATGAGCAAAGGGCGCGTCGAGGCGTTCAGCGACGGGGTGTTCGCGGTGGCCGCCACCCTCTTGATCTTCAACGTCCAGCTCGACAAGACCGCTCCGGGCGGGTTGTTCGCTGCCTTGCTGGCGGCCTGGCCGAAGTATGCCGCCTACGTCGCGAGCTTTCTGACGATCGGCGTGATGTGGATGAACCACCACGGCCTGTTCGAGCGCCTCTCCCGAATCGATCGCGCCCTGCAGTTCATCAATTTGCTCCTGCTGATGGCGATCGTCTTTCTTCCGTTTTCGACCGCGCAGCTCGGCAGCAACATCGGGGTACCGAGTGACGCCAACACGGCCGCCGGCCTTTACGCGCTGAACGCCTTGGTGATCGCGTTCGGTTTCAGCGCGGTCTGGATCTACGCCCTGACGCACCCCCGTTTACTATCGCCCGACGTCGACCGACAGGCTGCGCTGCGGACGTGGCCCCGCTTCGCCGTCGGCACGGTCGTCTATCTGGCTTGCATTCCGCTCGGCCAGTTGAGCCCGATCGCGGTCGTGATCGTCTGCGCGGCGCTCGCCGTCTACTACGTTTTCGAGCGGCTGCCCGACATCACGCACCAGCCCGCCGCGGGCGCACGCCGCTAGCTTTTCTTTGCTGCCGGGACGAAACGCTTCACGAATGCCAGTGCCTTATCGGCGACGTCGCGCCAGCCGTTGTCGATGACAAGCGCGTGGCCACGATCGGGTATCTCGACGATCTCGGTCACGCCCTCGTTGTTCTGCTGCTGCTTGTAGGAGGCGTTTGCGATCGCTGGTGGGACCGTGTGGTCTTTCCCTCCGGAAATGATGAGTAGCGGTCCGCGGTCGGGGTTCTTGGTGTCGACCTTCGCCTCGGTCCACGGGTTGAGGTTGGCCGCCGCCGCCTGGAAGAGCGGTACGCCAGACGCTGGGACCGAGAAGGTCTTGTACAGCTCCTTGGCCTCGTCCTCACTGACCGCGTTGGCGAAGGCGTAGCGGAATTGATCGTAAGTCAGCGGGATCGCACGGTTGCGGTTTGCCGGGTTGCCAAGGACCGGTGATGCCGACTTCAGCGCTGAGAACGGCAGCGGCAGTACCCCGCGGAAGGGGGCCGGGTCGATCGCGACCGAGACGGCCGCGAGGCCACGCCCCGCGATAATCTGCGTCAGCAGACCGCCGAAGGAGTGCCCGATGACAGCGGGCTTCGTCTTCAGCTGCCCGATGACGTCGGCGTAGTGGTCCGCCACCTGGGCGATGGTCTTGTGGGCAAAGACCTCGGGATGCGCCTTCGCCTCATCGACGGTCTCCGGGTCATCCGGCCATCCCGGTGTCAATGGCGCGTAGCCGGCCTCCTCGAAGACTGCGGCCCAACGATCCCAGCTGCTTGGCAGCAGCCAGAGGCCGTGGATAAATACGACGGGCGTGCGTCCGCTCGCGTTCGCC
>WNFB01004958.1_pt1 | contig 11860 bp, 13 predicted proteins | sample 5400501 | NCBI WGS metagenome assembly WNFB01 (sample SAMN13153341, study PRJNA577476) | soil metagenome | isolation source: 200 cm saprolite under Douglas fir tree site 2 hole 1 | place: USA:California | collected 2015-04-18 | reverse complement strand
TAGCGAGAGGACACTACCCTTACTATGACACCACGAACACCCAGCTTGTGTACTTGCCCTGCGGGTGCGGCAACGATAAGGTGCGACGCTAAACACACGCCGCTTAAACGAGGGAGGAATTGACGGTGAGGAAGAACGCTCCGCAGAGATCCTATTCGCTATCGGTGTTGTCCGTCTGATGATCTTTTACTCCGCACGGAGCTACCTACCCAGAACTGCGCCATGAAAAAACTATCTCGTCTTAAGGTTGCCATTGTTCGCTGGTTTGAGGTGTGGGCTGATACTAAAGCCATTGAAGGGAGAGAGCCGCGCTGCGTTGATTGGCTGCGCTGCTTGCCCTTGGTCGCGATGCACGCGGCCTGTCTGGGCGTCATCTGGGTCGGCTGGAGCGGGACCGCCGTGGCAGTGGCGGTGGCGTTGTATGCGATCCGCATGTTTGCCATCACCGGCTTCTACCATCGCTATTTTTCTCATCGTACGTTCAAGACCTCGCGCGTGGGGCAATTTCTCTTCGCTCTGCTGGGCGCGTGCGCGGTGCAGCGCGGTCCATTGTGGTGGGCGGCGCATCATCGCCACCACCATCGCTATTCTGACCAGGAAAAGGATATCCACTCGCCCCGTCAACATGGGCTCCTGTGGAGCCACATGGGCTGGTTCACCTCGCGCGCCAACTTCGCCACCAACTTGCGCGCGGTGGCTGACCTAGCCAAGTTCCCCGAACTGCGCTTTCTCGACCGCTTCGATGTGCCCGTGGCGATCTCCTTGGCAGTCTTCCTCTACCTAGTCGGCGTCGTTTTGGCGATCTTTGCCCCCGCGCTCGGAACCAGTGGTTTGCAAATGTTAATCTGGGGGTTCTTCATTTCCACGGTCGTGCTCTACCACGGGACCTATACCATCAATTCGCTGGCGCACAAAATCGGCCGGAAACGCTACGAGACACAGGACGAAAGCGGCAATAGCTTCCTCTTAGCGCTGATTACGCTCGGGGAAGGGTGGCACAACAACCACCATCACTACCCGGCTTCGGTCCGTCAAGGTTTCTACTGGTGGGAGATCGATTTGACCTATTACATGTTAGTGCTGCTGTCGTGGATCGGGTTGATCTGGGATCTGCGGCCCGTCCCGGAACATGTTCGCAGCGCCCGGCGTGTGGATATGGCCGTCGCTGCGTGAGGTCAAGTGACGTTCCATACAGGAGACAAGGTGCTTAAGCGCTTTGTTCAGGGCCGCAACTTGAATGAAAATTGCGATCAGCGGAACCGGCATCTCCGGCATGCTCGCCGCCTACCTGCTCAGCGCAGCACATGAAGTGACTATCTTCGAGGCCAACGATTACATCGGCGCTCATACCCATACTATTCCTGTCACGCTGAACGGCCGGACATACGCCGTCGATACCGGGTTCATCGTGTTCAACGACTGGACCTATCCCAACTTCATCAAGCTGCTGGCGCGGCTGGGTGTGGCCTCGCAGCCCAACACCATGAGCTTTAGCGTTACCTGCGCAAAAACCGGCCTGGAATACAACGGCACTTCGCTCAACACGCTCTTCGCGCAGCGATGCAACCTCCTGCGCCCGGTGTTTCATCGCATGATCCGTGACATCTTGCGCTTCAACCGTACGGCTCCCGACCTGCGGCAAGATCATCGAGACGATCCCACTCTTGGTGACTATGTGACGACGCGTGACTATTCCCAGGAATTCGTCAGACACTACCTCACCCCCATGGGAGCGGCGATCTGGTCGGCTGATCCGCAGCTGATGGGCATTTTCCGGCACGCACCTTTGTGCAGTTTTTTGACAACCACCGCATGCTCAACATCAACCGTCGCCCGCAGTGGCGAGTCGCCGCCGGCGGTTCCCAGCGCTATGTCGAGGCGTATATCCACGGCTTCTGATCCTGCGATGATCTCACGGCGCTGGTGCGCATTATCCTACGCAACCGCCATGTGCTTGACGGCAGAGAGAAGGGCTAGGCGCGGCTCACTACCCCCCTGCGGAAACTGTTCCACTTCGTCCACCGCAACACCCGAAGCGGCAGCCGGCGCAACCTCTGAGCTATGACGCCGGAGCCCAGCTCGGGGCGCTCTCGTTGCACCCCAGTCTCGCCGTCAGCATGGTTGCCCTGGGTATCGTCTGGGGGATCATGATGCCTGTTCTGTGGAGGTTGGCTGCAGCCTAGACCTGCAGTAGGCCCTTGCCCGACTCTGCCGTTTTCACAATGATCCGCGCAGGTACATTTCTCCCGAAGGTTTCTGCAAGCCTCCGACCGGTTCGAGGGTCACCGCGGCGGCCTTGATCTCGCCGAAGAGCTTGGACGGAGGAGCAGCCAGCACCCAGCCGGTGCCGCTTTGGTCCGGGGTGAAGAGGCCGGCGCTGACTGGCCCTTCTTGCTCGGTCATGAACCACACCTGATATTCTTTGCCCGGCGGCGGCGGCGGCATGCCAAAGGCATAGAACAACCAGGCTTTCTTGCGTTCGTTCCACAACACATGCCCTTCAGTCGGCACTCCGCTTTTTGCCTGCCGCAGGTAGCCGACGCGCAAGCCGGGGGCGGTCAGTACTTCGATGACGCCTCGCTGGCGGGCGAGGGCATCGTGCAACTGTGCGGTCTCCCGCCCGTTGGCTTCGACCAGGGCGCGCTGCTGCGCCAGAGTCACACGGAGTTCGTTCAGTTCACGTTCGTTGCTGGCAGCGGCGTCACGCTGACGGGTCAGGTCCGCCTTGAGACTGGCAATCTCGCGCTCATATTTTGCCGCAACCGTCTTCCCTTCCACGCCCATGCTTTGCTGCACATGCGCAAGTTCTTGTTCGCGCAGGCTCACCAGGCGGCGCTGTTCCGCCAGAGACGCTTCAAGCCGAGCGATGACCCGGGCTTTCTCCGCCACCGCTGCCTGTTGCGCATCGAGCTGCGCGGTGAGGTGTGGGAACTCCGTCTCGCGGCTGGCCAGATCTTCCTTGGCTTGCGCGAGCAACACGGCAACAGTCTCGGCACGAGTTGTCTGTTCGGCTGCCATTCTCATAGCGTCTTGATAACGTAACCCGCCACTCACCAGCACGACAGCCGCAGCCGCGGCCAGCGGCACCGCTACCCATACTGCCCACCTGCGCCGGGGACGAAATGGCATGACTTTGGCCCCCAGGTCCTGCTGCACTCGGGCCATAAGCCGTTCTTTGACGACCGCTCGCGGTCCAGCCGGCGTCACCCCTAAGGGAATCAACCCAACCACCTCCCGCCATTCACGCAGCTCGGCGGTACAGGAATCGCAGGCTTCGGCCAGGTGCTGTTCGACCGCGGCAACGGACTCCGCTTCCAGTCCGCCCAGCACATAGAGCGGCAGCAGGTCTTTGAGTTCCTGGTGGTTCATGTGGTCCGACCCAGCAGCGGACGTAACCGCTCGCGTAACTTGAGCATGGCCGTGCGAATACGAGTTTTCACCGTGCCGAGCGGCTCCTGCAATTGCTCGGCAATCTCCATGTGACTCAGACCGTGAAAAAATGACAATTCCAGAGCGGCGCGCTGGTCCGCGGGCAGACTGTCCAGCGCGGCGCGCACCAGGCCTGCGCGTTGAACGAGGCTCGTTTGCTCTTCTGGATTATCGAGTGGGTTCGTTGCGACCGGACGTGCTTCGATATCTTCCTCAGTCGCCGGGTTTCCTCTGCGGGCGCGTAGGGCATCGATTGCTCGGCTGCGCGCCACCGTGGCCAGCCAGGCGCCCACACTCCCACGCTGCACGTCGTACCGCTCAGCGTCACGCCACACCTGCCAAAATACGTCATACACGACTTCTTCCGCACTCTCGCGACTGTTCAGGATTTTCAGGGCGAGGTGATATACCATCGCCTGGTATCTCTCGTAGAGTTGATCGAGAGCTTCCTGCTGCCGGCCCGCAATCGCAGCAATCAGCGCGCCGTCATCCTGCTGCCGGCGCGCAGTCGCAGCGGCTAGAGGGCGGTCCTCCTGTCCTGTGATACGGCGGAGCGGAGCAGTTGGATGTTTTGGCGGCGGCACGCAGAACCCAGGGAATAGTTAAGAATTAAGAGTGAAGAATGAAAAATTAAGAAGCACCAGGCTTTCTCTCGCCATTTTTCTTCCATTCTTCACTTTTCACTCTTCATTCTTCACTTTGAACACTGCCTGTTCAATCCGTCGCAGCCGGCGCAAGATTTCAGGCAACTTGGGCAAAACCGCGGAGTAGCGCCGCCACGACCGGATATTCACAGCCGGATAGCCGCCGATTACCGAATTGGCGGGCACGTCGCGCGGAATGCCGCTCTGGGCCGCGACCATGGTATTCTTACCGACAGTGAGGTGCCCGGCCGCCCCCACTTGACCGCCCATCCGCACCCCAGCCTCCAGTTTCGTACTGCCAGACAGGCCAACCTGCGCGGCCAAGAGCGTCCCCTCCCCGACTTCGCAGCCGTGGCCAATCATCACCAGGTTGTCGATCTTCGCCCCGCGGCGGATCACCGTGGCTCCGACCGTAGCTCGGTCAATGGTCGTATTGGCGCCGACCTCTACCTCATCTTCCAGCACCACAACTCCACTCTGCGGAATCTTGTAGGTCGAGCCATCGGGCAAGGGAACGTAGCCAAACCCGTCTCCCCCAATCACCACACCACCTTGTAGCACGACTCGATCGCCGATCCGCGTCCCCTCGCGGACGACGACCCCGGCATGAGCAGTGAAATGATGGCCAATAGAAACGTTAGGGTAAATGACAACGTGTGCGAAGATACAGGCAGTTTCACCGATCACCACATTCTCCCCGATGACCGCATACGGACCGATCGACGCGTACGCCCCAATTCGTGCCGAAGGAGAGATGACCGCGGTCGGATGCACTCCTTCAGGAGGGACATACAGCGGATAGAACAGTTCCAGGGCTTGAGCAAAAGCCAGGTAAGGGTTGGCAGTACGGAGCGAAGGCAGGCTGACCTCGGGTGCCTCGGGGGCGAGGATCACCGCGGCTGCTTTGGTGGCGGGTAGTTTAGCCAGATATTTCTTGTTGGCGACAAAGGTCAGTTCGCCCGGTCCGGCCTCGTCGATGCCGTTGACCCCGCAGATCTCCGTCTCGCCATTGCCCCGCAGCTCACAGCCTAGACGCTGCGCGACCTCAGATAGTTTCATAGCCATGCCTCTATTCTACCCCATCTTGTGAAATCGCTGGCGGCGTCCTATGTAGCAGAGTCCCACGGGAACGACTATGCTAGGCGCGCTGAGCCGGAGTATGGGGGCACATGAAAGTGGGGTTGCTGGTCCTGTTGACGTTGCTATCGGGATGTTCGCTGGGAATGTCCGCCCCTCCACCTCCGCGGCCCGCCTTGCCAGAGGTGCGGTACGTCACCCCCTGCGATCCCAAGGCGATAGCGGGGCTGACGCAAGAAGCGATCGAGACCCTGCGCAAGCGTGACCTGCTATTGCGGCAGCATATCGAACGGCTCGAACAGCAAATTCAGGGGCAGCGGTAACGCAACAATGCTGAGGTATGAGTGATGAGGACCCCTGAAAGTAATGAGGACTGAGCTATGAGGACTGAGTAAAAGACGTGGTATCTGTTATGGCCTACTCAGTCCTCAGTCCTCATTACTCGTCACTGTCTAGTCAGTCCTCAGTCCTCTTTACTCAGTCCTTCTACAGCTTGCGGCTGCGCACGCTCCATGTTAGGAAACCGGCATGGTGACGATTGATTTTGCCAAAGGTGATGGCATCGTGCCGGTGATCGTGCAAGATCACGCAACCGGTGAGGTGCTGATGCTGGCCTACATGAATCAGGACGCGTGGGAGAAAACCCTGAGCACGGGCAAGGTCCATTACTACAGCCGCTCGCGCAACCGCCTGTGGCTGAAAGGCGAGACGTCCGGCCATACCCAGGATGTGAAAGAAGTGTATGTGGACTGCGACGCCGACACGATCCTGATCAAAGTGCATCAACACGGTGGCGCGGCCTGTCACGAGGGCTATCGCAATTGCTTCTTTAGAGAATATACGGCCAACGGCGAATGGCAGATGATCGGTGAACGGGTTTTTGATCCCGACACCGTGTACGGCAAGAGTCACTAATGGATATTCTCAAACTCGGTATTCCCAAAGGCAGTCTTGAATCCGCCACTATTGACCTGTTCAAGAAGGCCGGCTGGAAAATCACTACCAGTTCACGCAGCTATTTCCCCAGCATCGACGACCCCTCCATCCGCTGCATGCTCGTGCGGGCGCAAGAAATGGCGCGCTATGTCGAGTCCGGTACACTGGATGCCGGACTCACCGGCAAAGACTGGATCATGGAGAATGACTCCGACGTTGAAGTGGTGGCTGATCTGGTCTACTCCAAAGCCAGCTTCCAGCCCACCCGCTGGGTGTTGGCCGTGCCGCACGACTCACCCATTCGCTCTCCGGAAGACCTGCAGGGGAAGCGCATCGCCACCGAACTGGTGCAATATACCCGCCGTTATTTTGCCGAACGCCAGATCAAGGTCGAGGTGGAGTTCTCCTGGGGCGCGACCGAAGCCAAGGCCGCGGAGGGATTAGTGGATGCGATCGTCGAGGTTACTGAATCCGGCTCGACCATTCGCGCCCACGGCCTCAAGATTGTGTGGGAGTTGTTCACCTCCAATCCGCAGATCGTGGCCAATCGTGCCGCCTGGCAGCAGCCCGCCAAGCGGGAGAAGATCGAACAGATCGCCCTGTTGCTAAAAGGCGCGCTCACGGCCGAAGCCAAGGTCGGGATCAAGATGAACGTGCCCAAGGAGAAGCTGGACTGTATTGTCAACATGCTCCCCAGCCTGACCGCTCCCACTGTCTCCCCGCTCTACAAAAGTGACTGGTTCGCGGTCGAGAGCGTCATCAGCGAAGACGTGGTGCGCGAACTGATCCCCCGCCTGATCAAAAACGGCGCGGTTGGGATCATCGAGTACCCCCTCAATAAGATCGTTTAGCGCAGGACAAAAAAAGGGGAACCTGAGTGGTTCCCCCGTGACTTTTTGTGTCAATTGCAGAGGCGATTGGCCCATCGCCCCTACTGGTGCGGCGCTGATTACGCCGCGGCTTCGGACTCGTAGCCCAGCGAGGTCAGGAACGCTTCCTTCTCCTCGCCCGGCATGATGTAAATTCCTTCCCAGCCGCACACCTCTTCACACAGCTTGCAGCCCACACAGGTCTTCTCATCGACCTGGACTCTGCCTAAGTACTGCGGCCCATTGTTCGGCGACGGAGAGATACAGTCGAAGGGACAGACGTCGATGCACACGCCACAGCCGTTGCAGTTGTCCGGGTGGACAAGGGCGATGGGTCGCTCGAGCCGCTTGAGCACATGGGTCATATTGCCGAAGGTGTCGAGAATCGCCTCGTCCGGGCAAATCACGCCACAGGCCCCACAGTCGATACACAGGGTGGGTTCGATAAAGTAGGACTTTTTCGGATCGCCGCTAATTGCTTTGGTCGGACAGCGTTTTTCGCAGGCGCTACAGCCCGTGCAATTTTCCGCGATAATGGTAAAGGGCATGCGTGTGTCTCCCTACTCCTGCATCTCTTTCAGGATTTCATCGGCGCGCCCCTCTTCAATTAACTGATCGTTCTTACGCGCCTCGCGGAACGCGAGCCAGGTGAAGAAAAACACCAGAACCATCAAGCCGACAATGGGGATGTTGTCGGGCCTCAACATGATTGTGAGAAGCTGGTCAAGACCGCTTTTTTCCATACCTTCCGGAAGGTAGCGATTGACCACCGGGTTGTCAATAAGGAGCGCCAAAGTTCCCGTCTCTCTCCGGGCGACCACAGGTACGCTCCGCCGGTACAGCAGGGCACCTCCTCAGAGAGCTCTGGTAGTCCGTCGCTTATATTCAGCATGAAACGAATTCATGACACGCCCTCTTGTCTGCTCGTTCCTTTAACCGCTAATGAATACGGGAGATTCTCTTCATCGCGCAGGATTCGTCCCCGTTAACCCTCCCCTTGCGGTGGTGCGGTTTTTCGGTATAAAGAGGGGCGATTCTGACGGGAGAAGGGTAAGGAATTTTTATGCTCAGGTGGCTTCCGGAAGACGTTTCACCCTACGGACCGGGCATCGACGCGCTCTTTTACTTTATTTACTACATCACCGCGGCGGCTTTTATTCTGGTGACTGCCTTGATGATCTGGTTTCTCTTCAAGTACCGTCATCAAGAAGGCCGCAAAGCGGTGTACACGCACGGGAACACGACGCTAGAACTGGTCTGGACGGTGATCCCGGCTTTAGTCTTCATCGGACTGGGGTTTGCTAGCAAGAGCAAATGGGAAGCCATCAAGGTACACATGCCTGACACCGATACGGTAATTCAGGTGACTGCCAAGCAGTTCAACTGGGAAATCCTCTACCCCGGACCTGACGGCAAATTCAACACAGAGGACGACAAGCAGATCGATAACGACATCCATGTGCCGGTCGGCAAGCCTATCCGGGTGATTCTCAAGTCTCGGGATGTCATCCACGGCCTCTTCCTGCCGAACCTGCGCTTCAAGCAAGACGCCGTGCCGGGCAGAGAAATTAATGCGTGGTTCCAGGCCAACAAGCCTGGCAAGTACGAGATCCCGTGCTCCCAGTTGTGTGGCTTCGGCCACTCCGGCATGAGAGGCTGGTTGCATGTGGACAGCCCCGAAGATTACAAAAAATGGTACAACGAGCAGTGGCCTCAAGCCGCTACCGCGCAAGGACCCGCTGCCGAGGCACATTCATAAAAAAATAATCTGAACATGCAGAGGAGAGAGGTGTCCGATGAGTGAAGCAGGAGCAGTGGCAGCTCACGAGGCGCACGCCGCCCCCCACGAAGAGTTGGGTTTTATCCGCACGTATATTTTCTCGACCGATCACAAAATGATCGGTCGGCAGTTCCTGTTCATGAGCCTCGTCATGCTGGTCTTCGGCGGTCTCATGGCAATGATGATGCGCTGGGAGCTGGCGTGGCCGGAAAGCCAAGTCCCTTTCACCACCTGGATTCCTGAGCCCTACATGTATGAAGGGCACATGGACCCGGCTTTCTACAACTCGCTGTTCACCATGCACGCCACACTGATGATCTTCTTCGTGGTCATGCCGTTCATGATCGGCTGCTTTGGCAACTTCTTGATTCCGCTGATGATCGGCGCCGGAGACATGGCCTTCCCGACTCTGAACATGCTCTCCTTCTGGACTGCAGTGCCAGCCAATATCTTGATTCTCTACAGCTTCTTCGTACCAGGCGGGGCAGCAGCCGGTGGTTGGACCATGTACGCCACGCTCTCGGCCAAGGCGATCTACAGTGGCGTGGACGCGGGAGTCAACCTGTGGATCATCAGCTTGATCATTCTGGGCGCCTCCTCGCTGATGGGTGCGATCAACTACATCACCACGGTCATCAACATGCGGGCGCCAGGCATGAGTTGGTTCCGGCTGCCGCTGGTGATCTGGTCGTTGTTTGTTACCGCCGTCCTGTTGCTACTATCGCTACCCGTGCTCACCGCCGCGTTGGCCATGCTGCTGTTCGATCGCACCATGGGCACCAGCTTCTTCCTGCCCGAAGGCGGCGGAGAGCCACTCCTGTGGCAGCACATGTTCTGGTTTTTTGGCCACCCGGAAGTCTATATCCTGGTGCTACCCGCCATGGGCGTCACCTCAGAGATTCTCTCGCCCTTTTCCCGCAAGCCGATCTTTGGTTATCGGGCAATGGCGTTCTCAATGATAGCGCTAGCCTTCTTGTCCTGGATCGTCTGGGGCCACCACATGTTCGTGAGCGGGATGAACCCCGCGCTAGGCACTGCGTTCATGTTGTCCACCATGGTCATCTCCGTGCCGTCGGCAATCAAGACTTTCAACTGGCTGGGCACCTTGTGGGGAGGGAATATCCGGTTCACCAGTCCGATGCTATTCGCCCTGGGTTTCGTCTCGAACTTCGTCATCGGTGGCTTGAGTGGCATCTACATGGCTTCCACACCGGTGGATATCTTCATCCACGACACCTACTTCATCGTGGCGCATTTCCACTACGTCGTGGCCGGGATCATCTTTGGCATGTTCGCCGCCATATACTACTGGTTCCCCAAGCTTTTCGGCCGCATGATGAACGAGACGCTAGGGAAGACCCACTTCGCGCTGACGTATATCTTTTTCAACGGCGCTTTCTTCCCCATGCACTTCCTGGGTGTGGCCGGCCATATGCGCCGTATCTATAACCCGATGCAATACGAATTCCTGCAGCACATGCAGTGGTGGAATGTCTTCATCTCCATGAGCGCGTTCTGCCTCTTTATCTCGCAATTTACCTTCGTCTTCAATTTTTTCTGGAGCCTGTTCGCCGGCAAGAAGGCCGAGCGCAATCCCTGGCAGGCCAACACCTTGGAGTGGACTGTCCCTTCTCCTCCTCCGCATGGTAACTTCGAGGTGACCCCGACTGTCTACCGCGGCCCCTACGAGTACAGTTCGCCGCTGGTTAAAGAAGACTGGCTGCCTCAGGATCGCCAGCTGGGCCCCGAAGCTGTCGCTGCAGCTCACTAAGAGCCTGTAAAAAATGACCACCGGCATTGCCGACTTGCACAAATCCCCCCGCGCTCTGCGCTTCCCCCCTTTTGCAAAGGGGGGATCGAGGAGGGATTTACACTTGCCGAGGCATTCGGAACGTTCGTTCTGTTAGAGGCTCTAAAGCAATGACCCCCTTATCCCACCGGTCGGCGGAACCAGACTCTCCCTGGCCTCATCGTCTCGCTCTGCTGACCGCGGTTGCCACCTTCCCCCTTCTCTTTGTCGGCGGCTTGGTGACCAGCACCGGAGCTGGGTTGGCCGTGCCGGACTGGCCTACCACGTTCGGATACAACATGTTCCTGTACCCGTGGTCGCAAATGGTCGGCGGGATTTTCTATGAACACAGTCATCGACTGATTGGATCAGCCGTCGGCTTCCTGACCATCCTGCTTGCGGCAACTCTCTGGTACAAAGAATCGCGCCAGTGGCTGCGTTGGCTCGGCCTCGTCGCGCTCGCTGCCGTTATTGCCCAAGGCGTGCTTGGCGGGCTGCGTGTTGTCCTCTTACAGCAGACACTCGCGATCATTCATGCTTGTTTCGCGCAGGCGTTCTTCGCTTTGACCGCCAGTCTTGCCCTGCTGACCTCTACGGAGTGGAAGACACCACCTGCCAAGAAAGTCGCGGCAGATGCAAGCCGAGTGCAGCATCTCGGTTTGCTGACCAGTGGTTTCCTCTATGGTCAACTCATTCTCGGCGCGATTCTCCGCCATACCGGGGAGTGGGCTGATATGCACATCTGGGGCGCGGTTCTGGTCGCCGTCCATGTCCTCCTGCTTTCCGCTCGGGTGTGTCGGAACCATGCAGACGTACCGGCGCTCGTCCGCTCCGCCACACTCTTACGCAGCCTGCTCGTGCTGCAACTGGGACTAGGGCTGGGAGCTTACCTGGGCAAGTTCACCGTTTCCGGGGCGTTCCTCAACCCATTCGTGCTCATCTTAGCTACGAGCCACGTGGTGGTCGGTGCACTGATGCTCGTGACCTGTATACGACTCACCTTGCGCGCCTACTGGCTACTCGATGTCCAGCAACGAGATTTCGCGACGCAATTCGTCTCAGAACAGGCCTCTGTATGATACCGAGGACAGAAACATTGGTCATCACCTCCGATCGCGTCCGGCGCCGAGCCTTGGACTTTCTTGAACTGACTAAGCCGCGGGTCATCGTCATGATCCTGCTCACGACTATGGTAGGGTTCTACCTTGGCTCTCAGGGTGAGCCAGACTATCTGGGACTGTTGTACACGCTTATCGGCACTGCACTCGCCGGCGGAGGAACCCTTGCCCTCAACCAGCTCATCGAACGCGAGGCTGACGCTAAAATGCACCGCACG
>WNFB01006453.1_pt1 | contig 11864 bp, 17 predicted proteins | sample 5400501 | NCBI WGS metagenome assembly WNFB01 (sample SAMN13153341, study PRJNA577476) | soil metagenome | isolation source: 200 cm saprolite under Douglas fir tree site 2 hole 1 | place: USA:California | collected 2015-04-18 | reverse complement strand
ACGATATATGCTCCGCGGTGCTGTGGTCCCATGAATACCGAGCGCGGGCATGCTCAGCCCAATCCAATATCCTCCAAGCGGATTGTCTGGACCGGGTGCGACCTTGGTCTTGACCTCCTTACCCTGCTGCGCCATCTCACGCTGAATAGACTTCGGCACGCTCCAGATCGGATCCGCCCGCGTTTCGACCACTGTGAAATCTCCCTGCGGAGTCCGCCACGTGGGCCGGCCCAAGGCCACAGGATAAGCGGCGGTCAGAACGCCGCTATTAAAGAAAAACAACATCCGCTGCGGAATGTTGATCAAGATTCCGTCTTTAATTCCCTCTGGGACGATATGGCGATAGTCTACCCAAACAGTTGATCCAGGTTGCAAACGTGCCTTGGGATTGAGGCCATTGACCTCTGCGAGCACTGAAGCTTCTACGCCAACCCGCGAGCCGATGGAGGCGAAAGAATCCCCGTTCTGCACTACGTATTGGGATTCGCTGCCCCTCAACGCGCGGGCCGGCTCCAACTCAGTGGCCGTAACGGTACTGGCACAGATAACCGCCAGCAGTAAACCACAAAGGCATCTCCCACATCCCATCCACCATCCCCTTTGGGGACTCAATTGTCCTCTGCCGTTGTCGGTCCTAGATCCTCTGCCAAATTCGCATGACTGGAAGGTGCGGCAAGTCTCATACCAGGCAGATCAGACCAACGAGAAAACCAAACCACTTATGCCTCGGGCTGGACCTCGATCGCTGTCTCCTGCCGGGGCGCTTCCATGCGGAAACCGGCCGGCGGCTCGAAAGTCGCTGATGGAAGATTTCGCACCTGGATGTTCTTGACGACGGTCTTAGTCGTCATTAACGCACTTGTCACTTTAACTGGCGAGGATGTGGCTGGTATCCGTGGTTTGATACTAGAGCTTTGCTCCAGTGGCATACCTTCCTTCGAGCTGTCCGCAGAATCCGCTGGACTGCGTCCTTTCAGTCTCGAGGCCGCCTCCTTCTGGAAGTTTGCGAACTCTCGCGCGCCAGGGGCATCTTGCGACATGCACTGGTCGACCGTCACATCCATCACGTCCAGTCTGCCAATTCCTCGATATTCTTCACAGGAGTAACCGTCAATCGAGCGGCTTCTGCCGGTCTTTTTGAGTGCAACAGCACTGAGCTTAACACTCGCCCCGGCTACCTCGTGTTCCATCTTAGGAGGAAAGGCTATTCTCACATAGCTTTTTCGGTTTGGGTCGATTTCGTAGAGCACTCCCTTCTCGAGGTCAATGATTTTTTCGTCGTCCGATGTTTCGATTTTTTGCTTTTTCCCTTGGACGTAAACTGTCTTGTTTATTGTAGTCGAGGCACCTAATCCGCTCTGCACCTCGCTCTCGGACATTACCACACCGGCGTGCGCTGGTTGGGCAAACAATATCAAGATCGTCGCAATTGTCGCGTTTCCTAGCGTTCGCATCGTAATTTCCTCTCCGTGCGAGAATGCGAATTTTCTTGCGAACTAAATCGTGATCTTAAGGTCCGACCACATCCCTTCCGCCTCCATCGCGCATCGCGGCGATCAGGTTGTCAGGAGAAGTGCAGCATCAAGAATGCCAGGTGAAAAAATGTCTAAAAATGCCTGAATGCGTCATAGGCTCTGGAATACGTCCGATAAGAACGAAAGAAAAATTGTAAAAATTATAAAGGTTGGATTTCAGATGCTATTGGTCGGAATGAGGGTGAGTCACCGGCGGGTAGATCTTATAGACACGCGCTCTAATTAAGCGACGATTAGCCTTAGTTTTTGGCTTTCGAAGAGTGCGGGTAAGCGGGTGTTTATCGATCTCGAAGTTGAGGATGTGGTAGAAAGTTCGGCGTGGTGGTCATCGGCGCTCGCAAGGGATTTGAGCATCGTAGGAGAGCCGAACCTCGGGCTGAGCGCCTCACTATTATAGGTCACGGCAGGTCAGCCGGCGCCCCGCGACGACGCAGAATGCAGTCGCGGGCGTCCCGCATAGGCCCGGCGCTTTAGTCAATGAACGGCTCTGCATCTGACGTTGAGATATAATGCTCCTGAACCGAGGGGAGGGCGGCGCGGTAGATGCAATGTGAATACGCCAAGAATCAAGCGGCTATACGTCTGGGAAAAGACTGGCGGCCTGTGCTGGTACTGCGGAGCGCGACTATATTATCGAGAGGAAGCCGACACCGAGGTCAAAAAGCGGCTCGTCTTTACGGCCGACCACCTCCATCCTCGAGCGCATGGCGGCCGGGGCCGCGCAAACAAAGTGCCTGCATGCAAGTACTGTAATTCGCACAAGAGCTCACGGACGATCGAACAATTTCGGCAATGGGTACAGGCGCTAGTATTTGACAAGGCAAAGCGCGATGGCCAGCCACTCGGCAAACATGGGCTTGGGCGTTGGAAGATAAAGGCCGGGACCGTGGTTTTCTATTTTGAACTTGCTCGACTGTCGAACAGCGACTCGCAACTCCTTTTTAAGAACGGAACTCTATGATGACGCTTCCACAGACCCAAAGAAAAGCCAACAGTGGGAGAAGGGCGCTGAAAGAAGGTCAGACCCTAGAGAGTACTCAGGAGTAGCCGAACGACGAGCGCTCGTTTAACAGAATTGATGACGCAACGCGGCTTAAACGAAGCGCGTGACGGTTCAGCCCCGAGTGTAGGTCCGATTGAAAGATTCGAGCGAGGCCGCAGGTCAACTGCTTTCATAGAGAGTGAATAAGCCATGCTGAAAAAACTAATCAATTCGGATACGATACGGCCGCACTCTCAAGAGGAATGGCTCGATCTCGAAGAAATCGCCAGAGTCGAAGTTACATCGGAGAATCCGAACTTCCCGATTGAGGCCGCTTTGGCCGCAGGAGAAGGGTCGGGCTGGCGAGCGGCCAAAAAGGGTAAGCAGATCATCCGCATCGTCCTTGATAACCCGAGAACGCTGCGTCGGATTAGACTCGAGTTTTCCGAAACAGAAATTGAGCGAACCCAGGAGTTCACACTTCGATGGTCCGATGAGGCGGCTGGGTGGTTCAGAGAAATCGTTCGCCAGCAGTGGAACTTCAGTCCGCAAGGCTCAACCAGCGAAGTCGAAGATTATCAGGTCCAGTTGAAGAATCTCTCGGTCTTGGAGTTGATTCTCAAGCCTGATCTCACACCGGACAACGCCTTTGCAACTTTAGCCCAGTGCCGTGTGGCATAGTAGCGGAAGTTGCCCCGCGGAATCGTTGAAACTGAGGTGGGCCCACTGACTGTTCGCCGTCGCTAGCCGCGCGGTTCACACCTCGCTAAATTTCTGCATGACGTAGTTGACGGTCGCGCGGTGCAACGGCTTGCGTTGCTCACTCACGAAGAACGTCTTGCCGGTCGGCTTCATGCGGGCGCGTTGCTTGAGCCAAGCGCCGATTACCCGGAGCTCGTCGCCGCGGTTCCGGGGCGGGGTGTGCGAAGTTCGCGTAAGTGTTGGTTATGTAGCACTCCCGAAGTTGCCTGTTTTGCCGCCATCGCCAGCAATTTGGCAGGGCAGGGGCGGGAAGGGCATCCTCGCTCCCGCTATTGGCCAAATAACGACAGATCCTCCAGGAGCTCTGAGCCCTCGTTCTTGACGCTGTTCACCAGCGGCGAGGCTGGCCGTACCATCATAAAGTCTTCCGGGGCCGGCACGAGAAGGCGGTTGAGCGAGATCGGATTGGGCTCACGCCCATTCATCCAGTCGGTCGCGCTGGCCCCGTCGAGAATAACCGGCATGCGGCTGTGAATTGGTTCGAGCAATCGATTGGCTGCCGTTGTGATAATGGGAACGTCGTCTGCCATTCACCGAGCTGGAACTGCCACGCTTCGAAGAGTCCGGCAAAGAGGAGCAGGGCGTCGTCTGCCCGATGGATCCATAGCGGTTCTCGCCTGGCCTTGGGACCACGGTCGATGGGGAGCCGCCGTTACCGGTGGCTCCCCACTCGACACCGCGTCGGCTCAAGGGAGCCAGCCCTACTGGTTCCATCGGCCGGACAATGCCCTGATCGTGCTAGCCGGCTTGTGGCAATGGCAAAAGTGACGGACGGCTTTCAGCTCGCGTTCGCCATTATTACCACACGGGCGAACAGCGTGATGGCGCCGATTCACGACCGCATGCCAGTAGTGATCGAAACAGCGCGGCTCGATACCTGGATGACGTCGCTTCGACGGAGTTGGCCCCAGTTAGGTCTATGCTCGGGCCCGCACCGGAACGTTGGCTGGCCGCGCAGCCTGTATCTGCGCTTGTGAATAACGTCAAGAACGATGATGTACCCTTACTAGCTCTGCATCAAACTTAGGAACGTCATTGATCCCATCAGGCGGATACAGTTCGGCATGTGCCCGATGGGAATTTAGACTGTGTGCAATCCCCGAATATTTCAGTCCATGAATGGAGGAATTGGAATGCCGTTATCTTCCACATATTCATCCAATCAATGAGGGAGATTCGTGGGTCGAGGGAATGCCGGCTTTAAGTCAGGACCTCCATAAGGTAAACGCCACTCTTTGTCAGGCGATCCCGTTGGAGCTGAATCTCCGGCTGGTCACGGTTGAACTCCGCGAACAGACTGTCCGCTAAACCGCAAGCATACTGCCAGTTATCTGCAATTTTAGGGTCCACTTTCATCGGCATTGGAAAGTCAAACCCCATTATACCCTGGCGTATGAAGACTTCGTCCTGGTCAGCAGGTTCATCAAAAACCACCACCCCTTGATACTTTGAAAGCTCTTCTCGTTTGATGCGGCGAAACGGCCTGCCAAACGACCATCGAACAGGCGGTTCCGGCCATATGCCTAGGGTTCTGTCGAGATAATCGACCGGTTTGGCATAACCGTCCGGATCCTTCAGGAAATGATCGACCATATATTTGTGGCAGTCATGGAGAGCAGCATAAGCTTGGATAATGCCCAGTTCAAGATTTGAGGTGTTTGACGCCGAAGTGTCGGATATCAGACTGTTCAATATCGTATCATTTAGTTGCACTGATTGTCTCAGCAGTTCGTGGTATGGAACCGCGCCACACTCCTGCTCGATCGCTGTGAAAATCGCGTGGGTCGGTGTGCTTAACGGCGGAAATCCGTGCTTTTCGAGATAATGGTACACGTGAAGCATGCGAACGATTGGATTGGAGTTAGCTTGGTCGGCACTACTGTTGCCAAGCAAGTCCCATGTGACGAGAGCCGACAAGACATCGGTTTCGAGGACTTCCCCTGGCTTTAACCAGCGGCTCATTGGCGCAGTGATGTAACTATATGGCGTCCGGTTGGCAGGATTGGTGATCTCCATGGCAAATTTGGTGCTGGCTGCCTCGCCCCATCTGTCGTGGATGGCCTGAGTCTGGATCAGAATTGCGCTTGCTTCGAACACGGCAGCGGCATTACAACCGGGCAATCCGCCCAGGGGCTGAAAAAGGCTCCGAATCGATTCGTAGCGGCGTTCGATCGACTCGATCGTCGGCAGCACATCCGGCGGCGAGAGGTCAGGAAGGCGCACTGGACCGTGTCGCCCAAAAGGTCCTGCCACATCCGGATTAGCTCCGCCTGCTCACTTGCGGTCTTGCGGAGCCATCGGGGCAGTGGCACCGGAATAACCGTTGCTCCAGAACCGTATATGAATGGTCGCAGCTGCGCGTAGTTCAGGTTGACTTCCATCCGCATGGCGTTGATGGCTGCGGCGTAAGGACTAAGGAGCCAGTCATGAAAGTGGCGCAGTTCATGCTCATGCGCCGAACCGGCCGCGAGGTATCCGACCGCGTCATCTAATGCGTTGGCAATCAACGACAGTCCTAACCGATCTTTCTCTTCGGCAGTGAGCGTAAATCCGCGATCTGGGTTTTGCAGAAGCTGCTCCATCATAAGCGCCGCGGTAATATCCGCCGTCGTCAGGTTAGAATCCCGGTGGAGCGTATCCTGCACGCCGAAGGAATAGATTATCGCGGCCACGGTCTCTGTGTATTTCCAGATGGCCTCATTCGGGAAGTGCAATGTAATCCCAGGGAAAATTGGGTCGAAATCACCAAGATCATAATGGAAGGGTCTCGGCATTATCGCCTCACACGCGAAGGGCGTCGCGCAACCGCTCCGTAATTTTCTCCTCACTGACGGCATCGGGCGAACGGAGTTCGATGGCGCGCAGAGGAGTCTGGACAATGACAACCGATTCCTTCTTTTCACTCAGGTGCTGGTAGATTGAGTAGGCGAGCTTCGACAGCGTCGCGACCCCATTCAGCAAGGCGACGATGGTGGCCGCCTCGGCCAGGCCTAACCGAAGGTGGGAGGGCTCTTCGGCCGGACCCGCGTATTGGAGTTTCATGACGTCCGGGTTTTTCTCAACGACGTGCTTGAGTTCGGCCACCAGCTCCGGATCGCCATTGATCCTTATGGTGAAGCCTGGTTGGTTGACATGCCGCCTCCGGAAGACAAGCTTAAGTGTCGGATCAATGAATGATGAATATAGACCTCACTCCAGGAAAACTCTACCGTCGGGCGCCGAAAGACGCTCAAGTGAACCTTCGAAAAGCGTGACAGAAGGCTTGAAAAGCCTCTTTTTTCAGGGACTTGGGATAGTGTGTAGTTGATTGTAAAAATTTTCTAATCGTGCGTCCGCGGCCCAACAGCCACTGCCATGCCGAGCCTCGCTAAAAAGACGCTGAAGTGGACCTTCCAGAAGCATGACAGAAGCGTTACAGCGCTTCAAAAGTCCTTTGTATTCAGGGGCTTCCGAAAAATTGATGCACAATAAACTTTTCTCGGTCATTCATTAGCGTCCGCGTTTAGCCGCCAGCTCGGGCGGCTGACGAGGCCAGCTTAACCTCTCCGGTCCCTAGCCTTTACACTGGACGATGTGAGCGAAGCGACCACAACGAAGAGCCTATACATCCCTTAAAAAAGGGGACCGCGGTCCGTGATCGGCGCGTTTACCGGCTGCTCGGGAAGATGCGTGCTCTGTGCCCTTGGCTTTCCGATTCAGATGGGCCGGCGTGCCGCGCCTGGGCCGAAATGGAAATCCTCGCGACCGTTGCTTATGGCCAATTCCGCGATGAGGGATTAACCACGCCCGCCGGTGAGCCGCGCAAGCTATTGGCGGAATATCGTGCGATTCGATCGGCGCAGCTCGCCATCGCGCGCGAACGTGGATTGACCCCGGCTGCGCGGCGCCAGCTGGCAGGAAGCGGCAAGCAAATCGATTTGGCCGCCGGATTTGCCAGGCTGAATCAGGAGAGCGACGGTGCCGCGGGAGCAAAGTAAACCGCTCGCCCAATGGCGAAGCGATCCCGTCGCGTTCATCACCGCGGTGTTAGGCAATCCGGAGACTGGCAAGCCGTTCGTTTTGTATGATGCCCAGATTGCATTTCTCCGCCGTGCTTTTGTGCACACAGACGACGGCCGCCTACCGTTCCCAGACGGCACGTATCCTTGGCAATATCGATCGCTCCAACGTCATCCCGGTCGGCGTAGGCTGATATGCGGTCATGGTCGGGGTTCCTCCTTACGTTTGTAGCTCGCAAGCCCAACCATCTCAGGAGTCTCAAAGCGCGGCCATGACCGCTTCCCAATGTACTACGGCTACGAGCTGACCATTACGGCGGTGCTGCGCTGGTCGATCGGGCGGCTCGAATGGCAGTACATCGCGCCCGGCAAGCCGGTGCAGAACGCCTTCGTGGAACCGTTCAATAGCCGCTTGTGCAACGAATGTCTCAACGAGCATGTATTCCTGAGTCTGGCCGAGGCGGCACAACCATCGAAGCGTGGCGCGACGATCACAACGATCGTCGGCCGCATTCGGGCCTTGGCGCTCCGACGCCAGTGGAGTTCGCACAGCTAACGGCGGAGAAACTGATTCCGCCCAAGGAGGGGGAAAACAACCAAAGACTCTACTTATGATCTGACGGGCGTTGGGGAGCACAGCAGACGGAATTATTTTGCCGCTAAGGTATATCATTGGGAAAGAAAGCGCGTTCGGTATTCAAGATGAACTGCTGCTGGAGAAATTTCTTTGAAGGACATTTCGGCCGTTGCGATACTGATGGCCGGTCGAGTAGCCATTTGCTTGATAGCTCTGATTGTGGTCGAAGTGGCTGTAAATTGTACGGTGGCCGACACCCAATATCTTCGCGGCGCGTGCCTTGCTACCGCTGGCGTACTCAATAGTCCGCCAAATCAGTTCGTCCACCACCTCCCTCACGGATGAGCCCAACTGAACAGTGAAGGAGCTTTCGGGCCGGGCCGCTACCTGAACCTCAGAAGGCAGGTCGTTCGCCGTCAGTGTCGCCGACTCGCAGAGGATCGCGGCGCGTTCAATGACGTGTTTCAGCTCCCGAATGTTGCCCGGCCACCAATACGCGGCGAGCACGTTCAGGCAGCCGTCATCGACACCGGTTATCTGCTTGCCGTGCCTCGCGTTCGTCTTTTGAATGAAGTGCTCGATCAGGAGCGGCAAGTCCTCGATACGCTCCCTGGGAGGCGGAAGATGAACAGGGAAAACTTTCAGACGAAAGAGGAGATCTGCGCGGAGCGCCCAATTTTTACAGCCTTTTCGATCGGACGATTTGAGGCCACGAGCACTCTCACGTCGACAGGCGTTTCTCTCGTAGCACCGACCCGCAGCACCTTTCCCTCTTCGAGGACGCGAAGCAGCTTGGCCTGCGTTTCGCATCGAATCTCCGTGAATTCGTCGAGGAGAATCGTACCGCCGGTCGCGCTGCCGAAGAAGCCTTCTTGCCGACCATCCGCGCCGGTGAAAGCCCCTCTCTCGTGGCCGAACAAGTGGCTCTCGATCAGCGTGTCAGGAATCGCGGCGCAGTTGACAGGCAGAAGGACCGTTTCTGCGCGACGAGAGCTGGTGAATAAGTTGAGCCGTGATCTCTTTTCCGGTTTCGCCGGTGATCAGAACCGGTAAGTCTGAGGAAGCGACACGTTCGATCAGTCTCATGATTCGGCGCATCGGTAAAGACTGCCCAATCATGACAAACCCCCCTATTGTTCTTGCCGTGCAACCCCATCCGCTCCTTCCCCTGTGGATAAATAGTCGGCTCGTGTCTAACACGTCAACAGCTCTCTGAGATATTAGAGGGCGAATCGACGAGGCGGATAGGGCGAGCAAAATGATACACGGGCAAAAATTCGAGTTTGTAGGTCACTATAGCTGCCTCGATTTCGTTAATACGGAGTTCACAAAAGTTGACGGACACTGGGTCGATGGTCTGTGCAGTATCGGGGACCTGATGAGGTCACCGCAATATGTGTGTAAATGAGATCAGGCGGCGCGGCGCTTCCGAGTTATATCCTCGACTTCGATTCCATCCTCGAACAGTTGTCCGTTATGTACTTGCTCCAATAGTTCAGGTGAGTTGAGGCGGCGGAATTTCTTCTCCGCGATCATCAAGATCTTCCAGATCAAAGCCTCGGCGTTGGCGACCTTCTTGTAACGCCTGGCGGCGTCGGTTCTAAGCCGCACCGCCGAGAACGGCGATTCTACCGGATTGGTGGTGCGCAGGTGGATCCAATGATCTTTCGGAAAGCGATAGAAGGTGACCATCCGCTCCCAGTCGCGGCTTAGGGTCTCGACCGCCTTGGGACAGAGCTGGCGATAGCGGGCGGCGAACTGATCGCGCAGCCGCTCACATTCCGCTCGGCTTGAGGCGTAGGGAATCTTGCGCAAAAGCTCCTTCGCCGCAGTCCATTCCTTCTTGGGCAGATGATCGATCACGTTGGTGAGCCGATGATTCCAGCAGCGCTGTTCTGCGCCGTCCGGGAAGACCTCGCCCAGCGCCGACCAGATCCCCAAGTGTCCATCGGCCACCGTGGCCTGCCACGGTCGCAGCCCGCGAGCGAACAGATCGCGCAGCACCCGAGCCCACGACTCCTTCGATTCCCGCTGTCCGCTTTCAATCGCCAGCACCACTTTGCGCCCGTCCCGCAAGGCTCCCACGATCACCAGCAGCGCGGCCTTGGTATCCTCAAGACCCGCTTTCACATAGAGACCATCGGCCCAGGCGTACACTACTGCGAGATTGTCCAGCCGCCGGCTGCGCCACGCCTCGTACTCCAGTTGCCACTTCGCCCGCAGCCGCTCGATCGACGAGGCCGAGAGCGGCGCACCATCGCCAAGCAGTCCGCGCAACGCCAGCTCGAAATCTCCTTGGGCGAGCCCGTGAAGGTAAAGCTGGGGTAAAAGCTCGCTGACCGCTTCGGTCCGGCGCACGAACAGCGGCAGTAGCCTGCTCTCGAAGCGCTGCTCCAAGCCCCGCACTCGCGGTCTCTTCAGCTCGATCGTGCCGGCCATCATCGATAAGCGCCGCGTCTTGCCATGGCCGTTGCGGTATCCCGCTGGCGTATCCACCGCCGCTCGCCGCTCCGACTTGCCCCGGCCACCTCTTCCTCCAGCACATCCTGGAGCCAACTCTGAATCCTGCTTCGAGTAAATTCCTCCAGGGTTCCCCACTGTGGGTACTCCGCTAACTCCCTTCTTGACCGACGGCGCTCTGCTCGGTTTATGCTCTGCATCGGCGCTGTCCTCCTTCCTGCCGGTTCTCCGGCTGGGTCTCGTCAACCCGGAAGGCTACATTGCCTTTCCCCTATTTCCACACTTCTCGGATATACCTCGACCTGATCGAATGGCTCTGCAAGTCCCAACTTATAGATCGAAGCCAGGCGCAGCACGTCCTGAACTCGTGCGGACGCGATCATGTGGCGGCGCGCGTTTATCGAAACGCGATCGCCTTGCGTGGAGCACTTCGCGAAATGGCTGCAAAGCTCGCAGCTCGTCGGCCAATCCCGCGCGAATCGCTCGAAGCCATTAGCGAGACCATGGAAAGGCGTCCAGGCTGCAGGCTGCTCGCACGGGGCTCCGGGAGGTTCGAGGAGATGACCCGCCTCGACCCAGACGAGCCCGACCAGTTGCCGGTGCCAATCGCTCAGTCAGCCAGCGATTTGCTCTGTCACGGAGATCTTGCGCTCGTAAAGCGATGCGCCAATCCCGCTTGCGGAGCTTTTTCTACGACACGTCCAAGAATCACACCCGACGTTGGTGCAGCACGACCGGCTGCGGCAATCGCATGAGAGTCCCTCCCGACCAATTCTCGAGCAGCCCTGCAAGCACAATGACAATGAAGCCAATAACCGAGATGGCATCGCCCCGTGCCAGTAGAAATTGGACCATTTCTCAAAGGCTCGTTGACAACATTTGATGCTCCCTGTTCATCTCGTACCGTTCGACCAAGCTCACTACTGCACGTGGGGGGAAGTATCGTTCGACAAAGGGGCCGCGCTCGGGACCAAAAGAGGCTAGCAACGAGGCGCGCCTCAACCTTCCACCAGGTAGCGCGAAACCGCACTCTCAACCACGGTGCTCTTGAAGAAGTCAGCGTTGAGTGCACCGTCCACAGCTTGATTGGACTAGTGAACACAAAGTCGCACCGTTCAGTGAATAGCTTGATGGCTTCACAGCTGTTCGGAATGGTGGGGCTCCCATGACGACCGGGGATACGACGAAGCGCTTAAAGGTCAGTCGCAGCGAGCTCAGCAGGCCGATCTCATAGAAACGCAATATCGACGAGAGTGTCATTGCAATTGGTGGAGCCTCCCCTAGCTACACTAACAGGGTGTTGAGAAACCCTCAAAAAAAATCGAGATGAGGTGCCTTTGGCTCTCAACACCCTGCGTGAAAACTGGCTTCGTTCCTAAACTTCTCTCCCGCCTCGGGAGAGGCAAGAGTGAGGGTACGAACCGGCAACATAGGTAACAGAATATACCGGCAACATGGGTAACAGATTAAACCGTCACGGCAGGAGGTGCGAACATGCCGTGGCAAGGAGTCTGGCCCATGGAATTGCGGATGCGATTGGTGAACGCGCT
>WNFB01004957.1_pt1 | contig 11866 bp, 13 predicted proteins | sample 5400501 | NCBI WGS metagenome assembly WNFB01 (sample SAMN13153341, study PRJNA577476) | soil metagenome | isolation source: 200 cm saprolite under Douglas fir tree site 2 hole 1 | place: USA:California | collected 2015-04-18 | reverse complement strand
CGAGTGCTGCAGCAGTTCGCTGAATTGCGGCGGACCCAGGTGCTGGCCGAAACCGGCCTTAGCCCGGAGGAATGCCGCGTGCTGGCCCTTCTTGCCAGTGGCGCGGGCAACTCGGCCATAGCCGCAGCCTGCCATTGGAGCGACACCTCGGTCAAGCGCAAGCTGCGCGACATTTTCGCGAAGCTGCAAGTGCGCACGAGAAGCCAGGCCGCGGCCGAGGCCGTGCGCCGCGGATTGGTGTGATCGTCTTGTCATGCCGAACGCAGTGAGGCAGCCCTAGCCCCCACGAGCGGATTCCTCGGCCTGACAAAAGGAAGCCGGCCGACAAACCTCCTCCACGACTGACCTAAAGGGGCCAAAGGTTGGCCCGATCGTGCATTGTCCGGTAGCTGTTCGGGGCTGCATACTCGCCACACCTAGCGATTCCAATTTGATCACAGGGGTGCAACCGTGATCCCTAGCGCTTTCGAGTACGCCGCTCCGCAGTCACTTGCCGAGGCGATCTCCTTTTTGCAGGGCCATGCCGGCCAGGCGAAGGTTCTGGCCGGCGGCCAAAGCTTGATCCCCCTCATGAAATTCCGGCTGGCCAGTCCGGAGTACCTGGTCGACATCGCCAGGGTGCCTGGCCTGGCGCACCTGGAGGAGCGCGCTGGCCATTTGGCCATCGGATCGATGGTGCGAGAAGCCGTCCTGGAAGCGTCGCCACTGATCCGCGCTCGCTACCCCGCGCTCCTCGAGACCAGCCTGGTGGTGGCCGATCCGCTGGTGCGCAACTTTGCCACCGTGGGTGGCAACGTGGCCCACGCCGATCCGGCCAACGACCATCCGGCGACCATGCTCGCGCTGCGGGCTCACGCGGTCGTAGAAGGACCTGGCGGCCGCCGAACTATCGCCATCGACGACTTCCTGGTGGACACGTTCGAGACCGCCCTGGCGCCCGACGAGGTGCTCGTCGAGCTCCAGGTGCCGCAGCCGGCGGCTCACAGCGGATCGGCCTACGTGAAGCTCGAGCGTAAGGTTGGGGACTACGCCATTGCCGGGGTGGCCGTCCAGGTCACGCTGGAGGGCGATGTTTGCCACGAGGCTGGCCTGGGTCTGACGAATGTCGGTTCCAAGGCCATCCGTCCGCTCGAAGCCGAGCGCTTTCTGGTGGGCAAGCGGCTGGACGAGGACGTGCTTCGGCAGGCGGCCGACCTGGCGGCGACCGCGGCCGAGCCGGTGTCGGATTTGCGCGGGCCGGCCGAGTACAAGCGAGCGATGGTGCGCACGCTCACGGTGCGTGCGCTGCGCAAAGCCGCCCAACGAGCGAAGGAGGCATAGATCATGGCCGAGGTCCAGCTGAACATCAATGGGCAGCCCCACCAGGCCGACGTCGAGTCCCGGCTGCTGCTGGTCCATTTCATACGCGAAGTGGCCAACCTCACCGGCACGCACATCGGCTGCGACAGCACCAGCTGCGGCGCGTGCACCGTGCTGGTTGATGGCCTACCCGCCAAATCCTGCACGTTGTTCGCCGTGCAGGTCAACGGCGCTGACATCAGCACGGTTGAAGGGCTCGAGCAGGATGGCCAGCTCCATCCCATCCAGGAAGGCTTCTTCGAGGAGCATGGCCTGCAGTGCGGCTTTTGCACCCCGGGCATGATGATGGCCGGCGTGGCCCTGTTGGAGCGCAACGCCAATCCCAGTGAAGCCGACGTGCGGCACGCCATCTCGGGCAACCTGTGCCGCTGCACCGGCTACGTCAACATCGTCAAAGCCATTCAGTACGCCGGCGCGAAGATGCGAGGCGAGCTGCCCGAGCGGGCAGCCAAGGAGGTGGCATAGCCATGGCCGTTGCAATCCAAGGCATGGGCCACAGCGTCAAGCGCAAGGAGGACCCGCGCTTCCTGCGCGGCAGGGGCAACTACATCGACGACTTGAAGCTACCGGGCATGCTCTACATGGACATCCTGCGCAGCCCCTACGCCCACGCCATCATCAAGAGCATCGACGCCAGCAGGGCGCTGACCCTGCCCGGTGTCCTGGCAGTCATCACCGGCAAGGACCTGGACGCCGCCGGGCTGGCCTGGATGCCCACGCTCATGAGCGACAAACAGATGGTCCTGCCAGTCGATCGCGTAGTCTATCAGGCTCAGGAGGTGGCGGCGGTCATCGCCACCGAGCGCTACATCGCCGCCGATGGCATCACACTGATCGACGTCGATTACGAGCCACTGCCGGTCGTAGTCGATCCCAAGAAAGCGCTCGAGCCCGGCGCCACGCTGGTACGGCCCGACCGTGAGCAGAAGGACAACCACATCTGGCACTGGGAGGCCGGTGACAAGACCGCCACCGACCAGTCCTTCCAAGAGGCGGCCGTCGTCGCCAAAGAGGACATCTACCTGCCGCGCATCCATGTTTCGTCGATCGAGACCTGTGGCTGCGTCGCTTCGTTCGACAAGATGGCCGGCAAGCTGACGATCTGGATGACCACCCAGGCGCCGCATGCCATCCGGACCGTGTTCTCGCTGGTGAGCAAGATTCCCGAGCACAACATTCGGGTCATCTCGCCGGACATCGGCGGTGGCTTCGGCGGCAAGGTGCCGGTCTATCCGGGCTACGTCATCGCCACCGTGGCCTCCATCACCACCGGCAAGCCGGTTAAGTGGATCGAGGACCGGTCAGAGAACCTCCAGGCCGACAGCTTTGCCCGCGACTATCATATGACCGCCGAGCTGGCGGCGACGGCCGACGGCAAGATGAAGGCGTTGCGCATCAAGACGATCGCCGACCATGGCGCGTTCGACGCCGCGGCCAACCCTTCCAAGTTCCCGGCCGGGCTGTTCAGCATCTGCACTGGCTCATACGACATCCCAGCCGCCCATATGGAAGTGGACGGCGTGTACACCAACAAGCCTCCGGGTGGCATCGCCTACCGCTGCTCCTTCCGGGTGACCGAGGCCGTCCATGCCATCGAACGCATGGTGGACAGCCTGGCACTGAAGCTGAACATGGATCCGGCCGCCCTGCGGCTCAAGAACTTCATCCCGCCGGAAAGCTTCCCTTACAAATCCGCCACCGGCTGGGAATACGACAGCGGCAACTACCCGGCAGCGCTGCACAAGGCCATGGACACCATCGGTTACGCCGACTTGCGGCGCGAGCAGGCCGAGAAGCGCGCCCGGGGCGAGCTTATGGGTATCGGCATCTCGACCTTCACCGAGATCGTGGGCGCCGGCCCATCCCATACGTTCGACATCCTAGGCATCAAGATGTTCGACAGCTGCGAGATTCGCGTCCACCCAACCGGCTCGGCGATCGTCCGCATCGGGGTGCAGACCCAAGGCCAGGGCCACGAGACAACGTTCGCTCAAATCGTGGCCGAGGAGCTGGGCTTACCGGTCGAGAACATCACGGTCGAGCATGGCGATACGGACACCGCGCCCTATGGCCTGGGCACGTACGCCAGCCGCAGCACAGCAACTGCTGGCGCAGCTGCCGCCATGGCCGCGCGCAAGATCCGCGAGAAAGCCAGGCTGCTGGCCGCGCACCTACTGGAAGCCAGCCCGGATGACCTGGAGTGGAAAGACTATCAGTTCCAGGTGAAAGGCGATCCGGCCCGCGCCAAGACCATGGCGGACATTGCCTTCGCCGCTTACACCAATCATCCACAGGGCATGGAAGCCGGCCTGGAGGCGGTCAACTACTACGACCCGCCCAACCTCACCTTCCCCTTCGGCGCCTATATCTGCGTGGTCGACATCGATCGCGGCACGGGCGAGGTCAAGATCCGCCGCTTTGTGGCCATCGACGACTGCGGCAACATCATCAACCCGATGATCGTCGACGGCCAGATCCACGGCGGCCTGACGATGGGCATGGCTCCGGCGCTGCTGGAGGAGATCAGCTACGACGAGGCCGGCAACATGCGCCAGAGCACGTTCATGGACTATCTGCTGCCAACCGCCATGGAGACGCCAGCGTGGGAGCTGGACAAGACCTGCACGCCATCGCCACATCATCCGTTTGGGGCTAAGGGAGTGGGCGAGTCCGCGACGGTGGGCGCGCCGCCGGCCATCGTCAACGCCGTCGTCGACGCGCTGAGCCATGTCGGCGTCAGCCACATCGACATCCCCATCACGCCCTGGAAGGTGTACGCCATCCTCGAAGCGCACGGGTTGGCAGCGCCGTAGGCCGGCTGGGGCGGGATGCACTTCGAGGGCAGCGAGGCCATCCGGGCGCCTGTGGACGCGGTTTGGGCCTTTTTCATGGACGCCCCATCCGTGGCCGGCTGCGCTCCCGGTTTCCAGAAGATGGAGGTGCTGTCGCCGGAGCATTACAAGCCGACGGTGGCTGTGGGCGTGGGACCGGTCAAGGCCACCTTTACCCTGGACGTGACCCTGACCGATCTGCGGCCGCCGCATCACGCCACCATGCGCGGGCATGGCATCGCTGCCGGCAGCGGGGTGGATCTGGAGAGCCAGCTGGATCTGGCTGCAACGGGCGAATCGTCCACGAGCCTCGCCTGGACGATGGACGCCGTGGTCAGCGGCGCCATCGCCAGCATGGGCGCGCGCTTGCTGGAAAACACCGCCCAGAAAGTGACTGCCCGGTTCTTCGAATGCGTTCGGGAAAAGCTTGGGACGGCGCCGCGCTAGGCTGACCTATGCCCGCCGACATCCTCGATCACGCCCTGCAGCTTCGCACCAGCCACCAAGCCTTCGCGCTGGCCACGGTGGTGGTGGCGCTGCCGCCCACCTCGGCAACCCCCAGCGCGCGGGCCATCATCCTGCCCGACGGCAAGCTCATTGGTTGGATCGGCGGCAGCTGCGCTCAGGAAACCGTCGTCAGCCAGGCGCTGGAGGCGCTTGCCCAGGGCGAGCCCCGGCTGGTGGTGCTGAGTCCCGATCAGCCGTCTGGCCGCGGCAAATCGCGCGTGGTCGAGCTGCCCATGACCTGCGCCAGCCAAGGCGAGCTGCAGATTTACGTGGAGCCGTTCGTGCCTAAAGCGCAGCTGGCCGTCGTCGGCTCTTCACCCGTGGCTGTGGCGCTGGCCCGGCTCGGCAGCCTGCTCGACTTCGAAGTGCTGGCATGCGACCCAGCGGCCAGTGAAGAGGCCTTCCCAGAAGCGGACCAGCTCGTGACGGAGCTCAGGCACCTTGAGGCGCGGCTGACGGCGCGCAGTTACGTCGTCGTGGCGACGATTGGCCAGTACGACGAGGACGCGTTGCGCGCGGCGCTGTCGACCCCGGCCAGCTACGTGGGCCTGGTTGCCAGCCGCCGGCGCTTGGCCGCTGCGGTCGAATACCTGAGAGGCCGTGGATTGGGCACAGAAACACTGGCGCGCGTCCGCCGCCCGGAGGGCCTGAAGGCCAAGACGGTGCTGCCGGCGGAGATTGCCTTCAGTGTGATGGCCGAGCTGCTCCAGGTCCGGCGAGAGCACGCTGGCCTGGCTGTGCCGGCTGCCAAGGCGGCCGAACCGGCGGACCAGGCCGTCGACCCCATTTGCGGCATGGCCGTTTCTGCTTCACAAGCCCGCTACCGCATCGAGCGCGACGGCCAGACGTATTACTTCTGCTGCGCAGGCTGCCAGGCCAAATTCGAAGCCGCCTGATCGTCACACTCCCGAGCCGGGCCACCACAGCGTCACCACCGGCAGCGCCGGAAAGCTGAACCGCCCCTCCCGCTCGATCAGCCGCCCGGCCATCGCCGCCCAGATTTCGTGATCGCGATCGGCGGGCAGGCACAGGCGCCGCCGTGTCTGGGCCACGAGGTCCTCCTGCCGAGCGAAGCCGGCCAGCCAGGCCGGATTCTCGCCCTCCCATTCCTCGTACTGCGGACTGAGCCCCAGCTCCTTCAGGACTGCGACGGCGTCCTCCGCCGTAGGCCTCGAGGGGCGAACCAGGCCGTGGAAGCGGAACCACAGATCGTTGACGCGACTCATTGGATGGCTCTTCGTCAGCTCCATCACGACACGCCGGCGGGCGTGGGCTGTCAGCTCGGCCACAAAGCTGGCCAAGTCAGGCACGTTGTAGGCAACGTGGTGGCAGACCACCACGTCGGCCAGCGGCGCAGTGCGGGCGACGTCCGGCCAGCCGCCCGCGATGGTTTCCACGCTTGCTCCCTCTGCCTGGACCCGCTCGCGGAAGGCCGGCAGCATCCTGGGGGAAGCATCCACGCCAATGACCCGGCCAGCGTTTCTGGCGAGGGGGAGCGACGCAGCTCCCGGGCCACAGCCCACATCGAGGACGACCCCGCCCTCAGGCAGACCTTCCAGGGCCCGCTCGTTCGAGACCGTGAGCTGCGAGCGGGCCGAATCAGCGCGGTGGGCGAACAGGTTGACGTCAAAGCCCCAAGGGGACTCTGGCGCCTGGTCGAGGATGGATTGGGGGATGGCCCAGGCCGCCAGGGCCTCCCGCCAGCGCTCGGCGACAGTCACGTGCAACTCCTTCGTGGGAACTTTCTCACATGCAGCTGTCACCTTCTGGCACGCGCCGCGTTGTAGCTCATAGCAGGAGGGCTCGTGGCAGGAAGCATGAAATGGTCAGTGTCCTGAATCTCGGCATGAAAGTTGCTTTTCGCCATGGCAGAGATGTTGATGTGGATCGTTAGCGCAGGCTTGAAGCGCAAGCCGGCATCGTCGAGCACGGCTCCCGAGCAGCGCCGCGGCGCGGCCCGTGCTTATGCCGCGCCGCTGCTGGCGGTCAAGGCCGATCCTGAGCGCGCGGCCCGGCTGAGCCAGTTCGCCCTGCAGTTCCTACACTAAGCGCCTGCTTCGACCAGTTCCTGTTCCGCGGTCTTGACGCCCCACGGCATTGCGGGCGTGTTGCACGCCACGCCGTAGCGCCCATCCCGAGCAATCACGATGAGGCCCCCGCTGCCCCGCAGGCGGCGCTCCAGGTGCTCGACCGCTAGTCGGGCGGCGCGATCGGGTGATTCGCCTGCCTGCAGCTGGTCCACCGCCCATTTGGCCAGCACCAGCCGCATGATCGGCTCGCCCCAGCCCGTTGTAGACGCCGCCCCGGCTTCGTTGTCGGCATAGCCGCCGCAGCCCACCAGCGGCGAGTCGCCCACTCGGCCCGGAGCCTTGCCGGCCATGCCGCCTGTCGACGTGCCGGCGGCGAGGTTGCCGGCAGCGTCCAGCGCCACAGCGCCGACGGTATCTCCGAGCTGTTCCTCTCCCACATTCGCCGTCCGCGTAGGACTGGGAGAGGCTCGGTGCGGGCCCTGCAGCGGGCCTGACCGGAGCGTTGCCGCCAGCCGCTTGCGCTGGCGGTCCGTGATCAGCTCCTCGCTGTCGCATAGCGGGAGGCCGAGCTGCTCGGCAAGGCGTTCGGCGTCGGGGCCGGCAAACAACACGTGCGGGCTGTGCGCCAGAATCTTGCGGGCCGCGCGGATCGGGTTGCACAGCCGCTCCACGCAGGCAACGGCGCCCGCGTCCAGGGTTGCGCCGTCCATGATCAGCGCGTCCATCTGCACCCGTCCGTCGGCGGTTAGGCAGCTGCCTCGGCCAGCATTGAAGGTTTCGTTGTCTTCGAGCACCACCACGGCCGCCTCCACGGCGTCGAGCGCACTCCCGCCGCCAGCCAGCGCCCGCCAGCCCGCGTCAAGCGCCGCCCGAACGCCTTTGAGGGCGTCCTTTCGTGGCTTGCGCTGCGACACGCCTGCCCCGCCGTGCACAAGCAAGACAGGAGCGTCCACGCCTTAATTTAGCTGTCAGCTATCAGCAGACCGCCATCAGCTCTCGTCGCGCTGCTCACTCCAGGCGCCCTCGCCGATCAGCGGCACGAACCGCACCGGCCCCAGGTTGTGCTCGATCAGCCCCGCTGGCCCCTTTTCCACCACGATCAGCCGCTGTTCGTAGCGCGAGCCCACCGGCACCACCATCCTGCCGCCGCGCTCGAGCTGCGCCAGCGGCCCAATAGGTATGCGCGGCGACCCGGCCGTCACCAAGATGCGGTCGTAGGGCGTCTCTTCCGGCCAGCCGGCGCTGCCCGATCCGGTGTGGACGCTCACGTTCGTGTAGCCCAGCTCAGCCAGCAGCTCGGCTGCCCGCTTGGCCAGCCGCGGGTGTCGCTCGACGCTCACCACCGTGGCCGCCAGCTCGGCCAGGATGGCGGTCTGATAGCCCGACCCCGTGCCAACCTCCAGCACCTTGCATTCGGGCGTGAGCTGCAGTGCCTGCGTCATCAGCCCGACGACCAGGGGCTGCGAGATCGTCTGGCCCTGGCCGATGGACAGCGGCGCGTTGACGTAGGCCTGGTCACGGCTGGCTTCGGGCACGAACAGCGCGCGGTCCACGTTGCGCATCGCCGCCAGAACAGCGTCGTTCTGCACCCCTTCCCGGCTGAGGGTCTCGACCAGTCGGTCCAGCGCTTCCATCGGCCCCTTACCTCGACTGTATACTTCGCAGGTCGTGAGTTTGAGAATCCGCCTGAGCCGCGTTGGGGCCAAGAAGCAACCTAGCTATCGCATCGTAGTCGCCGAATCCAACGCCCCTCGGGACGGCAAAGCCATCGACATCCTGGGCCACTACAATCCGCTCACCGACCCGTACACGCTGAAGGTCGACGAGGAGCGCACCATCCGCTGGCTGCGAAATGGCGCCCTGCCCAGTGAGACGGCTCGCGGCCTGCTGACCAAAGCAGGCGTAATGACGGCCTACGAAGCGGCCCACCCCAGCCCGGTCGCGAAGCCCAAAGCGAAGAAGGCCAAAGGCGCGGGCGCTGAGGAGACCAAAGCTCGGCAGGCAGCGCGTGCCAAGCGCACCGAGCCGCCGCGGCTCGTCCGTCCCGGCAAGCCCGAGAGCGGCGAAGCCGGCGAGGCTCCCCCCAAGAAGGCGGCGCCCGCCAAGGCCGCGGCGCGGGCCAAAACGGTTGCTGCCAAGCCGGCTTCGAAGGCCAAAGCGGCGGCCGCCAAGCCCAAAGCGGCCGCCAAGCCCAAAGTGGCGACTGCCGCGCGAAAACCGGCCAGCGCCTCGCGCGCGGCCAAGCCCAAAGCCTCCGCCGGCAAGAAGAGCTAGCCAGCCGGCCGTCTGCCCGTGAAAGACCTCGTCGAGTTCCTCGCCCAGAACCTGGTCTCCAACCTCGAGGAGATCAAGGTCGAGGAGGTCCCCTCCGGCCGGCAGACCGTGATCGAGCTGACCGTCGCCCGCAGCGAGGTCGGCAAGGTCATCGGCAGGCAAGGCCGCACCGCCCGTGCGCTGCGCTCGATCCTCAAGGTGGCTGCCGCCAAAGAGGGTAAGCGCGCCGTCCTCGAGATCTTGTAATGTCCCCTCTCCCTCTGGGAGAGGGCTAGGGTGAGGGTTGACTGACGCACCCGACTGGCTTGTCGTCGGCAAGATCGTGGCCGCGTTTGGCACCAAAGGCGAGATTCGGGTGCTGCCGCAGACTGACTTTCCCGAGCGCTTCGCCGCCGGCCAGGAGCTGTGGATCGAAGGCGAAGACCGCCCCGTCGGCGTTGAGGAGTGCCGCTGGCAGAAGGGCCAGCCAGTGCTCAAGCTCACTTCTATCCACGATCGCGATCGCGCCGAGGACCTGCGCGGCCGCTATCTGCGCGTGCCCCGCAGCCGTCTTGCGGAGCTGGCCGAGGGCGAGTACTACCTCTTCCAGCTCACGGGGCTCACGGTTGTGACCGATCAGGGGCAGGAGCTCGGCCCCGTGAAGGAGGTGCTCCAGACAGGCGCCAACGACGTGTACATCGTGGACACGAACCGCGGCGAGCTCCTTCTGCCGGCCACGGCCGAAGTGATCAAGCAGGTTGATCTCGAGGCCGGCCGGCTCACCGTCCACCTGCTGCCAGGCCTCATGCCGGGCGAGGCCGAGACCACATGACGCGCATCCTGCTGTTCGTGCTGGCGCCCCTGCTGCCGGCGCTGCTCGGCTGGCAATTGCTGGTCGAGCCGCTGCTCAACCCGCAGCAGCTGCGCCTGCCCGCGCAGCAGCACGTCGAAACCCGCCTGCCCAAGCTGGGCGTGCACACCCGCCTCACGGACGAGGTCGAGCAGCCCAAGATCCAGCGCACCCTGGAGATGGTCCGAGAGATGGGCGCTGCCTGGGACGTCGAGTACTTCCCCTGGAATTACATCCAGCGCAACGGGCGTGACGATTGGAACTGGTCGCACGCGGATCTGGTGATCGACCACGCTCAGCAGCAGGGCCTGCAACTCATCGTGCGGCTGGACGGCGTGCCCGACTGGGCGCGCCCGGAGCTGACCAGCGACTCGCTCCTGACGCGGCAGCGCTACGGCGACTTCGCCCGTTTCGCCGCCGCCTTCGCCGAGCGATATCGGGGCAAGGTGGCCGCCTACGTCATCTGGAACGAGCCCAACGTGGCCTATGAGTGGGGCTACCGCAAGCCCGATCCCGCCGCCTACGCCGGCTTGCTGCGAGCCGTCTATCCCAAGCTCAAGCAAGCTGACGCGCATGCGCTGATGTTGGCTGCCCCCCTCGCGCCAAATGGGGAGCACAGCGACCTAGCTCTGGATGAGCTCGATTACTTGCAACAGCTGTACGATGCCGGCGGCGCAGCATTTTTCGACGGTTTGGCAGCCCACGCCTATGGCTGGCAGCATCCGCCCGACGAGGCGCCCTCGCGGGGCGAGATCAATTTCCGCCGGGTTGAGCTCGAGCGCGAGGTGATGGTTCGCAATGGCGACGGCGCCAAGCAGGTGTTCGTCACCGAGAGCGGCTGGAACGACTACACCCGCTGGGTTCGCGCCGTCGCGCCTGCCCAACGCGTCGAGTACAGCCTGGAGGGGGTGCGCCTGGCGTCAGATTGGGACTGGCTGGCCGCCGTCTGCCTGTGGGATTTCCGCCTACCTACGCCAGCTCACAATTACAACGACGCTTGGACGCTGGTGCACTACGACTTCAGCCCCAGCCCGGCCTATGTCGCGCTGCAGCGCCTGGCCAGCCCCATTCAGCCCTCCCGCTGGCAGGCCTTCGTCGAGCAGCCGGCGTCGCCAACTCTCGCCGATCGCATCGGGCCGCTGTTCGACGCACTGGGCGCCTGGGCCGACGGCGAGCGCTACCAGCTCCGCTGCCTCATCACGCGCTGCCTCGCGCCGCCGCCGGATATCTCGCTGGAGCAGGTCCGGAGCGCAGGCGTGCTCAAGGTCGTGCTGGACGCCAGCTTCCCGCCGCTGGAGACGGTCGGGCCCGACGGTCAGCTCACCGGCATTGACGTGGAGGTGGCGCAAGGCATCGCCAGCCGTCTAGGCGTTCGCCTGGAGCTGATCAACATGAGCAGCGACGGCCTCAAAGGCGCCGTTTGGGCGGGCAAAGCCGACGCCGTTATTTCCTCCTTCCAGTATGTCCCTGAATGGCGCAAGGAGCTGGGCTATTCCGAGCCCTACTACGACGATCAAATCCCGGTGACCTACGGTCTGGACGCCGCCGGCAACCCCAGTACGCGCGTCGACACCGTCCAGTACCTGGTCGCGGTGCGCGGCGGCCGCAACAAGCTGCTGCGCGCCATCAACGCCGCTATCGACGACATGATCGGTGGCGGCGAGCTGCAGCGCATCACCGGCCAGCCATACTGGCAATAGTGCGAATCGACGTCCTGACGCTTTTCCCGGAAATGTTCTCGGGCCCTTTTGAGGCCAGCATCATCAAGAGGGCCAAGGAAGCCGGCCTCGTCGAGATCGCTTTACATAACATACGAGACTTCACCCACGACAAGCACCACGTTGTCGACGACACCCCCTACGGCGGCGGTGAGGGCATGGTCATGAAGCCGGAACCGATTTTCGAGGCCGTGGAAGCCGTACGGCGGCCGGACAGCCGGGTGGTCCTGCTCACGCCACAGGGCTGCCTGCTGGATCAGGCGGCGGCGCAGCGGCTGTCGGAGCAGCCGAGCCTGGTCCTCATCTGCGGCCGCTACG
>WNFB01005733.1_pt1 | contig 11867 bp, 9 predicted proteins | sample 5400501 | NCBI WGS metagenome assembly WNFB01 (sample SAMN13153341, study PRJNA577476) | soil metagenome | isolation source: 200 cm saprolite under Douglas fir tree site 2 hole 1 | place: USA:California | collected 2015-04-18 | reverse complement strand
CGCGTGCGGGCGGCCGTGGTCCGCGTGCGGGCGGCCGTGATCCGCGTGGGGGCGGCCGTGATCCGCGTGGGGGCGGCCATGGTCCGCATAGGGCCGGCCGTGATCTGCGTAGGGCCGGCCATGATCCGGTGGTCCGTGATCCGGTGGGGCCGGCCATGATCAGGGCGCTCGCCGTTACGGTGTCGAACCGCGCGGCGGCCGGCGTCTACGCGGACCGCTCCGGTCCGGTGCTCGCCGAGCTGCTGGCCGCCGCCGGATGTGATGAGGTGGACGGCCCGCTGGTGGTCCCGGACGGGGAGCCGGTGCTGGCGGCGCTGCGCGAGGCTCTTGCGGACGGCTATGACGTGATCGTGACCACCGGCGGGACCGGGCTGACCCCGGGTGATAGCACCCCGGAGATGACCAGCCACGTGATCGACAGGGAGGTCCCCGGCATCGCCGAGGCGATCAGGTCGGCGGGGGCCGCCGCCGGTGTTGCCTCGGCGTTGCTGTCCCGCGGGCTGGCCGGGCTGGCTGGGCGCACGCTGATCGTCAACCTGCCCGGGTCGGCCGGCGGAGTGCGCGACGGCATGGCGGTGCTTGCCCCGATCCTCGCGCACGCTGTCGACCAGGCGCGCGGCGGCGACCATCCGCGACCAGCGTGAGGCTGAAGTTTCGCGTGGTGCGGCCGGCCGGCGGACCATCGATCACCCAGCGAATTCACCGTTCCGTCATTAGGTAACCGAATGGCGTTCAGCTACGGGACAGGGGAATGATGGTCTCGTGGGACGCATGCGCGGATGGCCGGTTACGCTCACCGAGCCCGACCTCCTCGACGCACCCGTCGGGCTTCGGCCTGTCCGGGTGAAAGATGCGTCCGTCTGGCGCGAGATCCGGACACAGAATGCGGCTTGGCTGCGGCCGTGGGAGCCCACCAACCCGGAGACCCCGCTGTACCAGACCAGCCTTGGCCCGTACATCGCCATGGCCCGCACCATGCGCCGGGAGGCGCGGCAGGGGCTGACGCTGCCGTGGGTGATTACCTATGCCGGGCGGTTTGCCGGGCAGCTGACCGTGGGCAGCATCGTCTGGGGCTCGGCCCGGACGGCACAGGTCGGTTACTGGATCGATGAGGCGGCAGCTGGCCGGGGCGTGGTCCCGACTGCCCTCGCGATGGCCGTGGATCATTGCTTCTTCATCGTCGGCCTGCACCGCATCGAGGCCACGATCCGGCCGGAGAACCAGGCCAGCCGCCGGGTGGTCGAGAAGCTTGGTTTCCGCGAGGAAGGCTTGCGACGCAGGAGCCTGCATATCGAGGGGACCTGGCGAGACCATCTGTGTTATGCCCTGACGGCAGAGGATGTACAGGGCGGCCTGCTGCCGCGCTGGCGCAGTGCGGTGTCCGCGTCCCGATCGCGAGCCGGCTGAGGCCCGTGTCGCGGGGGCCGGATGGCTGGCCGGCTGAGTCCGACATCGCGGGCCCGATAGCCGGCCGGCTGGCTGAGGCCCGTGTCGCGGGGGTCGGATGGCTGGCCGGCTGAGTCCGACATCGCGGGCCCAATGGCCGGCCGGCTGAGGGCCATGTCGCGGGCCCGCCGAGGCTATCTGGCGACACACCGGGCTTAATGCTCGTCAACAATGACGGCTGGCCCTACCGTGCGTGACGTGAGCACGCCCGCGTTTGCAGCATGCCCGCCGGGGGGAGCCCCGGCATGCTGCCGTTGGCGACCGGACGGGAGAACGCCGTGAGCAGCGCGATTCTCTACCTAGCGATCATCGCCATCTGGGCCGGGATACTGGTGCCCCGGTGGCTGCGCCGGTCGCACGACGCGCCCGGTACGGCGGAGGACCGGTCCGGCGAGGGCTCGCAGCCGCTGGCGGAGTCCGGATCACATGCTGAGGCCATGGCTAGCGCGCACGTGGACGCTGCCGTGCACGCGGACGCCGCAGTGCACGAGCACGATGCGGCCGTTGAACACGGTGTGGCGATTGAGCACGGCGTGGCCTTCGAGTACGACGCGGCCTTTGAATACGGTGCGGTGCATGCAGACGGCACCGCTTATGAGTACGAGACGGCCGTGGAGTACGGCTCCGCCGTTGAATACGACGCCGTGCTCGAAGACAGCGGCCCCGGCCGGGGCGGCGCTGACCAGAATGGCGCCGGGGTCTCGGGCGCCGGGGACTCGGCTGACGATGACGACACCGAGCCTGCACTCACCTTGCGCGGGCGGCCGCTGTGGTCCGAGGGACCGGGATGGCACCCGCTGGGCCGTCGCCGGGACCGGCCGCGCCCGGCAGTCACCCGGGCGAGCGCGCTGCAGGCACGCCGCCGGATGCTGACCACGCTGGTGACGCTGACGATCGCCGCTCTGGCGCTGACGACCCTGCACATGGCGCCATGGTGGATCATCGTCCCGCCGGCCGGGACGCTCGGCCTGCTGCTGCTGGTGCTGCGTGAGGCTGCCCGGGCCGATGCGGAGGCCGCTGATCGGGCCGCTGAAGCCCGAGCGGCGCACGAGGCCCGGCTCGCGGCACGGCGCGCTAGCGAGGCGCAGGCCGCTGCCGCGCCGGAGCCGACCGCAGAGATCATCGACATCTCGGCCAGGGTCAGTGACCAGCTCTACGACCAGTACGCCGACGCCGCGGTACGCGCCGTCGGCGACTGAGACGCCTGCCTGCTCGTCAGCGCCTTGCCCGCCGTGTGGCCATCTCAGGTTGCACCTTGTCCATTGCTCCTGCTCTGTTCCCTCTGCTCCGGTTGCTTCTGCTTCGGTTACTCGTAGCATGGTTGCCCTGGCATCGGCTGGCCTGGCGCATCGCCGACCGACCGCGCCGGTGCCGATGTTTGCTACGCTGGCTGCCGGTCTTGGGGCTGTAGCGCAGTCCGGTAGCGCACCTCGTTCGCATCGAGGGGGTCAGGGGTTCAAATCCCCTCAGCTCCACCCAAACCAGCAGGTCAAAGGCATGATCCCAGGATCATAGTGATCATTGGATGATCGTTTGACCGTCACTTGACCGTCGTCCTGGGCACCAGCGGCCGGCACTCAGCGCCCTCAGCGGTCCGCGCTGGCATTGCGTTTCCATGGAACCCTGCGCTGTCTGAACACCATCATGGTCGTCCGCGGGCCAACGGCCGGTGACGCCACGCCTTGCAGAAGATCTCCAGGTCCTCGCCGCGGTCGCGGACCATGGCCGAGGACAGGTAGGCCCGGGACCACCCACGCCGACGACGCCACGATCCTGCCCGCGCTGCGCGCAGGCGCACTTGGCTACCTGACCAAGGACACCAGCGCGGAGCAGATCGAAGCGGCGATCCGCGCGGTCCATGCCGGGCAAACCCACCTGGACCCCGCTGTCCAGGAACACCTCGTGGCCACGGTTATCAGCCGCGCGCCGGACCCGCCCGAAGGCGGCAACTACCACCAACAACTGCCCGCCGGGCTCACCTGGGGAGCCGAAGTCCTCGCCCTGCTCGCCGCCGGCCTCAGCAACCCCGAGATCGCCCAGCGCCTCTTCGTCAGCAACGCCACCGTGAAAACCCACATCAACCGGATCTTCGCCAAGACCGGCGCCCGCGACCGCGCCCCGGCCGCGCCCAGGCCGTCCGGTACGCCTACCAGACCGGCCTGGCAAGCCCAGCCACCTGACAACCCCGATCACGCCCGCAGGACAGCTGTCCCCTTTCCCAAATGCTTGCCGCACGGACTGCCCGCTCGCTGTTGCCATGCTCAAATTGACGCTGGCGGCTTGATAATTTTGGTCTTTCTGATTAAGAACTGCAGTCCCTGTGCGGTGTAGCTCTCTGCCACTCCTCTGTTCCGCCCCCCCGCCGCCTAAATCCTCGGCGCCCGCCAGCACATCGTCGTCCGCGGTGGAGCCCGTCTGGGATCCGGTTCACGGCTTCACCCAGGCTCATGCCGTGCCGCCCGTGTCGCGGACCGCCCCGCGAGCAGGCGGAGTGAGGATGCTGCCGGCTTGTTCCACCAGCATTGTCATCTCGTACGCGACCAGGTCGAGGTCGGCTGCGGCGGTGGTGAGCACGGCGAGGCTCGAGCCGTCATCGATCGCCATGAACACGAGGGTGCCCCGTTCCATGGCGACCAGGCCCTGGGTGACGGCACCGCCGTCCAATATCCGGCCTGCGCCACAGGCCAAGCTGATCAAGCCGGAGGTGATCGCGGAGAGCATCTCCAGATGATCGGACTGTATCCGGTCGGACACTGCCACCGGGACGCCGTCCGAGGACACCACGAGGGCGTGCAGCACCCTGGGAACGCGCTCGGTGAAGTCGTTGATGAGCTGGTCGAGGCCCTGCGGATGAAGGACCGGATCCACGTGTTCCCCCTCAGTCGTCCTGGGCCGACTGATCCGCGTCGCGGTCCATCCGGGCCACCGCCCTGGCCCGGCGGGAGCCCCGCTGGAAGCTGGCCAGCCTGCCCAGTGCGATCTGCGCCGATTCGGCCGCCGTGGCTTGCTGGGTCTCCCGGTCGACCGCAGCGCCGGGGGCGAGGTTGGTCTGCGGAATCCGCTGCGGCAGCCCAGCGGAGGTCAGGCCACCAACCGCAGGGATGTCACCCGCCGCCGCGGCACGCCGACCGTCGGCGACGGAGGCCCAGGTTGCCGAAGCCGTGGCCGGCTGCCCCGCTAGCGTCGGCTGGTCGGCTTGCAGCTCGCTGCGCCGGAGCAGGCCCCGGCTGCGCGTACGGAAATAGTCGGATTCGACGGATTCGAAAATGGGCAGCGTGCCGCCCGGCTCCGTACTCACCGGCTCCGGCACGGTCACGGCGAAGGAGGCGGCTTGGCCCGTGGATGGCAACGGCGCGCCCAGCGGCAGCGGGGCGGCGTCGGGCATGGCGATCTCCGGCCCGACGGCAAACTCCGGCCCGACGGCAAACTCTGGCCCGGCGGCGAACCAGGGAGCTGGGGCCCGCGGATCCGCGGCCGCAGCTACGGCGCCGGCTCCCCCGCCGGCCCTGGCACGGAGGACTTCGCCAGTTTGTCCCGGCCAGCCGCCGGGCCCGGCGTCCTGCGAGATCAGCGCGGCGGGAAGGTGCACCTCGGCGGTGGTACCGCCGTCCGGCCGCAGCCCCAGCGCCACCCCTATGCCGTGCCGCGCCGCTAGGTGCGCGACTGCGAACAAGCCCATATGCCGGGCGACCGCCACGTCCGCGAGGGGCGGGTGGGCCAGCTGCCGGTTGAGCTGCCTCAGCTGCTCCTCGGGCATGCCCATTCCGCCGTCGGTAATGTTAATCACCGAGCCGCCGCCGCGAACTATGTGCCCGGATACGATTACCTGCGTCGTCTTGGGCGAAAACGAGGTAGCGTTCTCCAGCAGCTCGGCGAGCAGGTGCACGGTGTCGGCCGCAGCGCTCCCGCTAACCGAGACACCCGACTGGACGTTGAGGATGACCCGGTCGTACTGCTCGATCTCGGACACTGCGGCCCGAAGAACATCCACCAGGGTGACCGGCTCGGTCCAGCGGCGTGGTGTCTCGTGACCCGCGAGGACGAGCGCGCTGTCTGAGTTGCGCCGCATCCGGGTGGCCAGATGATCCATCTGGAAAAGGCTGGCCAGCCGTTCCGGGTCATCCTCACCGAGTTCCAGGCTGTCGATCAGCCGCAGCAGCCGTTCCAGCAGGGAATGGCTGCGCCGGAAGAAACTGGCGAACACGGCACTAACGCTGCCACGCAGCCGGGCCTCTTCCCCGGCCAGCCGCACCGCTTCCCGCTGCATCTGGTCGAAGGCGCGGGCGACCTGGCCGATCTCGTCGGTGGACAGCACGTCGATCGGTGTCATGGGGAGAGGGTGTCCGGAGTTCCCGGCCACGCCCAGCGAACGGATCTCCGCAGGCAGGCGTGCCCCGGCGACATCCAGGGCAGCCGTTTCAAGCCGTCGCAGCGGGCGCACCATGGACCTGGCAATGATCATGATGGCCAGCAAGACAAGGGTTAAGACGGCCAGCGCCGCGCCACCGGTGATTGTCGCGGACCGCATCGCGCTCCGCTGCAGTGCCTGGGCGTAGGCCGTGATCCAGGTCGCCAGCTGCTGCTCGGCATGGCGCATCCAGCCGACCGTGTAGGACATCCCGGCCCACCACTGCTGCCTGGCGTGGGCACCGAGAGCCAGCGCGCCATTGCCGCCCGCTGTCGCGCGCTGTTCCATCGCCCGGGCCTGCACGGCTGGCGGGCCGGCCAAGGTGTCGGTGAGGGCCGAGCTCTCCTCGGGGGTCGCCGAGCTGCGGAACGATACGAGGTCGCTGGCCTGCTGCGCCTGGGCGCTGGTCAGCGCGGTGAGCGCTCCGGGCCCGAAGTGGCCCTCGGCGAGCGCCGCGCCGAGAAGGGCCTGCTGCTGCGAGGCCTGGTCCTTTATCCTGGACAGCGAGCCGAGCGCGCGCACGCTGGTGATGAGCGCGGAGTTGCCGCTCAGGTCGGCGATGCCGTCGTTGACCGGGAACAGGCCAGCTGTCGCCGCGGAATAGCCGTTGATCACGGCCAGCGCGGGAGCGTGGCTCTGCGCCGCGTGCCTGCGCAGGCCATGCAGTTCGGCGATGCTGGCCAGGACCATGGCCGCCCCGGCCCGCGTCTGGGCCGGGTATCCGCGGCCAAGCTGGAGAATCCGCCGGCGCACCGTGGCCGCCCAGCCGTCGGTGATCACATACTGCCGATGCAGGGCCGCAAGGCCCGCAGCCGGGCGCCCGTCCGCGATGAACGCGGCCGTGTCGGCCCGCTCGTCCTCCATCGCCTGCGCTAAGCCGGTGACCTGCTGGCCGAGCACCGCGAGCCGACCGACCTGGCCGTACGCCTCCGCGCTGCGCATCGCGTCGGTGACCCGCATCCCGGTGAGCGCCAGGCCCAGCACCGTCGGAATAGCCACCAGGACGACCAGTCGGCAGGCCACCCGCCAGTTCCGCAGGGCCAGCGCCGAGCCCGCGCCACGCTGGGCGGGCAAAGCGCCGGGAAGTGCGGCATCGGCAGAACTGGACTGGCTCATCGCGCGTCCTCGCTAATATCGGAAACTGCTTTCGAGGCAACAGGGCAATTCTCCAGGCCACCTTAGACAAGAGGCGAGAAGATCACCTTTCCCCCCGTTCCTCCCAAAGACGATACCTCTGGGCCTGTCTGCCGGGATACCGTCCCGCTAGAGCGTCCGTGACTGCCCAGTACGACAGCGGCGGCGGGGCCTGTTACGACCGCGAGCTTGCCGAGGGGCAAGATACCCAGAGAGACGCTCCGCTCCCTCAGGCGGCGAGTCAGCGACGCCATCTTCGCCCGCCTCCGGGCAAGCGCCCGGCGGTCCAGCGCCAGGGGCCGGGAGGGCCCCAAAGGAGCGATGACTCCGTCGCCAGCGCGGCCGGCGCACGCCCCGAGCACCGGCTCTTCGCCCCAGGCCGCCCCGGACCTGGCACCACGCTACGGTCCCGGCCAGCTCACCAGCGCCCGCAGAACAGCTCAAGCGCCGCGAGAAAGACCGGCCGAACCTCTTGGCACAAAGGCTTCGATATGCATGGCTGCTGATCGTGCTGCTGGCAACTAGCGGTGAACAGAACGCGGTGATCCGCAGGCTCGCTAGACCAAGGTAATCGCCTCGAGTGGCGAGGTGGCATGAGGATAGTGAGGCCGTCAGCCGCTGGCCTGGCGGCCGGCCGGCCGTGATGAGATGAGGGATGAGAATACAACAGTGGAGCTGAGGTAATGGCCGGTGGCGTGGTCGAAAGCGCCGCCGCACGTTATCAGGTATAGGGCCGCGTAGCCGGTCGCGCCGTAAATGACTTTCGCCGGGAAACTGGATTTAAGGTATTGGCGTACGCCGGTGATGCGGAAAACAGCGGTGGTCCCGTCGGCGAGCCTCACGTCGATGCTATCCCCCGGGCGGAGGGCTCCTAGGCGGAAGAAGACAGCGGGTCTATGGTAGCTGTCGAGATGACCTTCGATGACCGACGCCCCGATCTGGCCGGGCGTTGCCGAGTACTTGAACCATGCGGCCTCATCGGCCCTCGTGTAAAGCGACGGGACCTTGATCGTGCCGTCGGAGTTGACTCCCAGATGCAGCAGTTTCGAGTTCACGCCAATGGCTGGGATATCGACGGACACCGGCAATGAGCGCTGCAGCGATGGCCCCCGGGCCTTGCCTGCGGACGGCCCGGTAGCGCCCGCTGCCGCCAGGGAGGGCTGCGGCGCATGCTCCTGGGCACTAACCGCGACGCCGACAGCGGCGGCCCCGCCCACGACGAGAAGGACGCCGGCCACCCCGGCAACGCGGGCGCGGAGGCTTCTTGACGTGCTGGGCTGGGGAGCGTACTCGCTCTGCGGCCAGGACATGACCACACGTAACCCGGCTATACACCGCCACTCTGCATTCCCCAATGGCGTCGTCCCTCCCTCCGTCTTCCCCAGGGTGCTCTAATCGCGTAGCCTAAAATTCCAGTGATGAACAGGCCATTGCATGTTTGTGCTGTCCATGGGCTTTACCCTTATGGCCGTCGGCGCTTCCGGGGACCTGCCTTCGGCAGGCGCGGGCAGCGACCGGGCCGGCCGCGGTTTCTCTTCCGATGCCGGGACCGGGAAACGGGTCCGCCACCTACCGGACGCATGAGGAGGCCCCATAAAGATGCGCACAACCATCATGGGGAGGGGGCTCAGCGCGAGGTTGACCGTCGTCGGCTGCGCCACCGTGACCATGCTCGTTTCCGCGTCAGTCTCGGCCTGCACGACGTCCTCGCCCTCGCCGACACCGACTCCATTCTCACCCGCAGTAACCGGCTCGGCAACAATAACTATCCTGCCTAGCGGTACGGCTGGTGCCACCACGCCGAGCACGAGCGTTAGCCCCTCGGCCAGACCGTCGGTAACGCCGAGCCCATCGGCATCGCCGTCGGCAACGCATAGCCCGTCGGCCAGCCCGTTCCTTACCGCCGCCCCGGCCACTGGCGGCGGTGGCACGGCCGGATTCCAAGACATCTTGCTCTTCGGCCTCGGCGGAACGGCGATCCTGGTTGGCGCCGGGAGCCTCGCCTACCGTAGAAAGATCATCAAGAACCGCTGACACACGCCGCTGCTGGGCCACTCCTGCTTGCGCCGCAGCCGCGGTGGACTCGTTCCAGGTGGCAGGTGTGTCTGCGAGCTCGATTCCCACCCGGTACTCAGCGATCGACACGGCAGCGACGGCGAGCTCATCAGTGTCCAGGGCAGCCCGGTCGATCGTTCCGCGCTCGTAGGCGATCAGGACATTGGTATCCGGGCTGCCAGATCGGGGCACCGGTGTCCATGGCCAGAGACCCATGGATCTGGCCCGCATTTCGTGATCGAATTGGCTCCGTGGCCGGGTCGGCGGGCATGATCGGTGGTTCCTGGCGATCAGTAGCCGCCGTAGCCACCGTTGCAGGCGCCTGGGCCGAAGTCCATGGTCTGGTCGGGTGCGGAGCCCGCAGTTTCCAAGGGTGTCTAGCCGGATTAGATGATCAATCGTGTGTTGCGGCGGGCGAGTGCGTCCCGTAGATTTTGGGCACGCCGTCGAGCTGGGAGGAGGTCAGAACAATGTCCGATGTTCTGCGCCCCTTCCGCGCTCCGGCGTCCACGCGGATCTGACCCCCGGGGCGCTTGCTTTCCGGAGGATCAACCTATGTCTGATCTGGTCATCCGTCCGCTTGTCGCGGGCGAGGAAAATCTGTTCGAGTCCATGCCCGATCCGCTGCCGCAGCTGCGCCAGGTCGGTTACGCCGACGGGATCGCCGGCGGCGGCTACCGGCCTGAGAACACCTGGGTCGCCCTGCGAGCCGGCCGGGTGGTCGGCCGGGCGGCCTGGGTCCTTCCGCCGGGTGCTGTCGGTGCTCCGTGGCTGGAAAGGTTCGACCTGGACGCCGAGCCGGAGGTGGGTGCCGCGCTGCTGTGCGACGCCCACGAGGTATTCGGTGGTCCCCGGTTGTACTACGCCGCCATGCCGGCGCACTGGCGGCGCCGGCCGGAGGTGCTGTCCGTGATCAAGGCGCCGATGGCGGCGGCCCGGCTCGCCGGGCTGGTCGAGCGGGGGGAGCGGCTGAGATGCTCCTGGACGGGCACGCCGCTGCCGGCGGCCTCCGGGCGGTACGCCTTCCGCCCGGCCATCGACGCGGCGGAGATCAACGCCCTGGTCGCCCGGATCGCCAGGCCGGACGTGCTGACCGGCCTGGAGATGGCGCGGGCGGTCGGCGGCGTTGACCTGGCCACCGACCCGCTGGCCTGGCTGACCGGCCCGGCCGGGGACTGGCGCATCGCGTTGGACTCCGGGGAGCCGGTCGGCCTGGCCGCAACGGCCGGGCAGGCCTGCTATCCGCTCATCGCCTACCTCGGCCTGCTCGACGAGGCTGTCCGGGGGGAACTGCTGGCCGAGGCGGTCGGGGTGCTGGCCGCAGGCGGCGCGTGGGAGGTGCTCGCCGACGTGGACGCCCACCGGGTGGCGGTGCTGGCGGAGCTGGAACGGACCGGGTTCCGGCAGTTGCGGTCCCGGGTCGTCTTCGAGCCGGCTGCAGGTCCGCCATCCGACCCGGCGGTCGCATCCGGTTCGGCCGTCACGCCCGGTTCGGCGGTCGCTGCCGGGCCCGGGGCCGACCGGGCCGGTCTGGATTAGATCATCTAGGTGCGCCCTGGCAGGGCCAGGGCGCACCGCTCAAGGGCACACTCTGCCAGTTCAGTGAATCCGTAAGCGCGTCCTGCCAGCCGACGGACAACGCTCCTTGTTGTCAGTCGGCGTTGAGGACGCGCAGGCGGAGCAGGTCGGCGCTGGCGCGTCCATCACCACGGCCTGAACCTGAGCGGAGGTCTCCGGGGCCAGGGCGTTCTTGAACAGGATTCCCCCGTTTGGCGCCCAGGCCGGATTCCACCATGATCGCGGTGGGGTGGCCAGCCCCAGCGCGTCAGGGCAGGTGATCACCACCACGGTGATGGCGAACAGCATCGCCGTCGCCAGCGACTGCCCGGCCAGCAGCCAGGTGAGCAGGGTCGCGCGACGAACACCAGCCAGAACGCTGCTCGGTCGGCCAGCTGCTGCCCGGGCGCCGTGGAGTTCTGCGCCTCCTGCACCAGCTTCACGATCTGGGGCCAGCGCGGTGTCGGCGCCAACCTTGGTGGCCCGAACCCTAGAGCGCCGGTCAAGTAGTCGTCAGGCTGCCAGCTGGTAGTCGCCGCCGGTGGCGGTGGGCTGGCGTGCGATGACGTGGAGGTTGCGGGCCACAGCGACGCGGCGTAGGCCGGACAGGTTCTTGCGGGTGCCGCGGTAGCGGGCGCGGCGGCCTTGCCAGTGGCCGACGTGGGCGAGGGCGTGCCCGGCCTTGACGCGTTCGCGTAGCTTCGCGCGCCCGGCCGGGGTTTGCTGGCGCTGGCGTAGCTCGGCGAGCAGTGCTTCGTCGGGGTGGATGGATACGCTGCGCCCGTTGCTGCTGGTGGTGCAGCGCGCGCGCAGCGGGCAGGCCGCGCAGGTGTCTTTGGGGAAGTGCACGGTCGTGCCGGGCTGGAAGCCGATGCTCACCCCGGCGGGGCAGGTCAGCTGCCCGGTGCCGAAGTCGATGGTGAACTGGGTCTTGGCGTAGCGGCCGGTGGTGTTGCGCACCCGCCAGGCCTTGCAGAAGATCGCCAGGTCTGGTCCGCGGTCGCGGACCAGGGCGGAGGACAGGTAGGCGCGGTCGATGTGCAGCTCGGCCAGGGTCAGCCCGGCGGCGTCCAGGTCGGCGGTGATGTCGCCGGTGACGCTCGCCTCCGGCGCGTTGGCGGGGGTGATGCCCACGGCGGGGACCAGGCCGGTGTCCAGGTCCCGGAGCACGTGCCGCTTGTAGCCGTTGAACAGCACCGATCTGCTCTTGCGGCCGTGGCGCATCTGGGCGTCTTCGACGCTGATGCGCCGGTCCGGGGCCACTCCG
>WNFB01004951.1_pt1 | contig 11873 bp, 10 predicted proteins | sample 5400501 | NCBI WGS metagenome assembly WNFB01 (sample SAMN13153341, study PRJNA577476) | soil metagenome | isolation source: 200 cm saprolite under Douglas fir tree site 2 hole 1 | place: USA:California | collected 2015-04-18 | reverse complement strand
CCTCGTGACCTCGGCGACGACGCGCACGGGCGGGGCTACACGCGAACGGCTGCTCGCCGCCGCCGCGGCCGTGCTCCGCCGCGAGGGCGCGCGCGGACTGACGCTCGACGCCGTGGCGCGGGAGGCCGGTGTCTCCAAGGGCGGCCTGCTCTACCACTTCCCGAGCAAACGGCAGCTCGTGCGCGGCCTCGTGGCCGATTGGATGGACCGCTTCGAGGCGGAGGTCGACGCCGACGCCGCGGCGGAGGGCACGGGGGGCTGGACGCGCGCCTACGTGCGCGGCTCGGACATGACGCGCATGGATCCGGCCGACCGGGACCTGGAGTTCTCGTTGCTCTCGGTGCTCATCGACGCGCCCGAGGAGCTCGACTTCGTCCGCGAGCGCTATACGGCGTGGCAGGCGCGCGTGAACCGGGACGGCATCGACCCGATCGACGCGACCCTCGTCCGTCTCGCCGCCGACGGGCTGTGGTTCGCCGACCTGCTGGGCCTCGCGCCACCAGCGGGCCGGACCAGGGCCGAACTGCTCAAACGGCTCGACGCCCTGGCAACTGACGACTGACGACTCGGGCCTACGAAATCGCCCGGACCCGATGCGTGTCCGTATCGGCGAACCCGACCTCGTCCCCGGCCGTCGCCTCACCCGTCGCCTTCGCCTCCGCAGAGACCGCCTCCGCAACGGCGTCGGCGACATCGCGGTTGAACACCGACGGGATGATGTAGTCCTCGCGCAGCTCGGAGTCGGTCACGATCTCGGCGATCGCCTTGCCCGCCGCCATCTTCATGGGCTCGGTGATCTGGGGCGCACGCACGTCCAGCGCGCCGCGGAAGATCCCCGGGAACGCCAGCACGTTGTTGATCTGGTTCGGGTAGTCGGAGCGGCCGGTCGCCATGACGCGCACGTGCGGCGCGGCCTCCTCCGGCGTCACCTCGGGGTTGGGATTGGCCATCGCGAACACCATCGCGGCGCGGTTCATGCGCGACAGGGCCTGCGCCGGCATCACCTTCGCCCCGGACACGCCGATGAACAGGTCGACGCCGTCGATCACGTCGGCGGGTGCGCCGTCGCGTTTGTCCGGGTTCGTGGCCTCGGCGAACCAGCACTTGATCGGGTGCATCGAGCCGTCGAGGTAGTCCGCGCGTTCAGTGTGCAGCGCGCCTCGGGAGTCGCAGCCGGTGATGTCCGTCACGCCGGACTCGAGCAGGATCTTCGATACCGCGATGCCCGCGGCGCCGAGGCCGACGACGAGCACGCGCAGGTCCTCGAGCCGGCGGTCGGTCAGCTTGCATGCGTTGATCAGCGCTGCCAGGACGACGACGGCGGTGCCGTGCTGATCGTCGTGGAAGACGGGGATGTCGAGCTCGGCCTTCAGCCGGTCCTCGATCTCGAAGCAGCGCGGCGCGGAGATGTCCTCGAGGTTGATGCCGCCGAAGGCGGGCGCGATGAGCTTCACCGTGCGCACGATGTCGTCGGGGTCCTTCGAGTCCAGGCAGAGCGGGAAGGCGTCGACGCCGCCGAACTCCTTGAACAGCATCGCCTTGCCCTCCATCACCGGCATGGCGGCGGCGGGGCCGATGTCGCCCATGCCGAGCACCGCGGTCCCGTCGGAGACCACGGCGACCGTGTTGCGCTTGATCGTGTACTGGAACGCCTTGGAGGGGTCGTCGTGGATCGCTTGGCAGACCCGTGCGACGCCCGGCGTGTAGGCCATCGAGAGGTCGTCGCGAGTGTGGATCGGGTGCTTGTTCTGCTGCTCGATCTTGCCGCCCACGTGCAGGAGGAACGTGCGGTCGGTGGTGTCGATCACGCGCGCGCCGTCGACCGCGTTCAGCGCCTCCACGATGCGGTCCCAGTGGTCCTGATCGCCGGCCGCCACGGTGATGTCACGGACCGTCAGCCGGTCGTCGACGTCGACCAGGTCCACGGCGCCGATCGTGCCGCCGGCCGACCCGATCGCGCTGGCCACGCGGCCGAGCATGCCGGGCTTGTGCTCGATCTCGACGCGGATGGTCAGGCTGTATTGGGCGCTGGGGGTGAGCGGCACGGGCGTCCGTCGGTGCGGGTGGGTGGCGAGGCAGCTTGCGTGAGCGCAGGAAAAACGCGCTGCAAGCGCGAGGGATATTAGACCCTGGCCGCGGGCACGTCGGCGGCGCGCCTAGAGTAGACGCGTGGCCTCCGGAAACGGCAACGAACTCTTCCTGATCGACGGCAACTCGCTCGTATACCGGGCGTTCTTTGCCCTGCCGGAGTCGATCGCCACCTCCACCGGCCAGCCGACCAACGCGATCTTCGGGTTCGCCTCGATGCTGGTGAAGATCCTCACGGACTACGGGCCGAAGGCCACGTTGGTGGTGTGGGACGCCGGCTCGTCGGGGCGCAAGGAGGTCTACGCCGACTACAAGGCGCAGCGCACATCGCGCCCCGACCTGCTCAAGGAGCAGTGGCCCCACTTCGAGCCGCTGGTGGACGCGTTCGGCTACCGCAACGTCGCCGTCGAGGGCTACGAGGCCGACGATGTGATCGCCACGCTGACCGAGCGGGCGAAGGGGGAGGGCATCCCCGTCATGGTGGTGACCGGCGACCGGGACGCCTACCAGCTCGTGGACGACGGCGTGCGGATCATGACCACGTCGCGCGGTATCACCGACACGCGCGTGTACGACCGCGAGGGCGTGGTGGAGCGCTACGGCATCGCGCCCGAGCTGATCCCCGACTTCATCGGGCTGAAGGGCGACACCTCGGACAACATTCCGGGCGTCCCGGGCATCGGCGACAAGACCGCGGCCCAGCTGCTGCAGGAGTTCGGGTCGCTGGAGGAGGTGCTCGCCCACGTCGACGACATCAGCGGCGCGAAGCGCAAGCAGAATTTGACCGAGCACGCCGACGACGCGCGGATCTCCAAGCAGCTCGCCACCGCGCAGCGCGACCTCGCGGTCGACGTCGACGTCGCCGCCGAGGCGTCCCGCGAGCCCGACCGCTCGCGCCTGCGCGAGGTGTTCCGCCAGTTCGAGCTGCGCGACCCCCTGCGCCGGCTCGAGGAGGCGCTGGGTTCCGCCGAGGAGGCCGCGCCGGTCGAGCCCCCCACCGGCGACGGGGCGCTCACGGCGAAGGTGCGCGAGGGCGTGCCGCAGGACATCGCGCGGCTGCCGGGCAAGGAGCTCGTGCTGGCGGTGCGCCAGCCCGACGTCCCCGAGGGGGCGCTGTTCGCCGAGGGCACGCCGTGGCGCTTCGCCGCCCATGCGGGCGGCGACAGCGTGCTCGTGGGCGACGCCAGCGGACCCGAGGCCGTGGTCGCCGCGGCCGGCGATCGCCCCGTGGTGGTGCACGATGCCAAGGCGCTGGGCCACGTGCCCGACAACCTCGAGCACGACACCATGATCGCCGCCTACCTGCTCGATCCCGCGGCCCGCGCCTACCCGCTCGACGAGCTCGCCGCCGACCGCGGTTTCGGCGCCGAGGTCGATGACCCCACAGCGCGGGACGCATTGCTCACGGGGGCGCTCGCCGCCTGGCAGCGCGAGCAGCTGACCGAGCGCGGGCACGACTCGCTGCTGAAGGAGATCGAGCTGCCCCTGGTGCGCGCGCTGCGCGAGATGGAGCTCGCGGGCTGCCGCCTCGACACCGATCGCCTGGCCGAGATCTCCACGCGCGTGAAGGCGGACGCCGCAGCGCTCGAGCGGGAGATCTTCGAGCTGGCCGGCGAGGAGTTCACGATCGGCTCGCCCCAGCAGCTGTCCGAGATCCTGTTCGGCAAGCTCGAGCTCTCGCGCAAGCGCCGCGGCAAGACCGGCTTCTCGACAGACGCCCGGGTGCTCCAGGCGATCCGCGACGAGCACGAGATCATCCCCAAGATCGAGCGCTGGCGAGAGCTGACCAAGCTCGCCCAGACCTACCTCGACGCGCTGCCGGCGCTGATCGCCCCGGACGGTCGCGTGCACACCACCTTCCACCAGGCGGCGACCGCCACCGGGCGGCTGTCCTCGACCGATCCCAACCTCCAGAACATCCCCGTGCGGACCGAGCTGGGGCAGGAGATCCGGGCGTGTTTCGTTGCCGAGCCGGGCAACGTGCTCCTGTCCGCCGACTACTCGCAGGTCGAGCTGCGCATCCTCGCCCAGGTGGCCGACGAGCCCGTGCTCAAGGAGATCTTCCGGCGCGGGGAGGACGTGCATACGGCGACGTCCATGGCCGTGTTCGGCGTCACGGCGGACGAGATCGACCCGGCGATGCGCTCGAAGTCCAAGATGATCAACTACGGGATCGTCTACGGCCTCTCGGCCTACGGCATGGCCGACCGCCTCCAGATCCCCAAGGAGGAGGCGCAGGAGTTCATCGACACCTACCTCGCTCGCTTCCCGCAGGTGAAGGCGTTCATGGAGCGCACGATCGAGCAGGCCACCGAGGACGGCTACGTCACCACGCTGTTCGGCCGCCGCCGGCGCGTGCCCGAGCTGCGCGCGCCGCGCCGGGAGACCCGGAGTCTGGGCGAGCGCCTGGCCGTGAACACCGTGATCCAGGGGACGGCCGCGGACATCATCAAGGTCGCGATGGTGCGCTGCCGCGACGCACTCGCCGACGCCGGCCTCCAGACGCGCCTGATCCTGCAGATCCACGACGAGCTGCTGTTCGAGGGCCCGGCGGACGAGGCCGAGCGCGCTCGCGAGGTGGTGTGCGAGGAGATGAGCGCGGCGTGGGAGCTCGACCCGCCGCTGGCCGTCGACGCCGGCAGCGGGGTCAACTGGATGGAGGCCAAGTAGGCGTGGACCGCGGCCTGGCCGTCCTGCTGACGGCGTGCACGGGTGGGCTGATCGCGCTGCAGGCCCCGATCAACTCCATGCTCGGCAAGGCGGTCGGGACCTGGCAGGCGGCGCTCGTGTCCTTCGCGATCGGCACGCTGCTCCTGGCGGGGATCGTGGCCGTCGCGTCCGGCGGCTTCGGCTCGATCGGGGAGGTGCGCCACGTGAGCTGGTACTACCTCACCGGCGGGCTGCTGGGCGCGGCGTACGTCACCACCGTGCTCGTGACGGTGCGCTCGCTCGGCGCGGGCGGCGTCACCGCCGCCACGATCGCCGGCCAGCTGACGATGGCTGTCGTCGTCGATGAGCTCGGCATCCTCGGCGTGGCGAAGCACCCCATCACCGCCCTGCGCGTGCTCGGCGTGGTGCTGCTGGCCGCGGGGACGTTCCTCATCGTGCGCGAGTGACCGACCGGCGTCGCCGCCCGTTCAACGAATGTCCAGTTTCCGGACTGCCGCGCGCAGCGGTACGATCGTGGGGTCATGGACGAGGTGCAGCTGCCCGACGGGCAGCAGACGGAGGAGCGACGGCGCGCTGAGCGCCGGGAGGCCGAGCGCCGCAGCGGCGGTCGCCGCGCGGAGGATCGCGGGCGCACCCGCTCGTACCAGTTCTGGGCGACGGCCTGGGCGGTCGTCGGCTCAATCGTCGTGCTCTACCTGTTTCTCCTCGGGCTGAACGCGTTCTCGCCCGGCGAGGCGCCCGTGGCCACCGCCGTCATTCTCGTGCTGGCGGTCGCCTGGTTGGCGCACGCCTGGCGCCGCATCATCGTGGGCGGGTTCGTCAGCCGGCCGGACCGCGAGCGCCGCGGGTTCTAGCGCGGTGGCCGCGTCGGTCACGATCGACCGGCGCTTCAACGGACCTCCGGACTCGGCGCAGGGCGGCTATGCATGCGGGCTGATCGCCGAGCGGATCGACTCTGCGAGCGCCGCGGTGTCGCTGCGCGCGCCGCCGCCCCTGGAGACGCCGCTCGAGTTGCGGCGAGGCGCCGACGGGACGGTGGCGCTGTACGACGGCGAGGCCCGAATCGCGGACGGCGCGCCGGCCGAGCTCGACCTTTCGGTTCCCGAGCCGGTGTCCCTGGACGCCGCCATCCGCGCCAGCGAGGGCTTTCCCTGGCGCGACCGGCATCCGTTTCCCACGTGCTTCGGCTGTGGCCCGGAGCGCTCCGCGGAAGAGGCGATCGCGGTCCTCCCGGGACCGGTCGCGGAACGGGACCTGGTCGCCGCTCCGTGGTTGCCGCTGGAGGAGTTCGCCGGCCCCGATGGCGCGGTGACGTCGCTCTACACCTGGGCTGCCCTGGATTGCCCGACGTCGTTCGGAGCGCTGCCGCCGGACGCGCCGACGCATGTCCTCGCGCGCCTGGAGGCGAGGCTCGTCGCCCCGGTGCGCGCGGGCGAGCCGCACACGGTGATCGCCTGGCAGGTGTCCCGGGAGGGGCGCAAGGCGTTCGGCGCCGCGGCGATCCACGCCGCCGACGGAACGCTATGCGCGGTGAGCGAGGGGCTGTGGATCCAGGTGCGCGACCCGTCTCAGGTCGGCGCTCGGCGCTAGACGGGCCTCACGGCCGCGCGACGAAGTTCACGCGCTCGGGCCGGGCGAACTCGTCCTCGAACTCGGCGAGCGTGAACGGGCCGGCGCCGTCGAGGCCGAACACGCGCAGGCCCGCGCCGTCGAGCAGCTGCCACACGTCGGCGGGCGCGGTGCCGTAGCGGTCGGCCGATCCGGCGCCGTGCTCGAAGGCCACGACCGGGCGGTGGCGGGCGATCGTCTCCAGCCCGCCGCGCAGGACCTCGAGCTCGGCGCCCTCGACGTCGATCTTCAGGAACGCGGGCGCGTAGTCGTCCGGCAGCGCGTCGTCGAGGCGCTCGGTGCGCACGCGGATCGTCTCGGTGGCCTGGGAACCCGGGTAGGCGCGCGCGCGGAAGCCGCTCCAGCCGGGCAGGGTGGTGACGTGCACGAATTCTCTCTCGCCGGCGCGGTCCGACAGCGCCGCGCAGCGCACGTCGACGTCGGGGAAGCGGGCGGCGGTGCGCGCGCACAGATCGGGCAGCGGCTCCCAGGCGACGTGCCGGCCGGCCGGAGCACGGCGCACGATCTCCGTGAGCACCGCGCCCTGGTGGCAGCCGACGTCGAGTGCGTTCGAATCCCGGCGCAGCACCTCCCCGAGCAGACGCTCCAGGCGCGCCTGGTCGGCGCGGTCGCGGCGAACGTGCGGCGGGTCGAACCGCCGCTTCACCGCGCGCAGCGGCACGCCGACGCCGGTGCGTAGCGCGGCACGCTTGAGCCTGTCCATCTCAGGCCGCGAGCGCCTCGGCCCGCTCCGCCGCGCCCGAGCTCGCCGGCGGCGCCGTGATGAACTCGGGCGGAGCGATCGCGAGGTAGTGCTCGAACGCCCACCGGCTCACCCACCGGCGCGCGAGCAGACGCAGGCCGAAGTGGAGCAATCTCGGCGGCACGCGCGGGACCAGCCACTGCACGCGCAGGAGCCAATCGAATTTCCACGCGTGTGCGGCGGAGAACTCGTGATAGCGCCGCAGCGCCTCGCCCTTCGTCCGCCGGCCCTCGACTACGGCGCGCAGCTCGCGCCCGCAGGCGACGCCGAAGTACAGCGCCGTGCGGATGCCCTCGGCGGTCGTCGGGACGCAGTGTCCCGCGGAGTCGCCGACGAAGAACAGGCCGTCGCCCGTCGCCGGGCGGATCTGGTGCGGGATCCAGTTCCCCTGGAAGCGCACGGGATCGCGCTCGACGTCCTCCGCCAGCCGCACCGTCGGCTCCTTGACGTGGAAACGCGGGTCGAACGAGCCCACGCCGACGCGCACCTCCTCGTCGGCGGGGAAGCTCCAGCCGTAGCCTGCGGGCACGTAGGAGCGGTCGATCCACAGCTCCATCTCCGGGCCGCCGCCGAACGGGTGGACCTCCAGGCCGCGCGACAGGCGCGCCTCGGGCGGCTGGACGCTGTCGCCGCCGCCGAGCAGGCGGCGCCACCCGAGCCCGTCGACGATCAACCCGGCACGCAGGTCGCCGCGGTCGGTGTGGACGACGTCGCCCGTGCGCCCGTCGACCTTGGCCGTCTCGAACGGTACGTCCGGCGACTGCTCGCGCAGCAGCTCGCAAATCGTCCGGTAGTCGAAGGTGGAGAACGACCAGGGCAGCTCCCAGCGCACGGTCCCGTGGGGCGTGTGCACGAGCAACGAGGCGAAGGTCTGCTGGATGGCGTCCTCCACCCCGAGCGCGTGCATCCACACGGTCGGGATGCCGCAGGCCGACGTCTGGCGCTCGCCGACCTCGTAGCGATCGATCATCAGCACGTGCGCGCCCGAGCCGGTCAGCTCCCGCGCGACCGCGAGCCCGGCGAACGACGCTCCGCAGATGAGGACGTCGTAGTCACCGGACAGGGGGGTGCGCTCCGCGCCCCGCTTGGTGGCTCGCTTGGGCATGGCCGCCGGATGATACGGCGGCAGGAGTCCATGCCGCTCGCCTGAAGCTCGCTAACCTTCGATGTTCATGGCTGCAACGGACACGACCACGCCCGCGGGCGCGAAAGTCGTCGAGGGCTCTGACGGTCTCCTGCTCGAGGTCGACGGGCAGATCGTCCCCAATTACGACGCCACGATCACGCCCTTCGAGGAGGGCGACGTGGTCACCGGCAAGGTCGTCCGCATCGATGCGGACGAGGTGCTTGTGGACATCGGCTACAAGTCCGAGGGCGTCATCCCCGCCCACGAGCTGTCGATCCGCAAGTCCGTGGATCCCTCCGACGAGGTCGAGCTGGGCGAGGAGGTCGACGCCCTCGTCCTCACCAAGGAGGACCAGGATGGGCGCCTGATCCTGTCCAAGAAGCGCGCGCGCTTCGAGAAGGCGTGGCGCCGCATCGAGGCCGCCGCCGAGTCGGGCGAGCCGGTCGAGGGCCAGGTCATCGAGGTCGTCAAGGGCGGCCTGATCATCGACCTCGGCGTGCGGGGCTTCCTGCCCGCGTCGCTGGTCGACATCCGCCGCGTGCCGCACCTCGACGACTACCTCGGCCAGAAGATCGAGTGCAAGGTGATCGAGCTCAACCGCTCGCGCAACAACGTCGTCCTCTCCCGCCGCGCGGTGCTGGAGGAGGAGCGCAAGGAGGTCCGCCAGCAGATCCTCGACCGGCTCCAGCCTGGCCTGGTCGTCGAGGGCCAGATCTCCAACATCGTCGACTTCGGCGCCTTCGTGGACCTCGACGGCATCGACGGCCTGATCCACATCTCCGAGCTGTCGTGGTCGCACGTGAACCACCCGAGCGAGATCCTGAACATCGGCGACACGGTGTCGGTCAAGGTGCTCGACATCGATCGCGACCGCCAGCGCATCTCGCTCGGCCTCAAGCAGACGCAGGAGGACCCGTGGCAGCGGGTCGTCGACACGTACAACGTGGGCGACGAGCTCGAGGGCAAGGTCACCAAGGTCGTCACGTTCGGCGCGTTCGTCGAGATCCTCGACGGCGTCGAGGGTCTCGTGCACATCTCCGAGCTGGCGCCCCACCACATCGAGAACCCTCGGGAGATCGTGGAGCAGGGCGACAAGGTCAAGGTCCGCATCCTCGAGATCGACTCCGAGCGGCGCCGCCTTTCGCTGTCCATCAAGCGCGTCGAGGGGCAGAACCTGCCGCTGCGCCAGCTCGAGCCCGAGGAGGGCGCGGTCGCGGACGGCGCAGCGGAGGGCGCCGGCGACCTCGACAACGTGCCCGAGCTCGAGCTGTCCGAGGATGTGTTCACGGGCGGCGACGTCCCGGCGCCGGCCGAGGGCGAGTCCCAGCCGGCCGAGCCGGCTGAGCCGGCTGAGCCGGCGCAGCCCGCCGAGCCTGCCGAGCCGGCCCCGCCGCCGGCCAACGGCGGCCCTGAGGCCGAGCCGGCGGCGCAGGAAGACGCGCCCTCCGACCAGCCGGCCTAGCCGACCGGGCGGCGCGAGGCGGCACCGTGGTGCCCTTCATCGGTCTGACCGGCGGGATCGGCGCCGGCAAGTCCACGGCGCTGCAAGCGCTCGAGCGCCTCGGTGCGGCGACGCTCTCCACCGATGCGGTGGTCCACGAGCTGTACGGCTCCGACGAGGTGCGCGATGCCGTCGTCGCGCGATGGGGGGAGGAGGTCGCCCCGAACGGCACGATCGACCGCGACGCGGTGGCCGCGCGCGCCTTCGCCTCGGAGGCCGACCGCGCCTGGCTCGAGGAGCTGCTGTGGCCGCGCGTCGGCGCGCGCGTGGCCGCGTGGCGGGACGAGGTCGGCGCGCGCCGGCCGGCGCCGCCGGCGGCCGTGGTCGAGGTCCCGCTGCTGTTCGAGGCCGGCATGGACGGGGTGTTCGACGCCACCATCGCCGTCGTGGCCGACGAGCCGGTGCGCGCGGAACGCGCGGCCGCCCGCGGGCACACGGCGGTCGACGAGCGCGCGACGCGCCAGCTCGCCCAGGCGGAGAAGGCCGAGCGCGCGACGTTCGCGGTCGCAAACTCCGGAACCGAGGATGAGTTGCAGCGCAAGCTGTCGGCGATTCTTGAGAGAGTGAATGCATGAGCACCCGGCGCGCGACCGCTCCGGCTGCGGCCAAGCCCCGCGCACGCCGCGCCGCGCCGCGCCGCTCCGCGTCGCGCGCGCGTGTGGCCCGGAGGCGGGTCATCGCAGCCGTCGTCGCGATCACCGCGCTCGGCCTCGCGGGCGTGCTGCTGTACCCGATGCTCCACCACGCGGTCAAGGAGATCACGCTGCCGCTGCGGCACGAGGACATCATCCGGCAGCAGGCGGCGCGCGAGCACCTCGACCCGGCGTTGATCGCGGCGGTCATCTACGCGGAGTCGAAGTTCAACGCGCGCGACTCGTCGACGGGAGCCAAGGGCCTGATGCAGATCCAGCCCGACACGGCGCGGTTCATCGCCCGGCGCTCGGGCGGCACGGCGTTCACGGTCGGAGACCTCTCCGATCCACAGACGAACATCTCCTACGGCTCCTACTACCTGCGCTACCTGCTCGATGGTTACGGCGGCAACGCGACCCTCGCCCTGGCTGCCTACAACGGCGGCGAGACGAACGTCAACGACTGGATCCGCCGGGCTGGCCATGGACGCGCCGGCTTCCGCGAGTCCGACATCCCGTTCGCGGAGACGCGCGCGTACGTGGACCGGGTGCTCCAGGCGCGCCGCGACTACCGCGACAACTACTCCCGCGAGCTCGGCCTTTGAGCTAGACGCCCAGGTGAACGTCGCCCTGGCGCGCGAGCCGCAGACCAGTCGCCGACTGGTCGATTTGGGTCGCTATGGGGTACCAAATCGACCAATGGAGGGCCCGAGCCTGACTCGAATCGCGGCCTTCGCCGGGATGGGAACGCGTTCAGCCGTCGCCGGCGACGCGGCGGCGCAGCACCATGCCGCCGCCGACCAGGATCGCCCCGAGCAGCGCCACGGCGCCGACGTCCGCGCCCGTGTTCGCCAGGCTCGAGCTCGAGGAGCTGCCGCTGCCGCTGGTCGAGCTTCCGGTGTTCGACGACGAGGTCCCCGTGCCGGCGGTTCCGCTGGCGCTCGAGCCTGAGCCGCCGGCCGAGCCCGACGCGCTGCCGCCGCCGCCCGAGGACGCCGCCACCACGACGACCTTGCCCGTCATGAACGGGTGCGGCGTGCAGTGGAACGTGAAGGTGCCGGCCCGGGTGAACGTGTGCGAGCCGCTCGCGCCCTTGCCCAGGGTGCCCGTGTCGAACGAGCCGTCGTCGGCCGTGGCCGAGTGTCCGGAGGGGCCGGTATTCGTCCAGGTGACGGTCTCGCCCGCGGTCACGGTGACCGTGCTGGGCGTGAACTTGAAGTCGCTGATCGTGTCGCCGCCGGCGGCGCGGGCGACGGCGCGCACCTTGGCCGGCTGCTGTGCGGCGATGACGGACGTGCGCCCGGGATGCGCCCGGACCGGTGGAGCAGCCGCGGCGGGAGCCGCCTGGGCGGCGGGCGCGGCCGGGGCCGGGGCGGGCGCCGGGGCCGGCGGCGCGGGCGGCGGCGGGCTCGTGGTCGTGGCTGGAGCCGCCGTGGTGGTGCTCGGATCGGTCGCCTGGGTCGCCGCGGGCGGGGGCGTGCCTTC
>WNFB01004950.1_pt1 | contig 11873 bp, 8 predicted proteins | sample 5400501 | NCBI WGS metagenome assembly WNFB01 (sample SAMN13153341, study PRJNA577476) | soil metagenome | isolation source: 200 cm saprolite under Douglas fir tree site 2 hole 1 | place: USA:California | collected 2015-04-18 | reverse complement strand
CCGCGGCATTCGCGTGCGGTGCGACCACGCGGACTGACGCACCCGCCACAAGAAGGCTACGAATTTTCGATTGGCCGATCGTGCCCGCGCCCACAACCAGGCAAGATCGGCCTTCTAACTTCAAAAACATCGGGAACAAGCTCATAGTTTTCTTCCTAAAGCCTCGCTCAATACCGCAGCGGCTAAAGCCGACGTTGACGTGCTCGCTACGGTGCGACTAAAGTCGTGCCCTAAGACGAAACCGGTGATATCGTCGACAGCTTTCTTAACCCTCCAATCCATGCGGCACGCGCCCCGGCGAGGGATCTCGCGCAACCGCGGCGGCCAATTCACCTGCCAAACACTCCCGGAGTTCCGCGTCGCTATGGCGGGCAAAGAACTGACGTAAGTTCTCGCCCGGTAAACGTTCGTCCAGATAGCGGCGTAACAGGCGTTCGATTGCATCCGGAACATCGCTCGCCAGGCAGCGATAACCAACAGGACGAGCCACCGCCTGGTGCAGTCCGACCGCGCCGCCCACGCAGAAGTAGTAGGCGTCCTGCATGCGGTCGCCGACTCTGATCTTCTTGCCCTCGATCCCCAGGTCAGCGATCCAATGCTGGCCGCAGCTATTGGGGCATCCCGTGACGTGAAGTTTCAGGTGCTGCTCGAAGCCGGGCAGTCTTTCTTCCAATTCTTCGACCAGCCAGCGGGAAAAACTCTTGGTCTCAGTGATTGCCAGTTTGCAGAATTCCGAGCCGCTGCAGGCGATGGCTCCTCGCCAGAATGGCGATCCGCCGACCGGCAACCCGATTGCGTTCAGTTCGCTGGCCAGCGCCTCCACATTCCGGTGCGGCACGTTAACGATCAGCAAATTCTGCATGTTGGTGGTGCGCAGTTCGCCGCTAGCAAATCGATCAGCCAAATCGGCGGCAGCGTGCATTTGCTGGGCGGTGATCCGCCCGCGCAGCACTGCTGCTCCCACGTAGCAATAGTCCGGCTGTTTTTGCTGATGGATTCCGACGTGGTCGCGGTAGACGTCTTCGGGTGGTTTTTCATCCACCGCAGGTTCCAGGCAAAAACCGATGCGTTGCTCCAGTTCGTCCTGGAAACTCTCGGCAGTCCATCCATGCTTCAGGAAGAGAAACTTCAGCCGAGCCCGTTCGCGGTTCTCCCGCAGCTTGTCACTGTCGCGGAAAATCTCGGTGATTCCTTTGAGCACAGGAACCACCTGAGGCCGGCGCACGAAGGCATTCAGGCGCACGGCGAGGTGCGGATCAGTGGAAAGGCCTCCCCCCACACGCAAGGAGAAGCCGATCTCGGAGTCTGCGCCCGCACGGCGGATTGCGGTGAAGCCGACGTCGTTGATCTCGGGATACGCGCACCAAACCCGGCAGCCCGTAATGCAGGCCTTGAACTTGCGTGGCAGGTTGTAGAAATCCGCGTTGCCGACGAAGAAGCGGTTCGCCTCCAGCGCCAGCGGCGAGGCATCGCAAATCTCATCGGCATCCACGCCCGCGAGCGGGCAACCAGTAATGTTGCGCGTGTCGTCACCGCAGGAACCCATGGTGGTCAGGTCGGCCTGCCACAGCGCGTCCAGCACTTCGGGCAGAGCTTCAATTGTCACCCAATGCAGCTGGACGTTCTGCCGCACCGTCAGGTCGGCCGCGCCTCGGGCATAGCGCTCGGTTACCTGAGCAATGGTTCGCAATTGGTGAGAGTAGAGCAGCCCATTGGGAATGCGGATGCGAACCATGAAATAAGGCAGAGCTTTGCCTTCGCCGTTCTTGCCGCCGACCACGCCGGCGCCGTCTCCCTGGGTGTAGACCCCCCACCAGCGGAAATACGTGCCCAGCCACTCCGGCGTGATGGAACTGAAGCCCTCACGCGCAAAACGGCGGATTTCGTCGAGGCCCTCCCAGGGATTTTTCTCCCGCTTGAGGCGCTCGACTCGTTGCGTTTTTGTCTCTGTGCCTATGTTTGCCATAAAAAAACCCACCGCCAGCAATCACTGGCGGTGGGTTGATCTGTGCCGAAACTAGAGGATTCTTAGATCAGCAGCCCCCTTGCGCCAGTGGACACACGCATACAACAACAAAAACAGCACTGGCAGCTCACCTGGCGGGAAGCCCACATCATTTTTGTATCGTAGGGATACATATCAAGTCTGTCAACCTGCTTCTGCCCGCTTTGGATGAAAGGTTTGGATGCTGCGAATCAAAAAATTTCACCTTGTCGCAATGCCAGCCCAAACACAGCCTCAGGCAGTTATGTCTATCCGACCGGATAGCGTTGCCTATCTGATCGGATAGGAGGACCCCACCGTCAGGCACCAGATCGGTCCCGATCCAGTTTGGTGATATCGCTCGCAAGCGGCTTACTTCTCAAGAACCTACAAGAGTCTCCGGGACCGGAGTCCCGGATTGGGAAAGTGCGAACTTACGGCATGCAACTTGCGAGAGGTTAGGAATCGGTTCCGGCACCACGAGCGGGAATCCACATTTACGTACGCCTCGCAGCTGTCCTGCGTCATGGATCCGGACGACCCGGGCCGAGCAAAGCCACTATTCCCGCTGCGAGCGCGCACATATAGAAAAGGAGAATTTATGAATCCCCACATTTGCTGTGTCATCCCGCCGCATATCCTGCGGCGGTTGGCGGAACGTCCAGAACATCGGGAAAGGGCTCTACGCACATTGGCGGTCACGGAACGGTTGCGAGGGCGCCGGGAAGTGTTCGCCCAGTTTATTGCAGGTCTGTCAGCCGGGCAGAAGCGCCGCACCATCTACGATGACCAGGGACAAACCAATCTGCCCGGAGTGCTGGTGAGGGGCGAAGGCGACCCCCCGGCCGGCGATATCACGGTCAACGAAGCTTACGATTTTTCCGGTTCCACCTACGATTTCTACCTGAACGCTTACAACCGCAACTCGGTCGATAACCACGGCCTGCGTCTGGACTCAACGGTGCATTACGATCAGCAGTTCGATAACGCCTTTTGGGACGGACGTCAGATGGTCTATGGGGACGGTGATCGAATCGTGTTCGACCGCTTTACCAAGTGTATTGACGTGGTCGGGCATGAGCTTACCCACGGCGTCACCCAGTTCACGGCACAATTGAACTATCAGGGTCAGTCTGGCGCGCTGAATGAGTCCATGTCGGACGTCTTCGGTTCACTGGTCAAACAGATGGCGGCGGGTCAGACCGCGGACAAGGCCGACTGGCTCATTGGCGCTGGGCTGTTCATGCCGCAAATTAACGGAGTCGCACTCCGGTCCATGAAGGCACCGGGTACGGCATACGACGATCCGCAGATCGGGAGCGATCCCCAGCCCGCGGACATGGCCCATTATGTCGATACCACCGATGATAACGGCGGCGTCCACATCAACTCCGGGATTCCCAACCGTGCGTTCTATTTGACTGCCACTCAGATCCGCGGAAATGCATGGGAGGAAGCGGGCCGGATCTGGTACGTGGCACTCACCACCAGACTGCAGCCCAATGCTGACTTCCAGGCCGCCGCTGACACCACCTTCACGGTGGCCGGCGAACTTTTCGGCCCGGGCAGCCCTCAGCAGCAGGCCGTTCAGGATGGCTGGAACGGAGTGGGAATCAGTGTCAATCCCACATTCGCGAGAACCATGGCGATACCCCCGAAGGCCGTGAGAAAGCTGGGTGTGGCTTAGCCCTTGTACGGTGAGATCACCTGGATCTCATGCATGTTTTTCGAGCGAAGCTCGATGGAGGGACCTGCACGACAGGTCCCTCGCTTTTTGCCTGGAACAAAAATCAAGCCCGCCAGCACTAATTTTGATGGCAGCCTGGGCTTAGAATGAGATTTGGGTTTTTGCGGCTCTGAAGGATTGAGCTCATGCAAGTTCACTTCGAACGAATCGGCGGCTTCGCCGGCTTGCGTATCAGCCATGATGTTGATTCCGCAAATCTCTCCCCCGAAGAGACCAGCGAACTAAGCAAGCTGATCGATACGGCGCATTTCTTCGAACTGCCGGGGGTTCTGCGGGCAATCCAGCCCGGAGCTGACCGGTTCCAATACAAGCTCAGGGTGAAAACGGAGTCGCAGGAACACAGCGTTGAGCTCGACGAAGCAGCCGCACCGGAGGGCTTGCGCCCGTTGCTCAACTGGCTGATGGCATCCAAGCGCAAACCATAGGGGATGGCGCACCTCGGAGGCCGTTTGTGATGCCGTCAAGGCACGCCGCGTGCACCGGTTCTGCCACTCATCGAGAACGGTTCCGAGGTTCCATGGATGGGCAATACCGCGGTCAACGTAGTACCCGACTCAGCGGTTTCAACCTTGAACTCTCCCCCGAGTTGCCTCACGCGCTCTCGCATTCCCGCTATCCCTACTCCTAACGAGCTGCTGTCTCCCTTCTCGATAGCTCGCATGACCCTGGGTCCGATTCCGTGGCCCAGGTCCTGGACCTGCAGCACGACTTGGCCGTTCGTCTGCTTCAATTCAATGACCGCGCTTTTGCTGCCGGAGTGGTGTTTTATGTTGGTGAGGCCCTCCTGCACGATGCGAAACAAGGCGGTTTCGAGGTCCCGTGGTAACCGGCTCTGCTCCAGGGCGGAGTCGATCTGCGCTTTGACCCGTAGACCACTTCTCTTTCTGAATCCGCTAATGTAGCCCCGCAAGGCAAAAGCTAATCCGAATTCGTCCAGCAACGGGGGATGGAGCAAGTGAGAGAGCGTGCGGATTTCCTGTGTGCATTCTTCCGCCAAGCGCAGAGATTCGTTGAGGGCCCGGGCGGCCGCGCGGCTGAGTTTCTGAGTCGATCTCTTTATGACTCCCAGGCTCATTTTGAGGGCGGCTAATGTCTGGACGGTGGAATCGTGCAGTTCGCGGGAAATGCGCCGTCTTTCCTCGTCCTGCGAGTACATCAGACGGCTGGAAAGCTGGCGCAGAGCCTCTTCCGCCCGTTTGCGGTCTGTGATGTCACGATAGATGACATACTCCGCAACCTGGCCGCCCGAGACACTGATAGGTACTCCAAGCACCGATACCCGCACACGAGTGCCACCTTTCGACCGGCGAATAGTGTCCACCTCTACGCGCTGGCCGTGACTCAGCCGGTTGGTGTACTCCTGAGCCTCCTCCTTGAGGTCATCGGGAGCGATGAGTTCGTTGATTCCGTGCCCGAGGGCTTCTTCCTGGCTGTAACCGAACAAGCGAGTAAATTCCTTATTCACCCGGACAACCCGATCCTCTACGTTGAGCAAGGCGATAGCTTCTGGCGCCTGTTCGAATAATTCATCGAGATGTGCTCTTTCCTTCTGAAGCTCCTCTTCCACCTGCTTGCGCTCGGTAATATCTTCCACGATCGCCACGTTGAATCGGGGAACGGTCTCCGATCCCGGAACTGGAGAAACGTAGTTCCGCACCCAAATGAGCTTTCCTGTTTTGTGCCGATATCGCTTTTCGATCTGAAAGTGCGGCTTCGTCCCCCGGTGCAATTCCTGAAGAAGAGCCCAGTTACGCTGGCGGTCGTCTTCGTGAGTGAGGTCGAGGAACGACATTCCCTGAAGCTCTCCGGTCGCTGTAGCCGATCATTTGCTGGTAAGCATGGTTGGTAGCCAGGATCTTCCCCTCGAGGTCAGCCTGCGCAATGCCGACTGCAGAATTTTCAAAGATCGCCCGCCAGCGCGCCTCGCTGGTCCGAAGCGATTCTTCCGCCTGCTTGCGCTCGGTGACGTCCATAAGCGTACCGATAACCTCGGCGACGTCACCCGATTCATTAATGACAGGGTGGCCTACACTGTAGACGTACTTTATTGATCCGTCCGGAAGAACGATTCGATATTGAAATTCATAATGCTTTCCTTCGCGGTTTTCCCTTTCAACAATCTGCTCGTAAAGAGGTCGATCCTCCGGGTGAACCCTTTGCAGAGCCAGTTGCAAATGCGGTTTCGCCTTCACCGGATCGAAACCAAAGATGCGAAAAGTTTCCTGCGACCAGAAGCTATCCCCGGACGGAACCTTCCGAGCCCAACTACCTGTGTGGCTCAGCTTCTGTCCTTCGGCTAAGTAGGCCTCACTGCGCCGCAGCTCTTCTTCCGCGCGCTTGCGGTCTTGGATATCGGTGTTCGTCCCATCCCACCTGACGATGCTTCCTTCAGCGTCGCGCAGCGGCAGACCTCGCGTCAGAAACCAGCGATACTCTCCATTGTTCTCCCGCCGGCGCGATTCAACTTCGTATGGCGTTCCCTGCGACACTGCCTGTCGCCAGGCTTTCAGCACGCACTCCCGATCATCGGGATGAATCATCTCGACCAAGCCGAAGCCTCGCAATTCTTCCATCGTGCGACCGTGGTATTGGAGCAGACGCTGATTGCAGTAATCGTTTGAACCATCCGGTAAATCACTCCAGATCTGTTGAGGGATTACTTCTGTCAGCAGCCGAAGCTCCCTTTCACTCTCCCTGATCCTTTCTTCCGCCCGTTTGTGCTCGGTAATGTCGATCACGGTTGCCTGTATCAGCTCCGGTGTGCCGTCGCTCGCCAAGGTCATGCTGCTGTTGGATAGGGCCCAGATCGGGCTACCATCCTTTCGCCGGAGTCGGATCTCGTGGTTGAAGAGAGCACCACGCTGCGTCAACTGGGCGATGCAGTCCTCGCGCTCGGCGGCATCGAAGCAGATTTCCGCCAGGGTGTAAGCGCAAAGTTCCTGGCGGGAGCCATAACCCAGCATCTGGGCGAGAGCCTGATTGCAGTCCACAAAACGACCGTCCCCGGTGGCGGCGAATACTCCTGCAAGGTTCCGGTCGAACAGCAGCCGATAGCGTAGTTCGGAGCGGCGCAGCGCGTCTTCCGCCTGCTTTCGCTCCGTGACATCGCGGGCCATGCCTCGGACGATGGGGGAAGCGAGCCCTTCCGTGCGCAGCGTGTTGTGGTATTCCCAGATCCTGCGCTCTCCTGTCCGCGTCTGCACAGCCATGAAACCTTTGGCCACTCCGTCTCTTTGGATCCGAGTGAGATATTCATCAAACTGGTCACGGAACTCAGGCACCAGAAATTCGCGCAGGGATTTTTGCAACATTTCTTCGACCGCGTACCCCAGCAAGCGCGCCGGAGCCGGGTTCTCCGAAAGTAGCCTCCCCTTAAGATCGTGGGTGCACAGCAAGTCGTGACTGTGCTCGACCAGATCGCGATACCGATCTTCGCTCTCGCGCAAGGCTTCTTCCGCCTGCTTGCGATCAGTGATATCAACCATTACTCCGCGCAGTTGGCAGGGCTTCCCCTCCTTATCCTTCACGACCCGTACGATGTTGCTTAACCAGGCAAGGCGGCCGTCCGCGGCAACAAAGCGGTATTCGAGCCTGTGATCTTCGCCCTTCGCCGTAGCGGCCTGGCAAGCCTGAACTGTCCGGTCCCGGTCCTCCGGATATATGTGGTCAGCCCAGAAATTCTGCTCGGTCAGCCATTGCACCACGGGATATCCCAGCATCTGCTCGGCGCGACGGCTTACAAACGTAAACCGCCAAGTGGACACATCCAGTTCCCATACAATGGCATCCAGCCCGGCAACCATTTCATGGAATCTGTCCTCGGTTTTGGTCAGAGCCCCCATTTTCGGCCACCTTTCGCTGCAGCTAGGGTTCGACAATCCTGTTGCGGATCGCGTAGCGGACCAAGTCGCCGAACGAATGCAAATGCAACTTATCCATAATTTTTGCCCGGTGGTTTTCGACAGTCCTTGGGCTGATGCCTAGCGCGGCTGCCACGCCCTTATTACTCCTGCCTTCAGCAAGGAGCTGCACGATTTCGCGCTCGCGGGGAGTCAGGCGGGTGCCATTTGCTCTAGTGCCAGCCCGGCGTTCGCCACGGAAGCTGTCCAGAAAAATATCCGTAGCTGCCTGGGTGAAGAAAGTCTTTTGCTGCCTCAACGCGTTGACGGCTGCGATCAGGTCGCGTTCGGCATCCGATTTCAGCAAATAACCTTTCGCTCCGTCCTTTACGGTTGCTTCGATGAGTTCCTCATTGCTGTGCATCGTAAGGATGAGGATCCGAGCCTGAGGAACTGCCTCGAGGATTTGAATAGTGGCATCCAGGCCGTTCAATTCCGGCATACTGATGTCGAGAATGACCAGGTCTGGCTGTAGCTGCTGGGCTTTCTGGACTGCTTCCCTGCCATTATCAGCTTCGCCACAAACCCTCCACTCGGGTTGTGTTTCCAGCAAAGCCCGCAACCCACGCCGCACCACAGCGTGGTCGTCCGCGATAAGGATGGAGAGGGGCCTCATCGAGTTTTCACCGAAGCGTGGCCAGACCGCTCACGGCTCAAGAGGGAGCCGGCTAAACATATACGCATTCGTCACATGCGGGAATGAGTATTTCTACCCATTGCTATCCTTGGGCCACGCAATTGACCATATGGGGGGCGTGCCACGGTTATGCGCTTGTTCTGGGGCTGGTGGGCATTGTGGCAATGACCGGTGCCCGTCCGAGTCTGGGAAAATTCTATACCAACCTCTTTTAATACCACCGCGGCCCTCTCCTATGTTCGCTCTTAGCAGCGCTCGCGGCTCCTGGCCAGCTTCCCCGGCACCCTGCCCCAAGAGCTTTGCCGGAAGGCATGGGACAACTCCACGTATCTGAGTGCCTCACGCCGGGAGGCGCAGTTTCCCTCATAGTTGAGCGAAGCAGGCTCGGGGTGTGATCCGCGAAGGAGGTGCGGCTACCGGACCGCTCTCTGGCCGCCAACAGGAGTAGAAGCCATGCCGTCTGATTCCGAACGCCAACCGGACTCCAGCCTCGAGGCGGACCGTTATCAGGTGCTTCTCGACTTAGCGGACCTCATGGTTCACCATCGCACCCTGCCCGAACTCTTCCACGCGATGGCGCAAACCCTGCGAAAAGTCATCGCTTTCGATTTTATCGCCTTCTCTCTCCACGATCCCACCGCCAACACCATGCGCCTGCACCTATGGGAGGGCGGGGAGGCCGCTCCAGTCCCCGCCGAGCTGCCGGTGGACGACTCAGCCAGCGGGTGGGTCTGGCAGAATCAGCTGCCTATGGTCTTCGAGGATCTGCGCCAGGAAACCCGCTTCCCCAGGAGCCTCGACATGTTACGTGAACGCGGAAACCGCTCCTACGGTTTGCTGCCCTTAACTACGGCCCAGAAAAAGCTGGGCGCATTAGGTTTTGGGAGTTCGAGGGTATCGGCCTACGGAACCGCCGATCTGCAATTGATGGAACGAGTGGCGGAACTGGCGGCGCTGGCCGTGGAGAATGCTCTCATCCGGCACGCTCTGCATGAAGAGAAAGACCGCTTGCAGGCGTTGCTGGAAGTCAACAGCGCGCTGGTGTCGCACCTGGATCTGGGAGCATTGATTCCTGCGGTTGGCGAACGCCTTCGTCAGACTCTTAAGTACGACTACGCGAGCCTGGCTTTGCGCGAAGATGACGGCCTTCACCTGTACCCGCTGGCCTCGCCCGCAGGACAAATGGTCATCCCGTCAGAAGAGATGGTGCCGCTGCCTGAAGCACCCGCGGGACGCGCGATACTGGATCGGCAAATGAGGTTCTTCAGTCAAGCAGATCTCGCGTCCATCAGTTCTCCCTTCGTGGGGCGCCTGCTGCAAGGAGGGGTTCAGTCGCTTTATTGCATCCCGCTGCAAAGTGCAGAAGGAATCCTGGGGACACTGAATCTGGGCAGCACGAAGGAAAAATCGTTTGACCCCAAAGACCTGAGCCTGCTCACGCAGATTGCCGGTCAGTTGGCGATCTCTCTGGAGAATGCCCGCGCGTACCGGGAAATCAGCGAACTGAAGAACCGGCTGAAAGAAGAAAAGCTTTATCTGGAAGATGAAATACGCAGCGAATTAAATTTTGAGGACATCATTGGCAACGACCTCACGATCCGGAAAGTACTGACACTGGCGAAGACGGTCGCACCCTCTGATGCCACCGTGCTGATCCTGGGCGAGACCGGTACGGGCAAGGAATTGATCGCCCGAGCTATTCATCGGATGAGCACACGCAGGGGCGGCACCTTCATCAAGATGAATTGCGCCGCCATTCCCACGGGATTGCTGGAAAGCGAATTATTCGGGCACGAGAGAGGCGCCTTCACCGGCGCCATCAGCCAGAAAATCGGCCGGCTGGAACTGGCCAACCAGGGAACCCTCTTTCTCGACGAGGTCGGAGACATCTCCCCGGAGCTGCAGCCGAAGTTGCTGCGGGTGTTGCAGGACCAGGAATTCGAACGCCTGGGCGGCACGCGGACCGTCCGAATAGATGTGCGGCTGATTGCTGCGACCAACCGTGACCTCGCCAAGAGCGTAGCCGAACGGCAGTTTCGCAGCGACCTGTTCTACCGCTTACACGTTTTCCCCATCCGTATGCCCCCGCTCCGCGAGAGACCCCGGGATATTCCGTTGCTCGTACGCTATTTCGTGCAGAAGTTCGGGCGGCGGATGAACAAGCAGATTGATACCGTTCCCAGCGCAACCATGGACGCGCTGATGAACTGGGACTGGCCGGGAAATGTGAGAGAACTGGAGAATTTCGTGGAGCGATCCGTGATTCTGACCGAAGGGTCCGTGCTGCGGGTGCCGCTGGCCGAATTGCAGCCAGACGAAAGCGGTGCACCGTCGGAGAGCACGCTGCGAACGACCGAGCGCGGACAGATCATTCGCGTGCTGCGGGAAACCCGGGGAGTTCTCTCCGGACCCAAAGGAGCGGCCGCCCGTCTCGGCCTCAAGCGAACCACTTTACAGTCCAAAATGCAAAAACTCGGAATCACTCGCAAAGATTACGAGGTTTGACCGCCGGTCCCTTTACTTGCGCAAGGTGCGATACTAGAGGCTGTTGGTGGGCAGGTTGTCAGTGGAGGTCACTGGTCTGTAAACTCTTGTCGACATTTCCTCTCCCGATGAAATACCGAAGACTCGGTCGTACAGACTTTGCTGTCAGTGACATCGGCCACGGATTGTGGGGAATGAGCGGCTGGAGCGGCTCCCAAGATCGCGAGTCTCTGCAAGCCTTGCAGTTGGCAGTCGATCTCGGGTGCAATTTTTTCGACACGGCTTGGGCCTACGGGCAAGGCAAGAGCGACAGCCTCCTCGGCGAGATTATCTCTCGCAACAAAAGCAAGCGTTTGTATGCCGCTTCCAAGATTCCGCCGCTGAACGATAAGTGGCCAGCCTCGGCACAGGACAAGTATCGCGACGTCTTTCCCGCGAAGCATGTTTTCCAGCACGCCAAACTGATCCGCGAAAAACTTAGGACTGATTCGATCGATCTCCTGCAGTTTCACGTCTGGGACGACAGTTGGGCCTCTGAACCGGAATTCCGCGAAACCATCCAAAAACTAAGAAGCGACGGATTGATCCGCTTCTTTGGGTTGAGTCTTAATCGCTGGGAGCCCGAAAATGGCATCAGAGCTCTACGCACCGGGCTGGTCGACGCGGTGCAAGTCATTTACAACATCTTCGATCAAGCGCCCGAGGACAAACTCTTCCCCATTTGCCAGCAATTGGACATTGGCGTGATCGCGAGAGTGCCGCTCGACGAGGGCAGTCTGGGTGGAAAGATGACGCCGCAAACCAAGTTTCCGGAAAGCGACTGGCGTTCCAAGTATTTCGGTCGTGAAAACTTGAGCAATACGCTAGCACGGGTAGAGAAGCTGAAGAGCATACTGCCCGCATCGCTGACTCTGCCCGAGATGGCATTGCGTTTCATTCTCTCGAATCCAGTGGCGAGCACAACCATCGTAGGCATGAGAAAGCTGGACCATGTGAGGCAAAACTTGGCCGCGAGCGATGCAGGGCCCCTCGATCCACGCCTGCTCGTGACTCTGAAAGGCCATCGCTGGGACCGTTCGGCCCGGCCCTGGTCAGACTAAGGGCGGGCCGCTCCCCATGGGG
>WNFB01004949.1_pt1 | contig 11875 bp, 11 predicted proteins | sample 5400501 | NCBI WGS metagenome assembly WNFB01 (sample SAMN13153341, study PRJNA577476) | soil metagenome | isolation source: 200 cm saprolite under Douglas fir tree site 2 hole 1 | place: USA:California | collected 2015-04-18 | reverse complement strand
TGATGAGGAAAGCATTCTCGAGCTGGTGGAAGAGGGCCTTTCTGCACGAGGGGTGATTGTGGACTGCGCCGCGACCGGCCAACAGGCCCTCACGCTGGCAACGGGGCGCACTTACGACGCCGTGCTTTGTGACTTGCACCTGGGCAACGCCGGTCAATCAGTCATTTCTGGAAGAGAGATCTTTGAGCGTTTAAGCGGCGGACCTGAAGGCCATAAGCCGCTTTTCTTCTTCATGACTGGAGATCTGATGGAGAGCTCAGCGCGGGAGAGTCTGTGCCGCAGCAGCGCCCGCTTGATCCAGAAGCCGTTCCCCATCTCGGAACTTGTTGCGCTCCTGAGCGAAGCACTGCAAATGGCCGATCGAGAGCTGCCTCAACAGCGAGTACCGGGCTAACTAACTCCCGCAACCACCCGTCGCACCTCGCATATCCTTCCCGGAGGCGAACGACACCCTCGACGGCCGCAGGTCGACCAGGGAGCCGGGAGTCACTAAGGCTACTGTTTCTGTTGACCTTGCCCCGAGGCCTTCGACGGGGCCACCGGCGGAGGGTTTTGCGGACGGCCTGAAGCCTGTGAGTCCACACCGAAGTCCCAAAGGTACAGGTTCATCCCCTCCGGCAGGATTTCCGCCAAGGCGTATTCGCCGGGCTCGAGCGGCTGGCTCAATGTGTAACGATAAACTCCCCGGGCGACGGTCCAACGTTGGATCGAGATTGTTTTTCTCTGTGAGGATTGCTGGCCGGTGATCTGGGTACTGACAAACTCCACCTGCCGCGCGTCGCCTTTCACCTCGGCGCGGATCAACTCCATTTCGGGCTCCCGGGCTTCCGCTGTCCGCATATAAAACTCGGGCTGGCTGCTGGTCAGCCGCAGTTTGGCCCGCTTGCCTGTAAGCTGTACTTTGTGCCGCGTGGGTACTACCGGGATTGGCACCAGGACCTGCGTCAGCAGCCGCTTCTTGTCGAGCTTAATGACGGCCGTAGATTGCTCGAGCGGTACGATTGTGCGCCCTTCCACCACGAACAGGCCTTCACCGGGCGGCAAGAAGAGGCCCGGCGTCAGCTCGATGCTGGCGTCAACGTCCAACTCCGCGGCCCGCTCGGCCATCTGGGCGGCATGGATTTTTTCAACAGCTTCCTGCTTGCGCTGAGCGTCTTCGGCTTCCGCCTTATTTGTGGCGTCCCAGTCTACCAGTTCGGTGGGAATTTCTTCCCATGCGGACCGCTCGACACTGTAATAGCGCACCCGGTCTCCCTTCCGTTCATAACTGCGAACCAAGTGGAAGCTGCCGTCCTTCAGGACCAACTTCTTCCCTTTGGCTAGCGACGTGGGAACTCCTTGCGCCTGCTCCTTCCCCTCCTGCTTATCCTGCTGATTGGCGGGCTTGGGCTGAGAAGCCTGTGTGGCGAACGCAGTCAGAGCCGCCCCCAGCACCAGTGCTGTTGATAGGATTACACGCGGACCGCCCCAGGAGCTTCGGGATGAGCCTCGCCCGGAATTACCAACGCGATTTTGTGCGCCCTTCATCCGTTGTATCCGGCCCGACAGAGTAAACCTCTAAAGAATTAAGATGCATCGCCCCCTCCGCGGGTTTGGCCAGTTGATTCTATCAGCCAACGGTAGACATTGGGCTTCAGATTAATCACGTTTATTTTGAAGTGGCGCAAAACGCCATCTCAAAGCTTGCGGGCTTGAACGTGCCAGTCCAAGAGCAGAATGCCCCACGCTGCTGACTTGCCGAAGGATGGATATCCGCCTTGCGAACGGTAAGCCAACACCGGCCAGCGGCCCACAGTATGACGCCAATGGGTGGTAGCACTCTCTATGTGGGTGTGTTAGATTGCCGGCCCGCAAACGGGAAGCGCCCCAACGAAAGCGAAGGACCAACGGAGGTTTTCATGCGGCGAGCGATCGTGCAGGTCATCCTTGTTCTCCCAGTACTGCTGCTGCTGTCGGCTCAGACCGGAAGCGCCCAGTCGTTCGACATTATCAGGGTCGCTGACGGCGTCTATGCGGCGATCGGCAAACCGGGCGTCTTTTCCAACGGCGCGTTTATCGTTAGCAAGGATGACGTAGTGGTCGTGGATACGCACCTGCGACCGAGTTGGGCGCGCGACCTCATCGCCGAAATCCGTAAGGTCACTGACAAGCCGGTCCGTTACGTCGTGGACACCCACTGGCACCCGGACCATGTCCAGGGCAATCAGGCTTACGTCAGCGCCTTCGGCCCTACGGTGGAGTACTTGGCCCAGCACAACACGCGAGACGACATCTTGGGTAAGGCCATCCCCAGCGTTCAGGAGCAGCTCACCAAGGACGTTCCAGAGGCCATCCAGCGACTCGAGAAGGCGCTGGCCGAAGGGAAGGACTCCAGGGGAAACCCGCTAACCGCCGAGACCCGGGCGCAATCCGAGAGCCAGCTTGCCTCGCAGAAGAGCTACCTTGAGGAGCTAAAGCAGATTCAGATCACGTTACCCACGCTGACCTTCGACCGCAGCCTCATCCTGCACAAGCCGGACCGGGCCATCCACATCTACTATTTTGGGAAAGGTCATACCCGAGGCGACGTAGTCGTTTATCTGCCCAAGGAGAAGATAATCGCCACGGGCGACCTGCTCACCAACGGTATTCCCTTCATGCGAGATGCTTACCCCTCACAATGGATTTCTGTGCTGGAATCGATGCACAAGCTCGACTGGAACCAGGCGATTCCAGGACACGGCGGCGTTCAACAGGGTAAAGGGCAACTGGAGAAATTGATCGCTTATATGAAAGACATGGTCGCCGCGGTAAAGGATGCCATCGCCAAGGGTATGACCTTGGATGACGCCAAGAAGTCCATCGACCTCAGCAAACATGCCGGGGACTTCGGCCCGAATTTCCCACAATCAAACGTCGCGGCTATAGAGCGCACCTGGGCCGAGCTGAGTGGCAAGATTCCGGACTGAGGCTGCCCAAAATCTGATTGAACCCGGATTCCGAAGCTGAGCAAAGGCAGGAAACCCGGAAGCATGAACCGCAGCCATTCTGAGGATGCCACCGGCGGGAGACCCCGGTTACAGACGAAACAAAAAGGCCCCGACAACTCTCGGGGCCTTTTCTGTGAAGCCAGGGTAGAAATCTTGCCTTAGTGCTGGCAGCGCGGGCACAGTACGGCTAGGACCATCAAGTCGGAATTGGTGAACAGCCACTTTTCGGCCTGCTCACCGGCTGCTTCCGCGGCCCGAGCGATAAAGCCCAAGTGCTTGGTGCGCGCAAGCGCGTGCAGGTGCTCCAGGCAAATCCCGGTCAGGCCCGAGACTTCTTCTTCCGTAAAGAGTTTCTGGCTCGACTTGATTTTAACCACGCCCGTGCCTCTCAATATTCATTGATGCTGTCGCCATACTAAAGGCTGCATCAAATTCCGAGCAATAGTCCTTCCGTTCTATTCTGCCGGGACCGTTGGGCTAGCCAGCCCCTCGCAAGCAACATATTTTTCAAGGCTTAGTGGCGAAAGAGGTACCCCGGCCGCCGGGCCGCTGCGCGCTGGCCCCAAGGCAAAAGGTGGAAATCCTTGCTTACTTTTGGAAAGTTTCTACTATCTCTAGGATTTGTTTCGTATGTCGCGCTTCGTGATGTGCAATCATCCGAAACCACTGGTAAAAATCCAGGCTCCCGAAGAAGGGATGCGGCCAACGGTACGCGCTCAACTCGCGCTCGCGGTTTTCCTCGAGCAACCCCAACGTGCGTTGGCGCAGCTCCCTGAGGCGCGCGAGCATCTCTTCCTTCTCTCCAACCAGCTTTGGGTCCAGCGGAATCGGAGTTTTCGCGTGGAAGCCGCGCCACTCTGCGAGCCAGACAGGTAGGTGCAGGCGCTTGATCAGTGGCACATGCGGCGGCGCTCCGCTGATCAACTTGGCTGCTCCATTAGTGATCCTCGTCTCGACCATCGTTAGGTGCGCAACTATTTCGGCCGCCGACCACGCGCCCGAACGCGGAGGCGCCTGCCACACGCTTCGGGAGACAGCATCTGCGGCGGAAAACAGCCCAGCCCTTGCCCGGGCCAGGTGTTCAAGAATCGGTACGATGTCTGCCATGGCAGGCTGTGCTAGATAGTGTAACCCCCTGCTTTTTCAAAAGCTTGCGCGATCTGCAGCACCCGGGCCTCCCCAAAGCGCGGACCTAGGACTTGCAGCCCCACCGGCAACCCTGCTGGCGTCTTTCCGCAAGGCACGGAAATCCCCGGCACACCAGCCAGCGATCCAGTGACGGTGTAAATGTCCGCGAGATACATTTGCAGAGGCTCAGCCGTACGTTCCCCCAGCCGAAACGCTGGCACCGGGGAAGTTGGCGTAATTATGGCGTCCACGCGGCTGAAGGCCTCGCCGAAATCGCGGGCGACTAACGTGCGGACGCGCTGAGCCTTCAAGTAGTAGGCGTCGTAGTATCCGGCCGAGAGCGCATAGGTTCCCAGCATGATCCGGCGCTTCACTTCGGAACCAAATCCGCGCCCGCGAGTCTTCTTGTACATCTCCAGCAGCGTCGAGCCAGCGATCCGCAGGCCATAGCGCACACCATCGTACCTTGCCAAGTTCGAACTCGCTTCGGCTGTGGCAATTAAGTAGTAGGTGGCAATGGCGTAGTCGGTGTGCGGCATCCGCAGCTCCACAGGCTGGCACCCCAGGCGCTTCAGCAGTTCCACCCCCGCTTCCACTTTCTGCCTCACTGCCGGGTCCATCCCCTCGGCGAAGTATTCTTTCGGGATGCCGATGCGCAGACCCTTTACGGGCCCCTCCAGCCCTGCTAGATAATCAGGCACCGATACAGCAGCCGCGGTCGAGTCATTCGGATCACGCCCGGCAATCACTCCCAGCACCGCCGCGGCGTCGCGTACGGAGGTGGCCAGCGGGCCGATGCGGTCGAGCGAAGACGCAAACGCAATCAGCCCGTAGCGCGAGACCCGGCCATAGGTAGGCATCATCCCCGGGACGCCGCAGAGTGCGCCCGGCTGGCGGATCGACCCGCCAGTATCTGTGCCCAAAGCCGCCACTGCAAGGCCCGCAGCTACCGCTGCGGCCGAGCCTCCGCTTGACCCGCCCGGCACGCGGTCGCGAGCGACTGGGTTGCGAACCGGCCCATACGCCGAGTTCTCGTTGGAAGAGCCCATTGCAAACTCGTCGCAGTTAGTCTTGCCGAGCAGGACTGCGCCGGCGCGTTCCAGACACTCAACGGCCCAGGCATCGTAGGGTGGGATGTAATTCTCGAGGATTCGCGAGCCACAGGTGGTGGTCACTCCCCGTGTGCTGATGACGTCCTTGATGGCCATCGGCACGCCCGCCAGGGCCGGCAGGGGCTCGCCTCCGGCGATGTTCGCGTCGATGCGCTTGGCCTGCGCGTAGGCGCGCTCAGGGCACAGAGCCAGAAACGCGTTCAGTTCCGGATTCTGCTTCTCAATGCGCGCGTAGTACTCCGCCGTGAGCTCGCGGGCCGAGACTTTCTTGCCTTCCAGCGCCGCCCGTACTGAATCCACCGTCCATTGTTCCGCAGCGCTCATCACAAGATTGTGTGGCTTAGGCGGGCACTAGCCCGCCACTCGAAGAGCAGATGCGCACTAAAGCGCGCCGGTACACATTCCGGTTCACCCGTCATTCGAACCGCGACGGGTAATCTTTGCGTTGTCGAGGCGGAGCCAGACCGACGCCTAGTTGGAAGGATCTCGGTGGTCATCTTTCGATCACCTTCGGAACGCGGAAATAGGGCGGGCTGGGGTCAGGCGCACCAGAGAGCACCTCTCCCGCCACATCGCACACACGAGGAGTATCTTCCCGGAGAGAGCTGTTCTCTGGGGTTTCTCCTGACGCGGTTGCACTCGCCAGCACCTGTGCCATCGGCTCCACCTGCGCAGTATCCACTTCGTTGAGCTTCTCCACATAGGTCAATATGGAATCAAGCTGCCGCCGATAGGTCTCCACCTCGGATTCCGTCAGCTCCAAATGGGCCAACTCAGCCACGTGCAACACATCTTCTCGGGTGATTTTCATTCGCTCTCCGTGTTTGTCGCCCTACAGGGGCAACCATTCACCCTCCGGCGCCTGTTCCTCCGAAGACTGCTACTGCCCCGCCGACGGCAGAAGACAATCGTCGCGCCCTGAGGCGCATCGCTCCAATTAGTTTGTGTCTGCCAAAACTACCCCAGGCAGCTCGCTCCGCGATTCTAGCACAGCGCCCCTCTTGCTCTTCTTCACCACCAATAACGACGTCTCGACTGGAGGTGCGCCGCACGACCTTAGGTGCTGGGTCTTGGTTGCAGCCCGAGGCGGTCGGCGACGGCGCGCATGGCCTCGATACAGAAATCGATGTGCTCCTCGAGTGGCACGCCTAATTCCTCTGCGCCTTTCAGCACGTCCTGGCGATTGACGCCACGAGCGAAAGCCTTGTCCTTGAGCTTGCGCTTCACCGAATCGGTCTCCACCTCGAAGATGCTTTTTCCGGGCTTGACCAGGGCGCAGGCGGTGAGGAATCCGGCAAGCTCGTCACAGGCGAACAGGGCATGCTCGAGCAGGGTCTGGCGCGGCACACCGCTGTAGTCGGCGTGGGAAAGGATGGCGCGGATCAATTCCTCCGGGTAGCCGCGCTCCCGGAGGATCTTGGAGCCTTCGTAAGGATGCTCCTGCGTGGGATGGTGGGCCTCGTTTGGCCAACGCTCGTAGTCGAAATCGTGCAGAAGCGCGGTCAAGCCCCAGAGATGTTCGTCACCGCCCAGCTTTCGAGCATACGCGCGCACACAGGCTTCGACCGCCAGCGCATGTTTGAGGAGGTTTTCGTTTTGCGTGTACTCGCAGAGCAGAGTCCACGCGTCGTCTCGATTGAGCATCCGTTGACCTCCCGACTCGTGAGTGCATCAGCAGAGGCGGCGCTCGGAAGCGCACCACTTCCCGAGCCGGCAAACTTAGGACAGGCAGGGCTGCCTGTTCCGTAGAGGTACAGTATATCGATTCCGGAGCGCGCAAGCGGATTGGGCTGCGAAGAAATTAAAAAAATCGAAAAAAGTCCTTGACAGAAATCCGACCGATCTGCATTATGTCGGAGCGCCAGTTTTTTGCCTTCCCCCAATAAGCAATCCCCTATATCCGTAAGCCGGAAAAATCTGCGAGGGGCCGGTGTCTGATAAAAACGGCAGCAAGAGCCTTATCGAATCAGAAATGGATCGTGAAGTGGTCCGCTGCAAGGTTTGCGGGCTCGTGCAGTACCGCACGCGCACGGGAAATTGCCGCCGCTGCGTCCGCCTGTTGCCGCCTAAGGTGGAGTTTCTCATCCCGCCTCCAGCGCCGCAGGAATTGCCGGGGGATGATCGACAATTATTTGAGAAGTGGCCCAACCGTGAGACAGTCGAGAACATCGGGCAGCGAATTCGCCAACTGCGCGAATCCCGCGCCATGACGCAAAGCCAGCTCCAAGCCCGCTCACGTGTCTCTCGTTCTTACTTGTCGCGGATCGAAAGCGGCCAGATGACGCCAAGCCTCGGCACGCTGGAGAAAATCTCCGAGGCGCTCGGGGTCGGTCTGAACCGCTTCTTCGTCCCTGAATCAAACGGCGAGGCTCTGCTGGAAGATCCGTTCATTCAGGGACTCCGGCCCTATCTGCGACAACTGGACTGGGAGCAGTGGCAGGGGATCCTGAAGCGGCTGCAGGCTATCAGCGACCACGTTTCCACCAGCAACGGTCACCTTCGTCCGGTTCCTCAGCCGGCGAAGATACCGCAATTGGCGCGGCGCCTGGGTCCTCCTGTCTTGGTGGGACAGCACTAGAGCGCTTCCTGGGCCTCAGAAGGTCCCATGGTTCTGCCGGACCGGCGACGACGCCGTCTGTTTAGCTTGTGATGTAGAGATTTAGCCTGGCGAGACGCCCCACATCGTGCGTGTTTCGTGGGCCCATCCGCTGTGAAGATTTCTGGCGGACAGGCAGCAATACCTCTCCTACTGGGCCTCGCTTGGGCCCGCGCGAACGAGCGTGATGTCAACGCCACCGCCCTCCCTGGTAAGGGCAACGGCGCGCATTAGGTCGCCTTTCTCAGAAATGAAGGCAGTGGTATCGGTGCTGAGCTCAAGCCCCTTCCCGCGGACCTTTCTGCGCTTGGACTCTGATGTTTCCCGCTCGAAGCCGGGCCCTAGGTGCGCCCGATACCAAGCGTCCACTTTCTCGAAGGGGTCTGACGTGCGGTAGTGCGCTGTGGCGATTCCGACCTGATCCTCTGTCGGCAACGCGATCTCGACGCTCTTGCCGAACTTGGCGGGCCTGGCCCCGGGGTAGACGGGCAAGCCCACCTCTTTCTCTGCAGCTTTGTTCACTCTCAGCTCCCCAGCCGGGGTGCTTACCTCCACTTGGTCGCCGGACCTTTGAACGCGGACATGCGTCGCTAGGAAACCAAGGCCGATCAGCGTACTCACCACCACGAACAGAACGGCGACGCCGGCCAGTCCAAACAAACACCAGATCAGATTGCTTCTCTTGGCGGGTGAAGGAGCGGGAGTCGTGGACATGTGTACCCCCTTAAAGCCTGCTATCTGACTGTACGCAAACAAAGACCTTTATGTTTCCTGCAAAGGTCAACGTCTGCCCCTCTGCTTCATTCTGCTGCGCAAACCGTCCGTCACTTGTCTGAGCGGCCCTGCCGCTACGCAAAGCGGACCTTAACGTCGGGACGCTTTTCCAGATGCACGGTGTCGACAAAGCGCACCTGGCGTTGCTCGAGCGTCAGGATCAGGGAATGGGTGCGCACGCCCTCGCCAAAGAATCGCACCCCCCGGAGCAAGTTGCCGTCGGTAACTCCGGTGCATGCAAAGATGATCTTCTTGCCTGGGGCCAGATCCTCGGTGTCGTAGATGCGTTTGGGGTTTGCAATGCCCATCTTGGCCAATCGCTCTTCGTGTTCGGGCTTGGTAACCACCAGGCGCGCCTGGATCTGGCCGTTCAGGCAGCGCAGCGCCGCAGCGGTCAGTACGCCTTCGGGAGCGCCACCAGTACCCATCACGGCGTGGACACCAGTTCCAATTACCGCAGCCGAAATGCCCGCCGAGAGGTCGCCATCCCCAATCAGGCGGATGCGCGCGCCGGAGGCTCGAATGTCATTGACGAGTTTTTCGTGGCGCGGGCGGTCGAGGACGATCACCACCAGGTCTTCCACATCGCGGTCCAGGCGCCTGGCAATCGCGCGCAGGTTGTGCGGCACCGGCGCATCCAGTTCGACCGCGCCTTTACACGACGGCCCCACGACGATCTTTTCCATGTAAATGTCCGGCGCGTGGAGCAATCCTCCCTTCTCGCTGGCGGCCAGTACGGCAATGGCGTTGGGCGCTCCAGTGGCGCAGAGGTTGGTGCCCTCGAGCGGGTCCACAGCGATATCCACCGACGGGTAGTGGTATTCCGAGTTGTGTACCGCCGCGCCGACCTTTTCGCCGATGTAGAGCATGGGGGCTGCGTCGCGCTCCCCCTCGCCAATAACGATGGTGCCATCCATAGACACCGTATCCATCACTTGGCGCATGGCCTGCACTGCTACCTCGTCCGCCTTGTGCCGGTCGCCCAAGCCCATCGTACGGGCCGCGGCCATGGCGGCCTGTTCCACTACGCGCAGAAACTCCAAGCTCAGTTGAATTTCCACTCTCGCTCCTGTCTCGGTTGTAGCTGGCGCTCTTCCGGCCCGCCTGGCCGCGAGCTATGGCCGCCCCCAGTTAGTACCGTTCCAACTTTTCTGAGCTAGTTTCTTTCACAAACCAGCGCTTGATGCCGGATTCTCTCTCAAATCGCCATTCTGCTCAAATAGTTGGAGCGGCACTGGAAGGTGGTCCTTATCATAGTCAAGCCCGGTTGCCTCACCAAGGGTTTCTACGGCAGGGGCCGCAGGGTCGTATTGACCAAGAATGGGTCGCTAAAATCGCTGCGCTCGCCAGCTTTCTTGCCCGCCACCGGTTGCAGGCGCGCCGAAAGGGGTTTGCGCAGCTTCACCGCGAGGCTGGCCATGTCGCCGATAATTCGCGCCAGCTGTGCCTCGGTGACATCGCCGGGCAGCGGAATGGTGTCGAGGCCCGTGCCGCAAACCGCCGAATACGCCAGTAACGCATCGAGCGTAAGGGCACCTTCACCCCAACGCTCCGCAAGCACAGCGTCCTCCAGCACCGGCAGCATCAAGCCTGAATAGCCGGCGCGCTTCACCCCAATCGCGTGCAGGGCGGAGGTGATCGTAGCGGCTGCGGTCAGCGTGCCGCTCGAACCAATTTTCGCCCCGATCAGCTTTTCAATAGCCGCGCCTATGGAAACTTCCCGCAGGGGAGCGGGCGAGAGGTCAATGCCCGTGTAGCTCCATCCCGTCTCCTTCTCCAGGCGTAGGGCGATAGCTTCGATGGCGCGCGCGTGCCGGCCCAATGCGGTTTCCAGTGCCTTGGCGGCCACAGCCGGCTCTTTGGTCGAGGAAAATGCTTCCGCGACCACGTTCGCCGATTGCAGCGCGATGCCAAACTGCCGCCCCGCGCCGGTGTGATAAGACCCCGGATAGAACGGCGTGTTCTCCGGCAGCATCGCCGTGGCGGAAAAATTGAAGTTTCCCTGGCTGCGAGGAGTATTTTCCGATAGAAACTTCATCAGTCCGGCGGCGGCACGCACCGCTTTCCAGTGAACTCCGTCTTCTCCCGCGACCACCATACTCGCGTTCAGGGTTGTGGTGTTCCGCAGGATTTCACCGAGCAGCTCAGCTTGGCCGGGATCGTCGCCATCCGCAACCATTGCCGGGCCGATCGCGGCATCGAAGCCTTCTTTCTTGGCTAGGGCGTCGTATTCGCGGAAGAAAGCCAAAATCTCTTGTCGCGAACTGCCCTGGGTGTACCTCGGAAAGGGCTGGGTGCTGATGCGAATCGTCTGTACTTCATAGCCGGCCTGCTCGTAGACCACCTTTGCCTTCCGAAGCATTGCGAGCGCTTCCTGGACCTGAGTCTTGTATTGCCCGCGGTCCAGGTGCATGAACCCGGTAATGGCTCGCACTTTGGGCTTCTCCGCGGCCCTTCCCGCCGAGGCGCAGAAACACAGGAACAAACACGTCAGGCAGGCGACGCCGCGTCTCGCCCCCGGATTGCTGGAAGGCAGTCTGCGTTTGCGCTTTGGCACGGGTCTTCGGGTCACAAGTCCTCCCGTTGCGCCGGCAAGGCCGGGCGTGCGTGATTATTCGTAGGCAGGGATGCCGGTGATGCGCTCGCCTATCACCAGCTTATGGATATCATGCGTGCCCTCGTAGGTGAAGACCGACTCCAGGTTGTTCATGTGGCGCATGATGCAGTAGTCGTCCACGATGCCGTTGGCGCCAAGGATATCGCGGGCCTTGCGCGCGGTCTCCAGCGCCATCCAGACATTGTTCATCTTCAGCAGAGAGATGTGCGTGTGGTCCACGCGGCCCTGATCCTTCAGCCGGCCGACGTGCAAGGCCAGCAGTTGCCCCTTGGTGATTTCGGAGATCATCCACACCAGCTTGTCCTGCACTAGTTGGTGGGAGGCGATCGGCCGGTTGGCGAACTGCTTCCGCGTCTTGGCGTATTGCAGGGCCGTATCGTAACAGGCCATGGCCGCCCCGATGGCGCCCCAGCCGATACCGTAGCGCGCTTGCGTTAGACAGCGGAGCGGCCCCTTCAGGCCTTCGGCTTTGGGCAGCAGGTTTTGTGCGGGGATCTCGCAGTCGGTCATGGCCAGACCCGAAGTCACGGACGCTCGCAACGACCATTTGCCATGGACGTCCCAGGCTTTGAATCCCTTGGTGCCCTTCTCGACCAGAAAGCCTCGGACGACGCCATCTTCCGTTTTAGCCCAGATCACGGCAACGTCCGCCAGCGAGCCATTGGTGATCCACATTTTC
>WNFB01006173.1_pt1 | contig 11876 bp, 11 predicted proteins | sample 5400501 | NCBI WGS metagenome assembly WNFB01 (sample SAMN13153341, study PRJNA577476) | soil metagenome | isolation source: 200 cm saprolite under Douglas fir tree site 2 hole 1 | place: USA:California | collected 2015-04-18 | reverse complement strand
CCTCGAGGTGGCGCAGACTGGCCTCGAGCAAATCTTTCTGGGCAGAGGTGTAGGTGCGCGCAGACTTGCGCTCGACCAGCCGCTGCGCTTCTCGCGGAGGTACGCGAAGGTAGAGGATGAGGCTTTCGCGGGGAAGGCCGTAAATGCGGTACTCGAGATGCTCGATCCATTCCAGAAATTCGGAACGCTTCGGCGGGAGGACGCGAGCGGTCTGGTGAGCAAGGTTGGAACCGATGTAGCGGTCCACAAGAACAATTTGGCCGCTGTTCAGGGCGGCTTCAAGTTGAGGCTTGGCTTCGAAGCGGTCGCCGGCATAAAGCAGGGCGGTGAAGTGCGGGTCGACGCTTTCGAGCCTGCCCAGATCGCCATTCAGGAATTGGCCGACCATTTTGCCAAACCAGGAATCATATTGAGGAAAGCCGGTGGAATACACGGAGTAGCCGCGCGCCTTGAGGGTAAGTGTCAGGAGTTCGACTTGCGTGCGCTTGCCACTGCCATCGATGCCTTCGATGGCGATGAGTTTTCCGGGAGGGGTCATTTTCAGCGTGACCGCGGATTCATCAGCGGTCGAAAGCCAGTCTAACCGCAGAGACTCTGCTCTGCAATGCCGCGCGTGCTAGGATTCGAATTCGAACATGACGCAAACTTCGGTGCGGAAAAATCTATTGCGGATTCAAGAAAGAATCGCCGGTGCGGCGGCGCGCGCGGGGCGGAGAGCGGAGGAGATCACTCTGATCGGCGTGTCGAAGACACATCCTGCGAGCGCCATCCGCGAAGCGTATGAAGCGGGGATCCGGCACTTTGGCGAGAACCGCGTCCAGGAGTGGGAAGGGAAGCGCGCCGGAACGGAAGGACTAGCGGCGACCTGGCACCTGATCGGTCATCTGCAGAGCAATAAGGCGGCACGGGCGGCGAGACTTTTTCACAGCATAGACTCCGTCGATGATTTTGCGGTTGCGCAGCGGCTGGATCGCGCCCGGGCCGAGGCAGGTATTACCGGCAAATTACGCGTTCTCATCGAAGTTCGAGTGGCGGACGAAGAGACCAAGAGCGGCATGCAGATTGAGGAGCTTTCCGCAGCGGCGGCGAAAATGGCGGATCTGCCGCGATTGCAGCTTGCGGGACTGATGTGCATTCCTCCTTTTCTGGAAAAAGCCGAGCAAGTCCGGCCCTATTTCACGCGCTTGAAAGATCTGCGCGACGAATTGACGGGAAAACTTGGGATCGCCCTGCCCTTTCTGTCGATGGGAATGTCCCACGATTTTGAAGTGGCGATCGAAGAGGGCGCAACGGAAGTGCGCTTGGGGACGGCGCTTTTTGGGGCCAGAGGAGTCAATTAAGAAATCGTGAGGAGCCGGATGCTGGAGGTCCAAGAGCGGGAAGGCGCCGTGGCGTTTCTGGTGCGCGTACAGCCGCGAGCGAGCAAGGAGGAGATTACCGGGGAAATGGGAGGCGCGTTAAAGGTACGGCTGCGAGCGCCGGCTGTTGAGGACCGCGCGAACGAGGCGCTGGTGGAATTCCTGGCACAACTTTTGAAAACACCGCGGGCGGCTGTTAGAATTCTGAGCGGAGAAAGAAGCCGCACGAAACGCATTGAAATCCGTGGTGTGACCCGGCAGCAAATCCTCGGGCTGTTGGTGCAGGACGCTTGAAGCTTGACAGCAGAATCTTGTCCGAGCGATGGAGCTGATTCCCGAATGAACGCAGAAATTCAAGGAATCCAGAGCGATTTGCGGGCGGCCAAGATGGATGGCTGGCTCTTCTATGATTTTCGCGGGCGCGATCCCATCGCGCAAAATATCTTGAGGCTGCCGGAAGGAATGAGGACGCGAAGGTGGTTCTACTTCGTTCCAGCCAAGGGCACGCCAAAGAAACTGGTGCACAAGATAGAGAGGCAGTCGCTGGCGTCCTTGCCCGGGGAGACGCTGTATTACTCGGCGCAAGACGAACTGCGAAAAAATCTGAAGAAGATGTTTGGCCGCGCGAAGAGCGTGGCGATGCAATATTCGCCAAAAAACACGATCCCTTATGTGGCGATGGTGGATGCGGGGACGATTGAGCTGGTGCGCAGCTGCGGCCCGAAGGTGGTCAGTTCGGCGGACCTGGTGCAGAAATATGAAGCGTGCTGGAGCGCCCAGCAGCTTGAATCGCATCTTTCCGCCGGAGTGGCCATCGACCGGATTGTGCGAGAAGCTTTTCAGTTTGCGGCAAAGAGCGTGCGCGAGAAGAAAACGCTGACGGAATTCGATTTGAAAAACTGGATACTGAAGGAATTTGATGCCGCGGGAATTTGGGCCGAGGAAGGGCCGGATATCGCAGTCAATGCCCATGCCAGCGATCCGCACTATGGCCCGACGGCGGAGTCCGCCTCGCCGATTCGCGAGGGCGACCTGCTGTTGATGGATGTCTGGGGTAAGAAGAAGACGCCCGGGAGCGTTTATTACGACGTCACCTGGATGGGATATCTTGGCGCAAAAGTGCCGGAGAAATATGCAAAGGTGTTCAGCGTCGTGCGCGAAGCGCGCGATACGGCGACTAACCTGATTCGCAAACACATTGCGGCGGGGAAGCCGCTGCAAGGATGGCAGGTGGACAAAGCGGCGCGCTGTGTGATTGAAAAGGCGGGTTACGGAAAATATTTTTTTCACCGCACCGGGCACAGCATTGGAGAAAAAGTCCACGGCAACGGCGTGAATATGGATGGCCTCGAAACACATGACGTAAGGCACCTGATCCCGAATACGTGTAATTCGATTGAGCCAGGCATTTATCTGCCGGAATTCGGTGTCCGCAGCGAAGTGAATGTGCATATCGGCGAGGGTGAGGCTCGCGTGACGGGGGCGATTCAGAGCGAAATTCTGGCTTTACTGGCATGAGCCGGGAATAAAAGGATGATGGATGACAGACGAGACGGCAGCACCGGCGGCCCCGCCGCAGGATTCCAGACGCGAGACGATGGCTTTCGTCATTGGTGTGGCGGGATGGCTCGTGCCGGGTTTGGGTCACGCTCTCATGAAGATGTGGGGGCGCGCGGCGATTTTTTTTCTGACGGTAGCAATGCTCGTGATTCTTGGCGCGGGGATGCGCGGCAACGTTTTTAGTTCAACGGGAAATGATGCTTTCGATGCGCTGGGGTATTTGGCGGATCTGGGCACCGGAACATTTTATTTGGCGGCCCGGTCGCTAGAAACGAACGGCGCAGACGTCTCGCACGCGGGCGGCGATTACGGGACGCGTTTCCTCGCCACCGCCGGTGCGCTGAATCTGCTGGCGGCGCTGCACGCGTATGAAGCAGCGCGAGGACGCAAAGCATGAACACCGGAATGGCATTCAAGCTCAGTCATCTGCAATCCATGCTGCTCTTCGCGGTGCTGATTTCCGTTGCCTTTGGCTTCCTGAGCCGGCGGCGGCTGATCGACCGTGTGAAATACATGGTGTGGTCGCTGTTTCTCTTTCTTTTGATCGGCGTGGGAATCGGATGGGCGATGTATCCGTTCTCACGGTGAAAGAACGCCATTTTCGCGGACCAACAGACAGTAATTTTCCGCGAATGTTATTGTCGTTAGAGCGGGCCGAGGCAGCTCAGTGGCAGAGCGGCCGATTCGTAAAGCCTCGCAGCGCAATTTGAACAAACGATACAGGTGAAAATTTCGACGGCTTTGTTACCCCTGCGCCAACGGCAGCAGCGCGCAACCGCGCTAAGGGTTGGCGCTTTGATGGCTCAATTCGTCGGCGCGCGCAAAATCCGCCTCAGCAAGAGACTTGGTCACTTCCAATTGCGCGTAGATTGTGCCCCGATCCTCGTACAGTTCGGAGCGGTGCGGGTATCTTGCGATGAGCTCGTCATAAACGCCAAGAGCGTCGAACCATAACCGGTGGTCGGTGAATAGGCGGGCGCGGGCGAGCGCCGATTGGTAGGGATCACCCGCAGGAATCGCAGCAATAGCCTTCTCGATAGCCTGGCGTTCTTCCGAGGACACCACGACAAATGCAAAGGACTCCCCGGCCAGAGCGTTAGGCAGAACTTGCACGCGCCAGAAATACGTTTCGCCGGGTTTGAATTTGTCTGCAGCGCCGGAGGGGCGGTAGCGGGGGTCCTGGAGCTGTTGGCGAACAAGTTGCGTCTCATCTTCGTCGGTGATCAGGAGAACGAAGCCTTCCTTGTGGCCGCTGAAGGTCCAAAGAAATTCCGCCGAGGCTCCATAAAATTTGGCTTTGCCTGGAGCGAGCAAAGTGGCGGAAGGAATGGTGGCCGCCCGGCTCCCTCCCAGCATCGTCACGACTTTCCCTTCAGGCTTTTCATCGGAGAGATCAAATCCGCTGAGATCAGGTTCAAGTCGTTTGCGTTTCGGCTTCTCGGTGGTCTTGGGAGAGGTGGCATCCGATTTTTGAGCAGGTTTGGCGGGCGGAGCTGCCGGTTGCTGCGCCCAGCAAGAAACCGCCAGCGAGAAGAGCAGCACGCCAGAAAAAAAGAGACGTTTCATGGATGTACCTCGACGCCGGCCTGTGACTCGACGCTATACAGCGTAATCGAATTCGTGAATCCGCGCACTTGGGCGCCACCCAAGGATAGGGTCGGGAACTGTTCGCGGATGTGCTCCCAGGTGGCGGGGCTGAGCACAATGGGTGTCTTGAACTCTTTCGTGAGAGATTCCAAGCGCGAGGCCAGATTGACGGTTTCCCCGATGACGGAGTATTCCAGACGCTCCCGCGAACCGACATTTCCGGAGGTGACCGGGCCGGTGTGGATCCCGATGCCGATTTTCAAAAGCGGTTCACCGGGAGGCTTGGTGGCGTTCCACTGGTCGACGCGGGCGAGCATCTCCAGGGCACAGCGCACGGCGCGGCAAGCGTCCTCGCGCGGGCCCTCGCTGAGCGGCGCGCCGAAGACGACCATGATGCCGTCTCCGATGAACTTGTTGAGGAAGCCGCGATTTCTTTTGACGGTTTCGGCCATGACCGTCAAGTAACGATTGAGCCAGGCAAGGACCTGGCTTGACGGCACGCCCGCGGTGATGGCGGTAAAGTTTCGAATGTCGGAAAAGAGGATGGTGGCAACGCGCTCTTCGCCGGCGAGAACAATTTCATCGCGATTCTTCCAGATCTCAGCGGCCACCTCGGCGGAGACATAGCGTTCGAACAGGCCCATGAGCTGCCGCCGCTCCGCCTCCATCAGATTTTTCAAGCGGCGCTCATCGACAGAACGGAAGCCCAGGCCCGCCGGCAAGGCGATCACAAGAAAAGCTTCGAGAGAAACGAAGGGCATCCACAAGTTATAGCGCGTGAATAAGAGATAGGCTGCAAAGAAAACCGCCGCCGCGAGCAGCACGCCAGCCGCAAGGGCCACATACCAGCGATTCCGGAAGCCCAGGACGATGACCACAAAGGCGAGCAGGAGTCCGATGCCCATGCGTTGAAACGAATGCATGATGCGGAGAACGTTTCCTGTAAGGAGCGACTCGGTGGCCGCGCCGTGAATTTCCGCTCCCGAGAGCAGGCGGCGCCCGTGAACGCTCACGCCGGCGCGCGTCACCGGGGTGGTGAACAGGTCTTTCCCCATTTCGCTGGACTGGCCGATGACAACAATCTTTCCCGCAAAGATAGAAGCATCGAAGCCGGGGGAGAGAATCGTCTGCACAAATACGACGCTGGTGGGAGCAGAGGGGTGAAAGTGGATCGTCACTGTGTCCGGATGGGTGCTGGCCAGCGGCAATTCCTTCGAACCGAAAAGCAGAAATCCGCGGCGCCCCGGACGGAGGTGCTGCCCCGAGGCGTAATCGGCGAGCGCCACAGGAAAAGATATGCCTTTGTAATCTTGGGTCGTGACCCGCAAAAACATACGGCGGACCGCGCCATCTTCATCATTCGGCAAATCCGCAAAGGCGACACCGGCAGCCGCGTTTTGGAAGAGCGGAAGTGGATCACTGCGAGGATGGCTCTGAAAGCCGTATTCGCTGATCAGGACAGCGTTACCTGCATCTTCAATGATATGCGCGAGCTGAAGATCGTCCGCCTGGGCGCGCGCCTGGTCGAGAATGATGTCGATGCCAATAACCGCAGGCTTGCCGGAGGAAATTTTCTTGATGACCTCAGCAAGCAGAAGACGGGGAACGGGGAAGGCGTTGTAAAGATGAACAGAGTCCTCATCAAAATCGACAGTGAAAATCGAATTGCTGGGAGGCACAGGGCGCTGAACGGCGACGAGGAGATCGTACGCTTGCAGGTCCAGGTGGCCGAAGAGGCCGAGCCGTTCCACGATCGTGAGGAGAATGGCGATGAGGAGCGACAACCCAACGATCACCGCCCAACAGCGCAGTGCATCCGATCGCCGCGTTTTCAGAGCCTGGGCGGACTTGCCTTGTACTTTGCTCTGTTCCATCATTCGACAACACCCGCAACCATCCCGGACCGAGAACCGGCTGGCTGATGAGCGCCAGCTTACAGAAGGGGCGTACCCGGTGCGTTAGCAGAGGCTCCTAGCGGAATGGGCGCTTTCGCATGCGCCGTCTTTCGCAGGCCGACTCCCGAGAGAGGAATTCGTTCAGCCAGACCGGGAAGCGCCATCGGGCTCTGATTGCCGTTGGTGGCCTTGTCCACACTGTCGCGAACATAGGCAAAAAGCTCGCCGGCAGTAACCGTGCCGTCCTTGTTGAAGTCCGCTTCGCCTCGCAGGCCCTTCAGGAGGAAATACGTAAAGACGCCATGGCCTCCACCCCATTTGTCGGATTCGTAAGAGAGCTGGCTGATATCACTGGCGGTAATCACCGCGCGGTCAGAGTCATTCGCGGCGCGCGCGAGATATTGATTGACAAGGTTGTTGGATTTTTTGCCGCGATTGCGTTCCCCGCTGAAGCCGTAACTGTGGCAGGTATCCGCAAAGGTAACCACGCGCTTGGCCTTGAGGGTGTTGGTAAAAACGTCTTGAAGCTGCCGCATGGGGAACGCGGTTCCACCCATGTCGTCGACCTTCGTGTCGTAGGTGAGGAAATACAAATTTCGCGGATCGTTGGGATCGGGCGCTCCGTGGCCCGCGATATAGATGACCACTTCGTCTTCCGGCTGGGCTCTGGTCAGAAAAGTGTACAAAGCGCTGCGAAGGTTTTGGACCGTGGCATCCTCATTCAGGAGAAGGCGAAGATTTTCCTTCTGAAAAGAGCCGCCGTCGGGCGACCGAAGAAAATCGAGAAAGTCCTGGGCGTCGCGGTCCGCGAACTGGAGGCTAGTCAAGCCGCCGGCAGAATCGGCGTAGCGGGAGATACCGACAATCACCGCGAATTTCGTGGCGGCGGCGCGGTCGGGAATGATGACTACCCGCTTGCGCTCCACGGCTGTCTCCGAGGTTTGCAATAAGAAGGATGCGTAGTGGATGCGCTGCATCTGATCGCTGAACGATACTTCCACCGAATTCCGCCCGGGCCGAAGCTTGAAGCCCGCGCGATGACCGAGATCCAACTTGCAGAGTATGCCGTCGGCGGTGCTCAGCGTAGTCATGATGATGTTGGCGGACTCCGTGTTGATCCTGGTGAAAATACTTCCGTAATTCACTTGCCCTGGATTCTTGGTGATGTGGATCAACAACTGGTCGAGGTTGGCAGAAGCAATGACCGCGGCGCTATTGGGCTCGAGCTGCATCTGCAGTTGGGGAATTTCGAGCGTGATCGGCTCTGTGATATCGGCGGCGCTGCCCGGCACAAGGTGGAGAATCACAAGCAGCGCCAGCGAAGGACCAGTGTAGCAACGCATCGGCCTCACCAAACTTGCAGAATGGTAGTGGCGCGTAGGAGTCTTGTCAATCCGCCGAGCGAATTCTACTTGACTTTCATATGAGGCGGGACTATGAGACAGCTAGCCTTCTCCCGCGTCGTTCGCCGGTACTCCCGGAACACGGACAACTCTCCCGTTTTTGCGGCTCTCGAAGGAAGACAGGAGGAATCATGATTCGGCCCTCAGTTCTTGCCCGATTCGCTTTGCTCTTCGCCACCGTCCAGTGCGCGCTTTCCCCGCTGCTGGCCCAGACGGCGACGGAGTACAGCGAAAAAGACAAAAAGAAACTTGCGGAAATCGCCCAGCGTCCCGAGGTGCAGCGCAGAATCCAGGAAGCATGGGACACGCGCCGCCGAGTGGATATGGAATTTGCATTTAACGTGAACCAGTCCTCGAGGTTTGCGGAACTCTCCCTCAAGGAGCTGGCGGAGTTCCGCCAGAATTTTGGCGAGCTCTATAACAACCCGATCTTGCTTCGGTACGTGAATTCTTTAGGGCAAAGGATTGTGCCGACGGGCTCGCCGAACTTGTATTCCTTCCGTCTGCTGCTGGATCCCGTTCCGCGCGCGGAAGCGCTTTCGACCGGAACGATCTACATCTCCACGGGCCTCGTGGCCATGCTCGATAGTGAGGCGCAGCTTAGCTACGTTCTGGGCCACGAAATCGCCCACGTCGAGCGAAAGCATTCCTATAACCAAATTCGAAACGAAATCCTCGAAGAAGAATTTGACAGGGAAAAGGAGGCTGACGTCGGCAAAAAGCGCGCCATCTTCGGTATCGCTTCGGCGCTGGGCGGAGCGGCAATCGGCAAAGCGGCTGGTGGCGGCTCCGGCGCGCTCATCGGCGGCGGCCTCGGCGCCCTGGGCGGGTATATCGGAGGGAAACTGTTGTTCCGCAATCGCTTCCAACCCACCGAGTGGTCCACCGTTTTTGAGGACGAAGCGGACGAAGCCGGACTCAAGTACATGCTGGACCAGAACTATGACGTGCGGGAGGTTCCGCGCATGTACGCGCGGCTGGACAACCTGGTGGCACGCGACAGCCGCGCTGGTCTGGGCTTCATTGGGAAGCCCGAACGCACTCGCGAGCGTCAGGCGCAGATCACCAAGCTCATTACCACCAGTTACAAGGCGGACCTTGAAGCGAGGATGAAGAAGGGCCTCGTCGGCTCCGGCCCGGAGTTCCAGTTGCTCATGGCCGCCCTCAAACGCGATAACGGCGTCATCGCACTCGATTATGATCTGTTTGCCGTCGCCAGAGACAACCTCGATGAAGCGGTGAAGCTGCGCTCCAACGATCCGCGCGCGCATTTCTACCTCGGACAGGTCATTGCAGCTACGGGACGTTCGACTGAGGAAAAGCAGCAGGCCATGGGCGAATTTCTGCAGGCCATCCAGTACGACGCCGAACGAGGAGCCTATCCGGAGCCGCATCTCGAGCAGGCTCTCTACCAGATCTCGCAGAACGATCCCGGCCTGCAGGACCAGATCAAGAAGGAACTCAAGACCTACGTTGCTCTCTACCAGCGGCAACACGAAGGCCAGGTGCCGCCGAACATGTACATCATCTACGATTATTTTCTGTTGATCGGGGACAAAGGCTGGTACATGCCGCCGGCCGCGGTCGTAAGTACCAAGAACGTCGATTCTCTGCTCGTTACGCAAGTATCGAACACGCCGGCGTCAACCGCTGCGGACGTTGTCAACAGGGCGATTGGAACCGTCGACCACAGCAACAAGGCAACGCCCGTCTCCAATCCGCCGGCCAAGGCGGCTCCGAAAGCCCCGGTGAAAAAGAATACCTCGGCGACTTCGCCGCAATGAGGCGATCAGGAAACAGGAGGCGCGCCCTGGCGGCGCTCCTCCAATGCAGTTTCGGGAGATAAGGATGAGAATTGCACGGATCTTCTTCGCTGCTTTGCTCTTCGTTTGCGGCGCGAACGCCGAGGGTCAGGAAAGCGCTGGGAAGAAGATAGTTGGCATCCTGCCCGTCTTCGATTCGTCCGGGGAATCCTACGGCCAGGTGTTTGCGCAGAACTTGACGGCGATGCTGTATGACAGATTGCAGGGCGCGCCGTTTCAAGTGATGCTCTTGAATCCCGGCGGGCTTTATAGTCCTTTGATCCCCGAATCGATCACCGAATACGCGCAGTCGGCCGGCGTGGACACCGTACTGGTCACGACGCTTCAGGCCACTGACAAGCCGCAGAAGGGCGATTATGTTCTGCATGTGGAGGCGAAGCTCATCGATGCACGCACCGGCAAGGAGATGGTGCCATCCGTTTACAGTGTCAAGGTGGCTCGCCACGATGCGCTCCTGGACGCCACCAAGACGGGCCTGGATATGGGGAGCGCCAGGTCCGAAAGAGTACGCGCGGGCCGCAGCATCTACTCTCTGGCAGGGAGCGGAGGCAGCCGGCCTTTTGAGAAGCAACCGCTCGGAAAGGTGGCGAGCTCGATTGCCGATTCCATCCAGTCTCAGGTTCTTGCGCAAGTGCCGGCCGCGAAGACTGCCGGGACATCTGCCGTGAAAAGCGGCGCCTGCACCATCACGATCCGTGTCCAATATCTTTCCAAGAAGGCGGTTTCGAAAGCCTTCGACATCATCATGAATGGCGAAGAACAATCGTTGTGGACGAAAGAAGGGATTACCACCCTCGAGAACATGAAGTCGGGGCCTCTGTTTCTTCAGCTGAGCGTTGCCGATGCGCCTTATCGTCTTCCCGTTCAGGATCTCTATCAGGCCAACACCCTCCTCGATTGTTCGCTGCCGGAGCGGCAGTTGTCTCTGGAGAGCTAGGGGACAGTTCGGGGACAATTGCGCGCCCTGCTGTTTCTGCTCAAGAATCGCCTCATGCTAATTGATTGAATTTAGAGAAGATGCTGGAGCCGAGAGTGGGAGTTGAACCCACGACCTGCCGATTACGAATCGGCTGCTCTACCACTGAGCTACCTCGGCCCAAATGTTTTACTTAGAAGAAGTTCGCGGCTTCTTGCGCTTGACCTGCGTTCCCGCGTGCGTTCCCGGCGAGATTCCGAGTGGAACGAGAACTTCGCCAAGACGTTCGAGTGCAGCGCGGGTCTGCCCATCTAGCTCTTGAACGTAGTATTGCATCGTCGTTCTCACGTCCGAATGTCGCAGCACTGCTTGAATCACGCGGGGATGCACTCCTAGAATCGAAAGGTTCGACGCCAGTCCACGACGGAATGCGTGCCATCCAAGGCACGGTACGCCGCGCTCTTCAATCTTCGACTCTATCACTCTCCTTGCAAGGTTCGCAAGGTTCAACGGTGTGCCGAATTTCTCACCCGCGAAGATGTAGTCGGCAAAGAGAACGACCCGATGGCTAGGCCGATGTGTACCAAAAACTGCGTCAAAATGGGCGAGAAGTACGTGCTGTTTGACGCTGCTAAGAAAACCACCTACGAACTCGACGATCAAGAGAAACCCGTAGACTTTGCGGGTCAAAAGGTCAAAGTCAAGGGAAGCTACGACAAAGCGACAAAAACCATCCACGTGACGAGCATCGAAGCCGCATCCTAATCCGGACATGCGAGGGTCGGCGGAGAAAGCCGGCCCTCTCTCCTACTCACATTTCCAATGGACTGCTCGGAGCTCCCTAATGAAGCGAATCCTTCTCATAGTGGCGTCCATCTTCGCGATTTTGCTGCTCATTGGCGTGATGATCATTTTTCAGTTTAATCTGAGGGCCCTTCTCGAACCGGGCCGGATGGAGACCCTCTTCGCGACCAAGGGCAAACGGTTCATCATTCGTAGAGCCAGCCTGGCCGTCATCGCGCCTGCCCCGCAAGATAAGCAGGCAAGTATCAAGGAGGGCGACAAGCTCTTCGGCACGGATTGCTCGGAGTGCCATGGTTATTCGGGGCGAAAACCAACCGATGCGGGGAGATGGATGTACCCAAGGGCCGCCTACCTGGGTTCTGCCGACGTCCAGAGGTATTCCGAGCGCGAACTCTTTTGGATCGTAAAGAACGGCATCCGCTTGAGCGGCATGCCCGCTTTCGGAAAAGTGGAATCCGACCAACAGATCTGGAATTTAGTGCATTTCGTCAGGACGCTTCCGGCGAACCCCAATCCGAACGGCGAGGGAG
>WNFB01004947.1_pt1 | contig 11877 bp, 10 predicted proteins | sample 5400501 | NCBI WGS metagenome assembly WNFB01 (sample SAMN13153341, study PRJNA577476) | soil metagenome | isolation source: 200 cm saprolite under Douglas fir tree site 2 hole 1 | place: USA:California | collected 2015-04-18 | reverse complement strand
GGCGGAGCTGGTCAGGCTGCGCGGGGCGGCGTGGCCCGGCCTCGCCGATTCACACATCCACCTCGAAGGGTTGGCCGACCGCAAGCTGAGCATCGACCTGACCGGCATGCGCAGCCTCAATGACGCACTGGCGAGGGTGAAGGAATGGGCGAAAAAGCTGCCCAAGGAGCGATGGGTGGTGGGCGCCGGTTGGTACAACGACGCCTGGCCAGAGCCCGCGTTTCCAACCCGGCAGCAGCTGGACCACGCGGTGGGCGGCCGCCCGGCTTACCTGCGGCGCAAGGACGGCCACTCTGCGTGGGTCTCGAGCGAGGCGCTGCGCGTCGCGGGCCTCGACGGCACAAGCGAGGACCCGCCAGGCGGGCTTGTCGACCGCGATCCGCACGGCGAGCCGACCGGCATCCTCCGCGAGACGGCGATGCAGTTGGTGTCCAGGGTCTTGCCTCACCCGGTCGCCGCCGACCTGGATGCAGCGATGGCCCACGTGCTCGCCGACCTCGCGCGGTTGGGGGTCACCTCTGTCCACTCGATGGACAGCGCCGCGGGCCTCGGTTCCCTGCAGCGCCTGCGCTCACGTGGGCAGCTGCCGGTCCGCGTGACCTACAACCTGCCCCTCGCCGACCTGCCTCACGCCGAGCGCATGGGCGTGCGCTCGGGCTGGGGCGACCCGTGGCTGCGCATATGGGGCGTGAAGGCATTCCTCGACGGCTCGTTAGGCAGCAGGACCGCGGAGATGCTCGACGGTTCGGGCACTGCGCGGCTGAGGCAGCCCGACCTGGTCGATCTGATCGAGCGGTGTGCACGGGACGAGCTGAACGTATGCCTGCACGCGATCGGGGATGGCGCGGTCCGCCGGGCGCTCGACGCGCTCACACCACACCCCAACGCGTGGCGCATGTGGCGGCCCAGGATCGAACACGCGCAGTGCGTCAACCCGAAGGACATGACGCGGATGGCCAGGCTCGGGGTCATCGCCTCGATGCAGCCCATCCACGCCGTCGCCGACCGCGAGCTGGCCGACTCGACCTGGCCGGCTGTCACCAAGCACGCCTACGCCTGGCGGGCGCTGGAGCGCGCAGGCGTGCGCCTTGCTTTCGGCTCCGACGCGCCGGTCGAGACGGCCGACCCGCTGGCAGGGATCGAGGCGGCCACCGCGTGGCGGCGCACTGCGGGCTGGCATCCCGAGCTCGCGCTCACGCGTGCCTCGGCGCTGCGTGCCTATACCTCAGGCGCCGCCTACGCGGCAGGCATGGAGGGCGAGCTTGGCGTGTTGAAAGCCGGCAAGCTCTGCGACCTCACCGTGGTCGATGACAATCGCGTCGTCGCCACCATCGCGGGAGGTCGGGTTACGTGGCGGCGAAAGCCCGCTTGAGCTTCTCGGCTGTCTGAGCCAGCGCCTCGTTGACGATCTTCACGTCGTCGATCACCGCCATGAAATTGGTGTCGCCGTTCCAGCGCGGCACGACGTGGAAGTGAACGTGGTCGGGGATGCCTGCGCCCGCGGCGCTGCCGGCGTTGACGCCGGCGTTGAGCCCGTCGGGACTCATCGCCGCCTTCAGCACTTTGAAAGTGCGCTGCACTGCACCCATCAGGTCGGCGGCCTCGCCTTCGTCGAGGTCTTCGAGGCTGGCTTTGTGCGCGATCGGCGCCACCATGGCGTGGCCGGGGTTGTAAGGAAACTTGTTGAGGAGCACGATCGCGCCTGTCGGGCGCCACACCACCAACTGTGCGTCCTCATCGTCGGGGTGGTCGATGACGCGGCAGAAAAGACAGCCAGGCTTCTGCTCGCCACCGATGTACTCCATGCGCCAAGGCGCCCACAGTCGCTCCATTGATCTACGTCCTCTTGTTGCTGATGGTCACGGCGGTGTGGGGCTGGACCTTCGTCCTGGTGAAGGACGCTGTCACACAGTACCCGACCCTGCCGTTCCTGCAGATCCGCTTCGCGCTGGCGCTCGTCGTGATGGCTTTGCTCGTGCGGCGGCTGCCCACGCGTCGCGAGCTGCGCATCGGGGTGATCGTCGGAGCGGTCCTGGCGGCGGGATACCTGACGCAGACGGCCGGCCTCACCCAGACCAGCCCGGGCAACGCGGGCTTGATCACGGGCCTGTTCGTCGTCTTCACGCCTTTGCTCAACCGCATCTTCGGCGCGCCCATCCGGTGGTGGACATGGTCGGCGACGGCGGTCTCGCTGGCGGGGCTCATCTTCCTGACGGGAGGACCGTCGGGCATGGGACTCGGCGACCTCCTCGTCCTTCTATGCGCTGTGCTGTTCGCACTCCACATCGTTCTCCTGGGGCGCTGGTCGCCGGGACTGCCGGCGGCGCCGCTCGCCATGGTCCAGATGGGGACGTCCGCGTTCATCTTCAGCGCCGGCGGCAGCTGGCAGCTCCAGGCGCCGAGTGGATCGGTCTGGTTCGCGATAGCCGTCACCGGGGTCTTCGCCTCCGCACTCGGTTTCTACATCCAGACCTGGTCCCAGGGCTTCATCAGCGCCAACCGGACGGCTTTGATCCTGGCCACCGAGCCGGCCTGGGCGCTGGCCGCGGCGGTGCTGCTGGCCGGCCAGCGCCTCGGCCTGCTGCAGGCGGTGGGTGCCGCGCTGGTCCTGGCGGCGATCGTGGGTCACGAACTGGCGTCCCTAAAATTTGAAACCCATGGCCGGCCGCCCCCGCCGTAGCGTCTACGTTCCCCAGGACATCGAGCCTAAGTGGCAGAAGGTCTGGGCCGAGCGCGGCGTGATGGAGGCTTCGGACAGCTCGGCGCGGCCGAAGTTCTACGACCTCGTCATGTATCCGTATCCATCGGGCGAGCTGCATATGGGCCACGCCCGGAACTACGTGATGGGCGACGCGCTGGCCCGCATGAAGCGCATGCAGGGCTTCGAGGTTCTGCACCCCTTCGGTTGGGACGCGTTCGGCCTGCCGGCGGAAAACGCCGCGATGCAGCACCCAGGCCTGCATCCGCAGAAGTGGACGCTGGACAACATCACCAAGAGCAAGCACGACCTCAAGATGATGGGGATCCTTTACGACTGGGACCGCGAGGTCACCAGCTGCCTGCCCGACTACTACCGCTGGACGCAGTGGCTGTTCCTGCTGATGCTGGAGCGAGGGCTGGCCTACCGGGCGATGGCGCCGGTGAACTGGTGCCCGGTCGACAAGACGGTGCTGGCCAACGAGCAGGTGATCAACGGTCGCTGCTGGCGACATCCCGACGTCGAGGTCGAGAAACGGGACCTCGAGCAGTGGTTCTTGAAGATCACCGACTACGCCGACCGGCTGCTGGACGACCTCGCCACGCTTGACCGGTGGCCGCACAAGGTCCGCGTCATGCAGACCAACTGGATCGGCCGCAGCATGGGAGCCGAGGCAGACTTCGTGGTCGACGGCCATCCCGACGAGAAGATCCGCATCTACACGACGCGTCCCGACACGCTGTTCGGTGCGACGTTCATGGTGCTCGCGCCGGAGCATCCGCTGGTCGAGCGCGTGACGACCGAGAAGCATCGGGCCCGCGTGCGCGAGTACGTGGAGAAGGCGCGCAAAGAGACCGAGATCGAGCGCCTTTCGACCGAGCGCGACAAGACGGGCGTCGCGACGGGCGGCTTCGCGATCAACCCGGTCAACGGCGAAAAGATCGCGATCTGGGTCGCCGACTACGTGCTGATGACATACGGCACGGGCGCCATCATGGCCGTGCCGGCGCACGACGAGCGCGACTTCGAGTTCGCGCGACGGTACGACCTGCCCATCCGCGAGGTCATCGCGCCGCCGACCGGCCCTCAGGGAGTTCTGCGCGCGGCCTACGTCGGACCCGGCGTGATGGTGAACAGCGGCCAGTTCAACGGCCTGGAGTCGGGCATCGCCTTCGATCGAATCTGCGACTGGCTGGAATCGAAGGGCGTCGGCAAACGTGCGGTCAAGTACCGCCTGCGCGACTGGCTGATCTCCCGGCAGCGCTATTGGGGCGCGCCCATCCCGGTCGTGTACTGCCCGACTCACGGCATCGTGCCGGTGCCCATCGATCAGCTGCCTGTCGAGCTACCTGCCGAATACAAGCCGCTCTCGGAGCAGCCGGAGTGGTACCGGACGACGTGTCCGATTGGGGGCGAAGAAGCCCGTCGAGAAACCGACACGATGGACACCTTCATCGACTCGTCGTGGTATTTCCTGCGCTACGCCAGCCCGCATGACGCGAGCGAGCCATTCGACTCCGAGCTGGCCAACCACTGGATGCCGGTGGACCAGTACACCGGCGGTGTCGAGCACGCGATCCTTCATCTGCTCTACTCGCGCTTCTTCATCAAGGTGCTGCATGACGCGGGCATGCTCGACGCGTCAGAGCCTTTCACGCGACTGTTCAACCAGGGAATGGTCAAGCGATTCGGGCAGGTGATGGCGAAGTCCGCGGGCAATGGAGTGTCGATCGCGGAGCTGTCCGAGCAGCAGGGAGCGGATGCGGGGCGCGTCTACGAGATGTTCATCGGACCGCCGGAAGAGGACGTCGAATGGTCCGAGGCCGGGCTCAACGGCGTGGTCAAGTTCTTGCAGCGAGTCTGGCGGTTGGTGCTCGAGCCCGAGTCACTGGTTTCGGAGGGCGGCGCCGCGGGCGCGCGGGTCGACGCGACGTTGCTGGGACGCAAGGTCGCGCAGACCGTCGGCAAGGTCACCGAGCACTACGACGAGCTGCGGTTCAACACGGCGGTCGCGTTCTTGATGGAGCTGGCCAACACGATGCAGGACTACCTGCAGAGTGGTGGCGCGCGTGATGCGGAGTGGGATGCGGAGGTGCGGACGCTGGTGAAGTTGCTGAATCCGCTCGCGCCGCACATCGGCGAGGAGATGTGGGAGCGGCTCGGCGAGCCTGGCCTGCTCGCGGACGCCGCGTGGCCGGCGTTTGACGCGGAGGCGGCTGCGGAGCCCAAGGTGGTGCTGGTCGTGCAGGTCGCGGGCAAGCTGCGGGACAGGATCGAGGTCGACGCAGGGCTGTCCGAGGCCGACGCGACCAAGGCCGCCCTGGCGAGCGCGAAGGTCCACGCCGCGCTCAACGGGCGCGGGCCCTCGAAGGTGATCTACGTGCCGGACCGGCTGATCAACCTCGTGCCTTAACAGGCGGGGTTGACACCGCCCGACCGACGCCCGGTACATTCCGCGCCGCACACCTCCCCCAGGGTGGGTGGGGGGTTAGGGGGTGGGTTGCTCCGAGTTCTACTGCTGCGGCACCGGCTGCCGGATGCCTGAGTCGAGCACGTAGTCGACTGTCGAGCTCGAGCCGGCCGCGACGGTGATGTTGAGCGCTCCGCTGATCACCCGCATGTACGTCTTCATCTTCAGGGCGTAACTGCCGGGCTTCAGCTCGACTGCATAGTTGCCCTTCGAATCCGTGACCGCTTTGGTGACGCTCGACCCGGTCACGTAATCCAGCTCCAGGTCTGGCACCGGCCGCCCGGCGCAGGTGCTCCCGGCCGGCTGGACCGGCTCGATCGGCGAGCAAGGCACGGCAATCACGTGACCGGTCACGGTGCCCGTGCTCGGCGAGGGTGATGGCGAGTCACCTGGGAACTGGTAAGCACCGCAGCCCGCGACGAACAGTAGAAGGGCGGCAAGGAGCCATGTCCTCATCCCAAGACCGAACGCTCGAGCTCGGTTTGAGGTCACGCCGGGCGCGGGGATGATGCGCGATCGAGCGCTAGTGTTGATGACGCTCCCGGGTGGCCAAGCGGTAAGGCAGAGGACTTTGGATCCTCGACCGAAGGTTCGAATCCTTCCCCGGGAACCACCCTTAACAGGCTGGGTTTTCACACTCGCCTCACAACCCTAGCCTCGGGGCCATGCGAATCCCCATTCGTTTCGTTCCCGGATGGAAGCGGCCCCTCTTCCTGGCCGTCCCGGTCACGCTCGGTCTGGCCGCGGTTGCCGGCGCATTCGCGTACAGCTCCTCGATCAACGCCTCCGCGCCGCCGGCGCTGCCCGCGACCAACCCGGCCCTCGACGTTCCTGTCCAACCTGGCCTTTTGATCGACGTCTCCGGCGCGGTCGAGAATCCAGGGCTCTACCGGCTCCCCCGGGGAGATCGGGTTTTCGACGCGATCGCCGCGGCCGGAGGCCTCAGCCCAGACGCAGACATGACGAAGCTGCCCAACCTTGCCGGCCGCCTGAAGGACGGCGAGCAGGTCAAGGTCGGCTTCGCCAAGACGGCCTCCGGAACCGTGACCGTCCGCACGAACCTCAACACAGCGACCCTGGAAGAGCTCGAAACGGTCCCCGGCTTCACACCGTCCTTTGCCCAGGAGTGCATCGACTACCGGACGAACTTCGGCGGATTTCAGAACACCCGCGAGCTGGTCGACGTCCTGGGCATGAGCGACGCCGAATACGTCATCACGCGGCGGTACCTGGCCCTGTGACCCGCTACCCGGCGCTGATCCTGGCCCTGGCGTGGTCGGCCGCCCTCGCTGCAGCCGTCGTGCTCATCCCTTCGCAGCCGGGGATCGGTGCGGTCGCCATCGCGGCGGCCCTGCCCCTGATGGCGCTCGCCCTGCTGTTGCGGCCTGCCATCATCGCCCTCGCGCTGGCCGTTGCGTTGCTCGCCGTGGGCCGCGCCGAGCTGCCGCCAGTTGACCCGCAGATACAGGTTCGCGCAGCCGTCCTCGCCGGGTCGACAGTCGTGGTCACTGGGCGCGTTACTGACGACAGCCGGCCGGCCGGTGGGGGATCCGAAGTTCTGATCGAGCCCAGCCAGCTCGACACCGCCGCGGAGGCGATCAGTGGCGTCGGCAACCTCATGGTGCGCTGGCGCGGCCCGGGCGAAGCCTCGTATGGAGACCAGGTTCGAGCCAGCGGCAAGCTGACGCTTCCTCGCGACCTGCCCGCGTTCGACCGTCGCGCCTACCTCGCGCAGCGTCACGTCTATCTCGAGCTCCAGGCTTCGAGCTTCGAGGTCACGGGCAGCAAGACCGGTATCGCCGGGATTCCGGGCTGGCTCCGCCGGCGGTGCATCGCCGCCCTCGACGATGCCCTGCCTGCGCCCCACGCGTCGGTGCTCCTCGGGATCGTGCTCGGCATCCGGCAGGGCATTCCCGCGTCGCTGCAGAACGCGCTGATCGCGACGGGCCTGATTCACCTGCTGGTCCTCAGCGGCCTCAAGGTCGCGGTCTTCGCCCGCATCGTCCAGGGCGCGCTGAAACCGATGCTGCGGCGCTATGCAACCTGGCCCGCCGTCGGTTTGATCGCCCTGTACGCGATGGTCGGCGGCGCGACGCCGGCGGCGGTGCGCGCGTCCGCGATGGGAGGCCTCGCCATCGCGGCCACCCACCTCGGGCGGCCATCACACGTCTGGACATCCCTTGCCATCGCCGCTGCGGTGATGTTGGGCCGGCACCCCGAGCTCGCCTGGGACGTTGGCTTCCAGCTCTCCTTTGCCGGCACGGCAGCGATCATCCTGCTGACGCCTGCCATCGCCAGGCGCGTGGAGTTTCTCCCGCCAGTCCTGCGCGAACCGTTTGCGGTTACCTGCGCCGCCCAGGTCGGAACGCTGCCCATGATGGCCACCGACTTCCACGTTCTGTCGCCCATCGCGCCGGTCGCAAATGCGCTGACGCTACCGGTCCTTCCGGTCCTTGTCACATGCGGGCTGCTGCTTGGCGCGCTCTCATTCGCCCCGGATGTCGCGCGCGCCGCAGCGATCCCGATCACCGGCCTCGTCGCTTACATCGAGCAGGTCGCCTACGTCCTGGCCCGGGTGCCGGCCGCCGCGATCAGCATTCCGGCTTTTCCGACCTGGCTCGGCGTCGCGTACTACTCGGCGCTCGGACCTGCGGTCGCGGTCGCGCACTCTCGAGGGCATCGCCGCATGCTCGCTCTCGCGTTTACAGCCGTCGCGCCCGCCTGCATCTCGCTGGTGGCGCTCCTCCTGTGGGCTAACTCACCGCCCCAGGTCGTCGTGATGAACGTCGGCGACGGCCAGGCGGTGCTGCTCCGCGGTCCGCACGGCGCGATCCTGGTCGACGGAGGCCCAAGCCCGGCCAAGCTCAGGGATCAGCTCGGCACCCAGCTCCCCCCATGGCAGCGAAACCTCGACGCGCTCATCATCACAGCACCCAGCCTCGGTCACGTCGGCGGATTCGCCGGCCTTGACCGCGCCGCAAGCACGGTGCTCGTGCCGCAAGCGAACCTAACTGGTTCGGCATGGCGGACCGCCGCGCTCGAACAGGCGGCACGCGGCGCTTCGATCCGTACGGTGAGGGCAGGACAGACCATTCCGCTCTCCGGTTTCACATTCCAGATCCTGGCGCCGGAGCAAGGTGCACCTGGCGACGTGACCGGCGCGGCCGACCTTGCCTTTCGCGCGGTTGCACCGGACGGCCGCTCGTTCTGCGACTTCAGCGACCTCGACCTCGATGCCCAGACGGTCGTGGCGCAGCGCATGCGCGGAACGTGCACGGATCTTCTGCTGCCGCTTGGCGGACGTAGCGCGCTCTCGCCCGACCTCGCTCGAGCGGCGATCAACCACGAAACGCAGCTCATCGCCTCTCGCGGCCCCGGTCGCCTCGCGGCCGGCTTTCCACCCAACGTCCTGCGCACAGACCAGGAGGGCACCATCACATTGCCGTTGTAAGTACGATCGGCCAATGCCGCGAACCACCAGTCGGGGCACCGTCACGGCGCTGCTGTTCCACGGCGAGGAGCGTTTCCTCGTCGACGAGCGAGCACGGGCCACGCTCGCCGACTGGTGCAAGGACCTGGTCTCGGACTTCGGACTCGAAACCATCGAGGGCACCGGGCTTTCACCCGCACGCCTCCAGGACGCGGTCCTCCAGGCCCCGTTCCTCGATCCGTACCGGGTGGTCTTCGTGCGCATGGTCGCGGCCAACCGCACCGAGCCCCTCGCGCCGGCCGTCGCCCAGATCCCCTCGACGACGCGCCTCGTGATCACCGTCGCGGGCCGGCTCGGCTCCGCCAACAAGCTGGCCAAAGCGATCGCAAGCGCGGGTGGCGAGGTCGCCGAGATGCAGCACCTCAAGGGCCGCGCGCTCAGTGAGTGGGCGTCGCGGCGCGCCACCGAGAAGCACGGCCTGACCGCAAACTTCGCGGCGCAGGTGGTTCGGGTTTCACCGCCCGACCTCGGCGTCATCGACTCCGAGCTGACCAAGCTTTCCGCATACAGTGCTTCCGGCGCGAAGCTGACACCGGAGGTGGCCACCGAGCTGCTCGCCGGTGGCCGGGAGGACGAGATCTTCAAGCTGACCGACAACCTCCTGCCACGGCCTACGGCGCAGGCCCTGGAGATCGCCCGCAACCTGACCCGCTCAGGCCTGCAGCCGACCTCGGTCGCTTATCGCATCGCCCGCCACTACGCGCTCGTCCTCGAGGTCAAGGCCCGGCAGGAGCGCGGCGAATCGCTGTCGCAGGTGCAGGACGGAATGACGGAGCACCGCTTTGTCGTGCAGAAGGCGTTCGACGCCGCTCAGCAGGCCAACGCGGACCGCCTCGAGGAGGCGCTGAAGCAGATCCGCGACTACGAGTGGGAGGTCAAGTCAGGCCAGGTCGACGCAGAGCTCGGCCTGGATGTGCTGTTGACGCGGCTCTAGAAGAAGCTACTTCTTCTTCTGAGGGGCGGCCGCGGGCTTGGTGGAAGCTTTGGCCGTCTTCTTGCCCTTGGCCGGGGGAGGTGCCGCCGCCGCGATCTTCGCCAGCTGTCGCGCCAGCCGGGCCTTGCGCCGCGCCGCATTTCTCCCGTGAAGAATTCCCTTGGACGCGGCGCGGTCCAGCGCGCGCACCGCCTCCAGCGTCGCCGACCGCGCGTCCGGCTCGGCCGACGCTCCCCCGCTCAGCGACCTGCGCGCTTTGACGATCAGCGTCTTGACCTCGGAACGCACTGCGCGATTGCGCACCGTCCGCCGCGCACCCGCGCGTGCCTGCTTTTTGGCCGACGCAGTTCGTTTAGCCACGTGTCATCGCCAGGTGGGAGGCTGAACTCACGAAGATAGGATTATAGGGGCCAGTGGAGTTCGAGCTCGGCGGGCGGCGCCCCCGTGTGCACCCCGACGCCTACATCGCACCGACCGCGGTCCTCATCGGCGACGTCGAAGTCGAAAAAGGCGCCAGCGTCTGGTTCGGCGCGGTCCTGCGCGGCGACGAGTCGACAATCAGAGTCGGCGAGGGCGCCAACATCCAGGACAACGCGGTCATCCACTGCGCCGAGGACCTCCCGACCGTGATCGAGAAAAACGCGAGCGTCGGCCACTCTGCCCAACTCGAAGGGTGCGTGGTCGAGGAGGGCGCGTTGGTCGGCATGGGTGCGACGATGCTGCAGCGCAGCCGGCTCGGGGCGGGCTCGATGCTCGCGGCCGGCGCGGTCCTGCAAGAAGGCCAACACATTCCACCCGGGCACATGGCAGCGGGAGTACCCGCGACCGTCAGGAAACCACTGGACGGTTCGTCGAACCACTGGGTCGGCACCACCGCGCAGCACTATCGCGATCGGGCGACGAGGTACAGGGCGGAGCTGAAGCCGATCCCTTCGCGTTGACGCTCGCGCTGCCCGCGCGGGCCAAGCTGAACCTCGACCTCGAGGTCATTGGCCGCACCTCGGACGGGTTTCACCACATAAGAACGACCTTCCAGGAGATCGAACTTCACGACCTGCTGGAGATGGAAGCGGCTGGCGAAACCACCATCACCACTGAAGGATTCGAAATAGACGAAGCAAACAACGCGGTGCTCAAAGCCCATCACGCGCTCGAAGAAGCCACGAAGCGCGCCCTTCCCGTGTGCATTCACCTGCACAAGCGAATCCCGCCCGGATCCGGCATGGGTGGCGCGAGCTCCGACGCAGCCGCGACACTGAGGGCGTTGAAGACGATGTTCGGCCTCGACCTCGACCTGATACCGCTCGCCCAAACGCTTGGCTCCGACGTTCCGTTTTTCCTCGCCGGCGGGCGCGCGCACGCCGAGGGCCGCGGCGAGAAATTGACCATGCTGCAGTCAGAAGCAAAATGGTTCGCCATCGCGTGGCCGGGCATCGAGCTGGCGACGGCCGACGTGTACCGTGCATGGGACGAGGTGAGAGGCGAAGGACCGAACCACCTCAGGCGCGCTGCCGAACATGTCGAACCCCGACTCAAAGAATTCGCGCAGAGCCTCGGCGCGGGGTGGCAGATGACGGGCAGCGGCTCCGCGTTCTTCACACAGACGGACACATGGCAAGAGGGAAAGGAAGCGATCGCACAACTTGACTGTTGGACGGCGGTGAGCCGGGCCATTTGATCCGCAAGACGGCTGCCGTGTGGGCCGGCAAGGCCACCGGCACTCTCAGCCGAATCACCAGGCGCGGCGGCGGCACCACGCTGCCGGGTGATGTCGCGCGCGCCATCGACCCGAAGATCCTCACCCGCCTGGTGCAGGACCTGACCTACGGCTCCATCGTCATCACTGGCACAAACGGCAAGACCACCACCGCGCGACTCGTGAGCTCGCTGCTCGAAGGCGCCGGTCATCGCGTGGTCTCGAACCGCGCCGGCGCCAACCTGATCTTCGGCGCCACCGCCGCGGCGCTGAACAGGGCAGGAGCCGACGGAAAGCTCAAAGCCGACTGGGGCGTTTTCGAGATCGACGAGGCGAGCCTGCCCAGGGCGGTGGACGAGATCCAGCCGAGAACCACGCTGGTGCTCAATCTCTTCCGCGACCAGCTCGACCGCTACGGCGAGCTCGAGGCAATTGCGAAAAAGATCGAGCAGGCGCTCAGCAGTATGCCCGAGACCTCGAGGGCAGTGCTCAACGCGGACGATCCACGCGTCGCCGAGATCGGCCTCGGACTTCCCTGCAAGCCGCTGTGGTACGGCCTCGACGACATGTCCATCGCGGCCAGGACGCT
>WNFB01004946.1_pt1 | contig 11877 bp, 13 predicted proteins | sample 5400501 | NCBI WGS metagenome assembly WNFB01 (sample SAMN13153341, study PRJNA577476) | soil metagenome | isolation source: 200 cm saprolite under Douglas fir tree site 2 hole 1 | place: USA:California | collected 2015-04-18 | reverse complement strand
CACAGCGGTAGCCGGGGGTAAGTCGGATTGCGGGGCGCGAACCCGTCAAATGGCCACCATCAGCGAATGTGCCCACCAAGGCGATTACAAATTAAGTCGCGCTCAGCGAGGGCCAAAGACGTCATGGCGCCGCTTAATAGAAAAGGCGGCCCGTTAGACCGCCTTTGCTACCGATTGGGCACCGACTTTTTGGTGCGGCCGTTTTACATCTTGTGCTTCGCTGAAACATGTTTCGCTGGCGTGCTCGCATATGAGCTGCTGCGTGCCGACGCCATGGCGCTTGGCGCGCTGGACTGGGATCCAACACCCAGGCTCTGGTAAAAAGCCCGCATGCCGGGTTCCGAAACAGCTTGCTGTGCGAATACCGGGGTTACGATCGCCGTCGACAGAATCACACCCACGCTAAGAACTTTGAAATTGGTCATCGTCGTATCCTTCCACGTTGTTGACCCAGTGCGCATGGTGCGTGGGCCTCTGACAGAAAGACTCGCATCGGATTTCCTAAATTACCCAACACGCGAAATCGTCAAGTCGCGTTCGTGCCGTCACCGCCGTTGCGCACCTGATTGCCTTCGAAGCCGATCCGGCACCGATCATGTGCGCCTGCGGTGCTTGTTCTGTAGGGCGCATGAAACTGGCTGAAAGTTAGCCTGGCGCACGAATATATTATTGCCCTAAACAATATACATTCCCCGACGGCATTGAGCCCAAATACCGGCTTGGTCCAGGGCTTTATGGATGTCTAGCGAGCATCGCTCGATGTGTCGGATTCGAGACCGGCAGTTTGGAATTGGCAATGGCCATCAGGTGCCTAACAGTGTTGCTGGCGGCGGCTCTGCTGCTCGCAGGGGTTCAAGCAAGCGATGCGGTGGTTCGGATCGTGGAAGACCGCGGCGGCCGGATCGAGACCTACGTCGATAAATATCAGGGCGTGCGCAGCTCGGGCGAAATGGTGATCATCGACGGCTTTTGTGCCTCGGCCTGCACCATCGTTCTCGGTGCGGTTGCCCATGACAAGATCTGTGTGACCTCCCGCGCCAAGCTCGGATTTCACGCCGCCTGGGATCCCGGTTCCAACGGTCGCAAAATATCCAATCCCGAAGCAACGCAGACGCTGTATTCCATGTATCCATTTGAGGTCCGGCGCTGGATCGACCAGCGCGGAGGGCTGACGCCACACATGATTTTCCTGAGCGGTCGCCAGCTCGCGGCTATGTATAGCCCATGCTATCTGGATTCACATGCCTCTTCGCATTGAAGCGGCGCCCTCGCTTGGCGTGACGTGATTGCCACTTGCGTTGGTCCCCGCGCTGCGCGCAGCGACATCCGGGTGCGCAGCAAAACAGCCGGATGTCACTACCTGTTTGTTTCAGCATCGCGCGCTCGGATTTACGAAGAGCAAGATCCAAGCGCGCGCCCGCTAACTGCAATATGTCCGTGTATCTCATGTGAACGGTAGCCGACCGCGTCGCGAATAATGGTGTAGGTCAAATCTTCCGGCTATTTGCGATAGATCGGAGACTTGGGCGCCGCCACGGGCTCGTCCGGAGCCCAGAGACGGTATGAGAGTTGCGCAAATGCACTGAAGCCTTTGGTGATGAGCGGTCCGGGCGGAAGCTGCGGTGTGCCGCCGGAAGCGTTTGCGGAAACTTCATCCAGCGCCCAAACGGTCAGCTGCGCGGGTCCAAAGTTGTAACCCAGTGAAGCGCCCACCGCCCAGATATTGTATCTGTTGACATGATGGCCCCGCCATAAAATGCACTGGACTTGTCGTCACTAACTTGTCCCGCATAGTAAGCCACTGGTCCCACCGTCCATTTGCCGATGGTCTTGGTCGCGGTAAATTCCGCGTGCAGAATGTCACCGGCGCGATACTGGGTGACCGTGCTCTTGGTGTTGATCTCTTCGAAGACGTTCGCCGTCAGGTTCCAGCCGTCCTTTAGATATGAAACGACGAACTCGGGCATGAAGCTCCACCACGCATTACCGACGTTTCCAAGGCCGTTGACGCCGGTGACGGTGCCGTCCGGTACGTACATCCCAAGACCCGTCTTCACCTGAAACCCGCTGTCCCCGAGCTTCCAGCTCAACTCTACAGGCGCGATAAAAGTGTTGATCATGCCCGACGCCTCGACATTCACCGGACTGCCGGCAGCGAACATGCCCACCGGTATCGCCCAGGCCGCGTCGTATGTTGCGCCGAGAAAGGTCCAGCCAGGAACCCAGACAAAGGCGGTTACCGCAACTGCGGCCGGCACTCCGGTTGTTGTGCTGTGCGGGTTAATGACGTTGTTGCCTGGCCGTGCGAGATTCGATTGATAAGTGAAGGCCTGATCGATCATGTAAAGTCCGGGCGGCGGAACTCCTGCGCTAGCGCCGCCAAGAGTAATACCAGGTTTTTGGGCCCAGCCTGCCGCTCCGGCCTCATATGCATGCACTGGCGTCCAGGCCATCGCCGCGACGCCGGCGGACGCAATTAATATTTTACCGGATCTCATCTGTTTCCTCATCTGTTTGTTTTTTTGATGCTGTTAATTTCGACACGCCTTCGCGGCATTTCATTTTAAATGACGCTCGTGCGCATTGGGTCCCTAGCAAGTAGGGCGACTAAATCCTGTTACCGGCAGGCAACAAGGCCGACGTGACGTTCTTTGAATTGACGTACGCGTCCGCGTGATCAATTCCGCCGTCATCGGAAAAGTTCGAACACAGCACGGACGAGAAGAGTCTGCTGTTGTCGAAAGATCCCTCTCGCGCTCGCGAGATGAAACAGAAAAAATATTTACCCAATTGGGAATTTCTGAACTCGAAGGCGAGTCTCGCTGTCAGGGGATCATCATCCGATGCTCCGTGATCGTGGTGGACTCGCGGCTGGTGTGGCCGCGTTGGGAGGCGACGCTTGTGAAAAAAGGTTTTATATCTGCAGCGGCTGTTTTCGGTATCGCAACAGCAGCACATGCCGGAGAACTATCTGATATCCAGGAGCAGTCCAGACAGCTCCGTGAACAGAATCAGGCGTTGACGAAACGTATCGCGGATCTTGAACGGCGGCAGCGTAAGCTTGAAGCGCAACCTGTTGCAAAACAACCGGCGGATTCGATGGCCGCCGACTATCCCAGTTACAAAGCTGAGTACAGGAAGGCTCCGCCTGTAAACGACAGCCTGACCTGGAATGGCATTACGCTGTATGGCCTGGTCGATATGGGCATAACCTACCAAAATCACGCTGCCCCGTTGAGCAGCACTTCCGGGCTTGGATTGAACTATCTGATCTCAAAGAACAGCAACGGGTCTTATTTCGGCATTGGCGGCAACGCGCTGAGCTCCTCATTTGTCGGCCTTAAGGGAAATGTGGAGCTGACCGAGGGACTATCAGGGGTATTCAATCTTCAAACGGGATTTAACCCATGGTCAGGGAGGCTCTCCGACGGACTAGGGTCTATTGTCCAAAACAACGGGTTGGCGATCGGCGCGCAGAACTCATTTGCCGATTCAGCCAAAGACGGCCAAGCGTTCAATGTGGCCGCCTATGCCGGTCTTAGCTCGCCGATTTATGGAACGCTGACTTATGGACGGCAAAGCGCACTGACCTCGGATGGCGTAGTCAACTACGACCCCATGGGCAATTCGGGCGCGTTCTCTTTGATCGGTTTCCAGGGGGCTACCGGCGGTGGCGGAGCTACCGAGAATCGTATCTTCGACAATTCTTTCAAATATGCAGTGAATGTAGGTCCGTTCCGTGCCGCCGCGGAGGCGCAGCTTCGAGCTGGCTTCGGCGGGGCCACAGGCAATGCCTTTCAGGGCCAAATCGGTGCGGACTATATGGGACTGTCGGTCGATGCGATCTTCAGTCACGTTGAGGATGCCATCACGTCGGCGCCGCTGCCGGTGGGCACGTTGCTGTCGCCAACACTCATAAATCCCGGAAATGGATTTGTTGCGGGAACTGTCTCTGACAATACCAGCTTCATGCTGCTCGCCAAATACACCATCGGGCCGGTGAAAATTCTCGGCGGTTATGAGCATATGCAATTCGCCAACCCAAAGAACCCCTTGCTTGCGGGAGAGTCTATCGTGGGCGGCTATACGCTTGGTACGGTCAATAATGCCAACTCCGCCACCGACAAGGTCCTCCAGGTATTTTGGGGTGGCGTAAGGTATGCTGTCAGGCCCGACGTCGATCTAAGTGTTGCCTATTATCACGAAGAGCAGAACAGCTTTCAAGGAGGGACACCCGCTACCTTGAACGCGGCGCATTGTTCGAACGCCAGCCTGGCACAATGTAGTGGACAGTTGGATGCGGTTTCCTTCGTCGCCGATTACAGATTTGCGAAGCGCTTCGACGCTTATGCCGGCATCATGTGGTCGCAAGTGTCAAATGGTCTCGCAAATGGCTTCCTGCAGCGATACTCGATTGATCCTACCGTTGGCATGCGCTTCCAGTTCTGAAGCGGGATTGATAGAGTATTTTTGGTAGCGTGTGGGAGTGAGGTGTCTGCCAGCACTTCATGAGGGGCGGCTGATCAGGCCGCCTTTTCCATGTCACCGCGGTTTGCTGTCGCGAGGCACCATCTCGCGATCTACGACAGGCCGCGGGAGATTGAATGCGAAAGGAGAAATCGGTGTTCGATTGTCGCCCGGACTCCGCTTGCCCTCACTTGCGGACCATACGCATTGGGATGCTCTCTTTCGAAACAAACAGAGTTAGCGGGAATAAATCGGTCGCCGCGTCGGTCATCCCAAATGGATGCTGAACAAAGTCTTTATCTTTGTTCGATTGTAGTGTTCGGCGATCTGGCGAGAGTTTCTGGGATCACGACCGGGGCCTTGCTGATGAACTGGGCTCAAGAGACAGGAGACTCTGGTGAGTTTGCGTTCTTCTGGCGATCTCTCTCTCAACTCGGTGCGGGCACGATTGCGCACGGCCGTTCTAGATCTTCTGACCGCGTTTCGGGGTGGCCCGGTCAGGCAATACCGGCCCGAAGCCCATTACATGCGAGGTCCGGGGCCGAAATGGCGCGAAAAGCATGGACGGAACAAGGAAGCCACGGGCTTCGTCCAGAGGCCGGTAATCTTGAATGATAAGTGGGATCGCTAGGCAACCCTCGCAGAGGCAGGGGCATGCGCTGGTAGTCCGGATTGAGCGAAGCGAAATCCGTGGCTCTCATCCGTATCGCCATCCCGGATTGTGCTGCGCCCATCCGGGCTACGGCGCTTGCGCGCACGGCCGAATTTGTTGAACCGGATCAATCTGATTCCACCAGTCCAGTCCTCTTTGCAAAAATATTTTCCTTTCCGCGCACCCCAAATCATCTCTAGAACTTTTCGCATCCCGGCCCGAGAGAGGGGCGTATCATGATCGTCACGAACGTTGGGTGCGGGATGCGGTGGACGCGGCAGCGTTGAGCGCGCGATGGGGTCGCAGGGCGGGTTCTTAAAGAGCCTGTGAGCGATCGCGAAGCACGCGGACGAGAGATGCTGTCGCGGACGGCAAAATCGTGTGGTCCTGACGCCCCGACGCTGGCGTCAAGTCTTGCGGAGGTTTTATCGGCCCTACCGGGCAGTGACAAAACCTTAATCCGCAGGCGACGGTGGCAAAAGAGCCCGGTCACCGGGGAGAGCACGACATAAGCCGTTAAAACCATTGCGCAGGGAATGCCGGGTGTTCCGGGGTACCTGTGGCTTCTACCCCTGTGCTTTCTACATTGCACAGGGGGCTGCGGGTGCAGCGGGCACCCGGCGTTCCCTGCGCCCTCTCTTGGGCGAAAATTAAATGCACAACTCGGGCGCATCGCGTCGCGAGCGCGAATGCACGTTTAAAGTTGGAGCAAGGTTGGGGATGCGTGCCCCGGATGCTGCGCAGCGCGCCGCACTTCGCGGCGTGGTGCGCTGCTGATCCGGGGGCCATCTTGCACCGTCTTGGGTCCCGGCTCTGCGGAGCAGCGTGAAGAACGCTGCACCGCGTCCGGGACACGCGAGGCGAAGTGGTATCTAAAGTAGGCTGTTTGAAAATTGAATCCGAGGAATTCGTTGGGTGCGAACGCGCCACACGATGCGTCGTCCCGGCGAAGGCCGGGACCCATAATCACCGGCGTACGCGGTTGCGGAAGGTGTCTGCTTTCGTGCCTGATCGATGAGACACGTTCCGCGTGACCGAGCAAAAAGAGGTGGGAATAAAGCGCGCGCCCAAGGAGTCTCTGTTGTGGTGTAACGCAAATCGCCATGTCGATGAGAGCGAGCACGTCACAAACGGCAATGTCTAACCGTACCTTTGAGCCGAAACATGAATCCGAGTCTCGGCAATCTCCGCTGCACCTGGCCTCAGCTTTTCGCCCAAAGCTGGGGTCTTTTTTTGCTCACTCCACCATGGGCGATGAGCGGTATCTTCGGCGCATGTCGTTTCCACGGGATATTCGTACGCTGGCCGAGCAAGTATTGGATCAGTTACGACGGAAATCCAAAGTGACCGCCCCGGGAATATCGGCAAAGACGTCTGCGTCTCTCCATCAGAAGGAAAGGAGGCGTCTCCTACCAAGAGATCGATGAGCCTTATAGCCGCCGGTGACCTTCAACTGGCTTAACCTCCAAGAAGTGTCTCAGCCATGCCCGGCTGAGACTCTTTTTTTGATCGCAGCCGTTGTTTGCTGCATGCGTCGAACGGACCGCACGACAAGCTTCGATAATTCAAAAAATTTGCACGAGTGCGGGAATTTCTTCACGCGAAGTTGAGTCTTCTGTGGGGCAGCGCGCGCTCATGCCAAATTCACAGGAGACGCAGCTACGCTACTACCCATTCTGAATGGTCTACGCCGGGACGCGATGATCGATGCGCCTCCGTCAGATAGCTTCAACTGAAACAAGGAGATATCGTTTTGACAGTCCGTGACTCCATGCACTCCGCCGCAAATCCGGGAACTGCCTTCGAGGCCGCTGGTTTCAAGTCGCAAAGCGTTCTGCATGCTTTGAGACTGACGGTCCTGTTCACCGCTTTGGCGTCTACCCCTTGCATGGCGGAGGACCCGAACAGTGCCGGCGCTGGCCTGGTGGCGACCGTGAGCATGGACCATACCACTTTCATTCCCAGCGAAATCACCGTCGCGCCTGGCACCACCGTGACCTGGGTCAACAATGAAGCCATGCCCCACAATGTGGCCGATTCAAATAAAGGGTTCCGATCAAAGACGCTCGTCAAGGACGACAAGTTCTCTTTCACTTTTACAACCGCGGGCGAATATGACTACCTTTGCTTGATCCACCCGAACATGAAAGGCAAAGCCATCGTCAAGCCGGGAGCCAGTTGACGGTCCCGCTGCCGCCAGGTGCGCATTTCGAAGCTGCGTTCGCTGCTGGCCTGCGCGGAAAGCTTACGAGCAGCGGAATCTCTTTGAAAAGAACGTCTATTGGGCGGGTCCCGTCATCGATATGCGCAGTTCTAGCGGGGTAATCCAGGGATCGAGGAATTGTATATTATTTGGGAATAAAGCTCGAGACGGCCGAGTCTCCTCCTTAGCGGCGCCATTGGGAGCCGCTTGGCCCCACAGGGAGATGTGACATGGCTAAGAAGGGCATTGACGATCATGGACAGGGATTGGGCCGCCGCGAAGTGCTGGAATGCATGGTCTGGGCGGGAACCGGGGTGCTCTGGACCGTGAGCGGTGGCGTTCCCCACTCAGTGGGGTTGATCGGCGACGCGCTCGCGGCAGAACCCACCGGATTCACGTTTCTGCAGATGAGCGACAGTCACATCGGCTTTGACAAGGCGGCGAATCCCGACGCGCTCGGGACGCTGCGCGAGGCCGTCGCCAAGGTAAAGGCGATGCCGGTCAAACCGTCCTTCATCATTCACACCGGCGACATTACGCATCTTTCCAAGCCTGCCGAATTCGATAATGCCGACAAGGTGTTCGGCGAGACTGGCGTCCAGATTCACTATGTGCCTGGCGAGCACGACATCATCGATGAAGAGCGCGGCAAAGCCTATCTGGAACGCTACGGCAAAGGTTCGAAGGGCGCGGGCTGGTACAGTTATGACGACCACGGCGTCCACTTCATCGGTCTTGTCAACGTCGTCGATCTGAAAGGCGGCGGACTTGGCAACCTCGGCGCCGAGCAACTCGCATGGCTCGAGGCCGACCTGAAGGACAAGTCGAGCAGCACGCCGATTGTCGTGTTTGCGCATATCCCGCTGCAGGTGATCTACAAGGAATGGGGCTGGGGTACCGATGATGGTACGCAGGCGCTTGCTCTGCTTAAGCGCTTTGGTTCAGTCACCGTTCTGAACGGACACATTCATCAGTTGGCCCAGAAGGTCGAGGGCAACATGACCTTCCACACGGCTCTATCGACGGCTTTTCCTCAACCGGCTCCCGGTAGCGCACCTTCGCCAGGCCCGATGCTCGTGCCCGCGGACAAACTTCGCACCTTGCTGGGGTTGTCCACCGTCACTGTCGCGCAAGGTAACAAGCCGCTCGCGATCATCGATAAGACGTTGGCCGGCTGATCGAGGATCCTGCATGCGAATTCTGATCAGCCAACTCCGCTTTGCCGCGGCCCGGTTTGCTCTTGACCGCGCCCTGGTCGTTGCATTGCTTTTGGGCCCAATCATCGGAGCGATGCTAGCGTTTGGTGCGGTAGCGGCGCAGGACGCCACGAACGTGATCACGATCGACAATTTCACGTTCTCGCCCAAGGAACTCACGGTTGCTGTGGGGACCACTGTCAAGTGGGTGAATCACGACGACATTCCGCACACGGTGGTCGAGAAGAAGACGACCTTTCGGTCCAAGGCGCTCGATACTGACGACTCGTATTCCTTTACGTTCACCAGTGCCGGCGCCTTCGATTATTTCTGTGGTCTGCATCCCCATATGGTCGGACAAGTCATCGTAAAGTGACGCCAAAGCCTTGAGAACCTTAGCGTGACAAATATGACGACACACTTGTCGGTACGTCGGTCGAACTTCAGGCGTACCGAGCTTAACGAAGTCGTGCCTAGAGAACTGTCGGACGGCTCAGATCGTGTGTCTGGCCAGCAGCAAGCGTCGGGCTCAATTGTGCAGAACAAGGATGATCGCGCAGTGTTCGACGAAGTCTTTCTGCCGCACATGGCCGAAGCCTATCGTCTAGCACAATGGCTAACCGGCAATGCAAACGACGCCGAAGACGTGGTGCAGGATGCGGCGTTGCGTGCATTTCGCGGCATCAGGAAGTTCGGTGCCGTCAATGCTCGCGCATGGTCCCTGACGATTGTGCGCAACACGGCCTACAGCTGGTTGATGAAGAATAGACCAAAGTCTGTCGTCTTCACGGACGACCTAAGTGTTACGGAGCAACGAGAGCTTGAGCATGAAAGCCCGCAAGGAACGAGGATAGAGACACCCGAGGAGATATCCCTTTCCAAAGCGGATGCCGAAGACGTTCAGCAAGCGCTGGCGCAGCTGCCGGCGCAATATCGCGAGGTGATTGTTTTGCGGGAAATAAACCAATTGAACTATCGCGATATCGCAGAGATCACCAATGTTCCGATCGGCACCGTGATGTCTCGGTTGTCCCGGGGCAGGCAATATCTCATCGCTCTTCTAGGCGACCGAAGGTAAGTCATGATTGCATCCATGAAAGATAGTGACGAACTACGGATGAATGCCTATTGCGACGGCGAGCTCGATCCGGTTTCCGCGATTGAGTTCGAGCGGCGCATGGCTGACGATGAATCTTTGAGGGTTCAATATAACCGGTTGCTATCGTTGCGTCGCGCTGTTCGTTCGATTCCGCAATATGATGTGCCTCCGGGTCTGCGGGCCCGTATCAAATCGACCGTGGATGCGGATCGTCCGGGCCAAGCGGGAGGTCCGGGTCAGGCGGGATATGCGCGTCAGGCGGGACGTACACGTCAGCGAAGCTGGTCGTTTCAGGCGTTGGCCGCGGCAGCGGTGTTCGGGGCAGTGATCTCGAGTTCTGTCATGCTGACGATGGCGCGTTACGATCTGCACGAGGACGTTGCTCGTCAGGTCGTTGCAGGCCATATCCGGGGTCAATTGGCCCCTCAGCCTTTCGACGTTGCGTCTTCCAACCGCCATACGATCAAGCCCTGGTTCACATCACGCCTGCCGGAATCGCCTCAGGTGATTGACCTCGCCGCGCAGGGCTTCGTGCTTGTGGGCGGCCGCGTGGATGTCGTTGGCCACGATCCGGTTGCAACGATCGTCTACAAGCATGCCGCGCATACCGTCAGCCTGACGACCCTGCCGCCGGGTCGTTCTGTCTCTGATCAGGCAATTGCAGGATACAACGTCCGAAGCTGGAGCGATGCGCAGTTCACGTACATTGCCGTCTCGGACCTGCCCAGCGCAGATCTTGAAACGTTCGAGCGTGCATTTTCCGCAGGATCGCCGGTGCCGGAAGTCAAATAGACAAGCCAGATCGTCTATTCCTCCCGCTGGGACATCCTGACCCGTAAACCCAGCTGGGCAGTCTGGTAGACGCACCGTCTATGGTCATCAAAAGTCTTGAAAAATTGGATAAAAAAACCCTGCGCGAGCGGATCTATGAAGAAGTCGTGCGCCTGATCGTCTCCGGCGAATTGCCGAGTGGCGGATGGGTTGACGAGAAGCTGGTGATCAAGAGGTTGCGGGTGAGTCGGACCCCGTTCCGCGAGGCGATCGGGACACTTGCAAAGGGAGGGTTGATCGAGATCAAGCCTTATCGCGGCTTTTTTGTCCGCAGCTTTTCTCGCAGCGAAACTGCGGACTTGTACGAGCTATACAAGCAGCTTGAAAGTTTTGCGGTCGAACTCGCCGTACCGCAAATGAGCGACCGCGACATCCGACGGTTTGAAAATATGCTTGTTGAAGCCGTGGCCGCCTTGCAGCGTGGAGACATAAAGACCTATGCTATGCGCGATCGGGAATTCTACGAAACGATCGCCCAGCAATCTGGAAATGCCGCGCTCATCGATGCGCTGGCGCGGTGTGCGCTGCAAATCCAGCTCTGCGGCACAATCACGAGCGCGAGCCGGGAGTTTGCCGAGCGCACTGCGCACGGATACGATGACATCATACAAGCATTCAAGGCTCGGGACACTCCGCGCGCTGCGTTTCTCGTGCGCGGCCTCGTCGGCCATGCGCAGGAGGCTGTGCTTTCCGGCTTTCCGAAAGAAGCCATGGATCAATGATCAATGAAGAGATTCATCGGCTGTCCATAGCCGAACACACATTGATGCTGGCGCTCCCACAAAACGAGGGCCGAAAACCGCCCAAACCTGCGTTAGCGGATTCTACCGTTTCCGACCCCCCTCAGCTCACCCACGATCCCAGGGGGTGCGCGTAAGGGGAAGACCGGAAGAGCGCACCAATTATTCCCGGCGCTTACTTTCGGAGAACGTTTGTGATTTCAGGTCCGCAACGGCGGCGGCAAATTCTGGTTTGATGGCAAAGCTTCCCCGGTCAAAGCAGTTGAGCGGAGTCACTCTCCCTGAGAGCGGCGGCGAAAAGTCTTGCGGGCCCATAAGGCCGTCGAAGCCGCGGGAATAACACCACTCAAACCAGAGTCTTCCTATCGGAGTACTTGCCTGCACGCTTGGGCAATACCCGACGCTCCAGGCAATTGCCTCGGGGCGCTTTGTTCAAAAGGAACCTCATTGTGTTCGGCTCCTTGTCATCCAGCGTTTCGGCAGGCAATCCGATGAGAAAAAAGCATAGCCTCAATAACTTGAATCACGCGTTGAGCAAAGAAACACGACGCTCCCCTGACAGGCTTGATTGGGACACTCGCGCGGCAGACGCGCTGGAGCTTGCCCGCCTGATGGCGCCAGGTCCGGAACGTAGCGAGGCTCTCAAATTGGCAAGCCTGCTTCGTTGCACTGCTGACGCGCGGGGATTG
>WNFB01014145.1_pt1 | contig 11878 bp, 14 predicted proteins | sample 5400501 | NCBI WGS metagenome assembly WNFB01 (sample SAMN13153341, study PRJNA577476) | soil metagenome | isolation source: 200 cm saprolite under Douglas fir tree site 2 hole 1 | place: USA:California | collected 2015-04-18 | reverse complement strand
CGATTGAGACCGGCACGTCGATATCGGGCATGGCGGGCATGTGAGAGACGGATGGCATGACGAACTTGAATTCCTTGTCGTGCGGCCCCAAGGCAAAAGTCTTCTTCCGATCCGCCAGCTGAACCTTGATTGTCATGGGCTGGCCATCCCGGCTGATGCCCAACGTGATAACGCGTCCTGGCGGGGTCTCGCGGATCATGCGCCGTAGCTGCTCGACGCTCTCCACTTCGGTTCCGTTGAGGCTGAGGATCACGTCGTGCTCTTTGAGACCGGCCTTACCCGCGGGAGCATCTTGATCCACCATGGTCACTTCCACGCCGCGCTCTTCCTTTAGCTTCAGGTCAGCGAGGCGATCGGCAGTCACATCGCGCGTGTCCACGCCCAGGTAAGACCCGCCGCCGAAGAGATCCTCGCTCGAATATCCGAAGGACTCGCCCGGAGGTTGAGCGGCTAGGCACTCTGCGGCATAAGTTATGACTGCCAGGAGTGGCAGGATGAGCATCGTCCTGAGGATCAATTTGCGCATATTCGTACCTCCGTACTGAGAGATCTTTACCGGCCAGCACGGCGGAACGAGATGTCCCCGGTCGCAGTGCGCACCTTCAGCACCGGACCGCCGCCGTTCAAATTGCCTTCGGCAGTGACTGTCTTCGGACCGTAATCGCCGCCTTCGGTGGTAACCCTGATCTCGGGAAAATCCGAGCGGATGCTGTGACCGTTGGCGACCTCGATTGAAGCGCGAATCGTGATGTTGAGATTGGGCGCCAGGTAAACGGTGATGTCCCCGGCGGAAGTTTCCAGCAAGGAATCGGCAGGCCCGCCGCTCGACGCCACAAACTTGGCCACAATCGGTCCCGCTCCCGTCTCTGCGCGAGCCGACGGCACGCCGTTCAAATCAATGCTGCCGCCGCCAGTTTCGGCGCGAACCGGCCCCTTGGCAGAAGTCAGACGGATGCTGCCACCGCCCGTCTCAATCTCCGCCGGCCCGCCGATATCGCCCAGATCGATGCTGCCCCCGCCGGTGCTGGCCTTCACATGCCCGGCGCAACGCTCGACCTCGATACTTCCGCCCCCGGTTTCCAGCACAGCTCCCTGCAGGCCGGAGACGACGACCACGCTGCCTCCGCCACTCTCGGCGCTGATCTTGCCCTTGGCGGAAGCCACCTTAATGCTGCCGCCGCCGGTGCGCAGGCTGACATCGGAGCCGACTGTGCCCACGTCGATGCCGCCGCCACCGGTTTCAGCATTGATCGCGCCACCAATGTTATCGAGGCGAATACTGCCGCCGCCACTCGCACTGTCGACCCGCCCAGCGATGCTGGTGGTTGTGACGCTGCCCCCGTCGGTTTCCACCTTGACCCATTCCATGTCGCGGGGAACGTTGATGACAAAATCGCCGGAAAACCGATGAGGCCTGCCGCCCTGCCAGTCGGCGACGATCCAGGCGGTGTCTCCACGAACGTAAGCGCTGATCTTGTAGGAATCGAATTCGCGGCGGGCTTTGTCTTCAGAAGAGGTATAAGCACGATTGCGAATGATATAGCTGATGCTCGGCTGTGAACCGCCTTCCACGCGAACCGAGCCCAGGTCCACCTTGACCCGGAGATTTTTCGCGGCGGTCAGAGTTCCTGTGATTTCCTGCGCCCAGTTTCCGCCTTCGCGATAAACGTGGGCCTGCTGCGCGGTCGCCAGCGGCAAGAGCAGCAACAGCACCGCAACGAGTTTAGAAAACTTTTTCAACACGCACCTTCCGTCTTAATTCATTCATTCCGCTCTCGGGCTCCGCCCGTCCCCACACCATGCTTGCTCAATCAATCTCCGGCAACTGGGCAAGCTGGTTGCGGGCCTGCGACCGGATGTATTGGTTCTGATCGTTTTCCGCGAGTCTCTGCAGAGCCACACGCACGCTGCTGTCGGCGCGGCACGGCTCGAGCAGATGCAGGGCCTGGGTGCGGAGACCAGGATTCGAATCGTTCATCAGGGCTTCGAGCACGGCATCGCGGACGCGCACGTCATCCTTCACGTAAGGGCCCAGACTCTCCAGCGCCTTCAAGCGCACGCCCGGATTCGAGTCGTAGCGCAAGGCATAAAGAAGCGCCTCGCGCACGTGAACATCGTTGGGCTTCTGCGTCAGAAGGTCCACCGAATCCATCCGCACACCCGAGTTGTAATTGTTACGCGCGGCGAAGAGCAGCAACTGCTGGATACGCTGATCGTTCAACGAACCTTGCGTTTCCTGAGTGGAAACTGTGTCGTACTTAATGTTGATCTGGCTGGGGCCGGGTCCTTGGGAAATGGAACGAATTCCGGTGATCGAGGATTCTGTGGGTGGGAGAGCCGGTCCCACAACGTGCTCACGATTATTCAAAAATTGGTACGTGGTTCCGACGCCGCCGGCAAAGCCTAAAATTAGGACCACGGCAGCCAGCGCGGGAGCGAAACGGATCTGGCGGATCCACGCAGCCGGGTCAAAGATCAGGCGTTGCCAAAGGCCGCCCTGCTCCGTAGTTTCGAGTGCCTCTTGCAGCCGCATGCGGGAAGCTGCCACCAGGTTGGGCGATGGCTCCTCCACCGGGAGCTGCGAAAGCGTGGCGTGGAAGTGCCGGCTTGCTTTCAACTCAGCGGCGCAATCGGCACAGCGCGCCAGATGTTGCTCCAGCTCATAACGAGCATCATCAGCAAGCTCGTTGTAGACGTACAGCAGAACGTTTTCTCGTACCCACTCGCATTTCATAATTGCACCCCCTCAGAGGGGCTGAATGGATATTTCATCGCATGTCCGCCAGGGCGCCACGCAACTTCTGGGTGGCGCGAAATAAAGTGTTCTTGGCCGTTTCTTCGGTGGTACTCAAGATCTCGCCCACCGTCCGCAACTTGAGCCCGTGGTAATGCTTCAGCTCGAACACCATGCGCTCGCGGGGCGACAGCCTCTCCAGCGCGCGGTTGATGCGAGTTCCCAGCTCGCGGCGCATCAGGTCGCGCTCGGGATTGGAGCTGGCCCGGCCATCGGGTACCTGCTCGAGTACATCGTACTGCTCGCCTTCCGCATCCACTGCGACTGGCGCATCTTCCTTGCGCACCTGTCTCTTCCGCAGGTGATCCAAACAAAGATTAGTCACGATGCGGTAGATCCAGGTGTAGAAGGAGCACTCGAAGCGGAAACTACCTACGCTCTTGTACGCCTTCAGGAACGCTTCCTGGTAAATGTCCTGGGCTTCGAGTTCCGACCCAGTGAGGTGCATGGCCAGCCGGAGCACCGCCTGATCGTAATTCCGCACCAGTTCCTCGAAGGCGGCGCGATTGCCGCGCTGCGCTTCGCGAACCAGTAAAGTGTCGTCGATGCGGCCTAGACTTTGCCCAGCCATGTGGCCCCGCACGAAGGGGTCCTGGGATCCGCTGCCTCTCGCCACCTGGTCGCGTCTGGCGTCCGGGTGGGAACACCCGCCAACCGCAAAAGGTACTGCACACGCATCGGCCGGCATAACTCTCGTTGTCCTCGACGAAACCGGGCGCCCTAGCCGTTCTTCCCGGTTGCATAGCTATGGACGTGTCAGAGGCAGAACCGTGAGCAGGAATTATAGGAGTTTGGCAGGATTCGTGCTGGCCCCATCCGGCCCCGGGGAAGGAAGTTGCGGCTTGCGAAAAGCTCCCGGGGGTCGTGTCAGGGCATGCTTTCAAGCGTGCCGCTAAAGTCTGCCTGTGAAGCGGCTTCAGCCGCTGCTGGGTGGGAAGGAACCGCGGCTAAAGCCGCCCAGTTGTAGCGATTGCTTGTGGCATGCCTAAAGGCATACCCTGACACGAACCCTCGCACACAGCCTTCAGCGTTCACGCGGTCCCGTGATGGTGATTCCAAGGAAGAGGCTTCGCGAGCAGGACTTTGTCATCCTGCCTGGGAAGCCGAGTTGGATTCGGCATGGGCGGGTCAAAGACCCGCCCCACACGTCAATTCCTACTCGGCAGCTTCCTTCTCGATCACCACCTTCAGATGCGTGGTCACATCCCGGTGTAGCTTGATCGGGACCGTGAACTCGCCCAGAGTCTTGAGCGGCTCGTGCAGCTGGATCTTGCGCCGATCTACATTGAAGCCCCTTTTCGCCAAAACGTCGGCAACATCGCCAGATGTCACTGAGCCGAAAAGCTGGTCGTGTTCGCCGGAGCGGCGCTGGAATGAAACCGAGACTCCCTCGAACTGCTTGGCCAGTTCTTCCGCCTGAACCTTCTCTTTGGCAGAGCGCCGCACGGATGCAGCCTTCATCTGCTCGATAACCGCCTTGTTGCCCACCGAGGCTTCAATGGCAAGCTTGCGGGGCAGCAGGAAGTTCCGACCGTAGCCCTCGGCGACTTTCACCACATCGCCACGCGCACCCAACTTGGGTACATCTTCCTTTAGGATGACTTCCATGCGATGACTCCCTTAGATTCTTCTCAGCCACGGATTTACACGGATTTTCACGGATCTCAGTGGATCAAAAAACAATCCCTGCAAATCTGTGTTGATCCGTGGTTGGTTCTTATGAAGCTCGGCCTGCGAATGGCAACAGGGCGATGTTGCGCGCCTGCTTGATGGCTGTGGACAACGATCTTGCCGCTTTCGGCCACGAACTGGGCCAGCAGCCGGACGTCCTTGTAATTGATGGCCTCAATCTTCTCCACGCAGAACTTGCAAACTTTCTTGCGACGGAAATACTTGCGGCCGCCCTCCCGTCCGCCCGGGCCTCCGGGCCCACCTGGACGAGGCGGACGCCGTTCTCCCCGATCGGGGCGTTCTCCGCTGGAACTTCCCTCCGCGGGTGATGCTGCTGGTCTGGTTTCGTCAGCCATGATGCTCCTTCATTTTCCAAACTGTGGAGCTACGGGCGTCCTCGCCCGTAGAAAGATGGCAAAAGCGGGTGGGGACGCCCGCTTCTCCATCGAACGACCTTTTATGCCGTGACAGCAGCGGTTTCACCGCCGCTTTCGGCAGGTGCGGGGGCCACCTTGCGGCGTAACCCCCGTATCTTTTTAATCTTGTCGAGGCGCTTCTGTTCCTCGTCGATGCGTACGGTCAGGAACTTGATCACCGGTTCAGTAACCCGTAGGCGGCGCTCCAGTTCATGAATCAGCTCGCCGCCACCCTCCGCCGTAAGCAGGATGTAGATGCCCTCATGGAATCTGCGAACCACGTACGCCAGGCGGCGCTTGCCCATTTTCTCCACGCTTTTAACGTTCCCGCCCGAGGAAGCCACGGCGGATTCCAGAGTGGAAATCAGTTTGTCCTGGTCCTCCTCCGCCATGTCCGGGCGGACGATGAACATCAGTTCATAAGTGCGATTCATTAACTTTGTCTCCGTCTGCAACGGATCTTTCGGATCAGCACGGATTATTTTTAAGAATTCGGATCCGTGTTTATCCCTGGAAATCCGCGGCTAATTTTCCGTTTCAGGCTTGCGGTTGAAGCGGTTCATGGCCGCCGCCGGGCCTTCCTTCAAAATCACGCTCACTGCTTCCGCAGCGGTGTCGAGCACTGCATCCACCGTCTTAAGCTGCGCCTTGCGGAACGGCGCCAGCACATATCTCATGTCGTCGGCGATTTTCCGATTGGGCGCGACGCCCAGCCGGATGCGCAAAAATTCCTGTGTGCCCAAAGCGCCGATCACCGACTCCATGCCCTTGTGTCCGGCAGAACTGCCCCGCTGGCGGATGCGGATCGTGCCCCACGGCAGATCCAGTTCATCGTAAATGACGATCAGGTCTGCTTCGGGCCGGACCTCGTATTTCGCCGCCAGCCCGCGCACCGAAATGCCGCTCAGGTTCATGTAGGTCTCCGGCTTCGCCAGCAGAACCGTCTCTGAACCGATTACCACCCGCGCCGTGAGCGCCTGGCACTGACGGTTTCTCACCTCGACGCCGCCCTCGTTCGCTATGTGGTCGATGGCGAGGAAACCCATGTTGTGGGGGGTGAACTGATATTCGATGCCCGGGTTGCCCAGCCCGACGATCAGTTTCACGCCGCCTTAATGTCCCCCGTTGTCTTGCTGCTGAGCTTCGCTCAACCGGACAGCCGAGGGCGGCTGTCCCCACGCGAAGATCCTTCGCTTTGCTCAAGATGACGGCGGCGGGCTCATACGCCCGCCAAGCGCCGTCACTTCTTTTCTCGCTTCTCGGCCTTCTCGGGCTTCTCCGGTTTCGCGGCCGCGGGCTCCGCGCCTTCTTCTCCCTCCACCTCCTGCTTGCCCTTCTTGATGACCTCGGGCTCGGCGGGGACGGCAGCAGCTTCGGCAGCGACCGCCTCAGGAGTCGGCGCCACCTCCTCCTTCACAGTGATGATGTGGGCCACGGGCTGGTTCGGGTCGGAGAGGAACTTGAGTTTCTCGCCGTGCGGCAGATCGGCCACGCGCAGCACCTTGCCGAATACCAGCTCGGTGACATCTGCCTCAATGGAGCTTGGGATGTCGCTCGGCAAGCACTCAATTTCCACCTCGCGGAAGATCTGCTCCAGAATGCCACCCTGCTGCTTCACGCCCGCAGCTTCGCCCTTCAGCAGAATCGGCACGTTGACCTTCAGCTTCTGGTCCATGGCGATGCGCTTCAGGTCGATGTGCAGCAAGGCTCCCTTGATCGGCTCGTACTGCCAGTCCACGATCATGGCCTTGGTGGGCTCGCCGCCGTTGAGAGAAAGGTCAAAGATGGTGTTGTGACCGGTCTCGGAGTACAGGATGCGCGCTACCTGCCGCGGATCGAAGCTGAGCGACAGCGTATGCTTGCCCGCGCCATAGAGCACACCGGGGACTCTTCCGGCGCGACGCACGCGGCGCGCGTCGTTCTTGTTGCCCGGAGTCCGCGGTTGCGCCTCCAAAACGTTGTTGTCCGTTGCAGTTGCCATAATTTGATTCCTGTTTACGTGGATAATCCGCTGACGGACGTTTCTTCGTGAATCGACTGGATGGCACGTCCGATCAAACCAGCGATGGTAAGTTTTGTGATCTTGGGTTCTTTCCTTGCCGCCTCAGTGAGCGGGATGGTATTGGTCACCACCACTTCCGTGATGCAGGACTTTGAAAGGTTTTCCACGGCGGGGCCGGAGAGCACCGGGTGCGAAGCGCAGGCGTAAACCGCGATGGCGCCGTTCTCCATCAAGGCAGCGGCGGTTTTCACCAGGGTGCCGGCGGTGTCGATCAGGTCGTCAATCACCAGGCAAGTGCGGCCTTTGACATCGCCGATCACGTGCATGATCTCGGCCTCGTTCATCTCCACGCGGCGCTTGTCCACGATGGCGAGTGCGGAATCCATCTTCTTGGCAAAGAAGCGGGCACGCTCCACGCCGCCGGCATCGGGTGAAACCACCGTCAGATGCGGCAGGTTCAGCTTCTTGAAATGATCCACCAGCACCGGAGACGCGAACAAATGGTCCACCGGGATGTTGAAAAAGCCCTGTATCTGCGGCGCGTGCAAATCCACGATCAGCGCACGGTCGGCTCCGGAGGTGGTGAGCAGGTCGGCGACGAGCTTGGAGGAGATGGGCGCGCGCGGCCGGTCCTTGCGGTCCTGACGAGCGTAGCCATAATACGGGATCACCGCTGTGATACGCCGGGCGGAGGCCCGTTTGAGGGCATCAATCATCAACAGCAGTTCCATCAGGTGCTCGTCCACCGGACGGCAAGTGGGTTGCATAACGAAGACGTCAGCGCCGCGCACATTCTCCTGAATCTGCACATAAGCTTCGCCGTCGCTGAAGCGCGTGACCAGAGCCTGGCCGCGAGTCAAGCCGAGAAAGGCGCAGACCTCATCGCAGAGCGGCTCGTTAGCCGAGCCGCAGAAGATCTTGAACTTGTCGTCGGCGCGGCTGCGTTGAGGCTTGCGCTCCGGTTTCTCGTCGGCGCTCATCTGGCCCTTCTTTTCCGTCGCTGTCGCAAGAGTTGCCATGGTTGCTCTCAGCTTCTAGCTACTGGCTTCCAGCTCCTAGCTCCCAGCTAGAGGCAAGAAGCCAGTAGCCCGATCTAGCGCTTGCCAAGGTGCCGTTTTCGACCAACTTCGTCGAAGAACTGGATGCCGATGCCATGAATACGGTCGCCATAGCGATCCGCCAAGCGCCCCACAAAACTGCTCAGAATCTTCCACTCCTGCCCCGGCTTGTGAGGACTAACGATCTCGCAGGTTACAACCCCCATGCTTGAATCCCAGTTCATCCACCCGTGGTAATCCTTTGACTTATGCGTGACTTTGCGGCCGCGTTTATGCAGCTCAAAGGTTCGAAGATCCCCGGAACGGATGGCACTCTTCAGCGCCTCGAGCAACTGCGCGCCTTCTCGCTCGACGATCTGAATCCTGATCATTTTGCGCCTGTTCGCGGCAACAGCATTTGGCTGGGCCGCTAGGATTCGAACCTAGACAAAGTGCTCCAAAGGCACTTGACCTACCATTAGTCGACGGCCCAGTCTCACAATTGGTGATTGACGATTTTCGATTGTCGATTGAAAAGCAAATCAACCGCTCTTTAATTGTCAATCAACAATCAAAAATCAACAATCAAAAATTCTCTTCCAGTACTGCTGGCGTGTCAGCGTGGTCGTGGCCACGGCCGGAATGCCATCCTTACGCAGCCTGGCGGCAGCCTTCTCGGCGGCTGCCCGGGACGTAAACAGTCCGTAAGTCGCAGAGCCGGAACCGGAAAGCGAGGCGTAAAACGCGCCCGCACGCCCCAGCACACGCTTCACCTCACCTAATTCGGGATACTGAGGAAAGACGACTCGTTCAAAGTCGTTTTCGATCCCGGTACGGACGAGGTCGAGAAGCGGGGTCTCGGCCCGGCCCCTGCCTTGTCCCACAGGGACACCGGATAAAGCCCTCCCAGACTTAGACTTACTCTGGGACCAACCACTCAGCCACACAGCCACCGCGCGGCTGAACTCCAACATTCTATCGGAGGTGGAGGGGGGCGTCAATTTGGGCTGGGTTTCGCCTGTGTGGGAGCGGGCGACCTTCTCCGTCCGAGATTGCGTAGGAGCGGGTGTCCCCACCCACCCGGCCGAGCGAAGCTCGGCGGATTCGCTCGAAACGCCAGCACCGCTGTGGAAGGGCACGGCTTCAGCCGTGCCGTCAGGGGCAGCTAAGGAAGTGGGCTTTAGCCCCTGGGAGAACTGGTCATCCCAATCTGCAAATGCCTTCGGCGTGGATACACCGATCTCGGGAGTCGCAACCACGCAAGGAATCGCCGGCAGATCCGGCAACGGATAAACCTCTTCGCCTCGCCCGGTTCCCAGAACCGTTCCGCCAACCAAAAACAGCGGCAGATCGGAACCAACCTCGGCCGCGACGCGCAACTTTTCCTGGCCGGGCAGTTCTCTCTTCAGCGCGCGCTCGAGAGCCAGTAGCGCGGCAACCGCATTGGACGAGGCCCCGCCAAGTCCGCCCTGTACCGGCAGACGCTTCTCGATTTCGATGACCACGCGGCCCCGCACCTTGAACGCCGCCATGGCCCGTTCGACGATGCGATAACAAGTATTCGATTCGTCTTTCGGAATGCGCGGGTCTTCGCACCGGATCTCAATGCCCGTTCCGCGGCTCACCTGCACGCGAACGACATCATGTAGCGCAATAGTTTGGTAAACGGTGCGCAGTTCGTGGAAGCCATCGGTACGGAGCGCACCAATGCGCAGACCGAGGTTGATCTTGGCGAAGGATCGGACGGTGACGGGCATAAGAGGTCGATTCTACTCATCGGAAAGCTTCAAAAAGCAACCGTAATGCTATTTTTGCTTCAAAACTGTGATACTCTGCCTCTCGATAGGACAAGTCCACGGTCCACACGATCCGCTCCGGTAGCGGAGGTCGAGTTGAGATTCCCGCCAGTTGACATCCTATTGGGGCTGGCCCTAACGGCCGTAGCCGTGCTGCGTCCTGCGTGGCAGCGAATTAAGAGTTTAGGGGCGCGGGGCTGGGTGACCATTCAAGGCAGGGTCGGGTCGGCAACGGTGCGTGCCCAACACGGATACATTCCTTATTACCTCGTGAGCGTAACCTACACCTACGTGCCGAATGGCGAGTATTACTCTGGCTGTTATGAGAGGACCTTCCTGAAAAAAAACTCAGCTGAGACGTTCGCCAGCAACGTCAAAGGCCGGATGGTGCTGGTGCGCTACCAACCGCAGCAGCCGGAAAGGTCCGCCCTGCTTGAGCAGGACCAGATCGAATGGACGACGTAGATTGGGCGAAACTGGTTCTCAACTTCTACGCTTGTAGTAAATCGCAAAGTCAAACCCCGGGTTCGCCGGGAACAACTCCGCCACTTTCCGCAATCGCTCTGCCATCTGCGCGGGCGCCAGGAGCGGATAGTCGCGCTCACGCAAATCGTAATAATCCACGTCGAGGAACAAAGACAGCAGGTAGATGGAAATCGCGTCGGCGAAGCTGGCGGCGAAATATTCGTTCTTATACTTTTCGGCGTCCGGACCAGGCGCGGTCGCCAGCTTGCGGGACTCCCAGGCATCGAGTGAGGTTTCCCCGCGCGCCCCGCCTTCCACTTGCTTCCAGGCCAGATCAGCAAAAGCTTGTGAGACGCCGGCGCGCTCGACAACGGCGTGACCAACGTTGATATAGAACTCGAAGGCGATGGAGAACTTGTCGTCCATCAGCCGCGTCGAAATGAAAACACACTGCGAATCGCCCAGGTCAAGATTGCGATGGCAAACGGCGTTGTCACTGAGCGCCACGTCGTAGCGGTCGGCGATAACGGTTTCGTCGCCCTGGTTCACCGTAAGCGGTACGAAGTAGTAAGCTTTGCGCTGCAAGGCTGCGGCAGCAGAGTTGGGGACGGCGGCCACCATCCGCTCCAGATCGGATTCGGGGATCGTGACCTCGCCGGCAACGGCATAACAGATCCCATTCGGCGCTTGCGACACAGGTGTCTGGCGGACGACTTCCGCCGGGGGACGCGTTATGGCCGGTGCAGCCTGCGACATGGGGAGTATTCTAGCGCACCGGCCGCCGGAGCCTGCCTTGGCGCAACTGGAAGGGACGGCGGCGCTACAATCAGGGATCATGCCAGCAGCCAAAACGCCCGCCCGCAACCCGCAATGGTTCTGGATTCCGGTGCGCGTACTACTGGTAACTTTCTTGCTGACTTTTCTTTCTTTTGCCGTGAGCCTGCTGCTGGGAATTGTGGGACTCGTCATCGGTGCCAAGCTACGAGGCACATCTGCGAATATGGCGATCGCGTACCGTAACATCGCAGTGCCTGCTGCCGCTGTGGTGGGAGCCATCGTGCTGGTTTCCGCGATCGCAATGGAAATCCGGCACTACCGCGAGGAGAAGGCGTTGGCCGAGATTGAACGGGTGAGCTGAGCATGCAGCGCCGCCGTCCCGACGGCTGTCTCTCGCGGGCGTCTCGCCCGCGGATGCGAGGGCAAAGTCTGTCCTGTGGGGTACCGGGCGGCGCTACAATGAACAATATGCCGCCCCGCATTGCCATTCCCGTCCCGCATTCCGAGCGGGAATACGCCGAGCGCTCCTTGCCGCAGTATGAACACGCCGTGGAGATGGCGGGGGGAGAGCCGGTGCGCATTCCGCTGGACCAGTCTCCGGCAGAAACAATGAAGTTGATCGAGGGCTGCGCTGCGGTGGTGCTCCCGGGGAGCAAGGCAGACGTCGATCCCGCGAAGTATGCTGCGTCCAAGCATGCCGATACCGCTGCCGCCGATGCCCGGCGTGACACGGTTGACGAGTTGCTGTTGCAGGATGCCTACCGCACGCACAAACCAATCTTGGGCATCTGCTACGGATTGCAGATCCTGAACGTGCACCGCACCGGGACGCTCCTGCAGCACATTGAGTCGCCGGTCAATCATGAAGCTGGACGCAAGGTGCCGATCGCGCACAAAGTTGAGGTAGATCCGGGATCGAA
>WNFB01004944.1_pt1 | contig 11880 bp, 10 predicted proteins | sample 5400501 | NCBI WGS metagenome assembly WNFB01 (sample SAMN13153341, study PRJNA577476) | soil metagenome | isolation source: 200 cm saprolite under Douglas fir tree site 2 hole 1 | place: USA:California | collected 2015-04-18 | reverse complement strand
TCAGTTTGCACCTGAATTCCTCTCCAGAACCTCCAAAAGGTCACTCGGTGTGTTGGATTGGCGTGACCAATATCGAGGCACTGTACCAGCAGTATTTGCCAACCCATGCCGTGCAGTCTCCCCTGGAGGCCAAGCCCTGGGGTCTCAAGGAGTTTTTTATTCGAGACCCCTTTCGAAACCTCATCCTCTTTGCTGAAAGCATCTCCGAAGAGGAATCCAGTGCTGCACAGGAAGGCTGATTGAAAGGAATGTGGTGGCGCAAGCCTCTGTTGTCTTTGCCTTTGAGCGATGCTTGACAGAGGGAGAGCCGCGATGCTACTCTAAGGAAAGAGCCAGAAGACAAAGAACTGCCGGCTCACAGGAGTTTTGAAGAGCATGATGAACACGTACCGGTGACTGATCTAGACGCTTGCTGCCTGGAGGTCGTTTCCTGACAAACAGGTCGTAAGCACCACATCCATTGACTTTGCACCACTTTCCCCTGGTGCTTTTTTTCGTGCCCGCGCACCTCCACGCTGTACCCTCCTCCCTGGTTTTTCTTCTCATGATGCTCCGCTGCTCATCTTGGATGAGCCAAGTGCCTGGACCCGGGGGGGAACGCCAGATTTTCGAGTTGCTCTCAACGATGGCGCGTGAGAAACTCATCTCGTTTGCCGCCCATCGCTACGACCCCATTCGCAGAGCCGACATCATTGCGGTGCTAGTCGATGGCGCTCTCGCGGAGATGGGCACGCATGACGAGTTGGAACGCAACGCGCGCGTTCTGGTCCCTCTACCTGGTCCAGGGATCGTCCCCTGCTGCTGATAGCTTATCGCTCTAGCACAGGAGGTGTTTCATGAATCTTTCCTCGCATTCTTACAACAGCAAGACCGATCCGCCAGCCGCGCTGGCATTGCCGTCTCAGGCAAAGAAAGGAAAAGGTATGAGTGAACAACCGCAAGCCATGAGCCGCGAGCGTTGGTCATTGCTGGAAGGCGTGAATTGGATCGAGATGCTGTCCTACCTGGGGACCTCACCATTGGCCGAAAGACAAGTCACGGATGAGATTGAGTGGGTCATCACCGGGGTTGAGGACAACACCTTTAATGGCGTGGTGCGAGCGCAACTCTCGGAGGCGCGGGTTGACCAGGTGATCGACGAAGTGACTTCGCGCTTCCGGGAGCGACACGTTCCCCACCTGTGGTTTCTGAATGAAGACAGTCGCCCTGCCAATCTGGAGCAGCTCCTCTTCGCGCATGGCTGGGAACGTCTGCGTGAGGGGGTTGGGATGGCCATCGATCTTTCGGCCATCGCTTCCCAGTTCCCGCCACCGCCAGATCTGACCGTCGAGCGGGTCGTGGACGAGGAGGGAGTGGCGCTCTGGGGCACCTTCCATCGCTACCTGGAGAACGACCAGCGGGATGAACCGCGCGAACGGCTCTACCTCAGCCTTGGGTTGGATGGAGATCAACCCCTGCGTCACTACCTTGCCAGGTTGGGGGGAGAGCCTGCGGGAGCCCTCTCGCTCTTTCTCGGGCGAGAGGCAGCGGGCATCTACAACGTCGAGGTCGCGCCTGCTCTGCAGCGTCGAGGAGTGGGAACAGCCATGACACGAGCGGCGCTTCTAGTAGCCCGCACGCTTGGCTCTCGCGTCGGGGTGCTCGGTCCAACACGCGAGAGCCGCTCGATGTATGAGCGTCTAGGCTTCGTTTTGCATCGGCAGGCCCTGCCGACATACTCCTATCCGGTGAATCCGTAGTGGGCGGCTGCCTGGGCAGCAGTGAGGGTGTGCCTGCATGTGGCTGGTGAGTATTCATCGGCCACACATCTCGCAAGATTTCTGGCACGCGCTGGACTGCCTCCGAAGCTGCGCATCAGATGGCGAGATTTTCCCTGGCTTCTGTTTCGTGATGAACAAGCAAACAGACGACAAAAGGAAGGAAGGAAGTTCTATGGTTCAGGATGGTTCAACAGTCTTTATCGAACCCCTCCAAGAGACGCACCTGTTTCGGGTGCAACTCTTGATCAATATGCACCTCAGCACCATGGTGCCAGGCTGGGGATTGCCGGAAACATTCATCGCCAGGTGTCTGCACCGCAATCCCTACCAGGAGATCATCGACCCCTGGGTGCGTGAGCGCATGACCCTCTGCGCCCTCCAGAAGCAGCGCGTGGTTGCCGCTGCTCACCTGTTGCGCTATGGGAATGGCCCCGAGGTCAATCCCTATTATCAGAACGTGGGTGATCTGGCCTGGTTTCTGGCTTGGCCAAACGCGGGCGAGGCAGCGGCAGCCTTACTCGTCGCCGCTCGCCGCCAGTTCGCCGCCTGGGAAGTCACACGCGAGTATGCCTGGGACGCTGGTGTGCCGGTCGGTCCATTTGTCGGTGTACCGGATGTGTGGCCGCACATCGCCAGCGCCCTGGAGACGGCAGGTTATCATCCTCGTGCAGGCAAGGAGGGGGAGGAAATTGTCTACGGTGGCCCGCTTGATGCGGCATTGCCTCAAGGCTCTCCTCCTGTTGCCGGTTTAACCCTACGGCGAATGATGGGAACCATCGACGGTGCACGTTTTGTCGCACTGGTGGACGGAGAGGCCGTCGGCCAGTGCGAATGCGCGACCGATCTGACGCGAGGGGGGACACTCCCAGCTCTACGCGGCTGGGGAGAGTTGTCCAAATTGGAGGTGAGCGCGGCCTGGCGCAATCGCGGGATCGGCACCTGGCTGGTGCGGCAGGCAGTCGCTTGGCATCGACTAGGAGGCGGAGAGCGCATGGTCCTGACGGTGACACCAGAAGATGAGGACGCAGGTGCCGAGCGTTTCTACCAGCGTTTGGGCTGGCAGGTGTTGGTTCGACAGCGCAAAGGTTGGCAGTGGAAAGATCGTCAGGTTGCAAATGCACCAGGCACGGTCTGAGGTCAAGGTGAAAGCAGCAGCAACCAGGCTCAAGGGAGTGACGGTTCATCCGCCACTCCCCATGGACGATCGAGATGATGTGTTTTACTCCAGGAGATTACACCCATGTTGTCTCCATCGCTACGGCTTATCCAGGGCAACAAGAGCTTCCCTGGATGAGCCGTCTACTGCGATCTGGCCGTGAAAGCCAGCCCTCAGGGTTACAACAGAATACTTTCAGATCTCCACCGACAACTGCGCGCCTACGACGAACGAGCGGCGTTGCTCAATGCCTACCCGGAGGTGGATGATGCCGCGAAGAAACGACTGCGTACAATTACGAAGCAGATCACGCGCTGAGAGCTACTGAGCCAAAAGAAGAGCAGAAATGAACAGAGGGCATGACCCGAGACGCATTCATCCTCTGTGAAGGATATGTTGGCAGTTCATTTCTTGGCCAGAATGATACAGGAACCGTGAGCGGCCCTCTCCTGAAACAGTCTCCAAAAAAGACGAGGGTGGAGTCATTCAGGCATGAGCACTTTTCACAAGCTCGCTCGCATGATGAGCGTTCCCTTCTCTCGACTCAAATCCCATCTGTGAAGGATATTGTGCCGCCTCCTGTCTGAAGGATATCGTGCGGGATTTCGCCACAATGTGCTACAAATTTCACCTAGCCTTACCCTAGGTAAGTGTTGATAAAAACGCGGATGAAGGTGAGAGGATATGGGATTTCGGGTAGGAACAAGACAAATGGCCCTTTTTCGCGGGAATCGTTGTCATATCCCACCAGGGGATGAACGAAGAAGCTGATCATTTTGCCTATCGTGCGCAGCTCCTTCAACGAGTCGTGTGGCGTCGACGACGGCGAATCTTGAAGTATGCGGGTTCATGGTTCCTCTGGCTGCTGGCGGGTTATGGGTATCGGCCATTGAGAAGTGTTCTTCTGTATGTGGTTCTCATCCTCGGGTTTGCTCTCGTCTTCTCTCGCTTTGGGCATCTGCAATGGTATGAAGCACTCGTGGTGAGCGTAACCGCTTTCCATGGTCGAGGCTTCTTCTCGCAGCAGTATCAACCAGGCGATCCACAATCTATTATCGCTGCAGCCGAGGCTGTTGTGGGTCTGCTTATCGAGATCAGCTTCATTGCCACATTTACCCAGCGTTTCTTTGGGAGGTAACAGAGGAATGAATACCATACATACACAGCAAGAACTCACTCATTGTCAGTTCTCTCTTGACTCAGCAATAGCCGAATGGGTCGCCCAAAAGAGAATCCGCACCGGATCTGAAAAGACGCGCCAGGCATATGAGGATACCATGCAGGCCTTCCGGGCGTTCCTCTCATCTGGAGGCCTCGACTTGCTCAGCAATCCGGTTGACGTGGCCAGGGTCGCCGCCATATGGGCGAGCATGAGAAATGAAAAGTCACGCAAACCTGGCCAGGATGTTTCACCCAGCACCTATAATCAACGCCTGGCTATCCTCTCCTCGTTCTATACGTTCCTGAATGAGAACTACAAACTTGACCCAGCTATGCCAAATCCCATTGAGACGGTCAAGAAACACCCTGTTCAAGCCTACGCCGCTTGCACATTGCCTATTGACGCCGACACCCTTGAGAAACTCACCACAATTGATAGGGCGACGCCTGAGGGCCTCAGGGACTATGCGCTGCTCGCCGTTGCGCTGTACACTGGTCGCCGGGCGAGTGAATTAGTAGGGTTACGCTGGGAACATGTCAAGATTGCTGGGAAGAAGGACAAGCGGGTTACTCTCACCTTTGCCCATTGCAAAGGAAACAAGGTCATGCGTGATACCCTCGACATAGAAACGTCGGCTATCCTTTTAGAGTACCTTCATGCTCAGTATGGGAAGCAGCTCCTGCAGCTGCGAGCCGACGCGCCGGTGTGGGTGTCCTATAGCAGGCAGAACGCGGGCCAGGCGATTAGTGCAAAGACGCTCAGTAACATCTGCCTGGCCGTCCTCGATACTGGCAAAGTACACGCGCTGCGCCATACCTTCGCCGTGGGAATGATTCGGAGTGGAGCTCCAATTACTGAACTGGCGGGCCGCTTAGGGCATACGGATATCAAGATCACCCAAACCTACACCAAGGAAATCATGGGGGATGATAACCCCTATGGTGAGAAGTTAACCGCCCGCTTTGGCTTGAAACGCAAGGGCAAATAGCGGCTACTTTCAATCCATCTGGCAATTCTCATCAATCATTCTGAAAACGGAAATTGTGGATCCACAAAATTGAGCGTAAAGTATAGCAGGCTTGGCCGGCTCCATTTTTCAATCAACTGAAAAGGCGCGGTATCCACTGATGGAGCCGCGCCTTTTGTTTCTCACATCGAGAGTATACTTTAATTGGACATAGAACGAAAGATTAAGATCTCAAAAAGAAGGACACAATGAAAAGATTGGCTTCCCTCTCACTGGCATGTGTAGCACTCGTGCTTGCTACAGGAGTTACTTTGTTCCTGGCCTCTCCCTACGTTCAAGCAGGTAAAGGCATTCAGATGTTCTCAGGAACCTTCACCGACCAAAACCTACCAGTAGACGGCGTAACAAAAATCACTCTGGTATCAATCCCTTTTAGCACATCCGCCACGATGAGCAAGCTTGAGGTGACAAGCTTTGTGGATGTCACCCCTAATAGTGCTTATGGATACGCTATTTGTGAATTAGACGTTGATGACATTGCATTTTTCAGTGGTTATACGGACGTGCCAGCCAACTCTACGAATGTAGGTGTAGGACTAACAAGTGTAACCATCGGTATAAAACCAGGTAGCAGACGGGCATTTTTAACGCCTTTGGCGGGAGTAGCAGACAGAAACGAAGCCTTTGGAGTCTGAGCTGTTTGCTCAGCTCCCTTCTCAGAAGTGCTCATCACGCTCAAAATTCCTTCTCGTTGTTTTCCGGTCGGATCATACTCGGACCCCATCTTCATAAACTCTTCCTTAATGGATTGGTGGTGGCAAACATGAATCTTCGAACAAGAGCTTGAGAAAGCTCAAATTTGTTCGATATTTCATGTCTACCACCAGATTGGAACGCGCACAACGGCAGGGAACTCTCAAAACGACCCATTCCACCCCATTCGCGCTGGCTGAAAGCGGGTGCATCCTTACTGCCTGCGAGGAACGAGTCCTTTATCACGGGCCCACAGCGCGATCTGATGGCGCGAGGGAAAGCCTAACTTCGAGAGCACACTGCTCACATAGGTTTCCACCGTCCGTTTGCTCACCACCAGCAGGTCTGCAATCTCGGCATTGGATCGGCCCTGTCCAATCAGGGCCGCCACCTCCCGCTCGCGCTCGGTCAAGCCGCTGTACTGGTTGGCGGTGGCCCGACGCGGTGAGACGGGTTTCTCCTTCGGCAGCGTGGCTTGTGCAGCCTGCTCGAAGTGCGAGCGCAGCGCCGGGTCCTCGATGCTCTCGGAGAGCAGAGCGATCCCCTGACGCGCGGCGGCGAACGCTTGCTGCGCCTCCTCCCGGTGCCTCTGCCTCTGGTAGGCCCGCCCGAGCGAACGCTCGATCTGCCAGAGCAGGGGCAGATACTGCTGCAGCATCGCTCCACGCCTGGCCTCCTCCAGGAGCTGGACTGCTTCCTCTCCCCGGCCAAGCGCGGCGAGCGCCTCGCCCTGACACTTCCAGAGCCGGGGAATGACGTGTGCTTCCGTCTCCCCTGCTTGTTGGGGAGCCGTTGAGAGCAACTGCTCACAGCGTTGCAGAGCGAGGTCGGGCTGCTGTTGCACCAGGGCCAGTTCCGCCCAGGCCAGGAGGAGCGAGCGCTCCGCCAGCAAGCGCGGGTACTGAGCCCCTGATCGCACCTCTTGCAGAGCCGCCTCGGCCAGCTTCGGTTGGCCGAGAGCCGCATAGGCCTGCATCTGGACGTCAATAAGAAGGGTGATCCAAAAAGCCGAGCCCAGTGCTCGCGCTACCTTGAGCCCAGCCTCCACATGAAACAACGCCTGCTCGGGAGCAAGCAGCAACAAAGAGATGCGCGCCAGGAAATCGTGCGCGCCGGCAACCCACTGCTGGTGATCGATCTCCGTAGCCAGGCGCAGTCCCTGCTGTGCATGCGCCAGCCCGCTCCCCAACTGTCCAAAGGAGGCAAGGACCCCGCCAAAGATAAATTCGGCAAAGGCTTCCCCGGCGGCCCACTCGATCTCGCGCGCCAGGTGTAACGCCTCAACCAGATCACGCTCACAGGCAGCCAGGCTCCAATTGACGGTGCAGGTCGTGTCCCCAATCCTTGGGCCGGCACAGCTCGCACGCATGGTCAGACAGGAGCACAACACGCTGCGGTTGCCCACCGCGCGCAGGAGCTCGATGGCTCGTCCGTACATGTGTACCGCAGTGATCTCGTCACCGACATGGAGAGAGACGGTCCCCAGCAGATCGAGGGTTTCGGCCATCCCAGGCTGGTCGTGCTGAGCTTCAAAGAGCGCCAGCGCTTCGTGATGCGTTGCCTGGACCTCGGCAATCTGGCCAGTGTTCAGCAGCCAGTTGCCCTGCCGGTTGAGACTGTGCGCGTGCAGCCCTGCATCACCCAGGTCTCTGGCCAGGTCCACCGCTTGCTGAAAATACGCCCCGGCCCGTTTGTAATCGCGACCCGTCCACAGAAAGCCGAGGTCCAGGGTGCTCTGCCACTGCAAGCGTCCATCCTCCGTCTGACGCGCTGCGTGCAGCGCATGTCCGTAGTCCGTCTTCGCCTGCTCAAAGTCGCCCAGGGTCTCAGAGGCTTGCCCGCGTGCCCGATAGCAGGTGGGGGGCACCGCCTGCCCGAGCTGCTGGGCGGCGTGCATCATGCGCGTCCACTGTTCCACGGCAGAGTGCGGGGCGGAAAGGGCCTGCGCCTGCTCGGCAGCGCGCGCAGCGTACTCCATGGCCTTGCTCCACAGTTCCGCTTCGGCAAAGTGATACGCCAGGTCTGCAAGGTAGGCATCCAGAGCTGTTTCATGCAGGTGCTCGAGCGTCTGGGCGATGGTGTCATGCAATGCGCGTCGCTCCCGCGCCAGCAGCCCTCCGGAAATCGCCTGCCGGGTGAGCGCGTGGCGGAAGGTAAACTGCTCCGCCGACTCCTCAATGATCAGTTGAGCAGCGATCGCCTCCTTCAACAGCTCCACTAGGTATGTTTCGCCGTCCTGGGTGATCTGTTGGAGGAGGGCAAAATCGAAGCGCCGTCCCGCCACGGCCGCCAGCTGTAAGACTCGCCGTGCATCGGCACTCAAGCGAGTGAGGCGCAGCTCGACGGCCTCCTGCAGGCTCAGTGGGAGGCGCCAGGTGCCTGCGCGCTTCCAGCGCCAGCCGTCCTCCCCCTTGACCAGCTCTTCGGCCATGATCAGCGCTTTGAGCACCTCTTCCAGGAAAAAGGGATTGCCCTCCGTCAGGCCATAGAGGGCATCGAGCATCCCCGCGGGCAGGGAATCCGCCCCGTGCAAGATGCTTTGCAGCATCGTCGCGGTATTGGCCCTAGTCAGCGGCTCCAGGATCACTTCCTGCCTCAGCCGTTCGCGGTCGAGCTGCGCCAGCAAGGAGCGCAGCGGCTGAGGCACCTCATCACTGCGATAGGTCAGCACCACCAGGAGCCCGTGCGCTGCCGTCTTGCGCGCGAAGAAGAGGAGGAACTCCAGCGTGCTCTCGTCGCTCCAATGGATATCCTCCACCACTAACAGAACCGGTTGGGAGGTCGCCTGTTTGGTGAAGACCTCAGCCAGCGTGGTGAAGAGGCGGCGTTGCTCCTGTTCAGGGTCCAGGGAGGATAGGGGAGGCAGACTCGCCACTTCGGGAAGGTGCTGGATCTGCTCGGGAAGCACGGGGAAGAGTGTACGTGCCCAGACTCCCAGCGTCGCGGCGATCTGGGCAGGTGAGAGGGGAGCCAGGAACGCGCGCACCAGGTCAAGCAGGGGGGCATAGGGGCAGGAACGATCGGTTGGGAAGCACTGGCCACCGAGGAGGTGGAACCCTTGAGCTTCGGCAGCCCGTTGCAGTTCGGCCATGAGCCGCGATTTGCCAATGCCAGCTTCCCCACAGAGTAACACAATGCCCCCCTGCCCGCGCGCGGCGGCTTCGATGCATTCCTGCAACGCGGCCAGTTCTGCGCTGCGCCCAATCAAGATTGGGCAGACAACGGGTTGATGGAGCCGAGTCGTCATCTCGCGAACCTCCCCGGTGATCGTCTTTCAAAGGAGCTCTGGCGATTGTCCAGTGACCCCTGCGCGTGATTACGGTATTCCTCTCAAGAGCCGTGCCGAAAGCCTTTGGACCGGATTTCAGAAGAGTATCAGATGCATAATCGAACCACAGTATAGCATATCGCTGCGTGTCTCTTCCACGAAATCTCCGTATGGTCTGCGCCAAAACCATCGTGGTTTCACTGATGACAAATCGATGCTTATAAAGCATACTGCCTTAGAGAGCAGTTCTCTGTGGGAGCCTGCTCACCTGGAGAATGACACACAACACAAAGGAGAAAGAAGCTCATGACAACGCAACCGACAAACGCGTCTTCGGAGAGGGGAGATGCAGGGCGAACCGACACGAGCAGGGTAAAGATGTTCTGGTTCGAGCACGACACCAGTCGTATCTACTATGAAGCACAGGGCAGCGGCGCTCCAGTGCTCGTGCTCCCAGGGTTCGCCGGGAGTATTGAGGAGTTTTCGCGCCTCCGGGAAGCCCTGGTGGCGGCAGGCTACCGGGTTATCGCAGCCGATCTTCCCGGTTCTGGCCGTTCGGAGCCGCAGCCACGTGCGTACACGGCCACCTACTTTGAGGATGATGCGCGTTCGTTTACGGCCCTGCTCCAGTACCTGGCGGTCGGACCGGCGCACCTGATGGGCTTCAGCGATGGAGGCGAGATCTCCTTGCTGATGGCCGCTCTGACACCCGGCGTGGCACGCTCGGTGGTGACCTGGGGCGCGGCGGGCGTACTCAACGATCCCAGCGGACAGCTGCGGGAGGCGATGTACAACGTTGTGGACCATCCCATCCCGCCGCTTCAGCAGTTCCGCGATTACCTCATCGCTACCTACGGCGAGGCCAACGCTCGCGCCATGACCCAAAGCGAGGTAGCTGCCCTCAGCGCCATCATCGAGGAGAGCGGCGGCGACGTCAGCCTCTCAAAAGCGGGCAACATCACCTGCCCCGTGCTCCTCATCGCGGGCGAGCACGACATCTTTGCCCCGCCTGCGCTCACCTCCAAGCTCGCCGCTCGTATACGCACGGCGGAGGTGCTGGTGGCAGAAGGCGCCGAGCATGGCGTTCATCACGGCCGTCCCGAATGGCTGGCGCAAACGATCCTCGCCTGGGTGGGCAAACACTAGCAAGTGAGCTATCACACCCAAGGAGGTCTTCTCTCTGTCATCTGGAAGGTTATTGCGGCTCAGTGGGGTCACCCTGTTGGTGGGTTGGCCTGATCAACATCCTGGCCACGGCCATCAGTACGCTTCTCTTCCCTGCTCCTGCTCCGACGAATGTTCTGTGGACGGCGGTGCAACTGCTGGTGCTTCTTGGATCGCTGCTGGTGTTGATCGGACTGCCAGGAGTCTATCTTGTCCAGGCCAGGCAAACCGGTTGGCTCGGGCTGATCGGCTTCATCCTGACCTTTCTCGCAGGGTTGATCCTGGGGGTCGGCGGCGAGATCGTCTCAGGCTTCGTCCTGCCATGGCTTGCCACGATACGTGCTGGCGTCCTGCCCCGCTGGGCGGGGGTATTGCTCATCATTGGTGGAGTGGTCACGGTCATCACTGCTGCACCATTCCCTGTAGTCATTAGCACTCTTCTGAGTAATATCGGTACAGTGATTTTCTTTCTCGGTGCTGCCTGGATCGGATACGCGCTCTGGGCAAGGAAAGGCGAGGCACTTCAACAAACTGCCCCGTCTCTCTAAGGAATCGCTACGCCTCCGAAGCCCGAGGTCTCGGTGGTGGTGGGCATGGGTGGAGAAGGGACCTCAGGCTTCGCTCGCCAGGCGCGCATCGTTTCTGTTCGTGGTCAGTGCTTGTAGTAACGACGGTGTCTACTCGGTCGAATTGGCCTGGCTCCCGCACCGGGCAGTCGTCCTGACTGATCGAAAAGGGCCAATGTAGGAAGGAAGGACGCTCCTTCAGAAAGGACGGGTACAGCATGGAGCTCATCTTGGGGACGTGGCGAGTCTCAGTTGAGCGCATCCCACCGAGCGCTCTGGAGCTCATCGCGATGTATAATCATGCGGCTCGCTACTGGCAGCGCGGGCTCCAACACCTCGGCTACCCGCACGCGTATAGGGCTCTCTTTGCCCGCCTCCAGGCCGATGGCTGGTTGCCCCACCGGCCCCGTGGGATACGGGTACTCGATGCGGGCACCGGCACTGCCGCCTTCAGCGTGGCACTGGCCAGCACCTGGAGCACTCCCTTGCAGCTTGATGGGGTGGATATGGCTCCAGCAATGCTTGAGGAAGCCCGCTGCGTTTTGGAACTTCAAGGGATCGCGGCCCAACTGCACCAGGCCAATATCTGTGCATTGCCGTTTGTGAAGGAGACCTTTGACCTGGTGATCAGTGCTCATGCGCTTGAACACCTCGCTGATCCAGAAATTGGGCTGCGCGAGCTGGTGCGGGTGCTGCGTCCTGGAGCACCACTGTTGTTGGTCGTCACACGACCTGGCATCATTGATGGACTGATGCGCTGGAAATGGCGCTACCGCACGATCAGGATGGCCCAACTGGTGAGCTGGCTTGAGGAAGCTGGAGTGGTGCTGGTACGCCTATATCCGTTGGCGCTCGGTGCTTCCTTGCCCCGTTGGATGAGTTTAGCCTGTATTGGAGTAAAGGAGAGCCAACTGAAGCGTGGCGACTGGGAGGGTGCGTGAACGAGCGTTTTTTGCATTTTTTTTCTCTTTATCAAGGAACCAATCGCACGATCTCCCTCTCAGTATATCTGATCACCCACACAATTGTCAAAATTCCGCTCATGGAATGGGTCATGGCCACTCTTGATACTGGTGGCGAAGTC
>WNFB01020436.1_pt1 | contig 11887 bp, 9 predicted proteins | sample 5400501 | NCBI WGS metagenome assembly WNFB01 (sample SAMN13153341, study PRJNA577476) | soil metagenome | isolation source: 200 cm saprolite under Douglas fir tree site 2 hole 1 | place: USA:California | collected 2015-04-18 | reverse complement strand
GATGCACCGTGGCGACTAGCCATCCGATGCCGCTGCCAAGTGCCGCGCCGGCCAACACGTCGGTGGGGAAGTGTTGATGGGCGGCGACGCGGAGCGCACCAACCCCAGCAGCCCCGAGAAGGAGCAGTACACTATTGCGGGTGGCGTGCGGTAGCTGCTGGCGCCGCGCCAGAACGGCATAGGAGGTCGCCGCGGCGAAGGCGAACGACGTGTGTCCGGAGGGGAAAGAGACGCGGCTCTCGTGGCTGCCCGCCGCCGCGACGGCATTGGCCGTGTACAGCACCGGCCGACTGCGATGCACGAGCACCTTGAGCCAGTCAGTCGTCGCGCCGGTCAAGGAGATGGCATCCAGATACACTGCCACGTTCCCGCGGGCGCGATCGGCCGGCACGCCGAGCACGGACGCCAACCCCGCCGAGCCCGCGACGCTGAGCAGGAGGACATCGCTTGCCCGGCCTGCGCGCATATCCACCGGATGGATCGCCCAGCGATCGATGCCCCAGAGGCCGGCCGGATCGCACGGCGCACACGGCGGCGGACCATGCGGCAGGCGCAAGGCGGCGGGCAGCAGGGCGAGCAGGCCCGCCCCGCCGACCGTCGCAGCGTCGCCCCAGCCCGCCGTGTACGCCGCACGCTGGGCGACGAGGGACGGAACTGGCACGACCAAAATCAGCAGGAAACAGGCGAAGCGAAGCACGGCCGTACAAGTTAGCTGGCGCTGCCCTAGTGCGCTAAACGCCACGGGCGCGGCACCTTGCGGTTTCCCGCCCCCCCGGCTAAGCTGTACCGTCGCCTACCCCCTGAGGCCGCGTGAGTACCCAGACCCTCCAGCACATCGCGCTGTTCGACAAATGCAGGAATTTCACCCGAGCGCGCGAGGTCCAGGCGGCAGGCCTGTATCCGTACTTCAAGGCAATTTCCCACTCCGAAGACACCGTTGTCATGATCGAGGGCAAGTCCCGGATCATGATGGGCTCCAACAACTACCTCGGGCTGACCCACCATCCAGACGTCCTGGCGGCAGCGAAGGGCGCACTTGAGCGCTACGGGTCGGGGTGCACCGGCAGCCGGTTCCTGAACGGAACGCTGGACCTGCACGAGCGACTGGAAGCCGAACTGGCAGAATTCTTCGGCAAGGAAGCCTGTCTCGTCTTCTCTACCGGCTACCAGGCGAATTTGGGGCTGATCTCCGGGCTGGTGGGCCGGGGAGACGTGGTCTTCCTCGACAAGCTCGACCACGCGTCGATCGTGGACGGCGCCAAGATGTCGCACGGCGAGACCATGCGCTTCAACCATGGGGACTTGGCCGGCCTGGAGCGCAAGCTGCAGAAGGTGGACCCCAAGATCGGCACGATGGTGATCGTGGATGGCATCTATTCGATGGAAGGCGACATCGCCGATGTCCCGAACCTTCTCAAGGTGACGCAGAAGTACGGCGCGGCGCTCGCCATTGACGACGCGCATTCGGTCGGCGTGCTGGGCCCGCGGGGCGACGGGACCGCCGCCCATTTCGGCCTGGCGGACGAGGTGGATCTCATCGTGGGAACCTTCTCGAAGTCGCTCGCCTCGATCGGCGGCTTCGCGGCCGGGACCGAGACCGTGATCCACTTCCTCAAGCACCACAGCCGGCCGCTGATCTTCACCGCCGCGCTGCCCCCGGGAAACACCGCCGGCGTCTTGGCTGCGCTGCAGGTGCTGCAGCGCGAGCCCGAGCGCCGCGAGCGGCTGTGGAAGAACGCGCGGCGCCTGCAGGATGGGCTGCGCAGCGTGGGCTTCGATATCGGCCCCACTGAGACCCCGATCGTCCCGGTGCTCATCGGGCCGCTCGAAAAGACGTTCCTGTTCTGGCGCAAGCTGTTCGACGCGGGCGTGTTCACCAACCCGGTCGTTCCGCCCGCCGTGCCGCCGTCACAGTGTCGGCTGCGCACCAGCCTGATGGCGACCCACAGCGACCAGCAGATCGACACGGCCCTCGAAGCCTTCGCCCGACTCGGCAAAGAGCTGGGGGTCATCTGAGCGGACCGGAGATCGTGCCCGTCACCGACGGGCACGGTCTCAATCGTTTCATCGCCTTTCCCTACGACCTCCACCGCAGCGACCCGCTGTGGGTCCCCCAGCTGCGCATGGACATGCGCACGCTCCTGTCTCCTAAGAAGAATCCGTTCTGGCAGCACGCCGAAGCGCAATTCTTCGTCGCGCGCTCGGACGGTCGCACGCTCGGACGGATCGGCGCCATCCGGAACCACCTCCACAACCAGATCCACCAAGACCGGGTCGGGTTTTACGGATTCTTCGAGTGCGTGAACGATCAGCAGGTCGCGAACGCGCTATGGGAGGCGGCGGCAGGGTGGTTGTCTGGCAAGGGTCACGACACGATGCGCGGGCCGATGAGCCCGTCAATCAACGACGAGTGCGGCCTGCTGGTGGACGGGTTCACCACACCCCCTACGCTGATGATGCCGCACAATCCGGCCTACTACGTCGCGCTGCACCAGCGTCACGGTTTCCAGAAGGCCAAGGACCTGCTGGCCTACGAGGGCTCGGGCCAAGCGCCACCGGAGCGCTACCTCAAAATCGCCCAGCGCGTAGCCGACCGGGCGGGCATCACCCTGCGGCCCCTCAACCTGAAGCGGTTCGCAGCCGAGGTGGACCTGATCAAAGAGCTCTACAACCAGGCCTGGGAGAAGAACTGGGGGTTCGTCCCGCTCACCGAGCCCGAGATCGATCACCTCGCCAAACAGCTGAAGCCGATCGCCGTGCCCGATCTCGTGCCGTTCGCGGTGCGGAACGGCAAAGTCGTCGGATTCGCCGTTGCTCTCCCGGACTTGAATGTCGCCCTGCGGCACAATCCGTCGGGCCGGCTCTGGGGCCTGCCGCTCATCCTGTGGCACGCCCGGCGGATTCATCGCGTCCGTGTGCTGCTCCTCGGCACCATCCCCGAGTTCCGAGGTCGGGGCATCGATGCCCTGCTCTACAACTGGATCTGGACCAAGGGCGTGGCGAAAGGCTATAGCTGGGGTGAGGGCGGTTGGATCCTCGAAGACAACGCCCCGATGAACAAGGCCGCCCAGGCCCTCGGGTTCCGCCCCTACAAGACCTATCGGATCTTCGACAAGGCGTTGTGAAGGCCTTCGTCACCGGGGGGACCGGGTTCGTCGGTGCCCACCTGGTCCAAGCGCTGCTCGAGCGCGGCGACGAAGTGACGTGCCTGGTGCGCTCCCCAAGCAAGGCCGCCGCCCTTGGATGGAGCAGCGTGCGGATCGTGCGCGGCGATTTGGGGGATCCCGCGGCCCTGCGCGACGGTTGCGCCGGAACAGACGCCGTCTTCCACCTCGCCGGCCGCATCAGCGCGCGCGACTTGCGCGAGTTCATGACGGTCAACCGGGACGGCACCGCAGACCTGTTGGAGGCGGCAGCGCCCGATCCGCCCAGTCGCTTCGTGTACCTGTCATCCCTCGCGGCCGGGGGCCCGACCGTGCCGGGCCGGCCGATCGACGAAAGGCGGCCGCCGGCCCCCGTCACGGATTATGGCCGCAGCAAGCTGGCCGGCGAGGTCCTGGTGCGGGCCGCCGCCCTCCCCTGGACCATCATCCGTGCGCCAGTAGTCTATGGGGAGTGGGACCGAGAGGTCTTGAAGCTCTTCAAGGTGGCCCGAACCGGACTCGCCCCGGTGTTCGGTGACGGATCGCAGGAGCTGTCGGTCGTGTATGCCGGGGATCTAGCCCAAGCACTGATCGCGGCGGCGACCAAGCCCGCGGCGGCCGGCAAGCTCTACTATGCGGCCCACCCGGTGACCACAACCAGCCGGGGCCTGGTGCGCACCGTCGGGCGCGCGGTGGGACGGACGCCGCGTATCATTCCGCTGCCGGCCCCGGTAGCGCGGGCGCTGCTGTGGACGATCGGGAGCCTGGCGCACCTGGCCGGCCGGGCGACGTTGCTGTCGGCGGACAAGGCCAACGAGTTTCTCGCGCCCGCGTGGACGTGCCGTGCCGACGCCCTAGCGGGGGACACGGGCTGGCGGGCTCAGATGGATCTGGAGGCGGGCGTGCACCGAACAGCGGCGTGGTATCGCGCGCAGGCGTGGTTGTGAGACGACTCGGCCCCTTCACCCCGATCGACATCGCCACGCTGTTGTACCTGGGCGCAGCGACGATCGCGGTGCTGGTGACCTACAGGGGCGAAGTGCCCGGTGGGGGCTGGTTGTTCGTGGCCCACGCGCTCGTGTTCGTGGTCGTCCTACTGGCGCCGCGCGCCCGGGCAGCGGGCCCGGTCGGCCGCTTCCTGGGCGAGTGGTATCCGATGGCGCTCCTCGCCGCGCTGTACGGCGAGATCGGCGTGCTCACGGTCGGCGCCGGGTTGCAGAACGACTGGTGGATCCAGCGGCTCGAGATGTGGGTGTTCGGCTCAGAGGTGAGCTACAACTGGATCCGCGAGATGCCGAGCGTCGCGTTCTCCTGGGTGCTGCACCTCTGCTACCTCGCGTACTACCCGATCCTCTACGCCTCACCGCTCGGGCTCTGGCTGATCGGCCGCCGCGAGGCGGCGCGGGACACGATTTTCGCGGTGATGGTCACGTTTTACCTCTGCTACCTCGCGTTCCTGTTTTTCCCAGTGGCCGGCCCGCGCTACGCCTTCGACCTCGCCCACAACGCCGCCACGAACGTCGCGCCGGCACGCTGGGCACAATGGGTGCTCGATCGCGGGGACTCCTGGGGCGCGGCCTTCCCCTCCTCGCACGTCGCCGCCTCGGTCGTGGCCGTGGGCATGGCCTTGCGGTACTACCGGCCCCTGGGGCTCGTGCTGCTCCCGCTCACCATCGGGCTGCTGTTGTCGGTCGTCTACGGACAGTTCCACTACGGCGTCGACGCGTTGAGCGGCCTGGTGTTGGGCGGGGCGATGCTGGCGACGATGCGGTGGGTGAAGGCGCCCGCTCCAGAGCCCGCCGTCGTCGGCGTGCTCGAGGCGTCGCGCTAAGCGGGCGCGACCTCGCTCGACGCCGCCGCCCGCTGGTGGCGCGCGCGTTGCACCATGCCGACGAGCACCGCGACGGCGATCATGGCTAGCGTGATCGCCGCGAGCGCGAGATTCGACACCGGAAGCATCTTCCCGAAGAGCGCCAAGAAGTAGAACCGCGGCGCCCGCCCCAAGAACGTCGCGAGCATGTAGCGGCGGACGTCATAGCCGGTCAGCGGGCCCAGGAAGCGCACGGCCCAGTACGGCAGCGGACTCCACGAGCACATCCAGACACAGAAGAAGGGCGCCTTCTCGAACAAGGCGACCGTGGTCCGCACGAGCTTGGTTTGGCGAGTCCGTTCGAGCCGCGGGTGGAGCAGCGCGGCACGGTACACGTAGTAGTTGATCCACTCCATGTAGAGCGTGCCAGCGATGCCGACGATCGTCACGAGCAGCGGCGAATAGGCCCGTCCGGCCACGAGAATGGCAGCCTCGTGGGCCCCCGGCAGGACGGGCGCGAGCGGGCCGTGCACGAACAAGGTGATGCACAGAAACCCGACGATCCCCGCAACCGACGGCCATCGGATCGTGGGATACAGGGCCAGGAGGGCGACCAACCCAGTGCCGCGGACCACCGCGTCCCATTGGGGGCTGCCGTAGCGCCGGGTGAGCAAGCCGAGCAGGCGTCGCAACCGTCGGCTCAGGCGGAGAGGGTGGAGAGTCGGTAGACGAAGAACGCGAGCACGAGCCCTTCCAGTACCCAGGCCATCGGCTGGCGATAGTACCCTAAATACATCTCCTTGCCCCAATACCCCGTGTCCTTGAACAGCGCCAGCGTAAACTTGCGCTTGGAAAACGGCCATAACAGCGGGAGGCCGACGGTACTCCCAATATCGGCGGCGTAATGGGCGAGGATGGCGACCAACGCGAAGATCGCGTAGTGCACGGAGAACAACGCCACGAGCGCGCTGACGACCACGGCGAAGAGGATGCTGTGCGTCACCGTGCAATGAAAGCCGGGCTTCGCCAGACCGGCGCGTTCCACCAGCGAGTCCGCGTTGGGCAGGAAGTGCATACCCACCACGAAGACCGCGGTCTTCGGGTTCCAGTCGTAGGTAGCGATTGCGAGCGCCAACGGGACATGTCCGAATTGCATGGTGCTCAATCCTCCGCGGGGGGGGTCAAGGAACGGTACGCAGCAAGGACCACGGCAAGATCCCGCCGAGCCGCGGCGAGCGACATCTCCGGCGCCCGCCGCTCACGCACGCACTCGAGAAAATGCCGCAGCATCGCCCGGTACCCCATTAGGTCGCGCACGCCGGGGAAGCGCAGGCGCGTGCGCCGGCCCGCGACGAGGGCGAAGAGGCCGTTGCTCTCGAAGGTGATGTTTCCCTCCGCCCCATAGATTTTCGACAACTGCAGGCCGCCGAGCCGGTTGGGGACGTTCCACGCGTGCAGCAGCTTCCCCACCGCCCCGGAGCGGAACGTCACGAGCAGCTCGAGACCGTCCTCGAACGGGGCGACGGGTGGCCGCCCACTCTCGGGCCGGGCAGCGCAGACCTCGCGCACCTCGCCGCCCAGACGGCAGAGATAGTTGACCCAGTGAACGCCGCCCTCGAGCAGAGCGCCCCCGCCCATCAGTTCGGTGTCTGCACGCCAGCCGCTCACCCGCCGGCGCGCGCCCCGGTTCAGCTCCACGAACAGCGGCTGCCCGATGTCTCCCGCTTCGAGATGAGCGCGGAGTACCCGGACGACCGGCTTGAAATGGTAGTTCTCGGCCACCATCGCGACCACGCCCGTTTGACGCACGGCCGTCTCGATGGCGGCGAGCTCGGCGAGGGTGCGCGTCACCGGCTTCTCGATCAACACCGCCTTGCCGTGGCGCGCCGCCAGAACCGCGTGCTCGCTGTGAAACGCTTGGGGCGTGCACACCAGCACCGCGTCCACCTTGGCGTCGGCGCAGGCCTCCTCATAGTTCCCGAACGCTCCAACGCCGCCGTAGCGACGATTGTATACCTCAGCCTTCTCCCGTGTGCGGCTGGCATACACCAGGTCCACGCGCGGCCGCAACGACCGGGCGACACGGCTGTGCAGCCGGGCGACGGCCCCGCACCCCAGCATGCAGAGGCGCACCGCGCTCACTCGCCGCCCTTGGTCATCCACCGGTCCCACTCGGCGGCGATGTGCCGCCCCACGCGCAGCCCGTTGGCGGCGATCGTGAGGCTCGGGTTCACACCGCCCGAGCTCGGCATGAAGCTGCCGTCCACGACGAACAGGTTGGGCACGCCGAAGAAGCGACACCACGGATCCAGCACGGCCTGCTCGGGCACCCGCCCGAAGCGGCACGTTCCCAGGGCGTGCGAGAAGGTGTTGATCGGCTTGCGCAACCGTAACACGGCGCCCGCGCGGCGGAGTAACCGGGCGGCTTCCCGGTACAGCGCCTGGCGCGCCCGGCGGTCCCGCCGGCAGTAGCGGTGGAACACACGGGGCACCGGAAGGCCGTAGACGTCGGTGACGGCGGGATCGATCTCGACGCGGTTCTCGGGGTCCGGCAGATCCGGCGCGAGGCACAGCAGGTAGATCTGGCGGTCAGCGGTGTGCGCGGCGATCGTGCCGATCGGGAAGCCGCCCTCGGCGGCCAGATACTCGGGCGGCGGCACCTGGAGACCCTGGATCATCCCCCAGGGCCCCGCCGGTGCTCTCCCCTCGGGGTGTCCGAAATAGAAGTCCGTGAGCGCGACCTGCTTGTGGAAGACGCGCTCGGGATTGGTCGGGGATGAAAAGATCCCGACCACGATCCCGCTGCAGTGGCGCATGAGGTTCCGGCCGATCCAGCGGCCGTTCGGCTCCACCGCTGCGAGCCCCGACGCTAGGAGCAAGCCGGCGGAGGCGATGGCCCCTCCGCTCACCACACACACGCGACAGGGCTCGACGAAGCGGCGCCCCGTCGCGGCATCCAGGCACTCGACTCCGGTGACGCGCCCGCCTTCGGAGACGACCCGCACGGCAATCGTTCCCGGCAGCACTTTCGCACCTTGCCGGATCGCCGCGGGAAGCACGGTCACCGCAAGGTCGTTTTTCGCCCCGATCTTGCAGGGGAAGAGGTCGCAAGTCGTGCAGCGTACGCACGTTCGGCGTCCGTCGCTCGCGGCGAAGTTGATAGCTAGGGGGATGGGGAAGGGATGCAGTCCAAGGGCTGAGGCGGCCTCGGCCACGCGCCGAGCGGGCGCGCTGAACGGTGGCGGCCCGCTGTCATAGCCCGCCGCGCGCGGCGGCTCCGTCGGATCAAGCCCGCTCACGCCGGCGACGCCGAGCACGCGCTCAGCGTCGTCATAGAACGGGGCCAGATCGGCGTAGCTCACCGGCCAGTCCGCCAGCGCGGGCCACGCGCCCGGGAACCGCTCGCTGAGCCGGAAGTCGTCCTCGCGGAGCCGGAACGACGCGGCACCGTAGAACACCGATTTGCCCCCGACGGCATCGTCGGGATAGAACCGTGTGCGGCCGAATCCGTAGCGCGGCAGCTCGATCGGAGAGCGGCTGCGGTACTTACGACCGAGGAGAATCGCCTGAGGATCCCAGGCCGAGTCGTCCCGATCGACCCACCGGCCGCGCTCGATGAGCAGCACCCGGAGTCCCGCGCTGACTGCCGCGAGCGCCACCATGCTTCCCCCGAACCCAGTGCCCACCACGACGACGTCCCACGGCTCGCCCATCGACCCCCTCGGGTTGACTCCCGCGCTCCATCTTCCTACCGCGCTTCACGCGAGCATCAAAGCTAGCGACAGGCGGGCAGCGGTGCCGGGGCGCTGGTCCCGAATGTGTTGCCCTGCCAACAGTCGTTCGTCCCGCGGCCGTCCCAGAGCAGGTCCACAGCCGGCAGGAACGGAATCGGGGAGGCGCCCCCGTTCCCGGTCACGCGGTTCCCCACGACTCGCACACCGTCGGGATCGGGGTCGATATCCGCGAACGCCGAAGGCGGGAGCCCCGCCAGCGCGCCGAGGGTCAGCGAGCTGCCGAGCCCAATACCCACGAAGTGGTTGCCAGTGACGGCGTTGCCCACGACGCTGACCGTATCCGCGCCCACCACTAGGATCCCCGACCCAGGGGGGACGACGGCGACGATGTCCTGGGGATTGCCGAAGTTGGCATGGTTGTTGTCGTGAACCCGATTACCAGCGATGAGGATGTGCGCGGTGGCCTTCACGTCGAGGCCGGGCAGCACCACCACGAGGATCCCGGCGGTGTTGTCGTACGTCTCGTTGGCGATCGCGCGGACATCGCTCGAGTTCTCGATTTCGATGCCGTTGACGTTGGCGAATGTCACGTTGCCGAGGACCGCGACGTCACGGGATTGCCCCACGTAGATCCCCGTGTCGCTGTGCCCCGAAACGCGACAGCCCTCGATCACGCCGTGAGAGGAGCGCACCGGAAACAGGCCGTACTCGCCATCATCCTGGGCCGTGATGCCGGAGAGGCGGAAGCCGTCCACGCCGTCGAGGTGGATGCCGTTGCCCCCGAACCCGCGCACCGTGAGGTCACGGATCGCGACCCCACTGCCCGCGGCCGTGACGGTGATGCCGTCCTCCTGGTGGCCAGGGTTCTGCAGTACGACGCCACTCGCCGGGTCGTCTCCCCCCCTCCCCCCCCCGAGGCCAAGCAGCGTGAGATTCGCCTTGTTGATCGTGAGCGCTTCGGTATACAAGCCCGGGGCGATTCGAATGACCGTGCCGGGGGCGGCGGCGGCGATCGCCGCCTGAATGGACCCGCCCGGCTTGACGAGCACGCCGGCAGCGGCAACCCGGTCGGCCACGGGGGAGAGGGCGAGCGGTTGCGGGTCGGTCGGAGTGTCACAGGCGGCGATCACCGCCGTGGTGAGAGCGAGCAGCGGGAGGGGGAAGTGGCGGAACATAAGCGGCCTCCGAGCGGAATGAGTGAGGGTAGATACTCGGGGAGGCCGGTCAAGCCGCCGTCAAGTGACGGCTTCGCGAATCCGCAGACGTTGGCCCTCCTCGACCTGGTCCCTGGCGACGATCTCCCCGACGATCCGCGCGACGAACGCATAGCCCCGCGACTCGGCCGTGAGCCATCGCTGCCACTCCAGCTCATCCAGAGCGACCTGAACCGCATCTAGCCCGAGGCCGGTCGCGCGCCGCAGCTGCTCGGCCCGCACTCGGCCGCTTAGCACCGCCGCGGCCGCGAGCACGGTCCGAGCGTCGTTCGAGAGGCGCCGATAGTTGACGCGAATCGCGCCCACCACTGCGTCCGGGAACCCGCCAGGGAGCGTCTGATCCAGCGTCCGCAGCGGCTCGGGCCAGGCGCCGGCCAGTTTACCGAGTTCGAGACCCAGCGCCACGGCGTGGAGCAACTCGACCGCCAACAAGGGGAGTCCCGCCGAGTCAGTCGCTACCCGCCGCACCACACGGTCGATCTGCCCCTCGTCGTAGTGCGGGAGGGCCCACCGGGCCAGGACGCGCAGATCCTCACGCCCCAGAGCCGCGAGGCGAACCACCGCGCCGCGCACTTCACGGCCGAGCCGCGCCCGCATGCTGTCGAGCTCCACCCGGTCCGGCACGGACGGCGCTGTGAGTACGAGGAGGCAGGGTAGCGCGCGCAGGTCACGCGTAATCGCCGCACAGGCGAGCAACGACTCACGATCAAGCCACTGGGCGTCGTCGAGCACCAAGACGCAAGGCTGCTCCCCACACACCGCCCGCATCACTTCGCGTAGCGCCCGCCCGAGGCTCATGGCGCCGCCCTCGCCTCGAGGGGGGGGAGGCGGGGCCTCTGGGAACCGCTCAGCCCACGCCGGGAGGCGGGCGGCGAACACCCCTAGCGCTGCCGGCGAGGCGGCCGCCACTCCGGGAGCCTCGAGCAATCCCCCCTCGGCCACCGCGAGTATCCCGCTCCACGCGTCGGTGATGTCGGCTTCGACCGCGCGGGTGGTCGCTACCGCCGCCCCATCGAGCCGGGCCCGCTCCAGCAGTTCCTCGGCCAGCCGGCTCTTCCCCATTCCCGGGTCGCCGCATACGAGCGCCAGCGCGGCGCGGTGTTCGGTGCGGCAGGCTTGCCAGACTCGCTGCAGACGCGCCAGCTCGCGGGCGCGGCCCACGAGGGGGGTCCGGCGTGACGGTCCGGCCTGAGCGGCGGGAGCCGCCGGCCGCCGCCACACCCGCCCATGGCGCACCCGCTCGCCGAGAGCCGCAGTAGCCGCATCGGGATGCGTGCCGAGATCCTGAGCGAGCCGCTCAGTAAACCGCTCATAGGCGACCACCGCCTCGCTGCGCAGGCCGGCCAGAGCCAGGCTCCGCATCAGGGCGCAGGCCGCGGCATCGGAAAGGGGGTCGATGGCCGCCGCCTGCTGCGCACGGTTTGCGGCGCGCTTGAGATCACCGGCCTCGAGCAGCTGCGCCACGTGCTGCACCAGAGCGTCGACCGCTTTCCGAGCCCACAGGTCGCGCTCGCTCTTGAGCCAGTCCTCGACCCCGGACGCCCCCGGCATCACGAAGCCCTCGAGGAAGGTGCCCCCGATCAAATCGCATGCCTCGGCCCAGCGTCGCTCGGCGACGAGGCGATCGAAGCGGTCGGTGTCGAGGTCGAGCTGGGCCGAGCCGAGCCGCACTTGGTCGCCGAGGCTGCCGACCAGCGCCCGTCCGGCGCAAAGCCGAATGATGTCCAGCGCCACGTTGAGTGAGTGGTGCGCTTTGTCGGACTGCTTCTCCGGCCATAGCAGCCCGACTAGGTGCTCGCGCGTGCGGGTGCGCCGCGGGGAGCGCGCGAGGTAGAGCAGCAGGATCAGCGGATGCCGCCATAACAGCTCGCGGGGGGCGGTCGCCCCGTCGACCAGGACGTCCACCGGGCCGAGCGCCCGGATCATGATCGTATGGGCCCGCGCCCTGGATGGCCGCTTGGCCCGGCTCACTCCGGGAACCCGATC
>WNFB01004940.1_pt1 | contig 11888 bp, 14 predicted proteins | sample 5400501 | NCBI WGS metagenome assembly WNFB01 (sample SAMN13153341, study PRJNA577476) | soil metagenome | isolation source: 200 cm saprolite under Douglas fir tree site 2 hole 1 | place: USA:California | collected 2015-04-18 | reverse complement strand
CTCAAGCGGCCCAGATGATCCACCGCTGAAGCCCTGCGCACGCGCCTCTCGCTGTTCTCCCTCACGCGGCTGCGGATTCTGCTCGCTCACCTCCAATACTACCTGCACATCGGCTGTCGGCTCACCAAGCGCACACCAGCGCCTAGCACCTCCCAATTCCTGCTCGTTTGGACAGAAGGCGGCTGAGCTTGATGCGCTGGGGGCGCGTTCTTGCGCCCCACTAGCCCTAGATGTGCCGCACGACCTCGCTCAGGGTCAGCCGACCAAGCTCAAAGGCTTCCTCTATGGTAAGGATGGCGATCTCCTGCTCCCGTGCGGCAACCCACTCCCGTGCCACCTGTGGCGAGGCAAAGAAGTGGACGTGGTGGCAGAACGTCGTCCAGATCTCCTCGACCGATTCCAGCCCACTCGTGGTCGGCTGTGGGATCACGATGGAAATGACGGTGCTGGCGGGCTGGTAGCTCGTCACGCCCTCCGGCGTGATGGTCAGCCTGATGGTCTCTCCTGTGGTCGGGCACGAGGACGAGACAAGGGCGGTCTGCTGGAGCATCACGGGGAGGAACAGGGAGTCCCACGCGCACCACGTGGAAAGCCGTATGCCATTGACGGTAAAGCGGTGGGGATGCTGGTTCTGTGACAGCCCGGCGATCCCCACCACGTTGTCATCCGGGTCCCGTTCGCACATCTTGTGGAGCACTTCGTGGGCGGTCTGCTGCGGGATGTCGAGGGCAGATGCGATCTGCTCAACCCGTTGCGGGGAAACCGGGCCACCCCTGGCGATCTCTCTCCACAAGCGCACCGTCAGCCGGGAGACATCCGGGGTGAAAGCCTGCCGGATGCCCGCCTCGCGCAGGGCTTCAGCGAGTTGATCTAGTCTGAGTATTTCCTTCGGAATGAAGGCCGTCCAGCGAGCCACGCCGGATTCGTAATCGAACGTGCCACTGGTGAGGGCGAAGGTTTCGTTCAGCCACACGTAGCGGCTGTCGTCGGTCTTGAAACGCAGGACGCCAGCGACTCTCCACTGCTTACTTTCATCCGAGAGGGGCATCGCGAGCTCGCGACCCTCGAACTGGATGAGAGCGCCGTCGTGCGTCTGAATGATCCCCGGAACCTGCAAGGCGCAGACCTGGTCGTGACCGGTCGTCTCGTAGTTCGACCAACGAACTGTGCCTCGCACCCGCGGACCGGTGAGCGTCCCGTCTCCTCCACCCACCAGCGTGCCCACCTTGTCTCCAATGGGAGCGAGCTCAATCGGTCCCTGATAGTGCAGTTCGAGGGAGAAGAGCAGTTCGAGATCGTTCGTGCGTGGCTCAACGTTCCCTTGTATCGTCTCCATGATCCTTTCCTTTCTTTCCATGCACGTATTTGTGTGCTCTGTGAGAACGCGACCCGCAAGTCGCCGAGCATCACCAGAGCAAAGTGGTGTGGTGGTGACCCCAGCGACGTGGCTCACTCCGCTGTTCGTTCAGCCCGGGTCTTGCGTCTCTTGCTGGTCGAGCGCCTCAAGCATGGGACAGCGACTCCTCGGTCCTGGTCCTGTGCAGAGTGAGGCCACCTGGAGCAGGGCTTGCCGTATGCGTTGTAACTCGACCACTTTCCGCTCCACTTCAGCGAGTTTCGCCTCCGTGCGCTGCTTGACCTCTTCACAGGACGTCTGTGCGTCAACGCGCAAACGCAGCAGCTCGGTAATCTCTTTGAGCGAGAAGCCCAGCAGCTTGGCGCGTTTAATAAAGCGGAGACGCGTGACCACCTGCTCGGAGTACTGACGATAGCCAGAGGCCCGGCGCGGCGGTTCCTCCAACAAGCCCTCGCGCTCGTAGAACCGCACCGTTTCCACGCCGACCCCGGCTCTCTGTGCCACTTGTCCAATCGAGAGGGTATCCATCTTTGTCACTCCTTTCGGAACAAGTATACACTCTGTACCATACTACAGAGTCAAGAGGAAGTGAGGGGGAAATTCCGAGGTAGATTCTTTACTTCGGTACTCGACGCGCCAGAGAAAACAACTGAAAAACAGCTTATAGCCTCTCAATCTGCTTATACCTGCTCCTTTGCGGCTGGTAGTAGCTTAAGTAGCGATAGGCCTGGAATGGACAGGGCGCATTGCATGCTTTCTTTCCTTGCTTGCTCTCGGAGTTTCGCGTGCCAAGGGAAGCAAAAAGATTAAACTATCCAGGAGAGTGTGGTATACTCCAAAACAACGACGTTTTGGAGGAAAAGTATGGACCTGACGGACGACCTGAAGAGCTTGTTGATCGAGACGGCCAAGCAACTCAAAGGCAGTGGCCGCCGTCTGTTTCTGGCGCGCACGGTCAAAGCTCTCGGCCCTGGTGGGGCCAGCCGAGCCGAACGAGAGTTGGGTTGGAATCGCAAGACGATTCGTAAAGGGATGCACGAACTGGAAAGTGGCATCACATGTCTGGATGCCTTTCATGCCCGAGGGCGCAAATTAGCCGAAGAACACCTGCCCCATCTGCTCTCAGATATCCGAGCCATCGTCGACGGGCAGAGCCAAACGGACCCGCAATTCAAAACGAACCGCCTCTATACCCGCTTGACCGCCCCCGAGGTACGCCGTCAACTGATCGCCAAGTTTGGCTACCGCGACGAGGAGCTGCCCACCACCACCACGATTGGTACCAAACTCAATCAATTGGGCTATTATCCAACGAAAGTGGCCAAAAGCAAACCCAAAAAAAGCTTCCAGCCACCGATGCCATCTTCGAACAGCTCGGTCAGGTCAATGCGGCAGCCGATAGCGACGAGCAGGTAGTACGCATTTCCATGGACGCCAAAGCCACCGTCAAGGTGGGCGACTTCTCCCGCGGCGGCAAAAAGCGGGTGCGGGTCAAAGCGGCCGATCACGATTTCAAACCGAGCGCTCTGGTAACCCCTGTGGGCATCTTGGTGCCCCAGTCCAATGACCTGTTTCTGGCTTGTGTCACCTCCAAAGTGACCAGCGATTGCTTAGTCGATGTGCTGGAGCAATGGTGGCAAAGCGTGAGAGACCGCTTTGAGCAGGTGAGGACTCTGGTGATCAACCTGGATAATGGGCCAGAGAATCAGAGCCATCGCACCCAGTTTCTCAATCGGCTCGTGGCCTTCGCCCAGACCTATCAGCTCTCCGTCAAATTGGCCTATTACCCCCCGTATCACAGCAAATACAATCCTATCGAACGGTGTTGGGGGGTCTTGGAGACCCACTGGAATGGGGATGTGTTAGACACGGTGGATACTGTGGTCCAGTTTGCCCAGACCATGACCTGGAAGGGCAAACACCCGGTGGTCAGCTTGATGACGAACACCTATCAGACCGGCGTTCGCTTGACTAAGCGGGCGATGGTGCAAGTGAGCATGCACATTCAGCGCTTGCAAGGTCTTGAGAGATGGTTTGTGGATATTTCTTCTACTGCCCCTCCATTACTGGGTACTTAATTCTTTTTGAATCCCCAACCGTTGCCTGGGAGGATCTTTCCAGGACAGGTGGAAAGGCACACGCCCTGGAAAGATCCTCCCGCCACACGTTTCCCCTCCCCACAAGAGAACAGAAGAGCGACGGGAAGGTATGGGCAGCCTAAATGATGAGTTTGTGATTTCGACTTGCAGCGCTCTCAAAAGAGCCTCTTGGAAAGGTCGCTGCATTGCAAAGTCACTCTGGCTGCATTGCAAAGTTTACATCCACAACTTAACTACGTCGTAAGTTAATGAACATGACCCAATTACAGAGAAATGGGTACTACGCAGTGCTTGCCGATGGCCTGCTTGAATGGATCTGTGCGAGCGGTGAACAGATCGTGAAGTCCCTTGCGCCCCAACTTATGCTGCTGGCAGGTGAAGGGAAACAGGTGGATCATGTCGTCCTGCGGGTAGGAGCCTGGTTTCTGGACGGCGATGGTGTTAGTTCGCGACGCACACTGCTCCGCCGCTGGCAGAACCAGGAAGGCCTCATTCGTCCACGCCTGATCGCCTATGACCCACGTGTAGTGGAAAAGGCAGGCATCCCCAGCGATCAGGAACGATCCTGCAAGATTGCTACCTGCTTGATGCAGGTGCTGGGGCCGTTTTCTCCCTCCTGGCTCACAGGAAAGCAATAGACACAGCATTCAAGAGAGGAGATACAGATGACAGCAACTAGCATTGGCATTTGTGCCGACAACCGTGTGTTCCATGTTCCCTGTGCCAACAGGGTGTATGGTGAGGACGTCGTGTTTCTTGCCATGTACCCGCAAGTGTACGAGACTGAACGACCTGTGTATGACGCTGAAGGGTCCCCTGTGAACACCATCCCTGATGTTCGCGTTTCACCGGAGCAGAGAGATTTTGCTGACAATCCGATCACCATTCTCCTGGACCAGAATACGACCTATATGCCGGAGCCATGCGGGTATCCGCTCTGTCACCACCCGGTGGATGGCACCGATGTGATTCCTGAAGATGTCTGGGTGATGCGCCGCGATCAACGGATGCGGCGCTACGCTTTGCTCTATACGCAGCAGTTTCGCGTGATCTGGTATGGTCAGCATGTGGCGCTGATCGATTGCCCGGTGGAGCAGTTGGAGCAGTACCTTGTCGATTTCGCTCATCACTTCGAAGAAGAACCCGTTGTCTATATCGGAGGCAACAATCTCGCGCCACAAGCCGTCTATGAAGCGCTTGTCTCTGTAGGACCACTGAAGGTCCTGGCAAGATCGGCCGAACAGGTGACACTGGATTTCAGTGATGGTATTGCCCTGCCGGTGAAGTCCCTCACTGGTGTCTGGGAAACGGTCGTTCTGGCCAGACAGAGGGCAGCTGCGGATATGCCGCGCCAGAATGCACTACCCTGGCCTCTCCGCAGGAAGCTGTATGCGATGCTCCAAAGCGGATCCAAACAGGCACGGGAACATGTACTACTATCCGAAAAAGCAGCAAGACAAGGAGGAAATATGACAGACACCCTGCTAAAAGATGTTGGCTTCGACAGCTTTCGGCACACACGGGAGTTCGATGTCACGATCACGCGCGATTATCAACTCAAGGATTTCTACCTGTCGGAGCAAGGGAGCGATGTCTATGTGGATGTGCAGAGCGTCTTATCTGCGTTGCGCTTCCGCTGGGTCGAAATACAGATGCGTGGTTGGACACTGCGCGTCGAACCGGAACTAGCGGAGAATGAACGACCCAGAAAACGGCGCTTCGTGCTCATCAGAACCGAGGCAGGTGGGAAGCCAAAAGTTGAGACGATGGATTTCGAGGATCTCTTCTTGCGCGGTGGTATCCCCAATGTTGGTTTGCAGGTGCTCGCGCTCATGAATGAAGAAGATTTTATCAGTCTCGAACACTGCGTCGGGCGTACGCATATTCGTATCGTTCCCAAAGAGATGCAGAACTCTCAGCAGTTGACGCTAAACAGAAAGGAGTTGGGGCCTGGAGACGTTGCATAGAACAGCTATCCAGGCTAAAGTAGCAGGAGACAGACATGAGCGAAGACAGACAACCATTCTTCACCCTGATATCGGTGATGCTGTTGCCAGGTTGGACCTCTCCGAACCCGCGATTCCTGGAATGCCGCACCGTGGAACTTCCAGCAATTTCGCGGCAGTTGATGGTTGGCATGCGTGTCACGGCACTACAATTCGGTCATCCCCCCATTTCCAGGCTGGAGGATGCTCGAGTCGGCTGCACCATTCCGGTCCGCAATGGCGATCACTGTACGATCGAACTCTTGTGGCCCTATGACCTACCACCATTATCTCAGTTTACCTGGTGTGCCCCAACCTCCAAGGAACACTGTTCCGTCCCTTCGGGGCGAGTGGTGGCAACCTGCAGGATTGCAGGGTGGACTATCAGCGATATCCGGGGAGAGATGGCCGTACGCGTAGAGAACGAGCCACTCCTCTGCCGTGCTATGCGCGAGAGAGTATTGGAGCAATCAGAGCTAGCGCGGGTCGTTCAAGCTGGAATTGACCGAGACCTGAGCCTCCTCCGGGGACCGGGTGCGCCAACCCATTTCGGCTGGATTCTTGGTCGACGCGAAACGGCTCTGTTGCTCTGGGCTGACCAACTTGATGAAGAGCGTGTCCGCGACTTCATGGCCCGCGACCCCGGCGTACGGTTTTTCTGGAAAGCCTGGGACAGGCTTGAGGAGGTCACAATGGAACGCTTGTTACTCGTCCTCGACCAGCTTCCCATGCATGCCCGCAGATAAGCTACATGGAGGTTTTCATGAGTGTATTGACACCACAGATTCCTCAACACATCTCTACGTTGGTGGCCGAACTGGAACGCTGGATAGCGGCCGCGACGAGACGCGGAGTGAATGATGAAGACGCAGAGGAAGCCAGCGTGCAAGAGGCTGCTATCAATGTGCAGCTGCAAGCGCTGGGATGGGATGCCGTGCTCAATGCTGAAACCGGGCGTTGGGTTCCCATTCCCAATGGCTACACGATTGTGAACAACCCTCCCAATCCGTATTACTATCCCCAGCGCTGTTATAAGCTCCCTGAATGTCCGGATCAGTGGCGTCCCCTCTGGAATGGGGAGCAAGAAGTACGTTTCCCGAGCTGGAAGGAGGCCTATGCATGGGTGTTCACCTACCAGGCGCAGGAGTATGCGCAGCTTCCTCTGAAACGTTTCCGCGTTCGTCCGCCTGGCACCTGGGGTGGCAATGATTATGTGGCCACTGCGGCTGAGCAAGCTTTGCAGATGCACCTGAATTATTGGCTCTCGCTCGGCTGGATAACCGCGCAGAAGTCCGTGGAGTTGCACCTTCATATGTATGAGCACTGCGGAGACCGTACCTTTTACTGCAGCGCCTGTCAGCATGCTCCATGCAAATATGTGCCTGGCGAAAAGTGGCCGATGCCTCCCACACCAGGGTGGATAGCTAGCTCGTAGAAAGGGTCACTGCTGATGGACAAACCGCCAGTTCACAATCTTTATCAAGGTGTCGGCACGCAGGTCTTTTGTGGATTGTGGAATTGCAGTAGAGCGGTTGTGGTGGTATTTTGGAGCACGCAGCTTTCCACCCCTCACGGAAAGCAGCATTCAACGAGTGGATATTTCCTACGGCGCTTCTATCAGACCCATCGAGAAGCTTGCAATCGATCTTTGCCATCAAGGCCTGTTAGGCCCCAATGTGCGTTTTACAACGCAGAACGAAGCTCAGCAGCGCCTTTCCCTGCTATCTGGTGCCCCTCTACTACAGCAGTATTTACACAGGAGAATTGTCTTGACATGGCTGGCGAGGCTCAACCCTTGTTAAACTCTTATCCGATGTCAATTCGCCAGGGAACCTGTCTCACATCCTAAGTGCTGCTGTAGTACTCCATAGAACATTCCTCCTTTGATCACCAATGTGCTTTTGACCCTAGTATACAGCTATTGGGAGAAGCATTATACCTGACAGATTCTGCTCATCAAGAGGAGTACTGAGTCGTAAACCTTTCCGGAGGGCGCACATCGCCTTGACGGCAGGGTGTGTTGGCGCTAAAATAGCGTCTGAAAATATCGCGGCCTGTTGAAAAACCTCTGAGCAGATGTGTCCAAGCGGGTATAAGCCCGTTTTTCATGCGCAGATTTAAGCGAACAGACGTAATCAAATCGAACTTTTCCCACTTTTTCAACAGCGCGATCGGTTAGCCGAGGCTATTTTTAAGGAGAGTAGTGTGGCCAGGCCAGATAAACAATTTGAGAATGTTGCTCGCGCTATCTTTTTCAAACTTCGACAGCAGTTTGGTTTTGACCAAGTTGAGGGAAGTCATCACTATGCGGCTAGGGATTCCGGCGTGAAGCGGCAAATTGATATCACCGCTTACCTAAATGATGGGGGAATGGTGCTGATTGAATGTAAGTTGCATAAGGAACGGATTGATATTGGCTATGTCGATGCCTTTCACACAGTAATTCATACGGATGTCGGTGCCGAGGGGGGAATCTTAGTGAGTTCGGGAGGCTTTACCGACGGAGCGGTGAAATCGGCGAATGCAAAGCGGATAGGGTTAGCAACACTCAACGCGGATGCCACAGAGGAGGACTTTACACTTCAAATTGCTGAGTTCATTTTGAGAGGCGTTTCTCGCGATATTGGGTGCCGTCTGATTCTTGTCGATGGAACACAACAGTGAGGAACAGATGAAACTGATTCGACATGGTACCGCGATCGTGGCCGTGATTGAGCATCAGAGGGAGAAAGCATATCTCATCTCACAACAGGGCAAGCAGGAGGGGGTAATTGACATTTGATCTTCAGACGCAGATGTATGGCGTGTTTCCAGCAGGGATGCCCTTTGCTCCACCAGTTGAGTTGGAAAGGCGAACGTAGCCTGCGCCAGTAGTGCGGGCTACTCTGTCAGCAACGTGAGACACAGGAGGTGCGCACATCCAGTGACCACCATCTCCACTCCTGGCTACAGCCAAACGCCGAGCACAAGCTCGGCCCAACTCGTGGAACACAAGCAGACCAATCGTGGACAGCCGCTTCTTCTTCGTGATCCACAAAGGCGGACCACTTTACATATCCTGGCAGATGAGGTATGGTGTGCGCATAGTGTCGTGCGCGACCTCCATCGCTCCACACCCAACAACAGACGAGGTGTCTATGAGCCAGAAAACGAAAAAGAAACGACAGCAACGAGCGCAAAGCCGACAGGCACTGGCTCGGTATCGACAGCACCAACGGGAGCTGCGTCAAAGCACAGCAGCCCATCGCGCCGAGCAGCGGTGGAACAGGACCATGCGCCAGCTGGCCGATCTTGGAGCCAGGTTGACACAACACGACCTCGCAGGCGTTGGCGGTGAGAAGACGATCTATGAGGTCAGCTTTGAGGGGAAGGTCCATCACTTTGGCACGCGCTTTCGTCTGCAACGGTGGCTCAAACGGGAACGAGCACGAGAGGTCGAGCAGCACATGAGTTGGGCCGAGCGGCACGTCGAGTGGATGATAGCAAATAATTGTGATGACCAGGGCAATCCCTGGCCAGAGTGAAAGCGCTGTTTCTCTCACGTTGAGCAGGAAGGGAATGGGACTATGGCAGATCAGCCAGCAGCAGAGTCAGCAGACCATGCATCGTTTCACTGTGATAATCCAGCACACCAGCATAATGGTGAGCGAGAAGAAGAGATCCACATGCTGATCCACCAGGGAATGGCGGCGATGGAAGAGGAGCAGTTGGAGCAGGCAGATACCATGTTTGAGCAAGCCCTGGCTCTATCCCAGGCAGCAAGCTTACCGGAGTGGGAGGCGCAGGCCCTCTTCGGCAAAGGGGCAGTCTTGGACCGAGCAGGGAAGTACCGCGATGCCATCCCGCTCTTTGAGCAGGCCCAGACGATGTTCGCAGCTGCAGGCTCCATCCGCATGGAGGTGAACGTGAGCATTTTTCTTGCGAATATGCTCTCCAAGACCGGATCGCCCGCTCATGCGCTCTCGGTGGTACAACACGCCAGATGGCAGGCGGAGACCGGGCTGTCCGCCGGGGTGTTGCCACACGATGAATACCAGTACGAGTTGTTCGGCCTCTCTCACGAACTGGGCAGAGCGTACCAGGGCATGGGCCTCCTTGATCAGGCGCAGGCGGCGTACCAGGAAGCGCTTTCCCTGGAATCACTGTACACGAGCACACGCCAACGTTCGGCCTTCTACCAGGACATCCTGAACTTGTACCTGGAAAACGATGACCTGGAAGGAGCACTCGCCTTTGGTGAATGTGTCGTCGAAGTCCTGGATCCCTCGGATGCGGAGGAACGGACTATCTTGATCGAGACGTGGTTTCAACTGGGGATTGTTTGCTTGCGTTCCCACGATCACCGGCGGTCTGTTCGCTACAGCCAGCAGGCCTACGACCTCTTCCAGAGCAACCAGCGCGAGAGGACCTCCACCAGGCTGTCCGCCGCAGATCGCGCCTTCATCGGCAGGCTTTTTGTCAATCTCGGCAGTGCCTATGGTGGCCTGGCCGACAGCCTCGCCACCTATGCCCGCGTGCTGGCGTATTGGCGATGTGGCAAGAACCTGCTCCAAGAGGCCGGGGCGGAAGATGTCATTGTCCCGCGAGAAAACATCGAAGGCCTGCGGCGAGTCTGTATCGAGCAGGTTGGCGCGGGAGCGTACACGCAGCTGTGGCAGGCAAGCGAACCGACCTACCAGCGTCTGCTGGCCGATCTTGCGCCACAAGAGGAAGGATGGGGATCACTGCTCACACGAGTGGGATCGCAAACCATGCCGACGTCAACAAAGACAGGCAAACACCCCGCTTCAACGAAGTCGTCGAGCAAGAAGCCGCGCTACACGTGTCAGAAGGGAGAAGGAGCCGGTGAAGATCAACGAGAAGAGTGATGACGCAATGCGCATGCAATCCTCCCAGGTCGTTGCCGACTGGCACGAGGGCGACCTGCTCCTGGTGCAGGTGCTCGCCGCTGTCCGGGTGGCCTCCGAGGATGGGGAAAATCCGGATGTGGTGCCCACAGGAACGCAGCTCGTCGGGGTGTGGGAAGCCGATCAGCCGATGGAAGAAGACCGGTGCGCGGTGAGCATCAATGGCACTACCTGGACATTCGACCGAGAGGACGTGGCGCTCTCCCGGCTGGACCGGGCGTGCATCCCCTGGAAGGAACAGGCACGCATCGCAGCCGAACACCTTGCCCTGGCAAAAACCGCCGAGCGGCAAGGGAAGGACGAGGAAGCGCGGCAACACTACGCACGGGCACTGGTGGAACTGGAAGCGAGTGGGAACGTGGAGAGCGAGATGGCCCCGGATCGCCTCAGCTACGCTTTCCTGCTCACCAGGGCCGACCGCATCAGCGATGCCATTGCCCAGATGGAGCGGGCAGCACGCGCGTGCGAGGCAGCAGCGACCGTGCATCCCCTCTACGGCAAAGACGTCAATGAGGCAGAGCTGGCAGCCCACGCGCTGATCGCGCTGGGGAGAACGGTGCTACTCGCTCCCGACCTGGACCCGGTGTACCGCCAGCGCACGCTCCGGCAGACCGCCCTGCGCCTGCTGGCGATGAACAAGCTGGTCAAGAAGCGATACGAGACGAAAGTGACCCTGCTGCTCACCACCGCGGAACTCTGGGACGCGCTGGGAGAGACGCGCGAAGCACAGTTCTCTCTTGACCAGGCGGATACCTTCTATCAGCAGCAGTTGGCGATCATGGCAGGCTGGCCAACGATTGAGCCGATTACCACACAGCTCCAGCGCGTCAAAGCAATCATCGGAAAAGCGCAGCGCGAGCGCACGATGAAATTCCAACTCATCGCCGCGACCGCCGACGACCTGGAGGTGCTGCTCTCCGCGCTGCAAGAGCAGCTGCCGGGAGTGCGCGTGACCAGGGGCGTCACCGCCGAACGACCCGTCAAGAGTACGCGGGCAGGGGTGCGCTACACGGCGCACATCAGTTGGACGACAACCGTGGGAGTTGATGCAGCGAAGCCGGAGAAGCAGGGAGGCACCGGAAGGCGACGCACAAGCCTTTGAGCGAGCGGGATAGCGAGAGCGGCCAGGCAGTTCCCCAGCGTCTCTCGACAGGGAAGGTTCCAAACAGCATGCCCACTGAGTGGCTGTCAGCAGCGCTGTTGCTCATCGGGTACCCACCCTTGCGCTTTTTCCCGCTGCATGTTACACTCTCTGTGGGGGTAAGGTCGCCAATTACCGAAGTTGCCCCCACAGAGAGTGGAAGAAAGGCAAGAAAAAAAGATGACCCAGGAACGGAGAGAAAAACAACTGGGAAGAGTGGCCAGGCAGGCCACCGCCGTCTTTGCCGATGCAGAAATTACCGCAGTGCTCAGCGCCGACGATGGATTGATTTACGCCTCGTTCCCGCACCTCTGCCGCGCCCTTGGCCTTGATGTCGAGAGCCAGAGAGAGCGCGTGGAAGAGCACACCGTCTTGCAGGAAGGGTTACTGCCCTTCGAG
>WNFB01008480.1_pt1 | contig 11891 bp, 9 predicted proteins | sample 5400501 | NCBI WGS metagenome assembly WNFB01 (sample SAMN13153341, study PRJNA577476) | soil metagenome | isolation source: 200 cm saprolite under Douglas fir tree site 2 hole 1 | place: USA:California | collected 2015-04-18 | reverse complement strand
AGTGCTCGAAGCGAAGGAGTTGTTGGCCGAGGGTTTCGCAGAGGAGATGTTCCGCAACCTGAATACGCCGGAAGAGTGGGAAGAAGCGAAGGTTAACCACTGAGGACACAGAGGAGCCCACCGGAGCATTTATGATTGGTGCTATCCGTCAATGCTGATGGCGGGAGACTGACGACCAACGACTGATCCATGGGTAGCAACGGAAACCAGGCGCCATACATCGAGTTCAAGGATGTCTCAAAGTCGTTCGGCGACAATCGTGTGCTCGATGACGTCAGCTTCAAAGCGATGCCGGAAGAAACCCTGTGCATTCTAGGACGCAGCGGCGTGGGGAAATCGGTCTCGCTGCACCACATCATGGGGTTCCTTAAGCCGGACTCGGGCCGGGTGATTGTGGCTTACGAGGACATCACGGATTACCCCGAGCCAGAGCTGGAACGCATTCGCAAGAAAGTCACCATGGTTTTTCAGAACGGCGCTCTGTTCGATTCGCTCAGCGTGGGTGAAAACGTGGCGTTTCCCCTGCGGGAACGGCGAGAGCTTTCCGAAGAGCAGATTTATCAGATCGTCGATGGTCTGCTGGAAATGGTTGGCGTAAAGGAGATGCGCGACCTGTTTCCAGCCGAGCTATCAACAGGAATGAAGCGCTCGGTGGCGATCGCACGGGCCCTGGCGGCGCAACCGGAGTGCGTGCTCTATGACGAACCCACCACCATGGTCGATCCGCTGATGGCACAACTGCTGGGCGACCTGATCGAACGGCTGAAGATCCAGTTGCATCTGACCAGCGTAGTCGTAACCCACGACATGCGACTGGCCAAAAAGCTCGGCGATCGAATTGTCTTTCTGCACGAAGCCAAGGTGCTCTTCATTGGCACGTATCCGGAAATGGAGAAGTGCAAGGAGCCAATCGTGCAGGAATTTTTGAGGTTGGATGAGCTGAAGCTGGAAGCGTAGCTAGTTAGTGATTAGTGGCCAGTGGTTAGCGGAGACGGAGAACCGCCAAGCACTGATCACTGGTCACCGCATCTAAAACCCTGCCCTAACCAGCTTCTCTAACGTGATCGAGCTGTCCGCCGGTTCGCCGCGCATCATTTTTTCCACGTACTTCGCGATCATGTCCACTTCCAGGTTGACAGGATCACCGGATTTTAGAGACTTGAGATTGGTCATCTCCACGGTGTGGGGAATGATCGCGAGGGTGACTTGCGTCCTTTCCACCTTGACCACGGTCAAACTGATGCCCTCAATCGACAGCGAGCCCTTGAAGATCACGTAACGTGCCAGCTGCGGCGGGATTTCGATGTGCAGCCAGTAGTTCTCCGAATCGGCAATGCGCTCCAGAGCAATGAGCTTGCCGATGCCGTCAACATGCCCCTGCACGATGTGCCCGCCGAAACGGCCGCTGGCTTTCATGGGCAGTTCAAGGTTGACGAGCGCACCTTTGTCGATGCGGGAAAATGACGTGCGCAGCCATGTCTCCGGGGCAAGATCGGCGCAAAATGAGCTGGGCTTGATGTCGAGTGCGGTCAGGCAGACACCGCTTACCGCGACGCTGGCACCCGCGCGCAGTTCCTTTGGAGTGTTTTTGGCCGCGACCGTAACACGGCGATTTTCCGCCCGCTCTTCGATGCGGGTCACTTTGCCGACTTCTTCAATGATGCCGGTGAACATTGGGGCCTCCACGATGAACGGATCATGATAAATCCAGTAGCGGAGCATTCAGCAATCAGCACCCAGCATTCAGCCACAAAACCGTGCCGGCATCCCCAAAGATACACCTCTTGGAACTAGCACCGGCGGCTGCTGGCTGAGTGCTGAGTGCTGATTGCTCAATCTCCGTACGGATCCCGCAGATATCCCTCGACCGCGAAATCTTCGCCGAAGCGATGCAGCTTGATCGATTTGACGTAAACAGCGTCGCCGATGTGGCCGAAGCCGGTTCCTGCGGCAAAGGGCACTGAGCCGGTTCCGGCGAGAATTCTGGGCGCGTAGTAGAGGAAGACCTTGTCCACAATACCGGAAGCAAGGGCGGCCCAGTTGACCATGGCGCCGCCTTCGATCAGCAGGCTGGTGATCTCCATTTCGCCGAGTCGGCGGGCGATCCCGGCCATGTCCGGGCGGCCATCCGCTGTGGCGACGGCAATCTGCTCCACGCGGAGGCCGCGTTCCTGCAATTGCCGTTTCTTTTTCTCCTCGGCAAAAGAGCAGAGCACGAGCACATCATCCTTGGCGGTTTTGACCACGCGTGATTCCAATGGCAGGCGCAGCCGCGAGTCCAGAATCACGCGCAATAGAGGACGGCGCCGCGGGCGGCCACTGCGATCAGTAAGCAGGGGGTCGTCGGCGATCACGGTGCCGACCCCGACCATGATGGCGTCACGCTGATGCCTAAGCTCCTGCACGTGCGCGCGGGCGAGTTCGCTGGTGATCCAGCCTCCAGTCGCGCCGCCGGCGCCCAGCGCAGTGGGATTGTGCGATTCGCTCGGCGGAGGCGCGATTTTACCATCGAGTGTCATCGCAGCCTTCAGCGTGATCAGCGGCGTGTGGTCACGAATGTACTTGGCGAAAGCTTCGTTCAGCGCTTTGGCCTCCTCTTCAAGGAGACCGGATGTGACTGCGATTCCGGCGTCACGGAGACGGGCGAAGCCTTTGCCGTTGACCAGTGGATTAGGATCCTGCATGCAGGCCACCACGCGACGCACCCCGGCAGCGATGATGGCGTCGGCGCAAGAGCCGGTGCGGCCCTGGTGGGAGCAGGGTTCGAGATTGATGTAAAGTGTCGCGCCTGAGGCTTTTGTTCCGGCCTGCGCCAAGGCGAGGACTTCAGCGTGCTTCAGACCGTCGTAAGTGTAGTAGCCACTGCCGACGATGCCTCCATTGCGGTCGGCAACAATCGCTCCCACGCAGGGGTTGGGCGAAGTTAAACCGATACCTTCACGTGACAACTCAAGCGCGCGGCTTAGAAAGAGTTCGTCAGTTTGGCGGGATGTGGTCACGACCCAAGCATTATTTCACCACGGAGACACGTTTCGCTGCACTCAGCAGCTTCTTCAGAACCTGCCAGGGGGCAGGGCCTTCTAACGCCGTTGACCTGATTAGGAGAAGAAGCGCAGATTCCATCAGGGCCGCGATGACGTTGGCTCTTGCAACCCGGATAGGTCCATATGTGCCCCCGGATCTTGGTCCGGTCATAATGTTGTGGACAGCACTGGCACCGCTGTGGTAAACGTCCTCTGCTCCGGGGGTGCCGGTCCGTGCCACGCACCCAAACGTCGTCTAAGACGTCAATCAGAACAAGATTCGCGGAATTTTTTCTGACCGCCGGAACGGTGCCGATTGTCAACGCCAGGCGGCAGTTTCCGATGAGAGAAGTCGGCTAAAGATTTGCGGATTTTCCTGGTCCGGGAATCCCCGCCGGGCCAACGGCCACTGATCCCTGAAAAGTGCAAATAGGCAGGTGCGTGATGCTCACTGCGAAGAAAATTCTCGCCGGAACAGTCCTCGCGGTTTTGTTTGCATCTTTTTTTTCACGACGCGTTGATGCTACCGATTTCGGAAGCCCCACGAGTTACCCCGTCGGAACGGGGCCCACGGCCATCGTAGTGGGTGATTTCAACGGCGATGGCAAGCCGGACCTGGCCGTGGCCAACACAGTGAGCAGCGACGTCAGCATTCTTATCAACAACGGCGACGGCACATTCAAAGCCGCGGTGAATTCGCCGGCGGGCACGGCGCCGCAAGCGATGGCGGCCGGAGATCTCAACGGGGACGGCAAGCTCGACCTCGTCGTGATCAATGAGGGCGACCCGTCCACGGGTGTCAACGGAGTTGTCTTTCTCCTGCTCGGCAACAAGGATGGTACGTTTCAGGCGCCCGTGCAGCTCCAGGCCGATCGGTTTCCTCTAAGTATTGCGGTAGCGGACCTCAATGGTGACAACAAACTCGATGTGATTCTGGGGGACGGCGCCAATGATGGAGTAACCATTCTCCTTGGGAAGGGCGACGGGACCTTCCAGCCGCCGAACGCCGTGATCCTCGGGAGCAGCGGCGCCGTGGGCGCTCTCGGCGTGGGCGACTTTAACGCGGATAAGAACGTGGATATCGTCGCCGCCGTTTCGGTTGGGCCCGTGTTCATACTCCTGGGCAAGGGAGACGGCACATTCCAACCCGCAGTGCAGATCGCGACGAGCGCAACCTCGCCGCATCTCCTCGCAGCCGATTTCAATGGGGATGGTAGGCTCGATGTGGTGCTGCGATCCGAAACGCGGCCCACGTTCCCCTGCAGGCCCTTCCCCTTCTTCTGTTTTACGTTCGACAGAGTGACGTTCTACAGCGGCAACGGCGATGGGACATTCAATGCCGGGACATCGGTGTTCTCTTTGTTTCGCGCCAGCCCCGGCAACCTCGTCGCCGGCGATTTCAACGCGGACGGCAAGCAGGACCTGCTCGTGGCGCGTTTCGGATCAGGGCTTCTTTATCTCGGGCACGGCGACGGGACATTTGTTCCCGTTCCCCCCGCTCTCTGGTCAGGGCTGGGACCGTTCGTGGCGGCCGCCGATTTCAATGGCGACCCCTTGCCCCTGCCGGACCTGGCGGTTACAGACGGTACCAACAACGCCGTCGTCGTCTTCTTGAACACGAGTCCTACTTCCGGTGCCGATCTCGCGGTGACCGTGAACCCTACCCAGGCAGACGTCACCATCGGAGGGGGAGATCTGAGCTATACGGCAACAGTCTTCAACGAAGGCCCGCAAGATGCCTCGGGCGTAACTCTCACGGAGGCTTTGCCGGCAAGCTTGAAGTTTGTCTCCGCGCAGCCGAGCCAGGGAACCTGCACGGGCACGACCACGATTACTTGTGACCTCGGCGCGATGGCGGACCCGTCCTCCGCATCGGTTCAGTTTACAGTGACACCCATGGCACCGGGAACCTTCTCGGATTCTCTAACCGTGGCGGCAACCGAGCCCGACCTCAACCTCAAGAACAACACAGCCTCGATCACGGTTACAGCCGTTTTGCCGGCGGATATCGCGGTTTCCGGCACCGCCTCCGAAGCCACAGGCGCGATTGGAGACAAGGTTACGTATACGGTCACTGTTTCGAACAGCGGCCCCGCTACAGCGACCACTGTGTCCATGACCGACTCCCTTTCAGACAACTTGCCCGTTTCTTCTTTGACTACTAGTCAGGGAAGCTGCACGACGGCTCCCTCCAACATCACCTGCGCGCTCGGCACGCTCGCTCCGGGTGCGAGCGTCATAATCAGCTTCGTCATCACACTCCAGACAGCGGAGTTTTTTACGAACAATCTCGGCGTCAGCGCGGACCAGCCCGACCTGAACCCTGCGAACAACAGCGCGGTTGTGACTGTCACCGTCAACCCCGCGGATCTTTCTGTGACGGAAACCGAGTTGCCCAGCCCCGTCTTGACCGGCACGGCGGTCACCTACACGATCACCGTTTCCAACAAGGGACCCACCACGGCGAACAACGTTATGCTTAGCGATTCACTGCCGCAACTTGTGGACGTTTCTCCGGCCACCGCCAGCCAAGGCTCGTGCAGTGCGGCGTCGAATGGCCAGATCACCTGTTCACTTGGGGCGCTCGCTGCCTCCGCGAAGGCAACGGTGAGCGTTGGGGTCACGCCGACAGCTACCGGCCAGATGGTGAACGGTGTTAGCGTGTCCGCAAACGAGCCTGACCCTGACACCTCGAACAATTCCGCGACCCTCACAACCGACGTTGGGGTGGCGCCGGACTTCACATTGACGGCCACGTCGACGAGCCTTTCGCTGCGGCGCGGGGGCAGCGTGAACGACACGATTACGATTGCCGCGCAAGGCAACTTTTCGGGCAATGTACAGCTGACCTGCGCGGTCTCAGGCACTTCACCGGCACCGACGTGCTCGATCTCTCCATCGTCGGTGCTGCCCGGCGCCAGCGCAACGCTGGTGGTCAGCGCAGCAAATCTAACTGCGAAAGCACTCCCTGGTCCGTTGCGGCTTGGGCCGCTCTACGCCGCACTGCTGCCATTCCTGGTACTGGCCGGGTTGAGCGGCGTTCCGCGCACACTAAAGTTGCGGCGCGGCGGCTTCCTGCTCCTCTTCGGGATGGCCCTGAGCCTGTTGACGTTGCAGGCCGGCTGCGGAGGAGGCAGCTCCACCCCTCCGCCATCCGAAAACTTCACGGTCACGGTGACCGGCACTGACACTTCCGGCTCACTCAAGCACACGACGCAGGTAACCGTTACAGTCCAGTAGGTTGTGCCGAAGCGGTTCCGTTTTCGCACATTTCTAGAGGTTTCGCAGGTGATGAACACCTGGGTGACCGACAACATCCCGCTGGCGGGTGGGGTGTTCCGCCAGTTCGTCGGCGACCTTTATCGCAACGACCGGTTGATGCGGGGAGAGATGGTGATCCGGGGCGAGCGAGTGGACCTCAGCCGCATTCGGGCCAACTTGCTGACGGTGATCGCGGAAGGCGACCACATCACGCCACCTTGCCAGTCCCAGACAATCCAGTCAAAGGTGAGCAGCAAAGACAAGGAACTCTTCCGTATCCCGGGCGGACACATCGGCATCATGGCAGGGAGCGGGGCGAGCAAGCACACCTGGCCTCACATTGATGCCTGGCTGGCCCCCCGCTCCAAATAGCGCCGCCTCGCCGTGTTACTCGGCGATCAGCAGGGTTTCAGCAAACGGCCATTCGTCATCGATCCACTGCGCTTCGCAGTGAAAACCCGTGGCCATGGCAAGCTGTAACAATTCGTGGCAAGAATACTTGTGGCTGCTTTCGGTCCAGATGGTCTCATCCTGGAGGAATGCGACCGAAAGATCGGCCCTGGGGATGGTCACCGTTTGTTTTCTCCTGGATCGAAGGTGCATTTCCACGCTGCCTGACTTTTCGTTGAACCTGGCAACGTGCTCAAACTGTTTCAGAACGAAGTCGGCATCGAGTTCGCGATTGACTCGCGCCAGCAGATTTAGATTGAACGCTGCTGTAACGCCAAGCGGGTCATTGTAAGCCTCCAGGAGTTGCGGAACAGGTTTCTCCAAGTCAGTTCCCAACAACAGTGAATCGCCCGGCCGCAAAATTCGACGCACGCAGCGGAGAAATTTCGCGTCCGCCGGCCGGTCAAAGTTTCCAATGGTGCTCCCTAGGAACAGCACGAGCAGGTGCTCGCCATCCACTCGTCGGGCCGCTACCTCCAAAAGACCGTCGAGATATTCACGCTCGAAGCCCACGATGCTGATGGCCTCGATATCACCCAGTTCGCGCTCGCACATGGCAAGCGCGGTGGGCGAGATTTCGATGGGGCAATAGTAGGTCTGCTGCCGATTGCATAGCGCCTCGAGAATCCACCGCGTCTTCTTGCCGCTGCCGCTGCCCAATTCGGCCACCACCACCGGCGATGAGAGGCGCGCCACAATATCCTGCGAGTGCCGCCGCAGAAGCCGCTCGTCAGCGCGTGTCAAACCGTATTCCGGAAGAGTACTGATGACCTCGAAAAGCGCCGACCCAACCGTGTCGTACAGATACTTTGAGGGGAGTTCCTTCTGCCCCGGTTGAGTCAGCCCGGCACGTACGTCGGCGACAAATTCCGATGCGAAACTCGCGGTAATGGTTCGTGTTACCATGCAACCCTCCCTGAAATCCGATTAATCGCTGACGCACCGAAACCCTGCGTACACATACTGGTAATGTGGCTGGAACCAGTTGCGAAAAGAACGGCGCAGCATACTAGCCGCCGTGCGGGAAGAGCCCCCTTTGATTAGGTAGTGTTCGCCGTCAAAGAAGTTTGCTGAGTAACCGGGATAGAACGGAAACGCTTGGAACCCGGGAAAAGGCGTGAACAAGCTTGACGTCCATTCCCAGCCGTTGCCCAGCAAATCAGCAACCCCAAAGGCGCTTTGGCCCGCAGGAAAAGCGTTCACCGGCGTGGGATCCCAGTTACGGAAGTCGAAGTTCCCCAGCCTCTGGTTCGGGGCCTCATCGCCCCATGGGTACGGTCTTTCGCGGCCCTCCGGCGTACCGTACGCTGCGCGGTGCCACTGCGCCTCGGTGGGTAAGGTCTTGCCCGCCCACTGCGCATATGCCTTCGCTTCCGCTTGGCTCACGTACACCGGCCAATCCAGGGGCAGAGGGACTTCATCGAACATCGTCCGGTAGTACCAGCGGTCCCGAGATCGTCTCCAGAAAACGGGATGGGCGATGTTCTGCTCGGTTTTCCAATTCCAATCGGCTTCAGCCCAGCAAGCTGGATTCTGGTAGGCGTTTGCGGCCACGAAATCGAGGTACTGGCCGTTTGTCACTTTGTACTTGTCGATCGAAAATGCCGGGACGTCCACCGTGTGCGCTTCGTACTCGTTATCCCAACCGAAGGTGCCGGCGTCGGTACGCGAGAGCCCAAGCGTTGTCCGGCCTGCAGGAATCTCGATCATTTTGAACGCGACGGGAGGGGCCAGAGGTTCGGATCTGCGCGGTTGTAGAATTTTCCGCTCGAGCGGCAACTGATGAAGCATGTAGGTCAAGGTTTCCGCATGCATGAGCCGGTGCTCGATCGCCACATGAAGCAGTAACCTCGGGGGAAACTCCCGCTGCTGGGTATTCGAGTCCGACCAGAACCCGGTTGCCAGAACTCGGTCCAGGGCCTGCCGGACCCGAGTAACGTAGTGACGGACATCGGCCACAGACGGCCAATCTACAGGCTGATCAGAGGGGAGCCCTCCGCCGACAGGATCGATACCGAAGGCAAACAACTGGTCAAATCCCGGTTCGAACGACTTGAGCCCCAGGACACGTTCGCGCAGAAGGTTCCACTCGAACGCCTCCAGGTGCCCGAGGTAGAAGATGATGCGATGCCTCTCGGGAATCGGCCGCTCGTAGAGAGAATCAGCCCTGACGACATCGAAAAGCTCGTCCGTTCGGACGCGAGCCTCAGCCAGGCGCTGAAGAAGTTCACGCTGAATTTCGACGTCGTTCTGTGCGGCAAGCATGTTTAAGGCCTCCTGGAATGAAGAGAGCATTTTCGCTCCCATCCGACGCCCCACAGTTGGGGCCACTTGTAGATTCAAGGGCGCTCATCCCATGCGTTCGACCCCTTCCGTACGGGAGTTGATGCCCAGGGTGCACCCTTGGATTCCAATGTTTGACCGGCGGTTGCGCTCTTTACTCGAGGTCCTCAACAAAGGGTGCACCCTTGGATTCCAATGTTTGACCGGCGGTTGCGCTCTTTACTCGAGGTCCTCAACAAAAGGCTCAAAGAACTCTGCGGAACAAACGGGAGAACCACGCCCAAACTTCTGCCGTTTGGAATGCCGAGTATAGTAGCCGCCCTTCGCGAACTCAACCCTTGGGGCCGATTCCGCTGTAGAGTGAGGCACTCTCCCCCAACCTGCGTGCCCAGCTCATGCCAATCGGTCTCCTTGAATTTCCCTCCCATCGCGGTAACTTGTGCTTAATTGTACGTTCGTAATTTGAAGGCGCATCGCAGCAATAGGTACTATCGCATCGACTTGCCACTTAGGTGCAGCAATGACAGCTTCCGGTACGGACAGGCGTTGTTGCTGGCAACCAGCTGGCCGAATCGGAACGTGAGAAATGATGCCCCGCCAAAAAGCAACGATTCTCTGCATTGACGACCACTGGAACGGACTCCTCGGTTGCAAAATGCTGCTAGAGGAAAACGGCTACGAAGTTCTGGAAGCGACCGGCGGCCCCGAGGGGCTAAAGTTGTTTCTCTCTCATCCGGTGGATGCGGTGGTTCTCGACTACCAGATGCCGGGTATGAACGGCGATGCGGTTGCCGCCAAGATGAAGCGTATTAAATCGCGGGTCCCGATCATGCTGTTATCGGCTTACGGACCACTGCCGCAGAGCAAGCTGAGATCGGTGGACTCCTTCTTGTCCAAATCTCAGCCACCGGCGATTCTCTTATCTACGCTTCACGATCTGCTGGATAGCCGGTCTAAACCATTCTTTCATCGTTGGCTGGATAACTGGAGGTGTCGCAATCTGGGTCTGGGTAGCCATTGAATGCGTGCCACTCCCACATCGAGGTTTAAACGGGCGCAGCCGTGAAATTTTTACGACGGCTTTTCGGAGGGCATTGTTCGCATCGGTTCTCCTGGCCACGCACCGACGCGAATGGCCGGGCTTATCAGATATGCCTGATTTGTGGCGCTGCTTACGAATATGACTTGAGGACGATGCGCCGGACGCGCCGGTTGCTGGTGGTAGATACTCACGCGGGTGACCTGCTCGCTGGCTCCCCACGTTATTTCAGATGAATGCTGAAGAGGTAGAGGGCGCTGCCCAAACAAAGGGTGGCGAAGGTAACTGCTGCAAGGACTACCCTGAACAGCCGTCTTCGCGGTGGATTCCGCTGACTTAGCGCGGATCTGTACTTCTCGATCCACTGTTGTTCGGCATCGATTATCCGGCTATTTTCCAACTCTTGAGCGAAGAGTTCAGATACCCCAGGGTTCAAGGACAACTGAATCTCCGTCCGCAGTCTGCGCTGGTCGTCTTCCTCGAGCGCGACAAACCGGAACGGCTGCTGACTCCAGGACACAGGACTCAGCATTTCCGCTGCGCCCAGCACTGGCCCCGTGTGAGTCAGGAACATCAATTTGACGCGGGAACCCTGCGCTAACGGCTTAGACAAGCCGAGCAAGCCGCCGGTGAGAGAAATAACCTCCAATTTGCCCTGAGTGCGGCAACCGTCCCGGAATCGAAGCACCGCGGGAGTTAGGTTCGCAGGTCGCACTCGCGTAGCGCGGCAATTGGAGTGCGGTTGGGGAAGACAAGTCATGTGCTTAAGCCGAGTATGGTATGTGCTCATGAAGATTAGGAGATTACGGAAGGGCTCGTACGGCGCAGTTACCCGGCTCTGCTGCGCGCTCGCATGCTGCTGCCACAAGGCGTGTGATACACCGGGACACACTGCTCATGGGCATTTCCGCGGTAACCCTTTGCCAGGTTGGGGACATCGTACGCGTGTAGGATCCGAAGCGAGGTTTTGGGCGGGCCAGTGTACCGCCCGTGGGATCCCTATGCGAGTGGACGAAGTGGTTCGGTTGAAGTGCCGGTCTCCCGAGCCTAGAATCTTGTAATCCCCCCGCAGCGGGTTGTTAGGCGATCTCGTCCTCCAAAGCTGTAGCCCGATATGGCAACCCCGACGAGCGCAATGCCCGATTTTGCGAGTGCACTCCGCACTACCTCACCTCGGCAGAGCACTGTGCTGTTCGGCTTGCCGGTAATTTCCTGTGGCATCTCGAAAATCATTTCTAGGTATGCACCCTCAGGAATGGGTGGGTAACACTCCAAGAGAACGCCCGATTCGCTGATGTTTTGAAGCCTCGCCAAGTGATATTGCGAGTGGCCCACCTGACGATAGAAAATCGGCTTCAGGACAGTCAATCGCGGGGCACGAGGAACCCACACACAGGGTTTGGGCGCACCTATTTGAGATTGCTGCCGGCGAACAGATGCGATAATTTTCTCTCCCCTGGCCATCGTCTCCCAGTCATATAAATATTGATCGCCACACCGGACACAAACTTGGTAGTAGCCCTGCTGTGAATGCCGATGGGGCCAGGAAAACTCATGCGGGCAGGGTCGAGCAGGTTTGGCATAAGCATGACCAAGCACATGTTACCGGACCGACGCAGATTCCTTTTAGATATCAAAGGTCACCCTTGGTAATCACCTCTCGGGCCGGAACCCCACGTTGCGAGGTGAACGATGAAGCGGTAAGTGCTACTCGCACACTAGAATCCATCTATCCATCTCATCTATGAAAGCGTCGGCTCTATCGGCGGGAGATACCTCAGTTCGCGCATCTTCGTGGCTTGCGGAACTCGGGTTCTCGGCAGAATCGCCTCAAT
>WNFB01004939.1_pt1 | contig 11891 bp, 6 predicted proteins | sample 5400501 | NCBI WGS metagenome assembly WNFB01 (sample SAMN13153341, study PRJNA577476) | soil metagenome | isolation source: 200 cm saprolite under Douglas fir tree site 2 hole 1 | place: USA:California | collected 2015-04-18 | reverse complement strand
AAAGAACTTCGGGTATATCGCGGCGCATCGGTGCTCGTCGTTGGTCTGCTCGCACTCATGGTTCAGTCAACGATCCGCAGCGAACGCGCATGGGCCGAGGATTCGGGTAAAGTGCTGCACCTCCGCGGGCTCATAATCGAGGATCAGCACGGACGCCCTCGGATTCTGATCGGTGCGCCTGTACCGAACGAGGGTCGAAAGCGGCAGGATGAAGCAACAGGTCTCATCGTCCTGTCGGAGAATGGCTCAGACCGCGTGTCCATCGGCTACACGCCTTCTCCTCAGATTCAGGGCGAGGTCTCGCACCGGATCGCCCCGGCCGTGGGCATTAACCTGCATGACCCGGAGGGGAATGAGCGCGGAGGGTTAGGTTATCTCGACCTTGGCAAGAACAAAGATCGGGTGGTATTGGGCCTGGATAGGGCGACAGGTGAGGGTATCGTGGCAAGTGTAGATGACGAAGACGGATCAGCCGTCCTAAAACTAAATTACCTCAAACCAGCTGAAGGCATTCAAGGTACGATGGCTGGTGTCAGCGCTGCGACCGTGGGAAGCGACGCCTTTCTAGCCCTCGTGGACAAGAAGGGGAAAGAGCGAGCTCGCTTAGGTATGAAAGACGAGTCGCCGGAATTGAAACTTTTTGATGCGAAAGGGAAATTGGTGGCTGACCTCTTTGGCCGCGCGGAAAGGTAAAGATTCAGGACTGCATCACCCAGACAGGGCTCGAACAAGCCATGGCGATACGATTGCGTATGAGCCCGGCCTGACGTAGGCGAGCATAAGAGTCGGAGCAGGTAGCTGTATACGCGTCGGCGGTCGGGACGCGTTTGGAGCTTGGCGCGTATCTGGTCAGGCGTGAGGAAGGGCTTGACATTCGCGCGGTCCGCAGGCAGCATGAGTCACAATCAGACCATTAACGAGTTGATCGTTCTCGAACCCCAAGGATCGGTTGAGAGAGGGGCAGGGAGGTTTGCATGCTTGTGTTCTTGCTATCCCATCCCTGGTACGACGTTGCCACAGCAGTGGCTGTATATGTCGTCCTGTCTTCGTTTCGCCGAATCGGGCCAACGGAAGTTGGCTTGGTGACGAAACGATTCTCTTGGAAAAAGCTGTCAAATGACAGCCCCGTGGCATTCAATGGCGAAGCAGGCTACCAGGCTGACCTGCTGATGCCCGGCCTGCGCTGGAGATTCTGGCTACTCTATTCGGTGATCAAATACCCATGGGTACAGGTTCCCCCGGGAGAGATCGGCGTGGTGATCGCGCAGGTGGGCGAGCCGCTGCCCATAGGCGCCAAGTCTGCAGTCTTTCGCAAGGAGTTTGGCAACTTTGCCGACCTTAGAAACTTCGTGACACGGGGCGGGCAGAAGGGTGTACAGCGGCCGGTGCTACCGCCGGGTACACTCCTACCAATCCATCCCGTCGGCTTCCTGGTAATTACGCGCAGCAAGGTCTACGGCCTGCCCGTCTCGTCCGAGCTGCGCAGCAAGATCGGCAAGGATGGCAGCCTCACCCCCGCATCCGTCGCACTCCAGCCGGAGCAGTTGGAACTGGTGCGCATCATGCCGCAGCCCCGCGCCAAGGACGGTAGCACGGTGGACATGGTTGGAATCGTCACCACCTACGAAGGCGACCCGCTCCCCGCCGGCGACATTGCCAACCGGCTTGGTGGCTTCGATGACGTGGATAAACTCGAGCGCGCCGGCGCCAAGGACCCTGAAATCATCGAAAGGCTGCTGGGCAGCAAGAATGAGCTGCACAACAACTTTCAAGATTACCAGGCGTTTCTCGACAACGGCGGGCGCATCGGGTTGCAGCACGATCCGCTGCTTTATGGAGCCTATGCGCTCAATCCCTTTCTAGTGGGTGTCGAGCTGGTGCCCATGCTCGTGGTCAAACAGGGTCAAGTAGCTGTGATCAAGGCTTACGTAGGCCTGGCCACGGAGGATACGTCAGGCGCTGAGTTTAAGTACGGATCGCTGGTGCGGCCCGGCCACCGTGGCATCTGGCAGGAACCGTTGCGCACCGGGAAATATCCGTTGAATCCGCGCTGCTACGAGCCAGAGATCGTCCCCACAGCCATCCTCAACCTGAATTGGGCTGACGCGGTTTCCGAGGCGCACAACCTCGATGCACAGTTACAACAGATTGTGGCCAAAAGCAGCGAAGGCTTCGTCTTCAAGATTGACCTGCAGGTGCAGATCCACGTCGCGGATACGAAGGCGCCACGCGTCATCTCGATGGTCGGCACAATGCGGAATCTGGTCAACGAAGTCCTGCAGGCGGCCGTCGGCAATCACTTCCGCGACAGCCTGCAGAGCATGCCGGCCATCCGCTTCATCGAGACCCGACGACAGGTTCAGGAGGAAGCCTTTCGGCACATCCGCGAACAGCTGGAGCAATATCAGGTGGAGACCAAGGGTGTATACATCCAGGACGTCATCTTGCCAGAAGACCTCGTTACTGTGTTGACCCACCGCGAGATCGCCAACCAGGAAATCGAAACTTTCAAAAAGCAGCGCGCCGCCGAGGAAGAGCGCATCGAGATGGAGCAAGCCAAAGGCACTGCCGACATGCAAGGGGACTTGGCGCGCTCCAAGGTGGGTGTCACGATTAAGAAGAATAACGCCGACGCGCGCGTGGCCGAGGCGGCGGGCGAAGCTGCCTACATCCGCGAGACAGGCACGGCGAAAGGTGCGGAGGTCGAGGCCGTCGGCCTTGCGCGCGCCAAAGGATTCCAGGCCCAGGTGGACGCCCTCGGACCCAACGCCACGGCGCTGGTCAATGTTATCGCCGCGCTGTCGGAAGGGCGGGCCAAGTTTGTGCCCGATATCCTAGTGACCGGCGGCAACGGCTTGAGCGCGCTCGATGGCCTCGCCGCAACGGCGGCGGCCCAGCGAGAGCCGCGCAACCAGCGCCTGCCGCACACGATTAATCAGGACGAAATCGAGCAAGCGAAACACATTCTGTTGCAGCTTGTTGCCAAAGAGAGAGCAGTCTGGGGTAACTCCCTCAAAAACGAGGAGCGGCGATGAGTGAAAGATTCTCGAACCAATTGGCGCTAGTGGCTGGAGGAACAGGCGGATTGGGACGTGCCGTGAGCGTGGCGTTTCTCGAAGAAGGCGCCACGGTCGTTGTTACGTATCGAAAACAAGACGAATTTGACGCATTGCGTCACGCGGTGGGTGCGAATGCCTCACGACTGGAGGGGCACAGTATCGATGTTACGGATGAAGATGCGGTTCATCGGCTCATCACAGGAGTTGTCGCGAAACATGGACGGCTGGATGCTATGGCAAACGCGATCGGCGGTTACGCGGCCGGCCGGAAACTGTGGGAAATGGACACGAAGGTTCTCGATCAGATGCTGTCCCTCAACTTGCTCTCGGGTTATGTGTTGTTGCGGGCCGTCGTTCCCGAAATGCTCAAGCAGGGATGCGGAGCGATTGTCAACGTCGCTTCAACAGCAGCATTCGATCATGCGGCCTCTTCGGCGGCGTATGCCGCCTCCAAGGCTGCGGCAGTTGCGATGGTCGATTCACTGGCCGCGGACCTGAAAGGTACCGGGGTGCGGGCGAACTCCATTCTCCCCAGCATCATCGACACCGAAGCGAACCGCAAGGCGATGCCAGACGCCGATTACAGCAAGTGGCCAAAGCCACAGGATATTGCGCGCGTCATTCTCTTCTTGTGCAGCGATGAAGCCAAACTGATTCATGGCGCGGCGATTCCGGTCTAACGTAAGAAGCGGTACAGCGAACGAGGCTCAGAAGGTGTCTCGCTCGTCGTTGGAGGTGAGCGGCGGTCGAGTTCATTTTGCGCCACCTGCTTCTTCAACGAAGTTTGATTTTCATCCAAGGCTCCCTTCAGCATCCAGAGATCCCGGTAACCCATAATCCTGCGAAAGTTTTGTTCGGTCATGCGCAGCGCCGCGGCGGCCCAGCGCAGGACCATTTTTCCGTCCCGCCAGCGGCAGACCTTTCGTGTTCGCAAGCGGACTCCGCTGTGCGGGCTCTCGATCACGTTGGTCGAAACCAGGCAACGAGCCAGACTCGGCGACAAGCCCAAACGATTCACGGTGAACATCTCCCCCAACCCTTCCCGAAAGCTCGCCGCCGCACTTGGATACTCCCGCTCCAGCCACTCGGCCTGCTTCTCGATCCGCGCCATCCCTTCCGGGGAGGGAAGGCGGAAGAGCTTGCCGAAGCTCTCAGGTCAGCGACCCAGAAGGCAGTTGCCGCCTACTAACGGTGCCGTTCTCTGTGTGCTACTTCACGTGGGTGCCGTCCCAAGCCGACGCCCAGCGCCTTGCGGCTCCTCCTCTGACACCGGTGGTTACTTGCTCTTTGAGTCGGCTACGCGGGAAGTGAGCTTTGAGTGGACCGCTGGGCCCATCGTTGTCCCGAAACGGCGTTCAACGAAATAGATCCGGCCTTGTCGCCAAGGGTTTAGTAATGGCTTCAGCGTTGGATGCCGTTCAGTGACGGCGCGCTCGGACTATCCACTGATTCCGGCCCTGTCGGTCGGGCAGTCAGCCGTCGATGTGAACTCCCCGACGCGGGTGTGGAGTCGAATTTCGGAGAGTGGCTATCACCCAGATCTTCGCTCGGACGCTCTGATGCGGTTTTTCATGTCCCCGCGAGCCCAGATCTTGAGGACGCGAGGGCAATACTTAATCGTCCATCGTGGTGTTTCGAGACGGGCTTAATGGAGCAATTTGGAGCCTTGCGAACAGGGGGTCAAGGGGGCTAACTCTTTGAAAGATATGGTAGGCCCGAACGGACTCGAACCGTTGACCTTCCCGACCCGTCGGGACGCTCCAACCACCTTCAGAAAATAATGGTAGGCCCGTGGGGACTCGAACCCCAGACCTCTACCGTGTCAAGGTAGCGCTCTAACCGGGCTGAGCTACGGGCCTGACTACTTTTCAAGCTAGCGCAGATCAGATAACGTGTCAACGCGGTGAAACAATCGCGCAGCGGGCTGCGCGCGTGGGGTAAAATGCCCCGGAAAAGAAAATTTCGACGTAAGTCGAAGGGCGACGAATGGACCGCCAGGCAGCCTGGGAGCTCTTGTGCGAATTCACGAAAAATGAAAACCTGCGCAGGCACGCTCAGGCTATCGAAGGGTGCATGCGCGCTTACGCCCGAAAGTTCGGCGAGGCGGAAGAAAAATGGGGCGTCGTCGGGCTGATCCACGACTTCGATTACGAAATGTATCCGAACGCCCCTGACCACCCGCTCAAGGGCAGCGAGATCCTCAAAGAGCGCGGGTATCCCGAAGACGTGCGGCGAGCGATCCTGGGCCACGCGGACTACACGGGCGTGCCGCGCGACACCCTGATGGCCAAGGCGCTTTTTGCCTGTGACGAGCTTGGAGGGTTCATTACCGCCTGCGCGCTGGTTCGCCCGGACAGGCTGACGTCCCTGGAAGCCAGGTCGGTGCGCAAGCGGATGAAGGACAAAGCGTTTGCCCGCTCGGTGAGCCGCGAGGACATCACCAAGGGAGCCGATGAGCTTGGCGTCCCGCTCGATGAGCACATTACTTTCTGCATCGAAGCCATGCGCGGCATTTCGGACAAGCTCGGACTTACGCCGCCCGCGGCCGCACCGGCTGGCGAGCCGAAAGACGCGTCTTAGTCCTCGGGCTTAATCCTTGCGCCATTACTTCCTCTAAGAAGTTACGTTTCCCTTTCTTCTCGCTGTCAAGCCATTTATGGATGTAACCCTTGATTCCGACCCGCCGAAGGGAGCATACTTATGGGCGCGTCGCAATTCACCCCCAAGGTCCTGGTAGTGGCGTCAACCTCGTTATCCGGAAGCCGCTTGCTCCTCTTGCTGTCGGCGCTGGCAGCCGGTCTGGCCTTGCCTGCCGCCGCGCAGATTCCGCCGGCCTCTGACAAAGGCAAGGAGCAGGGGTCCGTTAGCTATTTCCGCGACATCCGGCCGATTCTTCAGCGCACCTGTCAAGGTTGTCACCAGCCCGCCACAAAGTCCGGCGATCTGGTTCTGACAACCTACGAAGCCTTTATGGCAGGTGGCGCGAAGGGCAAAGTGGTTGTCCCCAGCCAAGCCGACCAGAGCCTGGTGATCGGTTACCTCAAGGGGGACGTCAAGCCTCAGATGCCCTTTGGCGGCACTCCCCTTCCCCCTGAGCAGATCGAACTCTTTCGTCGCTGGATCGGCGAAGGCGCCAAAGACGACACGCCCGCGACGGCGAAAAGCGTTCTCGCGCCGGGCAAGCCGCCCGTCTATCACGCCGCGCCCATCATCAACGCCCTTGCCTATTCGCCGGACGGAAAAGTCCTTGCGGTCTCCGGCTATCGAGAGATCCTGCTGCACAGCAGCGACGGCTCGGGTCTGCTCGCGCGCCTCCCCGGAATTTCGGACAAGATTACTTCTCTCGTGTTTTCGCCGGACGGCTCGCTGCTCGCGGCGGTGGGCGGCACGCCGGCAACCTTCGGGGAGGTCCAGCTTTGGGACGTCGCCCAGCGAAAGTTGAAGCGCTCGCTTACGCTGACGAATGACACACTTTTCGGCGCCTCTTTTTCGCCCGACGGCTCGAAGCTCGCCTTCGGCGGGGCCGACAACTCGATCTACGTGATCGAAGTCGAGACCGGCAAGCAGCTCCTCAAGATGAGCCATCACGACGGTTGGGTTTTCGGGACCGTTTTTTCGCAGGACGGCAGCCAGATTATTTCGGTCGGCCGTGACCGCGCCGTCAAGCTCTCAAACGTCACCGGCGGAATCTTCATCGAAAACATCAACCAGCTCAAAGGCGAACTGGTCTGCATCGCGCGCCAGCCGAAGCGGGACAACGTCCTGGTAGGCGGAGAAGACGGTATTCCTTTCCTTTATATGATCCACCGCCCGCGGTCGCTCGTGATTGGCGACACTTCCACCCTCATCCGCGAGTTTGAAAAACAAGACGGGCCGGTGATTTCAGTGGCTTTCAGCCCCGATGGCCAGGTGATCGCCGTCGGGACCGCCGCCGAAGATATCCGCCTCTACAAGACCGACACCGGAGAGCGCGTGGCCAGCTTCAAGGGCCATCAGGGAGGAATTTACGCCGTGACCTTCAGGCCGGACGGAGAACAGTGGGCCGCGGCGGGGTTCGACGGGACGGTAAGAATCTACGACTTGAAATCAGGCCAGCTCGCCAAGGCTTTCGTACCCGTGCCGCTGGAGACCCGGGTGATTTCGATGGTAAAGTAAGGCTTTCCCGCACCAATGAACATCCAGGGCTCGACGCCAATGCTCGCAGTGCTCAAGGCCGCTTCTCGAGCGGGCCTTGCATACCCGGACTCGGGTGCCGGCCTGCGCGGGCTTTTCATTTTATTTCCGTTGCCGCGCGTGCTCAGAGGCTGCGCGCGCGCCCGTTTGTTCGCGTCGACAGGGCTTGCGGCGCTCCTGTTTGCAGGCGTGGCGCAAGCGGCGCAGCCTATGCTGAAAGAACTGGCTCCGCCCGGTGCGCAGCGCGGGAAGACCTTTACCCTTACCGTGAAGGGAGAAGGAGTCACGGCCGGGGCCGAAATGATCACCACGCTTCCGGCGACGATTTCGCGTCTGGCCCCGCCGAAGGACGTCGAGACTCCTGAAACCCAGCTATCTTTTCTCGTCCAACTGCATGAAGACGCGCCTGTGGGTGTCTACCCCGTGCGCATCCGCACGGACGACGGCCTCTCGAATGTCTTGGTCTTCAGCGTCGGCGACCTGCCGGAGGTTTCCGAAAAAGAACCTAACAACTCGATGGGAGAAGCGCAGCAGATCGTGCCGCCGATAACAGTCAGCGGGTACTTGAAGCTCGCCGACCAGGACTTCTACCGTTTTTCGGCGAAGGCGGGCCAGCGACTTGTCCTCGAAGTCGAAGCGCGGCGGATGGGCTCGGCGATCGACCCCGTCCTCGAAGTCCTCGATTCCGCGGGCCATCGCGTCGCCTATAACGACGACGCTCCGGGCCTGGGCGTCGATTCGCGCGTGGAAGTAACGTTCCCCAAGACCGGCACCTACTATGCTGTTGTGCATGACTCGAAATACAACGAGCAACCCATAACGGTTTACCGCCTGAAGATTGGGTCATACGCCTACGCGGACGGCATTTTCCCTCTGGGCTGGCAACGCGGAAAGAGCGTGGATGTCACCTTTATCGGCGGCAATCTTGGGAAGCCCGTGAAGGTGCGCGCGACCCTTGACGTCCCGCCGGACCGGCAGAGTTCCCCCATCAACCTCCCCGGGCCAAGACCTTTGGGCAGCTTGCCTTTTCAGTTCCAGGTGAGCGACTACCCGGAAGTCATTGCTCCGCTCGACGGTTCCGTCATGGAGCTCAAGCCTGAGACGGTAGTCAACGGCCGCATCGGCAAGCGGGGACAGGTTGACCGGTACCAGTTCAAGGTCGCGCCGGGACAGAAATGGATGGTTTCGCTCGAGGCCGCTCCTCTCGGGACGTCCCAACTCTACGGCCAGGTTACGGTGTCGGACCCCAAAGGCAAGAAGCTCTCGACGCGGGACGTAGGGAAAGGCACAGACCCCGAACTGGCTTTCACCGTGCCGGAGAAGGTGAATGAGGTCGTTTTGGCGGTCGCAGACGTTCGCGGTCTTGGCGGACCAACCTTCGCTTACCGCCTGCTGGCAACGCCGGGTTCCGAAGACTTTGCCCTGAAAATCGTCACGCCTTACGTCAATATCCCCGCCCGCGGCACCGCGGCCATTGAGGTGGCCGCGGAAAGACACGGTTATGACGGCCCCATCCAGTTGAGCGTTCCTGACCTTCCTGACGATTTTGCCCTCGCCGGCGGAAACATCGCGGCGGAGGTCATCAACTACGAAGGCAAGCGGGAGCCGAACACAATCGGCTACGTGACGATTACGGCCAAACCCGAAGCCAAAGCCCGCGCGTTTCAACTCACCCTCTGGGGGCAAGGCGGCCCGCCAGACCATCCCATCCGCCGGCGAGCAGAATGCCCCGGACTGATCTTCACCGTCAACGGCGAGGAGCAATACTCAATCACCGCTGACTTGATTCCACCGAAGCCCGTCACTTACCCATGGCTCGGGATCGGCCTGCCGGTGAGCCTGCGCAAGCCCCCGCCCGCCATGCTCGAGGTCGCGGCGAAAAACGTCCGCGCCGTGCAGGCGATGGACTTCCCTGTGCAATGGAAAGTGTTGAAGCAGGGCTCCGGCATCGTGACGATGTCGGTCGGTGGACTCCGGCTTCCGACCGTCAAGGACCTGGTCCTGGATGATAAGTCAACGGTGAAAGGCGCCGACGAGGGCAACTTGATCCTCAAGTCAACGCTTGACACTCCGCTCGTCAAGTTCGACCTCGTCCCGAGTGCGACAATTCAAATTGGCGGCCAGGAGGAGACCCTCGTGGGTCCGGCCGTCACCGTGGAACTCGTGCGCGCCTACACTCTCGCGCTTTCCTCCGACCGCGTCGAAGTGAAAAACGGCGGAAAGGTGGAGCTCGCCGGAGTCGTCCAGCGCGAGCCGGTATTCGCGGGCACCGTCAAGGTTCGAATTGACGATCCCCCTGATAAAATCTCCTGTCCGGCTATCGAAGTCCCGAATGGCCAGTCAGACTTCCGAATAACCTGTGAAGCGGCCGCGGGCGCCCAGGAAGGGAATTTTGAAATCCACCTGGTTTCATCCGCAACAATCCCGGGGCGCACGGACAAAAGGGAATATACTTATCCGCCTCTAGCCGCGCGCATGATCGTAGCGGCAGAAAAGCCGGAGCAGAGAGCCGCGAACAAGTCCCTGTAACGCGCGCCTTTGTGGTTTCCCGGCGTTTGGCAAGACCAGAGACCTTGGTTTGAAGCAGCGAGCGAGGTTCACCTATGACCAGCCCCACCGAAAGAAGTCGAAGCCGCTTCCGGCAAGTCCGCCTGGCGACTGCCTTCATTTCGATATTCATTTTCTCAGGATTCGCAGTCGCCCAGGACAACTCGAAAACCGCCGCGGCCGCGAAGGCGACCCCTGCGTCCGAAATCAAGGTGTCGCAAATCCGGCTCTTCCCGGCTGAAGTCGTGTTTTCCGACCCGCGGGAATACCGGAAGGTCGTGGTGCTCGGCAAGACCGAGGAAGCCGGCGAATTCGACCTCTCACGCGACGCCACCTTCGCTCCGGCTGACGATTGCGTAAAGTGGGACGAGAAAGGCTCCCTCTATCCGGTCAGGGACTGCCAGACCAAAGTCGAGGTGTCGGCCCGCGGCCTCAAGGCCACGTTGCCAGTCACCGTTCGCGGCCTCGACCAGCCCCACCCCATCAGCTTCGTGCGCGACGTCGAGCCGATCTTGAACAAAGTCGGCTGTACCGCCGGAACGTGCCACGGCGCTGCGAAGGGAAAGAATGGATTCAAACTGTCGCTCCGCGGTTACGACCCGGAGTTCGATTACGACCGGCTGATCCACGACCTTTCGGGGCGGCGGCTCAACCGCGCCGACCCTGCGCGCAGCTTGATGCTGCTCAAACCGACCGCCGAGGTCCCGCACGTCGGCGGGCAGCGGTTCGACCTCGAGTCGCGCTATTACAAGATCACCCTCGAGTGGATTTCCGAGGGTGTGCCCTTTGGCGACGCCAAAGCGGCGACCGTGGCCCAGCTTGAAGTCGTCCCCTCCGACATCATGATGCACAAGGCGGGGCTGTCCCAGCAGTTGGTTGTCCTCGCGCACTATGCGGACGGAGCGACGCGGGACGTGACGCGCGAAGCCTTCTACACGAGCAGCAATCCATCCGTCGCCGACGTCGCCCAGGAGGGGCTGGTCACTTCTTCCCGCAAGGGCGAGGCCGCCATCCTGGTCCGATACGAAGGGAATTTCGCAACGGTCAACAGCACCACGCTTCCGGAAAAACCCGGTTTCAAATGGGTGCAGTTGCCTCAGTACAACTACATTGACGAGGCCATTGACCGGAAGCTCCAAAAGCTGAGGATTCTGCCCTCCCAGGTCTGCTCGGACGCTGAATTCATCCGTCGCGCGTCGCTCGACCTGATCGGAGTCCCTCCGAAGCCCGAGGAAGTCCGGGCATTCCTCGCGGACAAGACTCCCGAGCGACAGAAGCGCGCCCGGCTGGTGGACCACCTCCTGGCCCGGCCGGAATTCGTTGACCACTGGTCGCTCAAGTGGGGCGATCTGCTCCGCAGCAACCGGAAATTCCTGGGCCAGAAAGGCATGTGGCGTTTCCGCGACTGGCTGCGCGAGTCGGTCGCCCAAAACAAGCCCTACAACCAGTTCGTGTACGAACTGCTGACGGCCGCCGGCAGCAATTACGACAATCCGGCCACCAGCTATTTCCTCGTCGCCGACAAAGCGAACTTCCAGATGGAGCAGACCACTCAGCTCTTCCTGGGCGTCCGCTTCGTTTGCGCTCAGTGTCACGACCACCCCTTCGAGCAGTGGACGCAGAAGAATTACTACGAGCTGAGCGCGTTCTTTGCGCGCGTCGGCATCCGGGATGGCGCCCGCAGTCTGGAGAAAGTGGTCTACGACGGCACCGAAGGCGACGTGAGGTTTCCCAAGACGGGCCGCGTCGCCTCTCCCAGGTTCCCCTACGCCCAGCCCGCTCACCTCTCGAGCGAGGCTGCGCGGCGCGACCTTCTGGCCGAATGGCTGACCTCCAAGGACAATCCCTACTTCGCCAAAGCCATCGTCAACCGGATGTGGAGCTATTTCTTAGCGCGTGGCATCATTGACCCGGTGGACGACATCCGCTCCAGCAACCCGCCCGTCAATCCGGACCTGCTGGCGGCTTTGACCAAGGACTTCATCAACCACAATTTCGACTTGCGGTACGTGATACGCACCATCGTCAATTCGCGCACCTACCAGCTCTCCACGCGCACGAACGATTGGAACGTGGACGACGACTCGAACTTCTCCCATGCCCTGCCCCGTC
>WNFB01004938.1_pt1 | contig 11891 bp, 5 predicted proteins | sample 5400501 | NCBI WGS metagenome assembly WNFB01 (sample SAMN13153341, study PRJNA577476) | soil metagenome | isolation source: 200 cm saprolite under Douglas fir tree site 2 hole 1 | place: USA:California | collected 2015-04-18 | reverse complement strand
TAGTAGTTAGAAGAAAAGGATGGAGTGGTTGGAGTCGCGGGCTGTGCGCCCAAGGCAGCCGGACTATCTCTTGGAAGTCCTTCCTTTTCAATCTTTATTTTGAAAATAAAAGGACACGACGAGATCGGGCTGTGAAGCTTCGAAGGCTCGCAGATCAATCTGCTTATGTTCCGTCGGCCTGAGATAGTGATGGACGTCTTGCTTTGCGAGTGGTGCCGAAGAACCTGGGCGAATATCGGCGAGCACTATCGCCGGGTTAGGATCGCCATCCAGCCCTGTATTTACACAGCGTGTTCGAAGAGCCGAGTGAGCAAGCCGTCTCGAGTCTGCGCAATCGAGTAAATGAACGCGGATGGGATGCCGTCTTTGTGAGTCCATACCGTGTGCGTGTATTCGCTGAGAGGCTTGTTTCGATCAGATGCCTCGCACGTCAGCGCGAGCAGGACACAGCATACAGCCATGCAAAAGCAACGCATCAGACTGACCGCCAGAAGGATCGCATGTCACTTGCCTGCCCCTGAACTGTGACGATTCATCGCGCCAGGATTCCGCGGACAAGGTCAGAATCCCCGTGAGTTCAGATTTGGGAAGTCAGCGAAGTGCGGAGATCACTTCCTCCAAGCCGATCGGCCCTTAACGATAGAGTTCCGCGCTGGCTAATGCTTTTCCCGAATTGTCCAAACCTCCCACAACAAGCACTTCTCCATTTTGGAGCAGCGTCGCCGTGTGGTGGGCGCGGGCGGTTCCCAGACTGCCCGCACCAGTGAAGTTGAGTTGTGCTGGATTAAATAACTCTGTGGTCCAAAGCGTATCATTGATGCCGCACTCGTCACCACACGTGACGTGTTCGACGCCCCCTGCAACTAATACTTCGCCACTAGGCAGAAGCGTCGCCGTGTGGGAGTCGCGCGGTGCTCCCATACTGCCGGCGCTAGTGAAGCTACCGCTACCTGGATCAAACAGCTCCGCAGTTGCGATGGATTCGGCTTGGCTATCCTTGCCTCCGTCAAAAAACACTTTCCCGCTAGGAAGCAACGTCGCAGTATGAAACGTGCGTTCCGTTGCCATGCTACCGGTGGCAATGAAAGCCCCAGTCAATGGATCGTACATCTGTGCAGTCGAGAGAGGCGCGAAAAGAAAGGCCAAGCCCCCCGCGACAAGCACCTTCCCATTGGCCAGCAGTATTGCGGTTTGGGATTCGCTACCTATGACTGTAACGATGCTTCCAGTGGCGGTGAAGCTGCCGCTCGTCGGATCGAACAGCTCCGCAGTAGCCAGCCCTTCACCGGCGCCATTGTCGCCACCGACGACGAGCACCTTTCCGGTGGCAAGTAACGTCGCCGTATGCAAAGCTCGCGCCGTTTTCATAGGTCCAGTGACATTGAAACTGCCAGTTGCGGGATCGAACAGCTCTGCACTGGCTAGGTCCTGACCACTGCTGTCGAAACCTCCAGTAACCAGTACTTTTCCGTTGGCCAGAAGCGTCGCTGTGTGCCGCAAACGCGCCGTTACCATGCTACCGGTGGCGGTAAAGGTGCCGTCCGCCGGATTGAATAGCTCGGCAGATGCCAAGGCATCCCCAGAGTTGAGACCTCCACCGCCAATCACGAGCACTTTCCCGTTGGGCAGCACGGTTGCAGTATGATCAAAACGTGCTTGCGCCATGATCCCAGTGGCAGCAAAACCAGCCGGCACAATTGTAACGGATGCAGTCGCGCTCATCGTGGAATCAGCGACGCTGGTGACAACCACGTGAAAGGTGCCCTGCGCGGAGGGCGCTATATAGTCGCCATTCGTGTCGATCATGCCACCTGACGCTGCTTCCAGTACGCTCCAGGTGACCGCCGTGTTTTTCGTTCCCGACACCAAGGCCGCAAATGTGCGTTTTCCGCTTGGTCCCAGAGTGTCTGTCTCCGGAGTTATAGAGACAGAGACGGGAGGAACGTTGACGCCTGCCATCGCACTCTTCGAGCTATCTGCTTGGCTCGTCGCGACGACATGGTACGTGCCGATAGCTTGTGGGGCGCTATAGATCCCCGCGCTGGTAATTGACCCGCCCGCGGCCCCTTCCTGAACGCTCCAGGTTACTGCTAGGTTGGTTGTTCCCGTGACCGTCGCCGTGAAATTCTGTGTCCCATTGCTGAACACTGTCGCCGCGTTTGGCGAAATGGCCACCGCAACGGGGGGTACGGTGACGCTCGCCATCGCGCTCTTCGTGTTGTCCGCATTGCTCGTCGCGACAACATGGTAGGCGCCGGTGGCTTGCGGTGCAGTATAAGCACCAGCGCTTGTAATCGAGCCGCCCGCGGCTCCCTCCTGGACGCTCCACATTACTGTGGTGTTATTTGTTCCTGCGACCGTTGCAGTGAAACTCTGTGTCCCATTGCTGAACACTGTCACTACAGACGGCGAAACAGTAATCGACACCATAGGCGATGGGGGCGAGCTTCCTCCCCCACAAGCGCTCAGGCAAAATGATGTCCCGACAGCCAACCACATCAGCGCGAGTCTCGCGCTTCTGTCGTTCATCCTCTCGAACAACTCCTGTGCGTTCATGACCGCCTCCTGCGAACTAAACCGTATTCCCTTTTCGTTCTCGAATGCGGGGGCCTTGTTGTCGATCGTCTTGCCTGAGAAGGTCTGCCTAAGCCAAAGAGACTCGCCGTCTCTCTCATGGCAATTTTCCGTCGTTGTGCGGGCGGCGATGTCAGGCTGTCGTCCTTGCAGCTAGCTGTTGCACATGCTGTGCGTTGGTTATTCTTCTTATCAGTCATCAATGTCGGAAACTTGATGTTTGTCGCTACTCAGAGGAGGGGGAACACTCACGCCGATGAGTCCCGCGCGGCATACAGCGAACTGGATGAGAAATGAAATCTTGCCTGCTTCAACGAAACGGTTAAGGTAGCGGAGGGCATCCGGGAGACCCAACGGCAGCACCTGCGCGAGGTTGGCGACAAAAATGGTTTCCGTCAGAATGCGTCCACTGGGCATTTGTGTATTGACAAAGGTAACTTCCGCGGACCTGCTTCCTGCGAATGCGTCCACCGCTCCGGTCTTCAACGCCGCCAGCGCCTGGGGAACCGTGGCAAAGTGCACCAGCTGAGCGAAGTGCAGATGACTAGCCAGGTAAACATCCGGAGCATTGCCGGTCGCGACCGAAATCCGGATGCCCGGTTGGTCCGCATCCGCGACCGTCTGAATCAGCGAACCGGCGGGCACTAGGTACGTGTTCTCCACACCGATGTGAGGATTTGCATAGGCAATATTCGTGGGCCCCAGCGCAGGGTCTTGTGTGAATCCAATCGTGAATTCGCCATTGGCAAAGCCTTGCATCAATGGTGGAACCCCCGGATATCCGATGAATTGCACTTCAACGCCGAGGCGTCGAGCGAGGACGCATGCCATGTCAACCGCGACACCGTGCAAGAGCCCGGCAGCATCGCGGGTCGCGTTGTTGGGGTTTCCGTAGTTGATACCCACCATCAAAGTGCCCGTTGGCGTGAGTTGCTGAAACACTTCATCGCGTACGTGGTCATCTACTGGGACAAAGTTTTGAATGGTGCATTGGGGATTGTGAGGGAGCGGTGGGTCGGAATCCTGCTGTGCGCTGGCAGCCGGAGCCCGAGAGATCCCAAAAAGAGCCAAGAACAATATGGCGGAGTAGGTGAAAACCAGTCGGTGGCGCTTCATTTGATTAATATCTCCTTTTGCTGCGACTCACTTGGGACGTGGTCGCACGCCGACTGTTGCGCAACCTCCGACAATGTGCAATCCCGTCCGCTCCACGCGAGAGTCACATCTGTGTCCCGAGCTATCTCTCTGAGCCGAAAGCCCTTGGCGAGCAGGAGGAGGAAACGCTTAGCGCTTTCATGTCACTACTTGGAGTGATACACTCGCTTCCATTCCACGGGTTCCTAATGTCCAATCATCCCGCCTTCGCCCCGTCCGCCCGTTTCGGGCCGTTTGAAGTTGATTTCCGCGCAGGCGAACTTTTCAAAGACGGCCGTAAGATCAGGCTGCAGGAGCAGCCCTTCCGAGTCTTGGCCATGCTCTTGGAGCATCCCGGCGAAACAGTTACGCGTGACGAACTTCGTCAAAGACTTTGGCCCAACGACACGTTTGTTGATTTCGATCACGGTCTCAATAACGCCATCAACCGACTGCGTGAGACTCTTTGCGATTCTGCACAGAACCCGCGCTACGTTGAGACTCTTCCGCGTCGCGGCTACCGCTTTGTTGCCTCAGTCGAGCTGATCTCGCCCGCGGCTGCGCTTGAACCTGTCGAAGTTCTTTCCGAAACCGCTGCTGGCTTGGAGCCTTCCGGAGGTGCTCTCCGGCAAGCCTCGAACGAGCGCGGGACGTCTGCGTGGCCCTCGCGTCTGAGGAGGCTCACGTTCGTCACCGCTCTTACTGCAGTACTCTTAGCCGTCCTGCTCGTATTCAACTTAGGAAAATTGCGCACAAAGGTTTTCTCCGCGGAACCGATGCCACGGATTCAATCCATCGCCGTCTTGCCATTCGAAAATCTGACCGGCGACGCGACGCAGGAATACCTTGTGGATGGTATGACTGATGAACTGACCACCCGCCTCGCACAGATCAGTTCCTGGAAAGTGATCTCGCGGACTTCCGCGATGCAGTACAAGGCGACGAAAAAGCTCCTCCCGCAGATCGCTAGAGATTTGAATGTGGATGCGGTGGTCGAGGGCAGCGTGGCGCGTTCGGGCAAGCGCGTTCGAATTACCGCCCAATTGATTCAGGCCACTAACGACCGGCATCTCTGGGCGAACTCTTACGAACAGGATCTCGGCGACATTCTCTCTCTTCAGGGGGAAGTTGCGCGCGACATCGCCGACAGAGTTCGCGTCCGCCTTAATCCGCACGAACAAAAACTTTTGGCGCAAGCAAGGCCCGTGGATCCCGACGCATATGAGAACTATCTGAAAGGCATCTATTATTTGCAGAAATGGACTTCGGAAGACTCAAACAAGGCCAGCGATTACTTTCAGAAAGCCATCCAGCGTGATCCAACTTACGCTGCGGCATACTCCGCCCTGGCAGCTAGTTACAGGAACATCGCCTTCTTAAGCCCGGTCCAGCCACGGGACGCGTTTGGCCTGGCCGAGACAGCAGCAAGAAAGGCTCTGCAGCTGGATGAATCGCTCGGAGATGCCCATGCTTCGCTTGGGACCATCAAATGGCGATTCTACTGGGATTGGCAAGGCGCCGACGCGGAATTTAGGCGTGCCCTCGAACTTAGCCCCAATTCTGCTGAGAGCCGCTGGGAATACTCAGTGTACTTGAGAACAGCGAACCGTTACCAGGAAGCGATTGATGAGGCCAAGCTTACCCTCGAGCTCGAACCGGTCTCTGCTGGAAGTCGACGTGGTCTGGGAGCGGCCCTATTCCTTGCCCGACAGTACGACCAGGCGGTCCAGGAGCTTAGAAAGAGAATTGCGCTGAATCCTGAAGCACCTCTCCCTCATTACTTCCTCGGAGTGACGTACGAACAACAGAGCAAACCTCCGGAAGCAATCGCGGAACTGGAACAGGCCGTCAGCCTTTCCCATCGTGACCCCATCTATTTGTCCGCTCTCGCTCATGCTTATGCAATATTCGACAGGCGTCAGGAAGCGAAAGGCATCCTAGTTGAGCTGCAACAGCGCGCGCGAAGGGAGTATGTTACGCCATACAATTTGGCCTTGGTCTGGCTGGGACTCGGCGACAAACATGAAGCGATGGCCAATCTGGAAAAGGCCTATGAAGATCACTCCTTTCCGTTGTCGACGATCAATTCGTGGCCGTGGTTCGATCCCTTGCGTTCCGACCCACAGTTTCAGGATTTGGTGCGTCGAATTGGCCTCGATCCGCAAAGAGCCATACCAAAGTAGAATCACGTCGTGGGTCAGCACGCTTAGTAATCGGCGCCGTCCTAAGAGTGCACGCGCTGCTTCGCAGCTGCTTTTCTTTTTATTCTTGATGTTTGGGCTCGTCGCAGCGATGCACGCTCAGTCTGGCGACGTAGGTTCACTCGAAGGTATTGTCACCGACCCCTCTTCCGCCGTTGTGCCAGGGACCTCCTTGCGGGCAACTGATAAAGAGCGCGGCGCGGTCTTCACAACCACCTCCAACGCGAACGGTCTCTTCCGTTTTCCTGCGCTTCCTGTTGGCACCTACGAGCTCTCCACGGAACACACAGGTTTCGTCATCTGGATCGAGAAAAACATTGAAATCAGAGTCGGCTCTCAGATCAATGTCAACGTGATGCTCCTGCTTGCAGGCGCCTCAGAATCCGTCGCCGTTCAAAACTCCGCTTCCGCCATAGAAACCTCCCGGAGTCAAATAAGTTCCATTGTGGATGAGCGTCGGGTAAATAGCCTTCCGGTCAACGGTCGCAACTACCTCGATTTTGTTCTGCTCACTCCCGGCGTGACTCGCGGTTCGCGTGGCTTCGACCTCAGTTTTGCTGGCCAGCGCAAAATGAATCTCCTTCGCGTGGACGGCGCAGACAACGACAATACCTACTTTACGGAAGTTCTCGGACAGTCCGGTTCCGGTTTGGCCCCCTATCAGTTCAGCATGGCGGCCGTTCAAGAGTTCCAGGTAAATACTAACTCCTATTCAGCCGAACTCGGCCGCGCCGCCGCCGGCATCATCAATGTGGTCACGAAATCGGGCACCAACGAATTCCACGGATCGGCATTCTGGTATTACCGAGACAAATCCGTGAATGCGAACGATCTGGTCAACAAGATAAACGGCCTGCCCAAGTCCCCGTATCACTTTAACCAGTTCGGAGGAACGCTCGGCGGTCCCCTGATAAAGAATAAGCTTTTCTTCTTTTTGAACTATGACGGCCAGCGAAGCAAAGCACAGAATCTCGTTCTGCTCAATCTTCCCGGAGGGTTCTCCCTCTCTCCCGACTCGACAGTAGCTGCATATCAGCAACGGGCCATCGACTATCTGCAGCAGCGCGCCTCTCCCTGGTTGCGCACCTTTGAGCAAGATGTCGTGTTCGCGCGGGTCGACTTGCACATCGCACCCGCGCACCTCCTTTCCGGCCGCTGGAACCGACAGCGGTTCACGGGCGGAAATCTTGAGAATTCTGGACAGCAGAACTCGTTCGAACACACCGGCGCGTCGCTCTCTTCCACTGACACGCTTGTCCTTTCGCTCTCTTCGTCCCTCTCTCCCTCTCTTGCCAACTCGCTCCTGTTTGCTTACGTACGCAGCCACGAACCCGGCTTTGCGAATAGTCCCAATCCCGAAGCCAACATCTTCCAAGCTGGCCAACTGGTTCTGACTATCGGCCGCAACCCGGTCAGCCCGCGGGAGCAGGACATCGACCGCCTTCAATTCTCGGATGCGTTTTCCGTCCTACACGGACGCCACGGTTCAAAGTTCGGCGCCGACGTTCTGCCAAACTGGATCGACGCGTTCAGCGCTGGCAATTTTTCCGGCAGTTTTCGCTTTCCCAGCCTTGAGAGCTTCGGCCGTAGTCTCGCCGCAGCCCCTCCTGCATTCCCTGATCTCCGCCGCTACATCCAAACTTTTTCAGGCGAAGGCTCTCATGGCATCGAGGGACATCCCAATTTCGTAGATTACGCCGGCTTCGTTCAGGACGAATGGCGCATCCATCCGCGCTTCACTGTCAATCTCGGTCTCCGATACGACCTCCAGGTCATCCGCAAACCCACTGTGCGGAACCCTTCGGCTGTGCTGGCCACTGCCGGACTTGACACCAGCAATCTCCGCACCGACGCCAACAATATTGCTCCACGTCTGGGTCTAGCTTGGGCTCCTCTACGAAACAATCGTTTGGTTCTGCGCGCTGGATACGGCCTCTTCTATGCCCGGACTCCTTCCATCATGACGCAACGGGCTTATCTTCAGAATGGCATCACTAGTCAGACCGCAACTTTCTCAGGCGCCTCCAATGGATTCCTTATTCCCAACTATCCAAATAGTTCCTGTGGCGCTCCCGACGCTTCCGGCTTGCCGCCCAACTGCCCTCCACCGCCTGCAGGCGACCAGATCCTCGAGCTCTTCGCCCCCTCATATACGCAACCCTATACGCAGCAGGGGAGCTTTGGGCTCGAAACCGAATTTGCCAAGGACTGGATTCTTTCCGCGAGCTACCTGATCGTAAGCGGTACACATCTTCAGCGAGTTCGTGACGTCAACCTAGGAATTCCTGAGACACAGTCTCTCATCGGTATAGCGCAGACCAACACTGTGCTCTCTTACAATTGGTTCACGCTACCCCGACCCATCGCAGGATTCGACCGCATCCTGCTCATGGAGAGCGCCGCTAGTTCCGTCTATCATGCTCTCGTCGTGGAAGCCGCTAGGCACTTTTCGCATGATTTCTGGATTTCCGGTGCCTACACATTCAGCAAGACAATTGATGACAATCCCGAACCCATCGCTGTGAATCCGGGACCCAGCGATAACCTGTTGTTGTCTGACGCCAGCAACCCACGCGCCGACCGCGGGCCTGGCGTGAACGACCAGCGTCATCGCTTTGTTCTGAGCGGCATATGGCTGCTTCCTGGCAGGAACCTGCGCTCACATGCAACGAGTACGATTCTAGGGGGATGGGAGTTAAGTGGGATCTTTACCGCGCAGACGGGGTTACCGTATTCCGGCCTTGTCAACTCCGATTTGAACAATGATGGCAACAGTAGCAACGACCGTACGCCCGGCCTCGGGCGCAACAAGTTCCACCTACCGGTAATTGTCTCCCTCGACCCGCGCATCACAAAGAATGTCCCACTCTCCGAAAGCTTACGCCTTCAGTTGCTCGCCGAATCTTTCAACGTGCTCAATCACGGCAACGTCGTCGCCGTTCACACTACGCAATTCGCATTCTCCAACGCTTCCGGTGTGTGCGGAATTGCGGGCACGCCCTGCCTCGCCCCACAAATTACAGGCCTCAATGCTTTTGGTACTCCGACAGCTTCGTCTGGCCCAAGAATTGTGAAGCTTTCGTTAAAACTTATCTTTTGAGGTATCACGGTCGTTTTGCCTTCCCAAATTGGTCGTCAACGCTGGCAACTTCGGCCGCATAATCACCACAAGCAACAACCCGCAGATCGAAAAGTGCGCAAGGTCCCCCCAGTTTTTCCCTCATTCACCCCATGAGCTATTTTTAAGTTGCGTCAATTCAATAATTTCTGAATGGCACTCCTGCCTTCTTGAGTTTTTGCCTGCTGACGGTGCGGCGAAGTTGTGGAAATTAAATGGTTTGCAAAAACCGACCTCCTCCCTCCGAGAAATTCACAAGGCCAGGAGCAAGAAAACAATGATCTCTAAGTGATGGAAAACAAAAAACATAAAATGGTCGGGGCGCCGAGATTTGAACTCGGGACCTCCTGCGCCCAAGAGAGGCGGGCAACTCAAGCTCTGCAACGATAGAAGACCTGAAAAGGAATCCTGAACCCGTTCGCGGTTCAAGAATGAAGGGTGCCAACCCGCCTTCCGCGTGGGACCAACTATAGGACCATTACGCGTTCCTGACCGCTCTAAACACTACTGAATACTCCCGAACGTACCTCGTAAGTTGTTGACACGCCGTCCCATGTAGATTTGCCAAGGTTCAGGTGTCGGTTCGATTCCGATAGGCCGCTCCATTCTTTTCAAGCAGTTACGCCCCATCCTCATTTTCCATTTTTTCCAAAACTACAATTTGATTGCCAAACTTGGAAGAATAATGTGGCTTGGACTTGTTCCATTGGAATTTCACCTGAATAGAGTCTCGTTATCGCGGCGCGTGCGCGTTCTTGAATTGAATCTGGACCTGGACGCCCTGCACCCGAAACGCTGAGTTCATGTTCTTGGTAAGGCAGACTTGGCGGCGCCCTCACGAGGAGGCTGAAAACGGTAGCCGACCCACGGCTCGGTCAGAATGTATTTCGGGCGAGTAGGGTTGGCTTCGATTTTTTTGCGCAATTGATTGATCACGACGCGCAAGTTTTCTGTTTCTTCCCCGTAGTCCGGCCCCCAAACCGACTGCAAGAGACGCCGATGGGTCAGCGGCTTTCCTTGGCTTGCAACCAAATGTTTGAGGACTTCGTACTCTTTAGGGGTCAGATGCACGGCGCGGTCGCGCACGGTCACCTGGCGTGCCTCGAAATTGATCATTAGATCCTTCGATACAAACGAGGGAAGAGTGTCGTCTGGTGAGTACCGGCGAAGCGCAGCACGGATACGCGCGAGCAGCTCTTCGATGCCGAAGGGCTTCACGACATAATCATCGGCGCCGGCATCCAGAGCAGCTACTTTGTCGCGCTCGGCGTTTCGCACCGTCAGCATGATGATCGGGACATCCGAGGCGCGGCGAATCTCCCGGCAAGCCTCGATACCTCCCATGCCCGGCATGTTCATATCGAGCAGCACCAGGTCGGGCCGCTCTTCACGCATTGTCTCCAGGGCTTCTTCGCCGGTCTTCGCTTCACTGATCACATAACCGCGAGACGAGAGCGTAGAGCGCATCACCCGGCGGATTTGCGGCTCGTCGTCGACAACCAGAATATTCGCCGTGTTCACGGCGTTTCCCTTTGGACGCGATCGACAGGTAGCGTGAACGAGAAGACCGAGCCGTGACCGAGCTGGCTGGTCACGCTGATGTTTCCTTGCTGTGCGGCAATAATGGCCTTCGCAATCGGCAGGCCCATGCCGGTGCCGCGCACAAGATAGCGTTGATCTTTTCCCCGATAGAATTTGTCGAAAATCATGGTCTGTTCAAAATCATCGATGCCCGGACCTCGATCGGCGACGCTGGTCGTTACAGTATCACCTGTGAGCTCCGCCGTAATCGTGATGGGTTGGCCCCTTGGCGAATAGAGATTGGCATTCTCTATCAATTGCACTAGGGCCTCTTTGGCGCGCTCCAGATCAGCTCGCACGGGAGGAAGTCCGGGAGCGACGCGCACCTCAACTCGGCGCCCCGCGAGCGCGCTCTTGCAATGCGAAAGCGCGGCCTCAATGATTTGCTCGACTCCAGTCGGGGCTAGATCAAGCCTGAGCTCCCCGGCCTCCAACTTGGCCATTTCTCCAGCCTCTTCGACAAGATGGTTCAGGCGATCGCATTCCTCATCAATGATGGTAAGCAGTTCGCGGGACTGAGCGGAATCCGAGTCAGTCGAACTCAACAAGCTGGTTACTGCAGCTTTCATCGAAGTCAGGGGAGTGCGAAAGTCATGCGTAATGGAATCAAGCAGTGCGGATTTTAGCCGTTCGCCTTGCCTTTCTGCCTCAGTCTGACCGAGTTGTTCGACAGCACGCGCGCGTTCAATGGCGATGGCAACCAAGGTTCCCAGAGCCTCCAGTGATTGACGCGAGAGTTGCGCGCCAGAAATCGCCAGGCTGCCAATGGGGCGGACCCCCAATCGCACGGGAACGAAATATTGACTCTGCACAGTGTCCGTAGTCACTTCGTCATGCAAAAAGGCCAGCTTCGTCTTTTCCTCATCCATATGGGCGGCGCCGAAACCCGAACGATAGAATTTGTCTTTCTGCGGCAAAAAAAGTTCTGCGGCTCCCGCCTCAAAACTTTCCACAATGTAATCAGGGATCGCGTTCATTAGTTGGATCACATTGCCTTCGCCCAGCAATTGCCTGCTGAAACGATACAGGCGCTCAACTTCTCGCCTGCGCTGGTGGGCTTCATCCGCTTCTTTGCGAATGCGCGAGGAAAGCTGGCTTCCGGTGATGGAGGTGACCAGAAACGCAAACAGGGCAACCCAGTTCTGTGGATCCGCGATGGTGAACGTGCCCATGGGCGGCAAAAAGAAGTAGTTGAACGCCAGCACGGAAAGCACTGACATGGACACGGAAACGGCCATTCCCCAGACTGCCGAAACTGCTAAGATAGCCAGCAGAAAAGACAA
>WNFB01031085.1_pt1 | contig 11897 bp, 6 predicted proteins | sample 5400501 | NCBI WGS metagenome assembly WNFB01 (sample SAMN13153341, study PRJNA577476) | soil metagenome | isolation source: 200 cm saprolite under Douglas fir tree site 2 hole 1 | place: USA:California | collected 2015-04-18 | reverse complement strand
CAGGCTGCTTGCGACGCAATCGAAAAGAAAGAAAATCGTGACCTTTTCTGCTACACATTTGATGAGCTGTTGGATGAGGCTGCTGACTTTAGTAGCTATCTGGACTGGTTAGAGACTGAGATCAAGCGTCGAAACATTGATAAGATGTATGTTCCTCTAACCTGTACCAAAGAGGAGTTCGATCCAGTCACGAAACAAAAAATAGGATCTAGCCGTTACGACGAACGTAATGGCTGGATTGACCACTATATTGATCTCTGGCTCCATGATCCAACTAAGGAGCATATTTCTATCTTAGGTGAATTTGGTACTGGCAAGACATGGTTTGCTCTGCACTATGCTTGGGTTCTACTGCAAGACTACCGTAAATCTAAAGAGCGAGGCATCGAACGGCCTCGCCTACCCCTGGTCATTCCACTGCGCGACTATGCTAAAGCGATTAGCGTTGAATCTCTCTTCTCTGAGTTTTTCTTTCGCAAACATGAGATACCCTTACCCGGCTATTCGGCTTTTGAACAACTCAACCGCATGGGCAAGTTGCTGCTCATTTTTGATGGCTTTGATGAAATGGCAGACAAAGTAGATCGTCAAAAGATGATAAACAACTTTTGGGAACTGGCTCAAGTAGTAGTTCCTGGAACCAAAGTGATCCTTACCTGTCGGACTGAACATTTCCCAGATGCTAAGGAGAGTCGCGCGCTGCTCAATGCTGAATTGCAAGCTTCCATAGCTAATCTGACAGGCGAACCTCCTGAGTTTGAGGTATTAGAATTGAGCCATTTCAATGATGCGCAGATTCGCCAGGCGTTGTCATTTCGAACTAATCCTGCCATTGTAGAAGAGGTCATGAGTAATAAACAATTATTGGATTTAGCTCAGCGCCCCGTGATGACTGAACTTATTTTAGAAGCCTTGCCTTCCATTGAAGCTGGTAAACCTGTGGATTTGTCACGTGTCTACCTCTATGCGGTTCGGCATAAGATGGAGCGAGATATCAAGGATGAGCGCACCTTTACCTCACTGGCTGATAAGCTCTACTTCTTATGCGAGTTATCCTGGGAGATGCTATCAACTGACCAAATGAGCCTCAACTACCGACTTTTTCCTGATCGACTTCGCCATCTGTTTGGCTCCGCCGTAGAGGAGCAAAAAGATTTGGACCACTGGCACTTTGATATGATGGGTCAAACCATGCTTATTCGCAATGCTGATGGTGATTACACTCCTGCTCATCGCTCTCTCATAGAATTTTTCGTAGCATACAAATTTGCGGCTGAGCTAGGTGTACTCGCTGATGATTTTACTGAAACATCTCAAGGACAATCATATTTGGATTTGAGTACTGAACCTCAGGACTATACCTGGTCTTCTTATTTTCAGCGAATTGTGGATGAAAAAGGTTTAGTTAAACTTATTCCACCCTTGAAAAGATTTGTAACTGAAGGAAATGATAGATTAGCGGGAACTGTGGGAAAGACGGTAATAACTGAAGCTGTATTGGAACTGATGCAGAATATGCTTGTTTCGAATAAAGAAGATAGGAATACTAGCCTGCTGGGTATTATGAAAAGAACGCGCCATAAAACTCAAGAGGAGGTTGGATTCCTTGGAGGGAATTTGGCGACATTGCTTACACATTGTGATCCTTCAGGTTTGAAGGATCAAGACCTTTCTGATATTGATTTAAGCTATGCTGCATTAGCTTATAAAGACCTATCGCAGTGCAATTTAGATCGTACCAACTTGAGTCATGCCAATCTCACACACGCTATAATGATTAATACTTCACTACGAAGAAGTAATTTGTACAAGGCCCGGATTTACGATTCGGGTTGGGTTGTAAGAACAGGTGGTGTTGTTTATTTCTATTATTCTCATTTTAAAAAATATTTTGATGCTCCTGAGATCAATTTACAAATAGATGAAGATGAGATAGTAATAGCACTTGTAAGAGAAGGAGATATAAAATGGTATGAGAAAGTAAGAGGCGGATATATTCTTGAGACTGAATGGAATAACGAGATACTACAAATTTTAACAATATATGGTGACGTTTTTACGTGGGATATCGAAAGTGGTCAGAAAATACCTGCATCTGCTAATAGCAGCATACTGCGATGGCACCATGCTGATTTGAAAAATGCAACAGGCATTGATGACGTTAATGCATATGTATTAAAAATAATGGGTGCTCTTCATACTCCTAAAAGTAGTTATAATCCGATAGATGACCCAGGTAAACTTGCCGAGAGAGCACTTTTACTGTCAAAAAGACGTTAAACGGAGTTCTTGGGGAATTGAGATGAGTGATAAAACGAGGCGGCTCGCAGTTGAATAAAGTTCTCGGAAAGCGGTACGCTGACCGAGAGCAGGGCTTACGATTACGCAAAGCCGGTTGGTCTCAGTTCCTGATTCTAGAACCTCCCCACCCTGGGCGACGCAAGCGTCCCCACTCCACCCAACACCTCTCCCGCCCCTACGGAAGCCCCACGTTATCTCTGTATCATCTCTTCTCACTCCGCACAACAGCTTTCCCAACCCGTGTAGACGCTTTCCGAGGAATCAACTTGTAATGCTTCGCATCGAAGTGGCGTGTCCTGCGCCAGAACTCAAAGGTAAAGCCAGGCCAGAGCGTCGTGTTGCGTCCGCTGGCATCAAGGTACCAGCTTTTGCACCCTGAGGTCCAGACGGTACCTCGCATCCGCTGCTGCACCTCTGTATTGAATGCCTCCTCACTGTCTGGCCGTACCTCGACAGACTGCAAGGCGCGCCGCTCCATCGTGTGCAGACAGTCCAGAATGTAGGAGAGCTGCGACTCGATCATGAAGATCATCGAATTGTGACCCAGGCCAGTGTTTGGGCCGATGAGTAAGAACAGGTTGGGAAAGCCCGCGACGGTCGTCCCCTTATAGGCACTGGAGCCTGCCTGCCACTTGTCAGCGAGTGATTGCCCGCCGCATCCATGCACACACTGGGCTAGCGGTGCGTCGGTCACATGGAAGCCGGTTCCGCAAATGATCGTGTCGACCTCGTGCTCTCTGCCATCCCCGGTCACGATGCTGTGCGCCCGCACCTCGCGAATGCGCTCGGTGATCACCTCGACATTGGGCTGGGTAACTGCTGGATAGAAATCATCGGAGAGCAGCACGCGCTTGCAGCCCATCACGTACTGGGGCGTGAGTTTTGCCCGCAGTACGGGGTCCTCCACCTGCTTCGCTAGATAGCGCCGGGCGATCTGCATACCCTCCTCTACCATGCCAGGCCGGTAGACAAACCCGAGTGCGATTATCTCCTGCCGCCAATAGATCCTGGTGCGTACAAGGCGCTGGGTGATGGGCAGGAGGCGAAACATGGCACGCTGCCAGGCGGCAATCGGATGATCTTGACGGGGAAGTATCCAGGGCGGCGTGCGCAGGAACAGGGAAAGGTGGCCGACCTGCGGCTGAATTTGCGGGACAAACTGGACGGCCGACGCCCCCGTCCCTATCACGGCCACGCGCTTGCCCGTAAGGTCGTAGTCGTGTCTCCATTGCGCCGAGTGGAACAGCACCCCCTCGAAACACCCGATACCCGCAATGGATGGCAGCGACGGTTCGCTGAGCGGCCCGTTGCCAAGGATGAGGATGTCGGTAAGAAACTGACCCTGCGTGGTGGTGACGTGCCAGCACTGCTCGTCTTCGTTCCATGATGCGTCCAGCAATTCGCTGTTCCACTGTATGTGGGGAAGGATGCCAAAGCGTTCAGTGCAGGAACGGAGATAGTTCCAGATCTCGCGCGAGGGAGAGTAGGCCCGGCTCCAATGTGGATTGAGCGCGAAAGAGAAGGAGTACAGGTGCGAGGGGATGTCGCAGGCGCAGCCCGGATAGGTGTTGTCGCGCCATGTCCCCCCGACATCTGCCGCCCGCTCGATCACCACAAAGTCGTTCTGGCCGTGTTGCTTGAGCCGAATCGCCATCCCCAGTCCAGCGAACCCTGTTCCAAGAATGGTCACATGGACATGACGGACAGGTACTCCGCCGTTGGACGATTCACCTGGAAGGGTCACGCGCTGGTCATCGTCAGAAAGCGTCTTGTGGCTGCCGCCGCTCGCAAAAACTCGGGACATGACTGCATCCTCCGGGGATTGAATGTCAAATGGTCACATGTGTTTTAAGAAGAGTATATCATAGGAGAGACAGCCAAAGGCTATGTCAGGTGCGTTTCATTATTTGGCATGGCTGTGTCGGGTGCGTTTCATTATTTGGCATGGCTGAGGCAAGCGCAGCCACTACTATACACGCACAACGCGCATCGCGTGTATAGTAGTGGCTGCGCTTGCCTCAGCCATGCTCACTACAACTTCCTCGCCAGAATCACACCCGTATTCAAGCCCACTGTATGCAGCCCGCCGAAAAAGCGGGCGTGTTCGATTTTCATGCAGCGATTCTGTACGACCGTCAGACCTGCTTCTTGCGCTCGTCTGGCGGCTTCATCGTTGCGGATACCCAGTTGGAGCCAGAGCACTCTGGCTCCAATGGCGATGGCATCGTCCGCGATAGGCGGCACGTCCTCGGCACGGCGGAAGACATCTACAACTTCGATCTGTTCGCCAGCCGCCTGTGCCTCCGCCAGCGTGGCATACACGCGCTTGCCCAGGATAGTTTGTCCGGCGTAGCGCGGGTTGATGGGAATGATATCGTAGCCCTCGGCCTGCAGGTAGATGGCGACGAAGTGGCTGGGGCGATACTGGTCAGCCGAGATGCCGACGATGGCAACATGTCGATACTGTTGTAGGATTTGCAGGCGATCATACATGTCTGGCATTGTTGATGTGGTCACGGTATTTTCCTCTACTAGCTTTCTAATGCTTGGTTCAAATCCCACAGAATATCCTCAATATTCTCAATGCCAACGGAGATGCGGATCAGGTCGGGAGTGACTCCTCCCGCCAGCTGGTCTTCCTCCGAAAGCTGTTGATGCGTCGTACTGGCAGGGTGAATAATCAGGCTGCGAGCATCTCCGACGTTGGCAAGGTGGGAGAAGAGCCGCACGCTATTGATGACTTTCTTGCCCGCTTCATAGCCTCCTTTGACGCCAAAGGTGAAGATGGAGCCAGCACCAAGCGGCAGGTAGCGCCTGGCGAGCGCATATGAAGGATTATCCGGCAAGCCAGGATACTGTACCCAACTTACGGCAGGGTGCTCCTGTAAGAATTGTGCCACCCGCAAAGCGTTCTGACAATGCCGCTCCATGCGCAGCGATAGCGTCTCCAGGCCCTGCAATAGAAGAAAGGCATTGAAAGGGCTGATGCAGCCGCCGGTATCGCGCACGGTCTCGACCCTGGCCTTCATCACGAAAGCAAAATCTCCGAAGGTCTCATAAAAGCGCACGCCATGATAGCCAGGAGAGGGATCCACGATATGTGGAAAATTGCCGTTATCCCAGGGGAACTTGCCCGCCTCGACCAGCACACCGGCGATGGAGTTGCCATGCCCGCCGATAAACTTGGTGGCTGAATGCACGATAATGTCGGCTCCATGCTCAAATGGCCGACATAGATAGGGAGTGGCAAAGGTGCTATCCACCACCAGGGGCACACCGGCCTCGTGCGCAATATCTGCCACGGCGCGAATATCCAGCACATCGCCGCGAGGATTGCCGATGGTCTCACCATAGAGAGCGCGAGTGCGCGGCGTGAGCGCGCGGCGATAGTTTTCAGGGTCGGTGCTATCCACAAAGATCGTGTTAATGCCCCATGTGCGCAGGGTCAGGTCAAACTGGGTATGCGTGCCCCCGTACAGGCTACTTGAAGAGATAAGATCATCGCCCGGACGCAGCAGCGTCATCATCGTCGCCATCTGGGCCGCCATACCCGACGCGGTAGCCACCGCGCCAGTCCCACCTTCCAGCGCGGCTATGCGCTCCTCAAAGACGGCTGTCGTGGGATTCATGATACGAGTATAGATATTGCCGAAGCGTTGCAAGGCAAAGAGATGAGCGGCGTGATCGGTATCATCAAAGACAAAAGAGGTAGTTTGATAGATAGGCACCGCTCGCGCTCCCGTCGTGGGATCAGGTCGCTGTCCCGCGTGAACCGAGAGCGTATCGAAACCAAAGACGTGATCGCTGTCAATTTCCGGCATGATGTAATTGCTCCTCTGCTAGGTACATATCCTGACCATATCCTATCATATTCCTCTGTTCATGTTTTCCCCGGGAAAATATGGTGATCCCTGATAAGGCAGTATATCCATCCACAAAAATATGAATTGTGCGGCGCCTTTCCAGAGCAATGTAAATGAAGCCGAGATTTACAAGCAAGCCCTTTGGCAATTCCCAATCGTGCCTATTCGGCTGAAATCACAAGGTCACCACATCGGCCTCGATTTCTTAGTAAAGCATCAATGGAAAAGAGAAAAGACAATGGCAGGTTCCTGGCAAGAAAAGAGAAGCTCTGATGTCATCATGAGTCTTCGTATATAATTTACTTCTTTTATGTGTTATTGTTATTCAAAATGAATGGAACTCATTTATTACAATATTGTAATTCTAATGACATATTTAATACTATTACATTGACAAAGCAATACTTACATGTTACATTGCTCTCTAAGGGGGAATCGAACTGTCCAAATGCACAAGAAAATGAAACATTACAGTGCCCATATGAGTGTTGCCGCAAAACGGGAATAATCTGGTAGCAAGATCATTTATTTGGTACATCAGCCTCCCCATGTCATTGGTAGGAAAGTCAGACTGTATTTGTTCCCTTATGGAAGAGAGAGACTATGAGAAAAGTGTTTTACGTCCTTGGAGTATTAATCCCTGTAGCCGCTTTAATCAGTGCTTTTAGTTTTGGCTATGCGCACATCAACAGTGCGAAAGCGGCCAACAATGTTACCTGTACACCAACCGGCTTCATCAGAGACGGAAATAATTTGACCGCCGCCGTGATTGCCACAACCACCACCATCAGCGGCACAGTCAACGCGGCTGGCTGCAACATCGGCGTCTATTACGGCCCTGGTGTAACTGGACTGGTTTCCGGTGCCCAGGTATTTGGGGCCAATTACTACGGCATTGTCAACAACAAATCACAGATCCACGATATTGGTGAGAACCCGCTCAACGGCGATCAACATGGATACGGTATTTACTTCACCGAAGACAATGCTTCAACAGGCAAAATTACCAGCAACCTGGTCTGGAATTACCAGAAGAACGGCATTGTGGTGAGGGGTACTGGAGGGAATGCCACGATCACCCATAATACCGTAATTGGCCAGGGACCGGTGACGTATATCGCTCAAAACGGTATTGAAGTCGGCGGTGGCTCGAAAGCCACGGTGAGCAACAATATTGTGACGGGCAACTCCTATAGCGGCACCAACAATGCATCTGCGAGCGGCATCCTCATATATGGAGGCTCATGCTATGGCAATGCGCTCACCATCGGTACCAAGATCAACAACAACACTGTTATCGGAAACGACGTCGGTGTTTCCCTCTCCAACCTCGATGGCAACACCTGTATCCCGACAAACACCCCGACCAAAATCCTGACCACCAAAAATATCATCACCAACGATGGCGTGAACAACATCTCCGGCGATGGGACGGGCGGAGGATATCAGGCGGGTGTTAGTGATCAGGGTGACGCAGATCAGATCACCAACAACAGCATCTGTGGGCTGGGCTATACGCCCGTCACTCCGCCGCCCTTCCTGTTCTTCATTGATGTGACGAACACCAACAGTCCGACGGTAACGGGCAATACCTCGTGCCTCGATGGCAGCCCCATCTCTTCGATATATGGAAAAGCACCGCACGCACAGAAGCACGCGCTTGCGAGTATCTAACAAATTTCTGACGCGCCTTTCCATTGCGTGAGGCTCGTTCGATCTTAAAGAAGGAGTAAACCATGAAAAAAGCGATGTATATACTCGCAACATTGATCCCTATTGCTGTGCTGGTCAGTGCTTTGAGTATTGGCTTTGCACATATCAACAGTGCGAAAGCGGCCAACAATGTCACCTGTACGCCAACCGGCTTCACGAGAGATAGCTTGAATTTGACCGCCGCCGTGATTGCCACCAACACCACTATCAGCGGCCAGGTCAACGCGGCGGGCTGCAACATCGGCATCTATTACGGCCCTGGCTTCGCCGGTAAGGTCGCCAGTGCCCAGGTTTTTGGAGCCAATTACTTCGGCATTGTCAACAATGGCAGTAAGGTGACTATCACCACATCTCAAATCCATGACATCGGCGAGAATCCGCTCAACGGTGACCAGCATGGAGTCGGTATTTACTACGCCTTTGATAACCCATCATCGGGTAAGATCACCAATAACCTGGTCTGGAATTACCAGAAGGGCGGAATTGTGGACAATAGCATTAGCTCTGCTACTACTACAGTCAGCCACAACACTGTGATTGGCCAGGGGCCGGTCACGTATATCGCCCAGAACGGCATTCAAATCGGTTTCGGCGCGAAAGCGACCGTGAGCAACAATATCGTGACGGGCAACTCCTATAGTGGGACCAATAATGCAGCCTCTGGCGGCATCCTCGTGGTAGGAGGTTCATGCTACGGCGGTGCACTCACGATTGGCACAAAGATTACCAACAACACCGTCGTCGGCAATGATGTTGGTATCTGGCTCTCCAACCTTGATGGCAACGACTGCATACCTACGACGACACCAACCAACATCATCGTCAACAATAACATCAGTACAAACGATGGCGTGAACAACGTCTCAGGTAATGGGTATCCTGCAGGCTATCAGGCGGGTGTCAGCGATCAGGGTGATTACGACCAGATCACAAACAATAGTATCTGCGGCCTTGGCTATACTCCTGTGCAAACACCGCCGCCCTATCTATACTTCATCGATGTCACGGTCACTAACAACCCGATAGTGACAGGCAATACATCTTGCCTTGATGGCAGTCCCATCCCTTCAATATATGGTAAAGCACCACATATTGCGCATCACGCCATTGCAGGCGCGATAAGGTAATAATCAGGCACAAAGAGCAGAGGAGTGCAGATGAACCGCCCGACGGGCGGTTCATCTGCACTCCTCTGCTCTTTGTGCCTGATTTCTTTTTCAAGCATGACATGAAGGCTGAATATGTGCTACACTTCTCCATAGCGTTTTATGTTCGCACATTGGAGCAGGAGCAGTATTTTTTATGGCACAAACGGTTGAAAAGCAAAAACATCACAATATGGTCGGCAAAGCGATACGGCGGCAAGATGGTGCCGATAAAGTGACGGGGCGCACTCGCTACGCGGGTGATTTGCCGGTGGCGGGCCTCCTACACGCCCGGCTGGTGCTTAGCCCCTATGCCCATGCGCGTATCGTCAACATTGATACGTCACAGGCTATGGCAGTTCCGGGGGTCAAAGCTGTCTATACAAGTGAGACACTCGGCATGGCAAAGCGCGAGAGCAGTTCACGCTCGCAGGCACCGCTCGCGCTGCACGAAACGTTGTGGTGTGGGCATCCCGTAGCAATCGTCCTCGCGGAGAACGAGGCCGCAGCCGAAGATGGCGCGTCCGCTGTCGATGTCGATTATGAACCCTTACCCCCTGTAATGGATCCCCTCGCCGCTATGCAGCCCGCTTCACCCCTGGCACGCACTCGCAAAGCAGGGGAAGTGTCTGAGATTGCCGGGGGTGGGGCGCACGCTGCCGTCTCAAAAGAGGAAGAGAAAGAGAAAGACCAGGAAGAGCTTTCGCAGAATGTCAGCGATAAAGCGCATTTCCACACGGGCAATATGCAGGAAGGGTGGCGCGAGGCTGAAGTCGTCATAGAACACACTTACCGCACCAGCTTCGTGCATCAGTCCTACATAGAACCCCAGTCGATTATCGTCACTCCCAACACGACGAGTCAACAATTGACGATCTGGGCCAGCTCGCAGGGTATGTTCGCGGTGCGCTCCGATGTGTCTGAGGCCACCAGGCTGCCCGAACGGCAGATACGGGTTGAGTCAGTGCCGATTGGCGGTGCATTTGGCGGCAAATTTGGACTGATTGAGCCGTTGGCCGCCGCTGCAGCTTATGCTGCACGCAAGCCGGTACGACTCGTCTACACTCGTCAGGATGATCTGCTGGCCGGCAATCCCGCTCCACAATCGATCATCACTTTGAAATTGGGAGCAAAGCGCGACGGTACCTTAGTGGCGATGGAGGGCAAAGTTGTCTTCGATAGCGGTGCCTACCCAGGTTCAGCCGTATTCCTCGGTGGACTGCTCCTCGGCAGTACGTATCGCTGTCCCAATATGGATTTTCGCTGCTATGAAGTGCTGACCAACAAAGTAAGCGTCGGTGCATATCGTGCCCCTGGCGCACCGCAGGCCTGCTTTGCCCTGGAGTCAGCAGTCGATGACTTATGCCAGAAATTGGAGATGGACCCCCTGGCCTTCCGCTTGAAAAATGGGCTGAAAGAGGGAGACCCTACGCTCGATCATCGCCAATGGCCGCGCATCGGGTTGCTAGAGTGCCTGGAGAAGGCCCAGCAGCATCCCCTCTGGGCAAAACGCCTGGAACAGCAGACCCTCCCCGATGAACTCAAGGGCTGGAAGATCGGCGTTGGACTGTCTGCCGGCGGTTGGCCCGGCGGCACCGAGCCCGCCGCGGCAGCCTGCCGCCTGGAAACGGACGGCACTATTACGGTCATTGTTGGCACAGTTGACCTCACCGGTTCCGATACCTCGCTCTCGCTCATCGCGGCTGAAGGGTTGGGCATGTCCTCCTCGTCGGTGAACGTGGTACACGACAATACCGACACCATGCCCTATAGCGGCGGTACCGGCGGCAGCAAGACAACCTATTCCATGGGACCAGCCGTACTGGCTGCGGCTCAGGATGCCCGCAACCAGGTGCTCGCCATTGCCGCCGATATGCTTGAAGCGGCGGCAGGGGACCTGGAGATCGAAGGGGATAAGGTTGTGGTGCGTGGCACTCCCGGCAAGAGTGTCGAGCTCACCAGGATTGCTTCTGAATCGATGCAGTTTGGCGGAAAGTACGAGCCCATCTACGGACGTGGCCGCGCAGCCATCAAACAGAGCTCGCCGATGTTCGCGGTACATGTAGCAAAAGTGGCGGTTGATCCTGAGACGGGCGAGGTGCGCGTACTCGACTATCTGGCGGTACAGGACGTGGGATTTGCCATCAACCCCGCCGAGGTCGAGGGGCAAATCTACGGCGGCGTCACCCAGGGTCTTGGCTGGGCACTTTTCGAGCGGCTTGTTTACGACGAGAACGGACAGGCCCTCACCTCTACCCTGATGGATTATGCCCTGCCGTATATCAAGGATGTGCCGAATATCAGCTCTATCCTGGTAGAAATTCCGTCCGCGCTCGGCCCCTTCGGTGCAAAGGGTGTTGGCGAGCCGCCGGTGATACCAGTTGGCGCGGCCATAGCCAACGCCGTCTTCGATGCAGTTGGTAGGCGCGTGGCACACTTACCGATCACCCCAGAGCGTTTGTTCGCGGCAATGCAATAAGCGATACCAAAGCACACATCAGTGACAAAGCCAAAGTTTTTCAAACTTTGGCTTTGTCACTGATGTGTGCTTTGGTATCGTCGATCAAACTTCACACCACATCCGTAAAATAATGTGGTATACTTATATTAGATTTCTGCATCACATCAACCTTGTATCCTGTGTCCGTAGTGTTGTTGTCCTTCTCATATAACACCAACGGCCACTGACTACGCTGTAGGGCCAGGATAACCGATGTACCTGCCCATACCACAGACGTAATCTCTGACCACTGAAAGAGTATTTGTGATGATACCTTACGATTCCTCTTCTCAAATCAATATGGCTACCACGCCTAATAACGCACCGCTAGAAGATGCTCTTGATGTTACTCCACCCGTTGGCATCACGCCGCCA
>WNFB01004935.1_pt1 | contig 11897 bp, 11 predicted proteins | sample 5400501 | NCBI WGS metagenome assembly WNFB01 (sample SAMN13153341, study PRJNA577476) | soil metagenome | isolation source: 200 cm saprolite under Douglas fir tree site 2 hole 1 | place: USA:California | collected 2015-04-18 | reverse complement strand
GAAAATCGAAGCCGCCGTGCGCAACGCGCGCGCATTTCTCAAAATCCAGGAAGAGTTCGGAAGTTTCGACTCCTATTGCTGGCGTTTCGTTGACGGACGGCCGAAGCTGAACCGGTGGAAGACCATGCGGCAGATTCCTAGCGAAAGAGCCAGCGGCAGCGAAGTGAAATTCCTTGTCGGGAGCCTGAAAACCATACTTTAAACGATGGCAGCAGCAGCTCACAAGGACGCTCCCGTAGCGAAGCTTGCCTTCTGGGACGCGCCTTCGTCCGCGGACGAGACGGCTGCATGGGGTTTGGTGCAAAAGGGACTTGCGGCGAAGAAAATGTCTCCGCGAGAGAAGCTCTATCTCAACGCGGTCGCCGCTCTGGTGACGGGCAACTCGGAACTTACCAGGCAGAATCGTCGCATTTGGCTGTAGATAGGGGCATCCCCATGCACACGGGAGGGAGAAGCGCCGGGCTTCAGAGTTCCGGCAAGTCTTTGGATGCGGGAGCGTAGCGACGCAGAAGTGTAATGGAAACTACCAGCACAAGAACCAGCAGACCCAACAAACCAAGCTCAACCATCGAAGAGCGAAAGATGGCGCGCGCCTTCGGTCGCCCATGCACCTTCCTTGGTGAGAGTGGCGGCTTCCAGGGTAATCACCAGAATGCGCCGAATGGAGGCAATCAGCCCGACGACCAGAAAGGGTTCCATAACCAGAACATGTGAGCGAATGGAGATACGCACCGTGTGCAGAATCTCCACCAGCATCAGCACAATGAGGAGCTGGTTCAATACCTTCAGAGTCTGGGCTGCAACCGTCCAATGACTGAGATCGATCCACAGGATTTGGCCCGCGGTGGCGATGGTCACAAAGGCCGTGACAGCCAGCAACACGGCGAGAATGGAGTAGATGACTATCTCGGTTTTGCTCAGATAGTAGTCAAAGCGGCTGCGTAATTTGTCTTCGACCATATCGGACTCCAGTTCAAATCGAAAACGGTGAGGATTGTACGCCCGAAATGGCTTGCTGTGTTAAAGAAGGCCCGCGAGCACAGGAGGGCTTATGCGGAGACTTCTTGCGCTCAGGATTTTGAAAGCGCGCGATCGATGGAGAGGGCGCCGGAGCCTTTGACTATCAGGACCAAGGCGACGGCGATGGCAAGCAGATGATACTCGTACCCTTCGCCCGTTTTTGCGCCGGACCAGTTGATGAAAAATCCGAGCTTGAAATGCACCAACCATACAGCCACCAGCATGTTGCAAAGAATGCCGAAGGCGGCGACGCGCCCGAGGAATCCGAGCACTAACCCGATGCCGCCGAGGAATTCGGCGCAGATGGCCAGGAAGGCCAACGGCGCCGGGATGTGCATCTGCTGAGTGAAGAAGCCCATGGTGCCGCTGAAGCCGTAGCCGCCGAACCAGCCGAGAGCCTTCTGCGCGCCGTGCGCAAAAAAGACCCCGCCAAGGATGAGCCGAAGGATGGTCAACGTGAAATCGTCAGTGGTGTTGATGAGTTTGCGAAACATGCGTCGGTCCTCCTGTTCCTGGATGGGAAGATGGGTTTCGAGGGAAGGAGGATATTACAACTATTTCGCGAAATAGCACGCGCGAAAACGAGGGGCGGCAGGAATGCAAGGAAGGCAATATTTGCCCAGGTAACGAGAAGGAGGCGGTTGCCGGGGGATGGACTGAAATCGGGGCAAAACGTCGTACCATGGTGCTAAAGGAATCCTTCGGAGGGCGCCATCGACTACCAAGAGAAACGCCGTTCGCCGAGATATTCGTTCATCGCGAGCGCCGAGCTGATCGAAGAGAAAGCCGACGTGCGCATTGCCTCGCGGGTGAGCGAGCTGAGCCGGTTTGGCTGCTATCTGGACATGATGAATCCTTTTCCAACGGGGACGATGGTGCTGGTGAAGATTTCCGCGGGAGATGCGTTCTTCGAGGCCAAGGCGAAGATCGTTTATTCGCAGCCGAATATGGGGGCGGGCGTTGGGTTTCTCGAAGTCGCGCCGCCGTCGCAAGAGGTGCTGGAACGATGGCTGGATGGGGCGGAAAAGGAACAGCAGAAACAATCGGAATAGTTTGCCCTCACCTTGCGCGTTTTTGGACCGCACGGAAATGCATTCGCGGCAATCCACTTAAGACTTCAGAATAAATCAGGATGGCAGTGGGATACCGCGCGCTTGCAAGCGGTAGCGGCCGGTGTGTCTGACCGAGAATTCCGGCTGCGAAGAAAACTAAATTGAATTGCGCTTCATTTCAGACATGAGGTAATCGCAAGAGCGGACGGCTAGAGACATGATGGTCAGCGTCGGATTCTGGCACGGATTCGAAGTGAAGCCGGAAGCGTCCATGACGAAAAGATTCTTAATGTCGTGGGTCTGCTGGAATTGATTGAGGACGGATTTTTTCGGGTCGGAACCCATGCGGGCGATGCCGGCTTCGTGAAGCGCCCAGCGCGGCGCGGAAGGATGCGCGTAGGTGCGGATATTTTTTGCGCCGGCGGCTTCGAGCATTTCACCGGCGGAGTCGCCCATGTCCTGGATCATGGCGCGTTCGTTTTCGCCATCGGACATGTGAATTTTGAGGACAGGAATCCCGTAGACGTCTTTCACATTGGGGTCGAGCTCGACGAAATTGTCCCAGCGTGGAAGGACTTCGCCGAAGCCGGTGATGTCGATGCTCGTGCGGGGTTCGCGAAGGGCTTTTTTGTAGGCTTCGCCGAAGCTGGGGGCGCCCCAGTTAAATTTCGTCGAGGACCCGCCCTCGTAACCAAAGCCGCGGAGAAACTTTTTGTAGGGCGGTTCGTTGCGCAAATTACGGAAGCGCGCGATGTAAATGCCGAGCGGCTTTACGGGCGCGCCGAGAGAAGCCTTTGCGCCGAGGGCCGGAAATTCGCCACTGCCGCCGCCGCTTCGAACGTGTGCGGTGAGGTAATGGCCGAGGACGCCGCTGGAATTGCCGAGACCATTCGAATATTGCGGCGTTGCGGAATTCAGCAAGATTCGAACAGACTCCTGCGATTGCGCGCAGAGGATGACCACTCGCGCGGAGATTTCGCGGGACTGACGCGTGACGCGATCCACGTAGAGAACGCCCCGTGCGCGGTTGCGCTCCGGGTCCATCAGGACCTTGTGGACCATGGCGTTCGAAATGAGCGTACAGTCGCCGGTGGCAAGGGCATCGGCGACGGTGGTGAACGCGGAATTGAAGTACGAGTGGGTCATGCAGCCGCGTTCGCAGGGGCCGCAGTAGTGGCAGGGGCCGCGGCCGTTGAGGGGCTTGGTCAGATTCGCATTGCGCGAGGACATGACAGTGCGGCCGAGCTTTTCCTTGACGCGATTGCGGAAGAGAGTTTCCTGGCACGTGAGCGGGACGGGCGGCTGAAATTGCCCGTCCGGGAGATGCTCGAGTCCTTCGGCGGAGCCGGTGATGCCGACGTATTTCTCGACGAGGTCGTAATAAGGCTCGATGTCTTTATAGCCGAGAGGCCAATCTTCGCCGTAACCATCCTGCGAGGCGGACTTGAAATCCCAATCGCTGAAGCGCAGGCTCACGCGGCCCCACACGTTGGTGCGTCCGCCAGTTATGCGCAGCCGGCCCATCCAGCTGAACGGCTTGTCGGTCGGCGTCGTATACGGCTCTTCGAGATCGTTGACGAACCAGTTGTAGGTGTACTCGTTGCAAACTCCAAATTTGATTTGGATGGGGCGCGTCTTGCGGATGATTTCCGGGGCCTTGTTGCGGTATTTGAGTTCGAACGCGGGTTTGTGTTCGGTGAAATTCTTATCAGACTGCGGGCGGCCCGCTTCAAGAAGCGCGACCTTCAGACCGGCTTCTGCGAGACGCTTGCAAGCCCAGCCGCCAGATGCGCCGGAACCAACGACGATGACATCGTAAGACTGCTTTTTTTGTTCGGCCATGTATTTGCAATTCGAACTGGGATGCTAACAAGCGGCGGGAAACAGGTCAATCGAGGAAGAAGGAAACCAGACTTCCTTGTTCTTGTGAGCGATTGAGCGTGAGTGATACCATCAGCGCGAAAATTGGGGGAGGCGAAAGGACTGGAATGGGCAAAGTGAGCGCATTGCCAATTATCCAGGTGGAAGCAGCCCAAAACAGACGGCTGACGCGGCGGGAGATGGTGCAGCGGCTGCTCGCAGGCGCGGGAGCCGGTGCAGCGTGGCCTCTGGTGGCGGCTTCGCATCCGATTTATGAACATCTGGCCAATGGCGCGATGTTCGAGGAGGCGGAAAAGCTTGGTGCAACAAATTGGAAGCCGCTTTTCCTCAATGCGCAGCAGGAAGAAACGCTGGCTGCGCTTGCCGAAGCGATCGTTCCGGGATCGCGGAAGGCACAGGCAGACCGCTTCATCGATCTGCTCCTGAGCGTGGACACGACTGAACACAAGAAAAGCTTCGTCGATTCGCTTGCGGCGTTCGAGACGGAATCGCAGAAACGCTTCGGGAAGCGATTCCCTGCTCTCAACGCCGGGGAGCAAAATGCGCTGCTGACGGATGCTTCAACGCGACCGGCGAAAGAAAGTGCAACTGGCGGCGATAGAAAAGAGGATCCCGGTCTTCGCGGGCACTTTGAAAACCTGAAGGGATGGATCAGCGGAGCGTATTACTCCTCGGAAGCAGGAATGCGCGAGCTGGGATGGACCGAGGACCGCGTGTTCGAAAAGTTTCCCGGTTGCGGGCATCCGGAAGGACACCACTAAAGGGAATTCCATGAACATCTTTTCTGATTCCAATCGCAGAGAATTTCTTCGTGGCGCGGCGCTGACAGGAGCGGGGCTGGCGCTTTCGAACCGGCTGCTCGCGGCAAAAGAAAAGAAGGTCCTTGTTTTCACGAAATCCTCGGGGTGGGAACACGATGTCGTGAAACGGGTCGATGGAAAGCCGAGCGTCGTGGACGAGGCCGTGACGGACCTGGGGAACCGGCACGGATACAAGGTGGGCGTGACCAAGGATGGGCGCATTTTCGATTCGAAAGAGTTCCACTCCTACGCTGCAATGGTGTTTTTCACCACCGGGGATCTCACGACGCTGGGCACGGACGGCAAGCCGCCGATGTCCGCCAAAGGCAAGCAGAATTTGCTGGACGCCATAAAGGGAGGAATGGGATTTGTAGGCATTCACGCGGCGAGCGACACGTTTCACACGCAGCCGGATCCGCCGGACCATTCGAGTCGCTACATCGCAAACGGGGAGAACGAAGATCCCTATCTGAAAATGCTTGGCGCGGAATTCATCGTGCATGGGAGCACGCCGCGGCTGCAAGACGCGCCGCTGATCGTGAATGACCCGAAATTTCCCGGGCTGGAACACGTGAATTCGCCCGTGAGCTTCAACGAGGAGTGGTATTCGCTAAAGGATTTTGTGCCGGACCTGCATGTCATCCTCACCCTGGATACGCACAGCATGAAGGGCGAATGCTACCAGCGCGCGCCGTATCCCGTGACGTGGGCGCGGCTGCACGGCAAGGGGCGCGTGTTCTACACGGCGATGGGAGACCGGCCGGAGAACTGGAAGAACGAGTTTTTCCTGAATCTGGTCGGCGGTGGGATTCGCTGGGCGATTGGCGACGCGAGCGCGCAATTGGACGCGAATTTGAAGCAAGCCGCGCCGGGCTACGCGGAAATCCCTCCAAAGCAACCTTCCGGCAAGTGATCCCTGCATTGTTTCGATCGCCGAACACGGAATCCCAGGGCCCATGCCACGCCCCATCTCGCGCAGCCGAATTAGACGCTTCGTGTGTCTCTGCGGTATCTTCAAAGCAGTTCGATGTGAGGCGATAAGCCCAAGATGATGCAGAGTGGCGGGATTCACCAAATCGAGCTGGTTATCCTCTTGTTGCTGCTTTTTGTTGTCGTGTTTGCAGCCCTCGCGCGCAAGCTGCAGACACCCTATCCCATCGTGCTGGTGATTGCAGGCCTGCTGCTCAGCTTCTTGCCGGGAATTCCGAAAGTTTCGTTGAACCCGGACGTCGTTTTTCTGGTCGTCTTGCCGCCGCTGCTGTACTTCGCGGCGTGGGTCACTTCCTGGAGCGAGTTCAAGTTTAATTTGGTCAGCATTCTCATGCTGGCTTTCGGCCTCGTGGGATTCACGGTCGTGGGCGTAGCGGCCACTACAAAGTGGGTTTTCGCCGGATTTGACTGGCGGCTGGGCTTCGTCCTGGGAGCAGTGGTGGCCACGACCGACGCCATTGCCGCAACCTCCATCGCGAAACGCGTCGGATTGCCGCAGCGCATTGTGGATATCCTCGAGGGTGAAAGTCTGGTGAACGATGCGACGGGCCTGCTGGCGCTGGAATTCGGCGTCGCGATCGTGGTGAGCGGGCAAACACCGACGTTAGGTGCGGGCCTATTGCGCCTGGCCCATCTCACGATTGCGGGGCTCGCGCTCGGCCTGCTCGTTGGCGTTGTCGTAGGGCGAATTCACAAGCTCATCGACGATGGCCCGATCGAGATCACGTTAACCATCTTGGTTCCCTACGTGGCTTACCTGGCAGCAGAGGCGATCCACGCTTCGGGAGTGCTGGCGGTTGTAGCGTGCGGGCTGTACCTGAGCCGTCAGAGCTCGCAATTTTTCTCGCCAAACGTGCGCATGCAGGCCTGGGCGGTGTGGGATGCGCTGACCTTCGTCCTGAACGGGCTGGTCTTCGTGCTGATCGGGTTGCAATTGCCGTTCGTGCTCGCGGGGATTCACGACTACAGCTTTGGGCAGCTTGTAAAGTATGGCGCGCTTTTCAGCGTCATCGTGATTGTGCTGCGGCTGATCTGGATGTTCCCGGGCGCGTATCTCGCAAACGTGATACGCCGGCGCTTCCTGCATCAGGACGTGCGGATGCCGTCGGGCCGGCAAATCTTTGTGGTGGGCTGGACGGGGATGCGCGGCGTGGTGGCGTTGGCGGACGGGAGCCCGTTTCCGCAGCGCAATTTAATCGTTTTCCTGACGTTTAGCGTAATATTGGTGACCTTGGTGCTTCAGGGGCTGACGCTGCCTCCCCTAATTCGCGCGTTGGGGCTCGGCGGCTCTGTGGGGCACGAGGCCGAGGAAAAGGAAGCGCGCCGCGCCATGATCGAGGCCGCCCTGGATCATCTCCTAAGAACTCGAGCGAAGGATCGCCCAGAGTTTGCCGACGTCTATGATGACATCGAGCAACATTATAGCGAGCGACTAGCAACGCTGGCCGGGGAGAGCGGCGAGGGTGACAGCAACCCGGCGCATTACGAGCGCCACCAGGAGCTGAAGCGTGAGCTGGTGCGGATCGAGCTCCGCACTGCCCTGCGGCTGCGCAACGAGGGCCGAATCAATGATGAAGTCTTGCGAAGAGTCGAACACGAGCTGGACCTGAGCGAAGAGCGCCTGTCGTTGATGTAGTTATTCGCGGACTCGCCCGGCGGGACTCTTTCGCGCGCGCTATGATAAACTTTGGTAGTTCCTCCGGTGGGGCCGTGGCGCAGTTGGGAGCGCGCCTCGATGGCATCGAGGAGGTCGTGGGTTCGAATCCCATCGGCTCCACCAACTTACTTTCCTCTTTTCAATCCCATAGCAAAGACTTCAAGGGGCACTAAGGGGGCATTAAGCCACAACGGCGAAAGGGTATCTCACTCGATTGGACCCAAAGAGACTTACGTGAAGCCTGCGTTGCTTCCATTCCGGCGCATTCTTCGAAGTACACGAGCATTGGGAATCTGTCTGGCTCGCCGCGCAAGAGCCGGAAAAGACCTTTCTGTAAGGATTGATCCAGGTTGCCGCGCCTCCTTCCACCATTTCCAGCGCGGCAACCTAGCAGGCACCGTTTCGCTGCTCCGCTCAGCCTTACGCCGCCTCGATGTCTACCCAGAAGCCTTTGCTGGAGTCGCAGTTGACCCGCATCGAGCGACGATCCGCCTGTGGCTCGACGCCCTCGAAACGCCGACACGCTCCCCCCTGCCGCCCGTTCCGCAGCTCCAAATCGCCAGCACAGGGTCCCTTTCCTCGAACCCAGTTTCTGGATATTAATGTCTATATTAGGATGGGACGGGTGGATTCTACACCTGCTTATGTGTTTGAAAACTCTGGAAATGTCCATATTTAGCTGAAGATAATGGCCTTAGCTGGATTTCTATTAGGTCTGTTTGGCTCCGCTAAGTCTGCCTGGTGCTCTCTAGAAATCGACACCAAATAGACGCGAAACTTCCGGGGTATTCGGCGTGAGGCGCATGTATTCCCTCATGGCGTATATTGCGTTGACCGCTGTCACCAGCATCAGCCCATCTTTTATGATTCTCCGCAGGAATGGCGCCCCATGAGTCGCGCGGTCCTACTTTCGCGCCAGAACCTCCGCAGGTTGTGTAGCGGATGTCGGAAAAAGCGCGTCATCCACCAAGGCCAGTCCTTCTTCCACAATATCCAGGCCGTGGCGGAGTTCCTTTTCATTGATGATGAGCGGCGGGCAAACCCACAACATATTGAAGCGGCTGAACGCGTAGAGATGCTTGCTCTTTAAGTGCTCGGCGAGCCTGGTCATCTCCGGGCTGTTGCCGTTGAACGGAGCCAAGGGTTCGCGTGTTGCTTTGTCCTTGACAAGTTCCAGGACGCTGAAGAGCCCTTTGTAGCGAACATCGCCGACGCAACGATATTTCTGCTTCATGGCTTCGAGGCGAGAGGCTAGATAGCGCCCCTGGCGCTCGACGTTGTCAAAGACTTTCTCTTCTTCGTAGATGTTCAGATTGGCGACGGCGGCGGCGCAACAAACGGGGTGGCCGCTGTAGGTGAGTCCGCCCCAAAGCATGTTCGTCTCAAAATGCTGGGCGATGGCATCGGAAACAATCACGGCACCAAGGGGAAGGTAGCCGCTCGTCAGGCCCTTGGCACAAGTCACGATATCCGGACGAATGCCGTAATGTTGCGTAGCGAGCCATTTACCGGTTCGGCCGAATCCGCTCATGACCTCGTCGTCTACCAGCAGGATGCCGTATTTGTCGCAGAGCGCGCGGAGCTTGGGATAGTAGTCGTCCGGAGGAACGAGCAAGCCGTTTGACCCGGTGATGCCTTCCACGAGAATCGCCGCAATCGTGTTTGGGCCCTCCATCTGGATGATTTCTTCAATATGTGAAACGCATTCGCGATGGCATGTCTCCACCTTTTGTCCGAACGGGCAGCGATAGCAGTAGGGATCGAAGACGCGAACAATTCCCGGAACACCCGGCTCGACGGGCCAGCGCCGCGGATCGCCGGAAGCGGTCATCGAACCCATGGTGGCGCCGTGATAGGAACGATAGCGCGTAATGATTTTGTCGCGGCCAGTAAAGAGTTTGGCCATTTTGATGGCGTTTTCGTTCGCTTCAGCGCCGCCCAGTGTGAAAAAGGCTTTCGCCAGGCCGGTGACCTCGGCGAGCTTTTTGCCGAGCTGGCCGCGTGGCTCTGTCGCGAAGCCCGGCCCCGCGAAGCAGAGTTCGTCGACCTGCTTTTTGATGGCTTCCAGCATTTTGGGATGTTGGTGACCAACGTTTAAGTTGATGAGCTGCGAGCTGAAATCGAGCCAGCGATTGTCATCACCGTCCCAGAACCAAACGCCTTGGCCGCGCTTCATGTGAATCGGATTCGATGCCCCCTGCACAGACCAGGAGAACATGGTGTAGTCGCGGTTTTCTTGCACTATTTTGCGAGAATCCATAAGTTGCGTGTCCTTCCTTGAAACCTTAAGAGCTTTAGCGCTGCTTCAGAATCCAGTCCATCGTTTTGAACGCCAATCGATCGAGGGCCACAACGGACATTTCGAGATGCTCTTCCTTTGTGTCTTCAATCTTATTATGGCTGATGCCTTTCAGCGATTGCACGAACATCATAACGGTGGGAATTCCCGCGCGCGATACTTCGGCCGCGTCGTGCAGCGGGCCCGAAGGCATGCGATGCGAAGCGCCAGAGGTTTCCCGAACGGCCTGCTCACACAGATCCAACAGGTGCGGATGAAACGGCACGGGTTCGATGTTCCAGAGGCGCGACCAGTTCACTGTACAATTCTCTTCGGCGGCGAAGCGGCGACTGGCTTCCTGGGCTTCGCGATACATCTGGGCAAGGACATTGGCGTCCAGATCGCGCTGGTCCAGCGTGACTTCGCAACGGCCCACGACGGCCGTGACGATTCCAGGGAACGTCTTCACACTGCCCATGGTGCAGACGGCGTCTTCGTGCTTCCTGGCGATAGTGCGGATTTCTAGTGCCAGCTTTGCCGCGGCGGCGAGCGCGTCGCGGCGCGCGTTCATGGGCGTCGACCCGGAGTGCGCTTCCTGTCCGTGAAACGTGATGATGTGCCGTTCCACGCCTTTCGTGCCCAGCACAACGCCCAGTGGCAAGCCCATGCGCTCAAGCACAGGTCCTTGCTCGATGTGCAATTCGAGATATGCGGCGGCGTTCTTTTGTTCTTTCTGGGCATCGGGGAATTTGTCGATCTCCACGCTGCAACGACGCAACGCGTCTTCCAATTTCACGCCGTCGCGGTCGGTGCGGCTCCGGTCTGCTTCGATGGAATGTGTTCCGGCAAATGCCGAGGAACCCAGCAAGCTGCGGCCAAAGCGTGCGCCTTCTTCATCGGCCCAATCCACGAGGCGGACGGTGACCGGAGGACGTCCGCGAAACTCGGCGGTAGCTCGGCGCAGGACTTCGAGCCCTGCGAGCACGTTCAGCGAACCATCGAGCCAACCGCCGTTGGGCACAGAATCGAGATGCCCTCCGATCAACAATGATTTTGGAGATGCGCCCGGCAGCGTAACCCAGTTGTTTCCTGCCCCGTCGCAGTGATGTTCAACGGGAAGCTCCTTCACCTTTGCGGCGAACCACTCGCGCGCTTTCAGCCAGGTATCCGTCCAAGCCACGCGCTGCGCCCCGTTTTCGTCACCTGTAAGCGCGCGAAGTTCCTTCAATTCGGCAACCGCACGTTTGGGGTTCAGGCTCATAGGTTTGGTTAGAAATGACTCGGCTCGCGCTTCAGCATCTTGCCGCGGCCACGCTCTCCGACGAATTTTCCGTCGCGCACCTGGACTATGCCTCGAACTGTCACGATCGAAGGGCGGCCCTCAATCTCCATTCCTTCGAAAGCATTGTAATCGTTGTTCACGTGCTGCAATTTCGCGGAGACCACGCCACGGTAGTTCGGGTCGTAAACGACGAGGTCGGCATCACTGCCCACGGCAATCGTGCCCTTTCGCGGGAAAAGGCCAAAAAGTTTCGCGGCGCGCGTGCTCGCGGCGTCCACGAAGCGATCCAGATCCAGGCGTCCGCGTTTTACCCCGTGCGTATACAGCAGATTGACGCGATCCTCGATTCCCGGAATCCCGTTGGGAATATTGACGAAAGAATTCTTGCCAAGAAGTTTCTGCTTGGTGTCGAACGGGCAATGATCCGTTCCAACGGTATCGATCGAGCCGAGTGCCAGCGCGTTCCATAGTACAGCTTGATTGTGCTTTGCGCGCAGCGGCGGCGACATTACGTGCTTCATGCCTTCGACACCGGGCCTCTCGGCATAGGACTTGTCGAGCAGAAAGTGCGGCAGCACGGACTCCACATGAATCTTCACGCCTCGCGATTTCGCCTCGAGCGCCACATGCAAAGCTTTCTCGCACGACAGATGGACCACGTAGCCAGTTGCTACCGTGTTTTCGAGAAACGTTGCGAAGCGGCTGGTGCCTTCGGCTTCGACCGATTCGGGGCGGCTGGGCTCATGCCATTCGGGGCCGGTCCTCCCTTCCGCGAGCAGCTTTTGCTGCAAACGCGCTACGAGTTCCGCGTTTTCACAGTGCGCGGTGACAATCACTCCGAGGCGCTTGGCGAGTTCGAGGGTCTGGTACATTTCGGCGTCATCGACGCCAAAAAAGCCCTTGTATGCGAGAAAGAGTTTGAACGACGCCGTGCCGT
>WNFB01007096.1_pt1 | contig 11898 bp, 12 predicted proteins | sample 5400501 | NCBI WGS metagenome assembly WNFB01 (sample SAMN13153341, study PRJNA577476) | soil metagenome | isolation source: 200 cm saprolite under Douglas fir tree site 2 hole 1 | place: USA:California | collected 2015-04-18 | reverse complement strand
CGCCGACGCACCCGGCCGATGGTCTGTTTTGTGAACGTAGCCAGTGTGGACCGCATCATCTACTCCATCTTCCAGAGATTCAACCTGGAATGGAAAAACCGCACCCTCCGGCTATTTACACAAGCAGCTTGACGTCACCTCAGCGAATGAATGTCCTGTGTCACATCAATCATGGTGCTATTATGGCATCGTTTTCGCATCTTATTTGATGCTAACCTGCCAAGAACCCACGGAAGAAGCATGGGAATGAATATAATCGCGGGGACTCACGAAACTAGGGGATTCCATTCGAAATACGTAACTGTCGCGGTGCTGTTTGCGTTCCCCAAGGAGACCATCTTCAATTCATTTCGGGGAATAATCGAGGAAAAATCGTTGGTGCAGGTTACGGCCTGAGGATTCCTTTTTGTCCCCTTCGGGAGTCTCGCACTCAACTTCACATTCGAGGGACAACGTGAGCCTGGGCGAATGGTCCAGTCCGAGAGCGGGCTTCGGCTGCGATCCGTTGCCGTTACCGTTCGTAGCTGCCCGGTAATGGTTGGGGTTCGGGACGAAGTCGAGCAGCGGAGGTTTTCTCGATTTAGACACTCGGGGAGGAGCCTTCGACGAGTAGCTTTTCAGCGTTGCTCTTGCTTCGGCGACAAAGGCAACGCGGCGGCTAAATAAGAGTCCCGAGGTGATGTTGAACGCATTCGTCTCGGCCAGTAGCTCGCGTTAGACCCTTGCCGACCTGACCTCGCTGCTTCCCTTGCGGGGTACGACGAGCGATCTTTGCTTGGGCTCCGGGCTTACCGCCAACCGGATAAACCTGTTCAACGCCTCGGGACTCTATCCTGCCTTTGACATGATGTTCTTGTTCGCCTCAACCAGCGCTTAGCTATAGACCCTTGCTGGCCCTCTCTGCTTCACCTTGCGATGCTGCCGAGTGACCTTGCTCGAGCCCCGGACGCTGCACCAACCGGGTAAACTTAGAACGTGTCAAAGAACGATTACCTTTTTACGCTTCCGATTTTGGGAGTCAATGAAAAACGCGGAACTCTATCTGCTTTGCATGCAATCGAGTGCAGCTTGTCCACAAGCCTCTGACCGGATTTGGTGCAGTGGTCGTCTGCGCATTTTGCCGCCTTCCTCCTGCTGGCCCGGGTTGCGCGGGATCTCCAAGGCAGGAACCCGCATGGGGCGCGTCCGGTGGTGTTGTCCACTTGTGAAAATATCCGTGGAAACCGCGCTGGATGTGCGTTTGCCTCTTTCTGGAGAAGCCAGCTTGCCGCACATAGCCTACGAAAAGCTCGGTTCACCGCTGGTGTCTCTGCCGAGTCACTTAGCGCTCCCGTCCGTTCGCTTTACAATCGTGCCGGGGAGGAAATGACATGACGATTTTCAACGAGGCTCGAGGCCGAGTCATCGACGCCAATCCCAGCCCGTTTTTCCGTCTGATCGGGATCGCGGTCGCCGCATTTCTGCTGGTAATTCTGTTGTTTGCATCCGTGACCAGGGTCGAATCCGGCCATGTGGGCGTGCTCACGCTCTTTGGGAGGGTGACCGGCGAGGTCCTGCCCGAAGGCATTCATCTAATCAACCCTTTCAAGACGAACAATGAGACGTCTATCCGGACCCAGGAGATCAAGGAGTCTGCCAGCGTGCCTTCCAGCGAAGGCTTAGTGATGAACCTCGATACCTCGCTGATCTACCACCTGAATCCGGAAAAGGCAGCGGAGGTCTACCAGAAGATCGGGCCCAACTACATGAACGTGCTGGTTGAACCCAACCTGCGTGCTGCCATCCGCGAGTCCACGGCCTCGCATACGGCCAACGCGTTGTACACGGGTGAACGCGAGATGGTCGCCAAGCAGATCCATGACCTCACGGTCGAGAGCGTGCTGCTGCGCGACATCCAGTTGCCAGTGACCCTCAAGGCCTCGATTGAGGCCAAACAGCAGGCCGAACAGGAAGCTCTCGCCATGAACTTCCGCCTGCAGAAGGAAACCCAGGAGGCCCAGCGCAAGCGCATCGAGGCGGCCGGCATCCGCGACTTCCAGCAGATCGTGGCGCAGGGCATCAGTCCGCAGTTGCTCGAGTGGAAAGGCATCGAGGCAACCGAGAACCTGGCCAAAAGCTCGAATTCCAAAGTCGTCGTGATCGGAAACAATAAGAACGGCCTGCCGCTCATTTTGGGGCAATAGGTGAAGCTGTCGATCGAGGGACGGGCGTCGCTTCGACTTCCCCCTCGACTTCCCCTTCGGCTTCGCTCAGGGCTTGCGGCTCACCGGGGCTTCGGCAAAACAGGGCAGGCTCTCGCCCGTGCGGAAATCCGTTTGTGCGCCTGTCGCACAGGGTCTAATTTCGACGGAAAAGTGCTGGGCTACCCTGGAGGCTGGAAACACCCCAAACGGCTCAAACTGAGGTCCGGCAATTCCCGATGAGGATGAGAAAGAATCGGCCGGGTGGGCGAAAAGCGTTTCCCACCCAGATACTGGCTCGGCACTCTCCAGTCAGCGCCCCTGCTAGTATAACTGCGTGTCTCCTCTGCTCGACGTCCGGCATCTGACTGTCGAATTCCTGGCGGGGAACCATGCGGCGGGGGCGCCCGTCCCCACACGGCCGTTGACCGCCGTCCGCGATCTCAGCTTCTCCATCGCTCCCGGAGAAGTCCTCGGGCTGGTGGGCGAATCCGGCTCTGGCAAATCAGTGACCTCACTTGCCGTGATGCGTTTGCTTCCGCCGCAGGCACGTGCCAGCGGTGAACTTCTGCTGGCCAACAACACAGGTTCTCACGACCTGCTGCAGCTTCCCGAGGAGCACATGCGTCCCTTGCGCGGGGCCCGCCTCGCGATGATCTTTCAGGAACCGATGACCGCTCTCAACCCCGTCATGCGCGTGGGCGACCAGATCGCCGAAGCGGTTCTGGCGCACAGTGGCGTAAGCCAGCAGGAAGGTTGGAACCGGGCCGTCGCGGCGATGAAGGATGTCGGCATCCCCGACGCTGACCGCCGTGCCTGCGACTATCCGCACCAGCTTTCGGGCGGGATGCGCCAGCGTGTGATGATTGCAATGGCCATTGTCAATCGTCCGCAGTTGCTCATTGCCGACGAGCCTACCACCGCGCTCGATGTCACCATCCAGGCGCAGATTCTCGAACTGCTGGCCGAACTGCGTGCCAAGTTTGGCCTGACCATGCTGTTCATCTCGCATGATCTGGCGGTGGTTTCCCAGGTCGCCGATCGGGTTGCGGTGATGTATGCCGGCAACCTGGTGGAATTGGGCTCGAAGCCAGACATCTTCCAGAGGCCTGCGCACCCCTACACTCGCGGTCTTCTAAACGCGGTCCCCACGCTGAGAACCGAGCGCGCTCGTCCGCTGGAGACGATCGAGGGAACCGTGCCGCCGCTGCATGCCGTGCCCCCGGGGTGTCCCTTTGAACCACGCTGCGGCTTCCGCGTGGCGGAGTGTGCCCCCGCTCTGCCGCCGCTGGTCGAAGTCGCCCCCGGACACTGGGCGCGCTGCCCGGTGCTGAACCCGAGGTAGAAAGGACCGTGTGGGGACGGGCGTCCTCGACTTCGCCCAGGGCAGGTCTCGCCCGTCCGGGTCGCGATTCGTCTGCGCCTGATTATCGGTAGTGTCCTAATCTCATGAACCACAAAGGACACGAAGTCACACGAAGGACGAACCCCCTAACGGTTTCCTTCGTGCTCCTTAGTGCCCCTTCGTGGTTAGTTTAGGCACTACCCGATCATCGGCAGAGTCTCAGTTTCAAGCTGAGACGCATAGAACTGGCGGGTAGTGCCGTGCCATACTCCTTTCGTGGGGAAGAAGTGGTGCGGCGATTGGACAACGTGGCCGTAGGAGTCGCATCTTGAAAAGAGTAGTCTTGGCGATAATAGGGATTGTCGGCGGTATCCTGTTCGCAGTCGGAGCCGGAACGGGTACGAGCCTACTAATTACTCGTACCTACTGGTCGGTGCGTTACACCATCACTGTTACCAGTCTCGCGATTTTATTGGCATATCTGTGCTTTCGGATGGCTCGACGAGCGATCACTGGGAAGAATTCAAACTGAGGCACTACCCGATCATCAGCCCCCGTGCCTATATTGGCCCGGAGGTCTATAATCCCAAGTTTGTCCGGTGATCTGTGCGCGTCCTTCTACTAAGCGATATTCACAGTAACCTCGAAGCTCTGGAGGCCTGCCTGGCTGCCGCTCCGCCATTCGACTTGGCGGTCAACCTGGGCGACATCGTGGGCTACGGCGCCAGCCCCAACGAGGTCATCGAGCGTTCGCGCGGCTTGGGAAAATTCTTCGTGCGCGGCAATCACGACAAAGCCGCCGCCGGCCTGATGGACCTAAAGGACTTCAATCCCATCGCCGGACTGGCCGCGCTGTGGACCCGCGATCAGCTCACCCCGGAAAATCTGCAATGGCTCCGGGCTTTGCCGGAAGGACCCATTCAAATCGACGGCCTGCCCGACATCCAGTTCGTGCACGGCTCCCCGGCCGATGAAGACGAATATGTTGTCACCCTGCATGACGCGCTTGCGCCTTTGCTGATCTCCGCGACTCCTTTGACGTTTTTCGGGCATACGCACTTGCAGGGAAGTTTCTCGGCGAATGACGTCAGCGGCGACGTTTTTCGTCCCCTGTACAACACCGTCGGGCAGAAGGAAAGCTCCGAATTCCGTTTGAAAGAAAACCTGCGATACCTGGTAAACCCAGGCTCCGTCGGACAGCCGCGCGACGGAGATTGGCGGGCTGCCTTCGCCTCCTTCGACTCCGATTCCCGCATGGTCACTTTCTGCCGCGTGCCCTACCAGCTGAAGCGTGCGCAGGACCGCATCCTGGCTGCGAACCTCCCACAGCGGTTAGCCACACGCCTGGCCGCGGGCAGATGACGTAAGTTCTCCGTGGAGACGGAAAATGCCGCGCTGGCAATGTTCGTGTGGGGATGGTCGCCCCGCAAGCCTGCCCTGAGCGAAGTCGAAGGGTCTGGTGCCCGCAGGACGACAATCAAGGAGTCGTTGTAAACTCCCGCCATGCCTTCTTCATCTTCCCGCGCCGCGCAGCGGACAAAAGATCTGTTCACGGCGCATTCCGCAAAGGTTCCCGAGCATTATCTGATTGCTCACAGCGACGGCGGCGCTCGCGGTAATCCCGGACCCGCAGCCTACGGTGTCGTGATCAAAGACCAATCCGGAAGGAAGATCGCTGCGCTCAGCGAATACCTCGGCCACCAGACCAACAACGTCGCTGAGTATCGGGGCTTGATCGCCGCGCTCGAGTACGCGCGGGATCACGGGCATAAAGCGCTGCAGGTGGTCAGCGACTCAGAACTGCTGGTGCGGCAGATCAAAGGCTTCTACAAGGTGAAGAATCGTGCCCTGCGGGAACTCCACGGCCGCGCCAAGGAGTTAATTGCGCAACTCGACTGGTTCTCCATCGAGCACGCCCTGCGCGAGCACAACCGCGAAGCCGATCGTCTGGCCAACGCCGCCATGGACAGAGGCATGGGACGTCTGAGCGCGGCCCCTAAGAGCTAGTACTGGCCTGGGATGGCTGACTGCCGACTGCTACTCCGCCGCTGACGTGTGATCGTGCACGATCTTCCATCCATCAGGAAATTTGCGAAAGATCAGGGTGAACAACCCGTGCGTCGTTTTTCCGTCGGACATGGTCAAATGCCAGGCGCCGCGCACCAAGGCCGCGTCGGAAGCGAGCGGCTGGATATTCAAATCGGAAAACTCCAGTTTCCCCATCTCCCGGCCTTCGCTCTGGTAGGCCTTGCGATACCGCTCGATGGTAGATTGCCAGCCCGAAGTCGCCTTCGCCCCGGAGAAAAATGTCAGCTCTGGCGAATTCCAGTAACCAGCCATGAAGCCTTCCAGGTCGTGATGGTTCCATGCATCCTGCTGCTGCTCCAGGACCTGTTGAACCGCGAGCCTCACCGGTTCTCCCGAATTTTGTGCAGGAGTTCCGAGAATGGAAATCAAGCCGGTGAAGATAAGACCCAGTGAAATGGTTCGCATTCCATCCTCCAGGGGTCCCCAGTGTCGCACAACACGCTGAGGATGGGTGTAGGCAGGTAAGTGTATGGATTTCCTGAATACTATGGGTTAGTGGGCGATGTTGGCGTGGTCCCTTCGGCTTCGCTCGGGGCAGGCTCCTCGTGGCCTGAAAACCACTCAGGATGACAAGATGTCTTTTCGGAAGAGTCGAAAAGGGTTTATGCCTTGCTCTTTTTCGCGGCTGCCGCCATGGCGTCCGCCTTTTCCCACGGACGCTTTGGTCGTTCCTCGGCTGGCTTGTCGCGGTTCTCGATGCGGTCGTACTGATACGAGTCGCTCACCGTGCCCAGCGACTCGTTGTACAGGCTGGGCAATCCCAGACCTTCTTTCAGCTCTTCGCTGAATTGCTGCAGCGCCTTCAGATGATCTGCGGTGGCCGGAACTTCGGTCTTGGCCGTCTTCAGAAACTGCTGGTATCCCCGATTCACCAGCTTGGAGATTTCGCTGCCGATCAAATAGCCGGGGTAGGCGAAGATCTTCACCCCATCGTTGCCATTGCCATTCTTCTGGATGGCCGCTGAGCAATTGTATTTCTTCAGGAACACACGCCCCTGCGTGCCCGGCGCCTCGATCAAGTCAAAGCCGTGGTCACGCAGCCAGTTCAGCGCGTCTTCATAACTCCGTTGTTCCACCTTGGTTGACATTTCGTTATGTCTAATCCTTGTTCAGCCTATTAGATGCAGATTCTCAACAAAGGTGCACTCCGCATCCTCGCTGGATCCAACTAGGCTCTCTTATAATCTAATGACAAGCTCCTCAAACATTATTTTGCCCTTCCGGTACGTTACGATAGTCACGGGAGTTCATCCGACTTTATGCGACGCGCGTCACCGAAACTGACCGAAGTGCCCGTGCCTCCGCCGGATGCAACGGCCGGAAATGAGGTGCGCCCGATCGCCGATGACTCCAACCAGCGCACCCATCACGCTCCCGGCCAGTCGGGTTTGGGACAACGCAGTTTAGATCGCATCGGCAACACGCCACTGCTGCGTCTTGAGCGGTTCACTCGTGACCTGCCCGGCGTCGAGATCTTAGGCAAAGCGGAGTGGCTCAATCCCGGAGGATCGGTCAAAGACCGGGCTGCGGCCAACATCGTCGCCGAAGCCCGCGCCGGCGGAAAGCTTGGACCAGGCAAGATTCTGCTCGATTCCACCAGCGGAAATACCGGCATTGCCTATGCCATGATCGGCGCCGCGTTAGGCTTCCCGGTGACGCTGTGCATGCCGGGTAATGTTTCGCTCGAGCGCAAGCGCATCCTGCACGCCTACGGCGCGAACATTATTTATACCGACCCGGGCGATGGCTCCGATGGCGCCATGCGCATGGCGCACGAGCTTTACGCCAAACATCCGGACCTTTATTACTACGCCGACCAGTATTCCAACGACGCCAACTGGCAGGCTCACTACCGTGGCACGGCCAACGAAATCTGGCAACAAACCGAAGGACGTATCACCCATTTCGTTGCCATGCTGGGCACCAGCGGAACCTTCATGGGCACGGCGCGGCGCTTGAAAGAGCTGAATCCGCGCATCCGCTGCATCTCGCTGCAGCCCGATTCGTCCTTCCACGGCATCGAAGGCGCCAAGCACATGGCCAGCGCCATCGTGCCCAAAATCTATGATTCCTCGCTCGCCGACGCTGACCTTGGCATCTCCACCGAAGCCGCCCATGCCATGACTAAGCGCCTGGCCCGTGAGCAAGGCCTGTTGGTGGGTATCTCGGCAGCCGCGGCGGTGTTTGGCTGTCTGCAACTGGCGCAGCAACTCAAGAAGAACGAGCGCGCCGTATTCGTGACCATTCTCCCCGACTCCGGCGACAAATATTTGAGCGAGAGATTTTGGGAGGAGACTTGATGATTGGTCGGGAGCGCGGCTTCGGGCATCGAAGTTCCACCTTCGTGTACCTTAGTGCCCTTGGTGGTTTCTGCCTTTTTTCAACCACAAAGGACACGAAGTTGCACGAAGGGACGGTTTCCACGGGCCGACCATGCTGAAGCTCGGCCAATCCCTTTACGACTCGATCCGCCAGCACGGCGAAGAAACCTATCCTCACGAGTGCTGCGGCGTCTTGCTCGGCCAAATAGACGGCGACAAACGCGTAGTTAGTTCGATCGCCCGCTGCGGCAACACTCGCACCGATTCTCCGCACAATCGTTACAACATCGATCCCCGCGAGCTGGTGCGGATTCAACGCAAAGGGCGCGAGCGCGGCGAAGACATCATAGGCTTCTACCATTCCCATCCCGACCATCCGGCACAGTGGTCGCCGACCGATCTGGCCGAGGCGCACTGGTTTGGCTGCTCCTACGTGATTACCAGCGTGGAAAAGGGAAGGGCCGCGATGACGAATTCATTCGAGCTTACGGGGAGTGATGAGAACGACAAGCAGTTAGTTGATGAGAAGATAGAGGTTGTGTGAACAACCGCTAACTTTGTCGAGATTCGGCTCTGCCCAAACCAGTTCTGGCTAAGGGTCAAGTTCTCCCATTCTTGGAGCTATGTTTGAGGCGCCTTTCCGGCAGGGCCTGTAGCAGTGGGTCCCTCGTGTGTGGCTTTATGCAGCGACTGGATGATGCGGTTTATCTCAGCCTGCGTAACTCCTGCGGGGTTTTGATAGTCCTTTGGAAGCAAAATAAACTCGACGCTGCCCTCGTCCGAAAAGAGCTGGACGATAATTCCATCCTGCCGGACTTGAGGATTGCCTTGCTGAAATCCCTTGAAGTTTTGGTCCTGTACGTTGAAGATTCCGGTGTCAGCCGATTTCGATAGCCCAATGGACTTGATGATCAGCAGCACTTCCTCTCGCGCGTGAACACGCGGCGACAGGGCCCAGTGGTTCATTCTGTCCGGGGTGAACTCGTAAAGTCCCTTGACAAAGCTGTAGTCCGACTGCCCGAATGTTGATTCGATGGCCCGCGGGGAAATCTTCGTCTCCGCCGAAAGCAAGTTTGCCCATTCTCGGGCGGGGATAGCGGTGACCCACAATCGCAATCCCGAGCGGAAAACAAGAACGACTCTATTTTTATCGGGCTTGTCTTTGGGATACAGCTTGGTCTGGGTCTCATCGAGATCGCTCCATGGAACCTCAAATCCGTAACCGAAGTACGATAGCTTCTTTCCTGGAGCTTGTGAAACGGACTGGTCTTTCAAGTCGGTCGGAACGACTCTGGCGACCGGGGGAGCTTTTCTCGCAGCGTCAAAAGAGAGCGCCACTGGAGCAATCCAATACACGCCGAAGATGACCACGGCAAGCGTTATTACCAGCGTGACCAGAATTCGTCGCAATAATCTCAACGCCGTGCTCCTAGCGTAGGTCTCGGCCAAACGCGCCTCTCATCCTAACTCTCAGACGTGCAACATCCAAGTTACGCCCGTCCCTGGACCGTCCAACACCACATGTGTTCGGATTCATAAGGCTCAGACCAATTGCTGAGTTAGGGCTTATCGGGCTCCGCCCCGGCGAGGGTGGGTCGGAGAGCTGGCAAATCGTGGATTGGTGTGGACTTGCCCCTAACGAGCTTCGCTCGGCCCCGCGGGCGAGGCGCCCGCGCCACACGGCCACCGATGAATCTTCCCAGCCCCTTATGGCATCATCTACCTATGCCCAAGATCCATATTCCGACGCCTTTGCGCCAATACGCTGGCAAGCAGCCGGCCGTAGAAGTCAAAGCTGGAACTGTGGGCGATGCCCTCTCCCGGCTTGTGACTCAACACCCCGACCTTCGCCGCCATCTCTATACTGACGACGGCAAACTCCGCGCCTTCGTGAATGTGTACTTGAACGACGAAGACGTTCGTTACCTGCAGAAAGAGGCCACTGCGGTGAAGGATAGTGATAGTATTTCCATTGTGCCTTCGATCGCTGGAGGCTGTTGCTCGATTGACGATTTTCGATTTGCGATTGTCGAATGAGAGCCACTCCTACAATGCGTTGCCGCTGTTGTTGCCCTTCCTGTCGTTAGCTGTTTAATTCGTCAATCGAAAATCGAGAATCGCAAATCAAGAGGTCCTTATGGCCACCACAACTGAAATCAAACCCGAAGCCGTTACCCTTTCGAACGAGGAGATCCTGCGCTACTCCCGCCACCTGATCATGCCCGAGGTCGGCATGGAGGGGCAACTCAAGCTCAAGGCCGCGCGTGTGTTGTGCATCGGCGCGGGCGGGCTGGGCTCGCCGCTGGCGCTCTATCTGGCGGCCGCGGGTGTCGGCACGCTTGGCATCGTGGACTTCGACGTGGTGGACTATACCAACCTGCAGCGCCAGATCATCCACACCACCGCTGACGTGGGCCGCAAGAAGCTCGACTCCGCGGGAGAAAAGCTGAAAGCCATCAACCCGTTCCTGAACCTACGAACATTTGAAACACGGCTTTCCAGCGAGAACGCTCTCGAAATTTTCCAGGAGTTCGACATCATCGCCGACGGCACCGACAATTTCCCCACGCGCTATCTTGTCAACGATGCCTGCGTGCTCACCGGCAAGCCCAATGTTTACGGCTCGATTTTCCGCTTCGAGGGCCAGGCCAGCGTTTTCGCCACGGGGAAAGGGCCGTGCTACCGGTGCCTCTATCCCGAGCCCCCACCGCCCGGACTGGTCCCCTCCTGCGCCGAAGGCGGAGTGCTGGGCATCCTGCCCGGACTGGTGGGCGTGATTCAGGCCACCGAAGTCATCAAGCTGATTTTGGGCAAGGGCGAGCCGCTGATCGGACGGCTGCTGCTGATTGACGCGCTGGGCATGAAATTCCGCGAGCTCAAGCTGCGCAAGAACCCGGACTGCCCCGCCTGCGGCACGCATCCGACCATAACCAAGCTGATAGACTACGACGAGTTTTGTGGAATCCGGGGTGAAGAGAAAAGCGAGGAGAAGCCGGTGGCCGCGGGCATCCCGGAAATCCAGGTCGAAGAACTCAAGCGCCGGCTGGACGGAGGCGAAGACGTCTTCGTGCTCGACGTGCGCGAGCCGCACGAATACCAGATCTGCAACATTGGCGGATACCTGATCCCGCTGGGCGATCTGCCCAAGCGGGTGCACGAGCTGGACTCGAGCCGCGAGATCGTGGCCCATTGCCGCTCTGGCGTACGCAGCGCGAAAGCCGTGGACTTCTTGCGCCAGGCCGGATTCCGCAAGGTGCATAACCTTGCGGGCGGTATTTTGGCCTGGGCGGATCGCGTGGATCCCAAGATGCCGAAATATTGAACGGCTCAGGAAGGCTCGCATCGGGCATTCTTTTGACGCTGCGGGAAGATTCCTGATTCGTATAATTAGGGAGGGCTTCAGCCCCTGCGATCCAAAGATGCCGAAGTATTGAGCGGCAAAATGGCCCGTTATTCCAGATGTACTGTCGAGCCCGCAGGACTGTCACCTTCATAGGGCTTGAGCGCCGAACAGGAATGGCCATTGGAGCAGCGGCTAAAGCCGCTTTCTTTCTTGCCTTTTTCGGCACGGCTGAAGCCATGCCCTGATACGGACCTTTGTAAGCGAACGGATGCCGGATCCGCCGTGATCCTCGTCACCTAGAAAATCACAGGGCCAGCCTCCAGCCAACACTTTTAGTGTTGAACCACATTAAAACTGTCCCCTTGCGACCACATTAGAAGTGACCCCATGTAGAGTGCCTCCGACAGGAGGAACTCAGATTGGGGCGAACCGGATTGAGCGGCAAGGAACTGAGTCGGGCAGAGGTGATGGGGAGAGTGAAAGCGGGCCACTTGCGGCTGGGAGAAGCCAGCGAGTTGCTGGAGCTGAGTTATCGGCAAGCCAAGCGGATCTGGGCGCGCTATCGCGGGGGAGGAGCGAAGGCACTGCAGCATGGCAACTGCGGGCGGCGCTCGAACCGGG
>WNFB01005224.1_pt1 | contig 11898 bp, 11 predicted proteins | sample 5400501 | NCBI WGS metagenome assembly WNFB01 (sample SAMN13153341, study PRJNA577476) | soil metagenome | isolation source: 200 cm saprolite under Douglas fir tree site 2 hole 1 | place: USA:California | collected 2015-04-18 | reverse complement strand
CGGCGGCGGCCACCGCCGATTATCACCGGCGGCGGCCCACGGCGCGGCAACTGGAGGAAGTGCTCTGGCTGGAGGAAGAACGAGTGCTGAGTGAGGATTGGGTGGTGCGCTATAAAAACCGTCTGCTGCAACTGGAGCGGCGAAGTCAACACTGGGCCCCGAGCCGGAGCCGTGTGCTGGTGCGGGAGAACGCAGCGGGAAAGATCGCGATTCACTATCGTGGACAATGCTTGCCCTTCCGCGAGGTCCCCTGGGCTTCTACAGGGATGAGCGGAGGAAGGGGCGCTGCCCCTTCCCCCGCACCCCCATCTCCGGCTCAGAATCATCCTTGGCGACAAGGCTGGCAGCAAATGAAAACACCCGCTTTTTCGTGGGCATGGTGAAACTGCAACCAGGGGACATTTCTATTGTGGACAAACCGGGGACACTTCTAATGTGGTATGACACAGCCAACACTTTTAGTTGACTTTTCATGTTCTAGGCGCATAATTGCGGGGTCTTGGATTTCCCCCCAGGTGTCTTCCCCCCGGTTGAACAACAGGAGTATCCCTGTGAAGAAGCTCACCTCTCTTACTCTCCTCATCTTGTTTGTCCTTGAGTTGCAAGTCTTCGCCGGACTCGGCAGCCATAGGGACAATCTGCATTTCGTTTCAGGAGCTCAGACAAGCGCTCCTCAGGCTCCCGCTGCCGCCACTCCTGCACAGCAGCCGGTACAGCCAGCGCAAAGCAGACCCCCAGACCTTCAAGTGCGACAGCGCCCAAGGGTTTTGTGCTTGAGGACGGGACGCCGGTCAAACTCAGGTTGAGTCGCAACGTCTCCTCCGCCGACGCACGAGTCGGTGATGGCGTAGACTTCGAGGTTCTCGAAGAAATAAGCATCAATGGGGTCGTTGTCATTCCCAAAGGCAGCCTTGCGCTAGGAACCGTCACACAGGCGCAAGCGAAAAGACGCATGGCTCGCGGCGGCAAACTCGATATGAATCTTGACAGTGTAAGGCTTGCCGACGGGGAAAAGGCGGCACTACGCGCCGTAAAGGAAAGCAAGGGAGGAGGTCATACAGGGGCGATGACTGCGGGCATCGTCGCAACCGGGTTGCTCGTGTGGCCCGCAGCACCGTTCTTCCTCTTCATGCACGGCAAGGATGTCACCGTGCCGAAGGGCGCAGAAATCACGGCGTACATCAACGGCGACATGAAACTGGACTTCGCCAAGTTTCAGCCAGCGGCGCCAGTCGCAACCTCGAACGCCGCGTCCGCTGCATCCGCTCCTGTATCCCAAGACCAAGCGGCTGGGGCGCAATTAGAAGTGTCCTCCACTCCCGGTGGTGCGGACATCGAGATCGATGGCAATTTCGTGGGCAGCACGCCTTCCACTGTCGGCGTGGCCGTCGGGCAGCATCAGGTCTCGGTAAAGAAGAACGGATTCAAACCCTGGGAACGCGAGATTACGGTGTCGAGCGGCCACATCAAGCTTGATGCCGCGCTGGAAGCCCAGTCGAAATGATCTGGGCGAGGGAACTCGCACCTGCCGCTCTCCCATTTTGGTTCGCGCTATCCCTCTTGTCACATTTGGTGCCAGACAAACAAGTTGTTGCGGGCCGACAAACACGTGAGACACTGACGATGCTTGTCCTCCGCGTGATGACCATTAGGAGGGTCAATGCGGTTAGTACCGTTTTCTATCCTATTGCTAGCTTCTCTCGTCGTTGCAGCATTTGCGTACGACAAACCTGCCGCGCAGGATAAATCCACCACAACCTCCGAAGCGGAAAAAGCTCGAGCCTTCATAACAGATAGCCAGTCTTGGGAGATTGCCGGCCAAAGCGGAGGCGCGGGTGGAGCGTTTGGCGGGACGGTTCGCGGCGGCGCTCGGCCGCAGACCGCTGAGATTGTCAAGACGTTCGGGGAACGTTGTCCGCAAGTGATGGTCAATAACAAACAGGACAAGGCCGACTACATTGTTGTTTTGGACCATGAAGGCGGCAAGGGTTTCCTGCGCCACAGAAACAAAGTCGCGGTGTTTAACCGGGTCAGTGGAGACTCCATCGTCAGCAAATCCACGCTCTCCCTCGGCGGCTCCGTCCAGGACGCCTGCGAAGCCATTGCCAAGGACTGGAGTAAGCATGGCACTGCGATAAGGGCGGCGTCTGCCGCCACCTCTGCCCCGCAGGAGAAGCCTGTGACCGCTGCGGCGGCCGAGCCTGCCAAGGCCTCTATGGCCAAGTTGTCTGTGGCATCCGATCCAACCGGAGCTGATATTGAAGTCGACGGGAGCTTTGCGGGCAACACACCCTCTGTCATCGAGCTCCCCGCCGGCGAGCATAACGTTGCAGTGAGCAAATCTGGGTTCAAGTCCTGGGAAAAGAAACTCAAGGTCACAGGCGGCAATATCAACATCAACGCCACGCTAGAACCTCAGGCGAAGTAACGCTCAGTTCGTATAATGAGTGGGCGACGCAGGCAGGCACCCGCCACTTGCATTTCTCCCCATTCCGTTCATAATGAGCGCTCCCCTTCCCCCCAAGGGAGGCTTCATGCTGTTTTTCTCGCGCGCATTGCGGAGGCTTGCCGTAGTGTCTCTAGTCGCCGTCACCTCAGCTGGCAATACTCAGAATGCTCCGCCCCCAGCGCCCAATTCCGATCCCACTTATCAGCAGTTGCGCAACCTCGGGCTCGGCGGGGAGGCCGTAGCCGTCAACAATTTAACGCTCAAGCGCGATGCCGCCACCTTCCACCTGCGTTCCGGCACGGTTTGTTTTGTTGCGCCGGTGCAGGGCAAAGTCACGGGAGCAGTCTTCGTCGGCGACGGCAACATGATTCTCGACCCGCCGCTCGCGGCCGAAAAGGGCATGCTGAAACTGCTGACCAAGGAAGACGAGTTCAGCGAGAACTTCAACCACATGGTGCTGCGCTTTACCGATTCGACCTACGACGAGATCAAGAAGGCGGGCGAAGCGGCTTCAGGTGGGTGTGACGCCGGCTTGTTGCGGGACAGCCAGAACGTCATGCGCCACAAACTCAAGTCCAATCTCGATGCCCGCATTTTGCAGGATGTGCTCAGCACAGAGCCGGGCGGCCTGTTCGTTGCCTTCGTGCATGGCAAGCGCTACAGCGACAAAGAAATCTACGTCATCGATCCGCATGGCGCGGGTTATGTCATGCGCGAACAAGTCGGGTTGATGACCTACGACGAAAACAAGTATGGCGTCTGGGCAGCCTTCCGATTGTCCGGCGAGCACAACAAAGGCGAAGTCGGCAGCCATATCCATATTGAGCACCAGCAGCTTGATACCACCATCGAGAAAAATGCGCACCTGATTGGAAAGGCAGTCACGACTTTCGCTGCGCGGATCAACGGTTCGCGGGTCATCCCTTTTGATCTGTTCCCTACATTGCGTGTTCAGAGCGTGACCGGCGACGGGCAGGGCCTGCACTTCATCCAGGAAGACAAGAATGACGACGCGGGCTTCTCGGTGATTCTCGCTAAGCCGCTCGCAATGGGCGAGAAATGTACCATCACTGTGATGTACAGCGGGAAAGATGCCGTGAGCAATGAAGGCGGCGGCAACTACTTTCCCATCGCCCGCGAGAACTGGTACCCCAACTCCCATCTCGGGGATCGCGTCAGTTATGACATGACCTTCCGGATCCCCAAAGGGATGAGGATCGCTGCCACCGGAGACCTGGTCAGCGAGACCAACGAGGGCGGGGAGAACGTTAGCGTGTGGAAGAGCGAAGTTCCGCAGACGTTCGCGGGATTCAATTTCGGCAAATTTAAAGAAGAAGAGGTGAAGCTGACGAAGCCGGAATACCTGGTGCAGTCGTTCGCCAACCAGGAGCCGCCGAGTTGGGTGCAGGGTCTGCAGCATGCGGTCAGCAACGATCTGCCCACGCAGGGGTCCCATGTAGGGGCGCCAGTGGCCTTGGGCACCATGAGCACTACCGTCCTGATCAAGAAAGCACTGGCCGAAGGAGAACTCGCGGTAGAACTCTATACCGACTACTTCGGCCCGTCTTCTTTTAAGCGTGTGGCCCTGACCCAGCAGACGGCCTGCAATTTCGGCCAATCCTGGCCGGAGTTGGTGTGGATTCCTATTTGCTATTTCTTCGACACCACCGTGCGCCACCAACTCGGCATGGACTGGGGTGACCGCGGCTACTGGAAGATCGTCACCCCGCATGAGGTCGCGCATCAATGGTGGGGCCACACCGTGGGCTGGAGTTCCTACCGCGACCAGTGGATGAGCGAAGGCTTCTCCGACATGTCCGCCTCCTTGTACCTACAGTTGATTGAAAAGAACCCGCAGAAGTTCATCAGTTTCTGGAACGACGAGCGGGAACTTTTGCTGGAGCGCAATCGCGAAGGATTCCGCGCCATTGACGCAGGTCCTCTAACCATGGGTTACCGCGTGAGCAATTCGCGAACGGGATTTGACGCGACTCGGCGCCTCATCTATCCCAAGGGCGCTTACATTCTGCACATGGTGCGCATGATGATGTGGGACCGCCAGACCGGCGACCAGAACTTCAAAGCCACCATGCAGGACTTCGTGAAGACTTATGCCGGCCGCGCCGCGACCACGGAGGATTTCAAGGCCATGGTGGAAAAGCACATGACCCGGGAGATGGACCTGGAGGGGAACCACAGGATGGACTGGTTCTTCAACGAATACGTTTACGGCACTGCGCTGCCCACCTACAAATTCGACTACTCGTTCGAGAATGGCGCGGATGGCGACGTGGTGTTCGGCTTTAAGATCACTCAGTCCAAGGTGGATGACAATTTCCGCATGCCGGTCCCGATCTATCTCGAACTTGCCGATGGCCGTACGGTGAACCTGGGACGGGCGCGGCTCGCTGGGAACACCTCCGTCGAGCAGAAGGTACCGATCAAAGGCCTGAAGGACAAGCCCAAGCGCGCGCTGATCAACTACTACGACGACGTACTAGCCTCACCGAATTAACCGCACGGCCGGTGCCGGCGGACAATGAAAACGAAAAATGGGGAGCTTGCGCAGCTCCCCGCTTCCCGCAAAGGACTTCAGACTTACTTGCTGCCTGCGCCCGCCTCGGCTTTGGCAGACTCTTCACCAATCGCCAGCGCGTACTTCTTACCCGAGAAACGAATTTCATTCAGCGACTTGCTGCCGTCGCCGTTGAGCTTCGTGACAGCAGCGTTGCTGTCCGATGAACGAGTGAGGTCAATCAGCCGGGCTGGCACCGTGGCTACAACTTTGTTGCCTTGGAGGATGTTCAGCTCAACGTTGGGGCCGTTGCCTTCCCACTTCACCGCGTAATCTCCGGCTTTCAGTTGCTTTCCGCTCACGGTCACGGGATCTAATACTTGCAGAGAACCTTTGTTCGCTGCGAATGCGCTTGTTGTCAGCAGCAGAGCCGATCCCAGCAGCAAGCCCTGAAACATTTTCGATACTTTCATGCGACTCCTTTTTCTTTCCCGAAAATCGTCGGGAACCGGTTCTGGGCGGCCTGGACTCGCCTTCGCGGAAAAACTTGCGTTTCTCCGCCAAAGACCTACAATGCTGCCTCGGGGTTAAGCGAAAAGAGCCAGGCCGCAAGACCTCGCGCTCTCTGCTCGGGGATTGCTCTCACCTGGGCCGCCAAACCGAAAGTGAGACAATCCCTTTAACCCCTGAAACTCTCTTCAAGACCGGGCTGGTTCTGCGCCCGGCCTCCAAGCGTCGCAGCAAGATACGTCTGTTGTCGCCGCGAAGTTCCGTTACATCGAGAACCGCGGTCTTTTCTCTTGGACGCTGCTCACGTTCCGCGGTGAGCAAGGAACGGCAAACCACAAGACTCAGCTGTTTTGTTAGGAGAGTTCAGAAAAGCTGAATCTCAGAGGGTGCGAAAATTTTCGCTGAGAATACGGAAAGGCCCTCACACGAACCATTTGTGGAGCCAGCACTACGCTACCTTAAGAACCACTTTCCCAAAATTCTTCCGCTCCAGCAGCAACTGGTACGCGTCCGAAGCTCGCTCCAGCGGCAACACATGTCCCACCACCGGTCGCAAGCGCCCCTGCGCGGTCCACGCGGAAAGCTGCTTCCAGGCTTGGGCCATCAGATTGCGTTTCGCGGACAGGTAGGTCAGCCACAATCCGTGAACGCTCGCACCTTTGGCATACAACCCACGCGGGTCGACGGACGCCTGTTGTCCGGTTGCGTTTCCGTACACGATCACTCGGCCTAAGTCTCGCAGGCAACGGATACTCTTGGCGGTGTGCTCGCCGCCCAGCATCTCAAACACCGCGTCCACGCCCTCGCCGCCAGTCATTTCGTTGATGGCCCCCTCATAGTCCTGCTGCTTGTAGTTGATCCCGTGCTGCAGCCCAAGCTGTTTCACTCGCACCAGCTTTTCTTCGGAAGAGGACGTCCCGTACATCTCCAGGCCCAGCAGCTTTCCAATCTGCACCGCCGCTGTTCCCACTCCTCCTGCCACGGCGTGAATGAGCACTCGCGGTGGGGCGCCGGATGTTTTCTCGAGCAAACCCGCCTTCCAGTATGCGAAGTATGCGGTGAAATAATTGACCGGGAAAGCCGCACCCTCTTCCGCGCTCCAGGCTGTGGGCACCGGCCACAGCAACTCGGGTGGCGCGGCGATGCGCTCGGCAAAGGCAGCCCATTGCGCGTACCCCATCACGCGCTGCCCATTGTTTTCCAGCACGCCGGAAAACTCACGTCCGGCTATTATTGGCGGCTTCGGGGCTCCCGGGTATCCGCTCTGGGCCGTCATAATGTCAGCGAAGTTGACACCGCCAGCCTGCACTCGTACCAGTTCCTGTCCAGGACCCGCCACAGGCTCCGGGACTTGCCGTAGCTGCAGCACCTCCGGTCCCCCTAAGCGACTGATGACAATAGCTTTCATACGCAGCAGTGTACCAGCACACCAGCCCCAGCCGGGGAGCCTGGCGCGCCGAAGAATCCCCCGCGTCGCGGCGTATCCCCAGTCTCTGGTCTTTACGTTAGGTATATACTTCCCGAGAGAAATCTTGTTGGCTTTGCCGGGTTTTCCCGGGATGCGGTTCGGAGCCCTGTTTCATTGTCAATTCATAGGCTCCGTTTAACAGATCACTGGCTGCCGATATTTCGGCACACTGGTAGCCAGTGCGGGACTCTACTTCGCGGCGGGGTGTTGCTGGTGGGTTCCGGGGAGGTCCATCAGTGGATTTGGTTCTGGTTCGTTTTTTATTCGTTCTCATTGTTTCTGTCACCTGTTACCTGATCCAGCCTTTCGGCTTGCCGTCCAGGGTGAACGCTGGCGTGGGCGGGCTGATTGGCCTGGCCATTGTCCTGTTCGAGTGGCGGCTGCGCCGGGTCAGCCTGAAGCGTCTGATCGGGGCCGCTATCGGCAGCGTACTGGGCATCATCGGCGCATACCTGTTTGCCCTGGTCATCGGCAACAGCCTCCGTCCGGGCAACCCGCGAAGTTTCCTTCAGATCATGGTCATGCTGCTGATGGCCTACGTTGGCTTGATTGTTGGCGCCAACAAGGGCGATCTGCTCAACCTTGCGGCCCTGGGGGGAATCTTCGGCGGCGAGAAGCAGTCGAAAAAGAGCTATAAGATCCTCGACACCAGCGTCATTATTGACGGCCGCATCGCCGACATCGCCGAAACCGGCTTTCTCGATGGCACCATTGTCATTCCCCAGTTTGTGCTACGCGAATTGCAACTGGTGGCGGACTCCGCCGACTCGCTGAAGCGCAACCGGGGTCGCCGCGGGCTCGACATCCTGCAGCGCTTGCAGAAGGTCGCTTCCCTGCAAATCCAGATTGTCGAAGATGACTTCCCCGCGGTCCGCGAAGTAGACCTCAAGCTGATCGAGCTGGCCAAGCTGTACGAAGGCAAGATCATCACCAACGACTTCAACCTGAACAAGGTGGCGCAACTGCAAGGCGTCGAGGTGCTGAACATCAACGAGTTAGCCAACTCACTGAAGCCGATCGTGCTGCCGGGCGAGACCATGAAGGTGTTTATTCTGAAAGAAGGGAAAGAGTACAACCAGGGCGTTGCTTACCTCGACGACGGCACCATGGTAGTGGTGGACAACGCGCGCAAGATGATCGGAAAGACCATCGACATTTCCGTCACCTCAGTGCTGCAGACCACAGCGGGAAAGATGATCTTCGGCAAGTGGGACGAGCGCGCCGTAGTTCGTGCGGAGCCGCGCACCGCAGTCAACGTCGCTACCGTGCCTGCGGTTCCTGCCGTCCCCAGTTCTGATCCCAAGAAACCACAGCCCATCATGGTGGAGCGGCCGATAGAGTAGATGCGAGGCGGTGCCTCGTAACCTCAGCCCGGTGTGCGGCACGGCTGATTTGCGGCGAACAGGACATTCCACTGTCGCGCGCGAAGGCCTACTGTGGGGCTACGGAGCTTACCGTTACGGTGTTTCCGTCAAGGGTTCCGGCAACGCTGACCCGCTGGCCGGCCAGTTTGTCGAGGTCAGCCGCGCTTCCATCCAGCGTGTAGATTTTGTTCCCGTCCACCAGGGTGTAATTCGAGCCCTTCCGCACGCAGGCCCGCGCGCATTCCGCCGGACTCCTCCCCGAGTCGCTGGCGTGCCTCGCGCCGCAAATGGAATCGGTGATCACTCCGGCAAATGTTTTGGCACTGGCCGTGTCTCCCTTGCTTGGCGGCTTGCTGACCGAAGATTTCAAAGACTGAGCCACAGCGAATGCCAGCGTGGCGCTGGCAAAAAGGATCGCAAGCCCAAGTGCGGTTGCGAGAGCCGTGGTGGCACAAAAAGTAACCAGCGCGAGCCAGGAACGATTCTGCTTCGTCACAACTCCTCCAAAACTGGCCCCAGACCCGCCTTGTAAGTATTTCGAGGGCCGACCGAGCACCGGGCGAAAGTGGAGCAGGTTCCCAGTATGTTTCGCAAATGGCTTGCCATCTGAGCGATGCTCAAGGCGGCTCGTAAATTGATGCCACAGCCTGAGTTGGAGCCGACTGCTCTCGGCCAGAAAAATTGCCACAGGTTTCGCCTGGCAAGAAGTTCACGAAACGAGCAAAATGCGCGTACCGTGAATTCCCTAGGGAGACTGAGTTTATGAGACGCGTCACAGGCATTGGCGGCATTTTCTTCAAGGCGGAAGATCCAGAGAAGCTCTACCAGTGGTACGAGAAACACCTCGGTATCAAGCGCGTGCCCGAGGGCACCGGCGCGGCCTTTGAATGGCGAGACGCCGAGAACACGAAGCAGAAGGGCATGACCGTGTGGGCCATTTTTCCCCGGCAGACGAAATACTTCGATCCCAGCCGATCCGAGTTCATGATCAACTATCGCGTGGATGACTTGGACGCGTTGTTGAAGGTGCTGAAGGAAGAAGGCGTGGAAATCGATTCCCACCGCGAAGATTACGATTACGGCCGCTTCGCCTGGATCATGGATCCGGACGGCAATCGCATTGAGCTGTGGGAACCGCCGAAGGAAAGGTAGCGCCGGCGCCGCGCCGGCTGTGGTCTCGATTTGAACTCCCTTTCCTCCGCCCGTATACTTACAGCCCGCTATGAAGGTAGTTGTGATCATCCCGGCCGCGGGCCTGGGGACGCGCATGACGTTCGCGCCCAGCGCAAAGGGCAAGAAGCCCTCGGCTTCCAAACAATTCACGGAACTGGGCGGCACGCCCATTCTGATTCATACTCTGCGCAAGTTCGCGGCCAGCCCCGCGGTTTCCGAAATCTTTGTCGCGCTGCGCAAGAACGAAATCAGCGGGTTCCGGGCGCTTTTGGAAAAGGAAGCAAGAGCCGCCGAGCTGCGCTCGACCCGGACGGCCGAGGGCGGCCGTCCCCACATGGACAGTGGCCCCATCGAGGTTTTGCAGAAGACCGTCCAACTGGTGGAAGGCGGCGAACATCGCCAGCAATCCGTGGCCAACGCGATGGCCGCCGTTTCGGCAGCTCCTGACGACATCGTTCTTATCCACGACGCCGTTCGTCCCTTCGTGACTGAAGAAATTATTCAGAATGTAATCCTCGAAGCCCAGAAATATGGCGCGGCAATCGCCGGGCTGCCCGCCGTGGACACGGTCAAACAAGTCGAGCGCACCGCGGAAGGCGCCGTCATCACCGCCACGGTTCCGCGCGAGCGCGTGGTCCTGGCGCAGACGCCGCAGGGCTTCCGTTACAGTGTGCTCAGGAAAGCGTTCGACGAGGCTACCGCCGACGGCTTCCTCGGCACCGACGAAGCTTCACTGGTAGAGCGTTCGGGACACGAAGTGGCAGTGGTGATGGGCTCACCCCGGAATATCAAGATCACCACGCCCGGGGATCTTGAACTGGCTGAGTTTTTCCTGAAACGGTAAAGGCGGCCACGGATTTACACGGATTCTCACGGATAAGTTTGGGTTTTGAGGTTGTACACTCCAGTAATGAACGGGGCACAGATCGGCCTGAAGCATGCAGACCTTACCGAGAAGATCATCGGAATTTTCTACGACGTCTACAACGAACTCGGCTACGGCTTTCTCGAGTCGGTATATGAGGAGTCATTGGTGATTGCTCTTCGTGAGGGTGGATTGACCGTTGATCGTCAGGTGCCCGTGCCCGTCTGGTTCCGCGATCACAAGGTTGGCGAATTCAGAGCGGACATACTGGTCGAAGGCAGCGTTTTGCTGGAACTGAAAAGTGCTCGCGTCATTGAGGTCTCTCACGAGGCGCAGTTGCTTCACTACTTGAAGTCAACGGAGATTGAGGTCGGTTTATTACTCAACTTCGGTTCCCGCCCCCAATTTCGCAGGCTTCTGTTTGACAATGAAAGAAAGAAGATCCGTGTGACTCCGTGCAAATCCGTGGCTGGGGTTTCCGCATGAGAATCGGTTTCGGCTGGGACTCGCACGAGTTCAAGCGCGGCATTCCCCTGAAGATTGGCGGGGTTACGCTGCCACACCCTAAGGGTTTGGGCGGCCACTCCGACGGCGATGTCCTTCTGCATGCCCTGACCGACGCATTGCTCGGTGCAGTGGCCGCACCCGACATCGGCTCACTGTTCTCACCTGCGGATCCGCAGTGGAAGGGCGCCGACTCCGCCGTTTTTCTGGCCGAAGCGCTGAAGCGTGTCCACGCTGCGGGTTATTCCGTCGCCAACGTGGACTCCACGCTGATTCTTGCCGCGCCCAAAATCGGACCGCACGCCGCAGCCATCCGGGCGCGCGCGGCGGAACTGTTGGGGATTCCGCCGGATTGCATCGGGCTTAAAGCCAAAACTCCGGAAGGTATGGGCACGGACAACGCGGCGATTGCGCATGTGGTGGTGTTGTTGGAGAAAATCAAAACAAAAGCCGAAAGGCAGAGTCGAAAATCGAAGAAGTAGCTTGGGTGCTGGGCTCAGGGATTTTCAATCGGCAATCGAAAATCGGCAATCGTAACTCCTTTTCACGCCGACTCGAACTCTCCCGCTATCTTCCCGTGCCGCGCCTGCGCCGCCTCGACCAGTGCGCGGAAAATCGCCCGTGAGGGCTCGTCTTCATCCACCGAGCGCTCGGGATGCCACTGCACCGCCAGCACAAAATGGTCCGGGGAGGTTCCTTCCAGAGCTTCAATGACGCCATCGTCAGGGCAGCGCGCCACAACCCGTAGACCGTCGCCCACCCCTTCCGCTGCCTGGTGATGGCTGGAATTAACCGGGATGATGAGAGCATGTCCCTCAGGGGCTAAAGCCCCGCCCCTGGGAGGGGGCTTTTCGGCACGGCTAAAGCCGTGCCCTCCCACAACAGCCCCTGAAGTGACGATCAACCCCAGCTTCGATCCCGGATCTACCTCAACTTTGTGCGCGATCGGCACCTTGCGTCCAGCTTCATGATTGACCGGCGACTCAATGTGCTGCAGGAGCGTCCCGGTGCGGTGCACGTTCAGGATCTGCAATCCGTAGCAGATGCCCA
>WNFB01004932.1_pt1 | contig 11899 bp, 16 predicted proteins | sample 5400501 | NCBI WGS metagenome assembly WNFB01 (sample SAMN13153341, study PRJNA577476) | soil metagenome | isolation source: 200 cm saprolite under Douglas fir tree site 2 hole 1 | place: USA:California | collected 2015-04-18 | reverse complement strand
CTAGACGTGAAGCAGAGACCGCAAGCCGCGGCCCGCAACACGCGGTTTTAGGGATACAGAAGGTGGGCCGAGAGCGGACCTAAGCCGGGTTCTGTAGTCGGGAGTTCAGACTCCTCGTGGCGAATACGAAACGACACCTAGCGACACCCCGCGACTAAGTGCGACTGCGTACTGCATGCGTACTGGTACGCACGGCTTACTGTCTCCCGTGGGGCAGCCAGTCGTCCCTGTCGCCCTTCATCGCACCGGCACCTGCATTCAGGTTGGAGGCTCGGCAGACCTGCGAGACAGATGGCCGGCTCAGAGCCAGACCGGCTGCAGCAGCTGATACAGGCAAATGAGCTCGCCTGATCTATGTCCGGCCTTGGTCCGCTCACGCTTGGCCTATGCGGAGCCCTCGTTACAGTTCTTGCTTGTCTTCACTGCCCGCGTCGGTCGTGACGGGCTTGAGCGACCTATGGCACTGTTCTTTCGTGCGACCTTGCAGCCGCGGCAGACCATTCGATTATGGGAGGCCGCACGGCAGCGCATAAGGGTTTTCCTTTCCGATCGGTCAAGCCGAGACGCCCGACAAGCAGGCCCTGGTCCAAGGCGTGCTCGATCACACTAGGAGGGATCGCATCGAACCACAGCTTCGCTCGCCGAAACAGCGTGAATCTCTTCGCGTCATCGACGGTGCCCCAGGAGAGATAGATGAACCTGCCACCCGGCGGGCCCTGAATATACGGACCCTTGAGGTCGACACCGCTCGGCGCTCGGACGGCATTGCAGTCCACCGTCCACGTGGATGAAGACGCATCGCCTGGAACGAGACCCAGCAGATCGTCTCGTCGGTCCCGTCGCTGGATCCCGACGTGGACATTGTGATATCCGTCGGGAGAGTCAGGGCTGGGCCGGCATGAGTTTCCAGGGAAGTCTGAGGCTTCAATGCGGATTTGCATCTCGTGATTATTCTCTCTGCGCGGCTCTTAGATCTTTCGACTGAGGACTGTCAGCCGAGGCTTTGCGACGACATTGTGCGGCGGGTTGCAAGACGAAGGATCAGGTCAACGAGGCACCGCTGTGGACGTGCAGACGGCGCCTCGACTTGGCGAGGTCTTCGCTCAGGCACATGTAGCAAATCGGCGGTGGACAGTCTCGCTCGTCGCAGCATGCACAGGCTTCGATGATTCGGCCGCATCTGCTGCACTTCAAGCTCGTGGCCCGGAGCCTGCTCACTGGACGGACCCCGCAGCGCCCACCACATCTTTCTGCAGGAGAAGGCCGACGAGCCTTCCGTCGGAGGTTGTGATCGGCGAACTCTCGAGCTTGTGCGCGACCATGGAGTGAGCCATCTCCTCCGCTAACACATACGGTCGGAAGGTGCTCGGGCCTGGCCTCATCGCCTGCGCAATCGGCTGATCGCCATCGAGAGCGAATTCCTTGGCTCGCAGCAGGCCGAACACCACTCGCTCCTCGTTCACCACTACGACGGCGTCCCAGCCCAGAGCTTGGACGCGATCTCTGACTTCAGCCAGTCTTTCCTCCAATCTGCAGGTCGGCGTGTCCTTGTGGGCAAGATCGCCGGCGCGTTGGCGCTTTGCATTCGTACCCTCGGTCGGCAGGCCGGCGGCCATCCAGTCCAACTTGCCGACCGTGTAGTCATAGACCTCGGTGAAGCCGAGGCTCTCGAGCCGCCACGCGGCTCGCGGGGACATGTCTCAAGCGATATCCCAGCAGTACACGATCACCGGGCGATTCTTGTTCAGCACCGACGATGCTTCAGCATCGACTCGTCTGAGTGGAAGGCTGATCGCTCCCGGCAGGTGTTCCTCTGCATACTCTTCGGCCGGCAGCACCTCGACAAGTTGGGCGCCGGCCTCGACCATGCGGCGGAGTCCGTCCCGGTCTATCTCTTTTGGCATTTGCGGCTCCTTTGGAAAACTGAAACGCGTCAGTCAGATGACGTCAGCCCAAGCTTTGGTGGCGAGGTCGGAGGCTTGATCCAGATCGAGGACTCGGCCACGCATGCGGTGCTGTTCAGCCCACCGCATCGCCAGCTCACCGCTCGCAAACAAGTTGCTGTTGGGGCACCACTCCTCATAGACGTTCTCGCAACAGCTCATGAGCTCGTCGTCCGGTCGGAAGAGCACCGCGTCGACCCTGCTGGGGCGCCCCCACATGAAATCGACCACGATCTTCTCGCGGTCGGGCGGACTGGGTGACGATGCCCGACCGTCGGCGCCGAGCGCTCCAAAGATGCCCAGGATGTCATAGGCGCACCAGGTCCAGAAGCGGCGCCCATCCAGCTCGATCTCATGCCGATCCGGAACGACGCTCAGCCCCGCGGAGCCAGTTACTTCTCCGGCCGCATTGCGCCGCATGCGTCCAGCGCCGTCAAGCTGGTCGAGCAACCCGATGAGCCGCTCCAGCCTGATGCCTGTCTTTGCGGCCAGCCCCTCCACGCCGATCGGCTCTGCACGGGCGGTGAGAAGTCGAAACGCAGCTGTCCTCACCAGCGCCTGGGAATCGCTTGCCGGCTCGAGAATTTTCGTCGTCATGCCGCGCAGCAGCTCAGCTTCGACACGTCGCGCTTGAAAGTCTGCGCGGCCAGCTTGAATGCTTCTGCGAAGGTGAGGTATGGCGCCCAGGTATTCGCAACATCGTCGGTCGTAAGCCCGAACTGGATGGCAAGGACCACGCTCTGAATGACGTCTCCGGCCCCATCGGCGACCATGCTGGCGCCGAGGATCTTGCCCGTGCCAGCTTCCGCCACGATCTTCATGAAACCTCGAGTATCACGATTGACCAGGGCCCTGGGCACCGCCGACATCGGCAGCACCCGGCACTCGCAGTTGAGGCCTCGGACGTTCGCCTCCTCGTCGGTGAGACCTGCGGCGGCGAATGTGGGCGAGGTGAAGATCACCCGCGGCAGCGAATGGAAGTCGACCTTCCGGCCAGTGGCCTCGAGTGCATTGCCTGCGGCGATGTTGCCCTCGTAAGCCGCGAGGTAGACGAACTGACGATGCCCCGTCACGTCGCCGGCTGCCCAGACGCGCGGGTTCGTGGTCTGGAGATCGTCGCCGACCTTGATCGCCTGGCGTTCGTTGATCTCGATGCCGGCCTTCTCAAGGCCCAGGTTCTGCGTATTCGGCCTGCGGCCTGTTGCGACCAGAATCTCGTCGACCTGGATCGCTTCCTGGCGTCCGTCCTTCGTGAAGCTGACGCGGCGCCCACCGGCCACCCGCTCGACTCCGGTCACCACAGAGTTCGTTAACACCCTTGCACCCTCCTCTTCGAGGACAGCCCGGAGCGCCTCTGAAGTCTCCGGCTCCTCCCGAGACGCCACTTCGCGGCGGGTGATGAAGGTGACCGCGCTACCCAGGCGCATCAAGAGCTGGCCCATCTCCAGGCCTACGGGCCCGGCTCCGAGCACGGCCAGTCGCTTCGGCGGCTCGCGAAGCTCGAGCGCCGTGGTGCTGGTGAGGTAGCCGGCGTCTCTCAGTCCCGGGATCGGCGGAACTTCCGGCGACGCGCCGGTGGCGATGATGTACTTGGTGGCGTGGATGCGCTCGCCTCCGCACTCGATCGTCTCGGGGTCGACGAACTCGGCTAAGCCGTGGCAGATGGTGAAGCCGTAGTCCTCGGACAGATCGATGTACTTCTTAGCCCGCAGCTCGTCGACCAGCCCGGCCTTGGAATCGACCATCGCGCCGAGGTCGAAGCCGTTGGCTGAGGTCTGGATGCCTGCGAAGGGATGGTGGCCGGAGCGGAAATAAGCGTCGGCCGGCGCCAGCATCGCTTTGGAGGGAATGCAGCCAACATTTACGCAGGTGCCGCCAACCACGTTCGACTCCATCAGAGCCACACGGGCGCCGGCGTCCGTCGCCCGGATGGCCGCACCGAACGCTGCCGAGCCGGCACCGATCACGACCAGGTCGTAGTCGCGTCCCTTGTCGCCGACCAGCGGCCTAAGGCCGCTCTTTTCGCGCTTGGCGTCCTCGATGGAGACAACTTTGTAGCCGGCCTCCTCGACAGCCGCTTTCAGCTGCTCGTCAGTTGCATCTACCGCTTCGAGCGTGGCGCGCCCGCCTCGCCAGCTGACCTCTACGTTGGAAGACCCAACGCTGATTAGCGCCTCCGCGATCGTCTTCTCGCAGTGGACGCAGGTCATGCCTTCGATTTGCATTTGCTTGGTCGCCATTCAGCACCTCCGATGTGAGAACTCGTTAACTTTGCGCGCCAAAAATATCGGGGTAGACCCGCTCCGACCCCAACCCCAACTCGAACGCCTCCTGCACCGACAGCAATGTGGTGCCGTCGTGCTGGGTCGTCCATTTCGTGCCCGCCTCCTCAGAAGCGAAGAAGAGCACCTTGTGGCAGAAGCTCTCGATGACGTCGTATCCGAAGGGGCCATCAGGAATCACCATCGAGACCACAGCGCCGCTCGGCTTTAGGTCGCGCACCCCGTTCTGATCAACCACCAGGGACACCCGCTCACCCGTGACCGGGTCTGTTGCTTCGACGCTCACCGTCTTCCCGAGCAACGCGGGAATGAAAAGGGTGTCCAAAGCGCACCAGGCATATGAAGTCTTGCCGTCGATCAGGAAGCGGTACTCCGGCTCGAGCTTGGCGATGGTGAGGCCCCAAAAGCCGACCACGCGGCCTTCGTCATCGAGGTAGACGCCCGGCCATGATCTGAGCGCGTCCTCCACCCGACCAACCGACGCGTCCGCCGCCCGAGCTATGGCCTCTGATGACACGGGATCGCCCTCGGCCAGCAGGCGATAAGTGCTGATCGCAATCCGCTGCTTGGTCGCGTCCAATCGGGGCATGGCCGCGCTGATCGCATCCGCCATCTCCTCTATCGAGGCGCCCTCGCGTCCCTTCTTCTCCTGCTTGGTTTCCATCTGCGATGTCCTCCAAATCCGCGAATCCAGTGACGTCCAGTCGGCTGGACAATGACTATGATATCCTGCTTGCCAGATATGAATTCCCTTTTTCTTGTTCCGACCGAGACGACCGCCGCGGCTCGATTCTTTCGTGTCCTCGGCGACCCTACGCGGCTAAAGATCCTGGAGCTGCTTGGCGACGGCGAACGCACCGTCAGCGAGCTGGTCTCGGCGGTCGGGCAGCCGCAACCGCGGGTCAGCACCCACCTCGCCTGCTTGCGCCATTGCGGCTTTGTCAGCACCGAACGGCGGGGCAAAGAGGTCGTCTACCGGCTTGCCCTGAACGGCCTGGATGGAATCGTGGATCGAGCGTCAGAAGCCATGACGCCAATCGCCGAGCGGCTGGCCACGTGCACCCGTATCGGGCCCGAGTGGGTGTGATGGAAAGCCAGCGAAAAGCGGGGCCGGCTTATCTTCCTGAGACCAGCATGCCCGGCGATCAGGCGCCCGCTGGCCCGCGTGATCGCTCTCCCGACCTTAAGGGCTGGCTCGCCACGCCAGTGATCGCCATCATTGCCGCGGTCTGCTGCGCCAGCCCGCTTCTGCTCGCCGCCTTGGCCGCGACCGGTGCGGGCGCTTGGCTGGCGGCACACGGCAACACCATTGGCGCCGCGGCGCTGGTGGTGCTGGGCGCGATTCTCGCCTGGCGCATCACCGCCGGAATGGGCCGGGGATGAAGCTCCACATCGTTTCGCTGACCTTGGTGGCCGTGATCGCTTCGGCGTGCGGCGCGGCCAGCAGCGCACCCGCCGGCAAGACCACGGCACCATCGGTGATCCCGTTGGCGGCGGTGCAGCAAGAGGTTGCGGGGAAACCGGTCGTCTATCTCTTCACCGCTCAGGGCTGCTCATCCTGCGTTGAACAGGCGAAGGCCTTGGCGGCGGCGGCACATGGCCGGCCATCGGTCCAGCTGGTCGGAGTCGACCTCACCAACGACAACGCCACCGACTTCGCCGCCTATATCACCGCCATCGGCCTCGCTGACAGCCCGTTCACGTGGACAGTCGACCGGGACGGCAGCCTGGCGCGCCGCTACGGAATCCTCAGCCTGGGCTCGACTGTCTTCATTGCGAGCGACGGCCGCGTCCGCTTCGTCAATTCCGGCCCACAGGACGCGCAGACACTGAGCGCCCAGTTAGGTCAGCTCAGCTAGCAGGCGCTGGTCTCACCGGGTCATGGCAGGGCGAACCGCGCGACGCCAGAAGTCGAAAGTGACCCCCAGGCAGGAGGCCGTGCACGACGCTGCTCGACCGCGGCCCCCCGCCCGCCCGGGGCGGCGTCCACTCAAGCGTTGGAAGCCCGTCCACACCGGGGTGGCTGGCGGCATCGCTGTGGCGGTGCTTGCCCTTCTTTTCCTGCTGGCGCGCTCCGCTCAGAATCCGACGTCGCCGGTAGCGGCCGGAGACTTCACCCTCGTCGCATACCAGGGCCAGGACGTGCTCGGCGGGGACAGGGTGCAGTTCTCTCAGGTGCTGGGTCATGGCAAGCCCGTGGTGCTGAACTTCTTCGCGGGTGCCTGTGCGCCCTGTCGTGTCGAAATGCCAGCGTTCCAGAAGGTTGCCGACAAGTACGAGGGGCGGGTCATATTCATTGGCATCGACGTCGGCCCGTTCACCGGGCTGGGCACGCATGACGATGCGGCGAGGTTGCTCAAGGACCTCGGCATCCGGTACCCGGCGGGCTACGCCGTCGATGAGACCCCGCTCGCTCTCTACGTGCAGGGAATGCCGACGACGGTCGTCTTCGACGCGAGAGGGCAGGTCGTCACCAAGGTCACCGGCACCATGACCGAAGCCCAGCTCGTGACGGCGCTCCAGAGCACCCTCGGCAGCTGAGGGCGGGACTTGGCCACGCCAAACACCGCGGCGCCACCAGTCCAAGCTGGCCGCAGCCGCTCCAGACTGGTCTCGATCTTGGCTGCGGCCGCGATTCTCGGGCTGGCAGTCACTGCCGCCATCCTCGGACGATCCGCCACTGGCCAGCTGGGAGCGGCCGAGTCGCTGTCGTCGGCGTCGACCACCCTCCTTGCACGGATCGCATCGGCTATCCCTCTGGGCTACGCGTTCGGAGCCGGTATGGTCGCCGCCGCCAATCCGTGCGGCTTCGCCCTCCTCCCCGCGTATCTCGGCTTGTACCTCGGGACGGAGCGCTCGGCCGAGGAGTTGCCGCGCCGCCTGCTTAGGGCTGCGGGCATCGGCCTTGTCGTCAGCGCCAGCTTCGTCATCTTGTTCGGCGCCGCGGGTCTGGTGGTCGCTGCCACGACCTCGGGCGTCGTTCGCTACTTCCCGTGGATCGGCCTGGTGGTAGGTGTCCTACTGGTCGCCGCGGGGGCGGCCACGTTGGGAGGTGTCGGTCCCCACCTCGGAATATTGAATCGACTGGGCGATCGAGCAGGCGCTATCGCCAAGCGTGGTGGGATTGCCGGATATGCCGCGTACGGCATCGCTTATGCGGCGGGCTCCCTCGGCTGCACACTTCCGATCTTCCTGAGTGTCGTCGCGGCCGGCATGACGACACGAGGTCCCGCTGGCGCCCTGCTCCAATTCGTCCTCTATGGCTTGGGAATGGGGTCGGTGCTGTCTGCGCTCACGCTGGCTGCGGCCCTTGTCGGGCACGGCGCCGTCCGCAAGGTCCGGCGCGTCGGTGCTTACCTACAGCCGGTGGGCGCGGTCGTGCTGCTCCTGGCCGGCGGCTACGTCGTCTACTACTGGTTGACGGCCGGTGGGATCGCTTCCTCGATCGGCTGAGCTCGGCAACATGAGCCATGACCGCGACGAGGCGGAAGGCCTGGTCCAGGAAACCTTCCCGCCAGTAGTGCTGTCGAAGCCGAAGTTCCACAACGGCTCAAGCTTCGCCACCGGCCTGTACGCGATCGCCCGCAACCCCGGCAGCGACTCCCGTCGCCAGCGCACTGGCAGCGACACACTGGCTGTGGCGCTCGTCGCCGCAGCAGCACTTCTACACATCGCCTTGCTTCCTGAGCATCTGAAGGAAAGCGCGCTCTTCGGTGCGGTCTTCACCACAATTGCCGCCCTGCAGCTGGCCGCCGCTTGGGCTATCTGGACCCGGCCCGGCCCGGGCTCCCGAGCAGCGGGAAGGTGGATATGCCTCGCGGTCGTGCTGCTCTTCGTTGGCGCAAGGGTCGTCGCGCCGCCCGGCCAGAATCAGCCCGAGGCGCTGAGCCTGGCCGGCCTGCTCAGCCTCATGCTCGAGCTCGGAGCCGTGGCTGCTCTGGCCGTCATCCAGCCGATGGCAGCGCGCGTGAGAGCCGGCTTTCCCTGGCTGCCGGCGGCCGCAATCGCAGGCACATTCGCCGCGGTCGAGCTGCTCTCATGGGGCGCGCTGGTATATGACTTCGAGGGCCGGTTTGGCTGGTTCTCGATGAGCGTTTCTCGCCTCCAGCCGGCGCTGGCCATCACGGCCTTCTACCACTGGAGCCTCTACCTTCCGCTTCTGAGCGTGGCCGCCACGCTGGTGGTCTCAGGCCTCCTCGGCTATGCGGTCGGGCTGACCATCCTGGCCAGCAGGCCCCAGCCCGACTGCCAGGCACGCTACGGCCTCCTTGCGGCGGCGCCGGCGACACTGGCGGCGCCCATCTGCTGCGGGCCCTCACTGGTGTCGACGGCGGGTATAGCCATCACCGGGAGCTTGGCCTCCCTGGCTCTGCCGCTACTCGCACTGGCTGGCATTCTTCTGGCAGCCGATGTTGTCTGGCTCCGACGCCGGCTCAATGGTCAGCTCCGGGCGGCTTAACGCCAGATCATTCTGGATGGCCCGCACAAACCTCAACCATTGGGCGGACACCCTCCGGCGTACCGGCCACTGCCGGTTGCTGCTGTTCTGCCTGAGGTGGTGGGGACGCCAAAGGGCCGCCGATTACCAGCTGGACATGGTCACGCACGCGCGGGGCAGGATGATATCCCGCCCCGCGTAGCCCTTGCCCTACTGGTGTACGAAGACCGTGTTCCCGCCATCGGCCATGGTGAACTCGCCGCCCTGGCCCAGGATCAGGGTGACCCCCTCCATGTGCCCAGCTGGCGGTGAGCCCAGCTCGCAGGTGATGGTCAGAACGCCGTCGGCCCCGTTGCTGAGGTGTACGCGCAGCTTGGTCTCGCCACCGAAGAAGTCGGCCGGCAAGCCCTGGGCGGCGCCGCTTCCGTAGCTGACAAAACCGAGCATCCCGGTTACGGTCCAAGTACCCGAGCCACCGCTGGACATCGAGTACGTGCCGCCTCCGTTTGCAGAGCTACCAGGACCGGCCTGAAGCACCCCATGTCCCTTTAGAGTCACGGTCGAACCATCTGGAGCCATGGCTGTATCGGATGACCCAGCGGGGACAGCGCCGACGACCCACATATAGGCGGCATGGTTTTCGCCGGCGCTGGCAGCCAGCCCACTGCCGGACGCGGCGACGACGAGACCGAAACTGATGGCCGTAGCCAGCAATAACTTGCGCATCCTTTCCACCTCACTCAACGCTGCTTGAATACTTCAGAAGCAGCCGATAGCAAGTGCAAAGTAGTCCCGCGTTGGACACCAGTCAATGGGTCGATAGTCCTCACGTCGACTCGGGGATTGCCCCTTGCGGCGGCCCTTATTGGATCGGTCGTCTGGTCACGCGCCGGGCGTTAGGCACATTCGGATCCCACTGTAGTGTTACACCCGCGCCAACGGCACCCATCGTCCAGAGGGTCGTGGGTGTACAGAAGGTCGGCTCTCGACCTACTGTAGCCACGCCGGCCTTTGCACCAACTTCACGACGTGCTGGATTTTTGAGTGCCGCGAAGCAAAGACCGCAATCGGCGTCCCGCAACTTGCGGTCTTGGGAGGACAGAAGGTGGGCCGAGAGCGAAACCTAAGCCGGGTTCGTTTTCTGCCAATTCGGCCAGGCCCTTCCGAATACGAGGCGACAGCTAGCGACACCACCCAACACGATGCGGTTGGGTACTAAAAGGGTACTGGTACCCAATACCTACCGTCCTCCTCCCCGCCCCCAGGTTCGTCAGCCGAAGAAAGCAGACTTTGGCCGCCCACATGGCATGTTCGCGTGCCAGACATAGTGCAGCCCTTTGGCGTGGAGCCGTGGCTCACCCCACCTGCGCCGTCGAGCTCACGCTAAGCGGACGTGGCGAAGCGAGGTCAAGAGAACACTTCGGCATCCAGGGGCCTTTACGATGGCGCCTGACATAGCCGCAACGTCCGCTGTGGGCAATCCGTCCCGGGCGAGCTGGGCCACAAAGAGTTACGAGCAGCCCTCTCCTTGACAACAGGGTCAATTCGTGTTATGCGGGCCGTGAGTCGCTGCGTCTCCTGGCGCTTTCGCGAAGCGGAGCATCACGCAGCCACTGGGGAGCAGATGCCTATGCGACTGATTCGTTTCCTGCAGGGCCTCGCACTATTTACGGTCGCGTTGAATGCCCCGGCAGACGCGGCGACCGGCCCCTCGATCCACGGCGGCGAGATTGCCAGCGGCATGACGCGGGCTTCGGCCTCGGGATCGATAACGGGGTTGGTCATTTCGAGTGCCTGATGCCTGCCGCAATGACCGTTGAGGCAAACGTGACCGGCGTCGACAGCGCCACGGCTAGTGCGGCTTTTCGATAGCGACGACGACGAACATTGTGGCGTTAACACCGCTCGCGTCGGAGAAAGGAGATATCAGGATGCAACAGCTTTGTCTCGGATTACCCATACAGCCGGGCAAGACGCAAGCCCTCAAAGAATTCGTAAAGACAATAACGGAATCAAGATGGCAAGAATATGAGGATTTCCAAGAGAGGTCCAGGGTTCAAAAGGTGACATGGTGCCTGCAAAGTTCGCCCCGTGGCGACCTATTCCTTATCTACAACGAAGGCGAAGATTTTGCCAAGCTAATCAGCGAATTCGCCGTATCGACACACCCCTTCGATGTGTGGTTTAGACAAAATGCCCTAGAAATCACCGGAGTTGATTTCAGCGAATTCGAGCCTTCGAGGCTTCCAGTGCTATTACTCAAATACGGCTATTGACGATAGCCCCTAAACTTCTGCTCTCCTCTATGAATCGCCCTGTATTTCGGGGAGACTGGGGCGACTTGGATTCATGCGACCACCACCGCGGCCACTACGCGGGTATGGGATAGTCTCCTGGAACTCGACCGGAAGGGCGATTGCTGGCAGCGCCGTGGCGCCAGAACTGTGCGACTCGCAGCAGCTCAAGGGCGACTGGCGCTACGTCCGCTCGGGAGGACAGAATGTCGCCGCCGACTTACAGTCCGCCGGCGCTGCCCATGCCTCGCGACACACTGCGCCCGAGATCACCGGAAACTGATTCAGCCCCAATGCCGGGGACCACAGAATGTCGCGGCGACCAACCTTGTGACGTTCTGTCCGCCGAGATCGCCAGCGCCCTGTTTCCGCGCCTCGGCCAATTCGGAGGTGGGTACTAAATGGGTACTGGTACCCGCGACTTACACTCCTCCGCGAGGCTCGGCTGAACTCGAATTTCGTATTCGGGACGGGGTTGTGGGCCGAGAACGGCGCGTAAGCCGGGTTCTGTGTCCCTTGCGGGACGGCGACCATCTGTCTGGGACGCCGGTTGCCCGGCGCCTCTAGCGACCGATACCCGAGGGCTCGGCGAGCAACCGTGAACGCCCTCCTATTTGGTCTTGCTCCGGGCGGGGTTTGCCTGGCCGACCGGTCACCCGGCCGCCGGTGGGCTCTTACCCCACCTTTTCACCCTTACCTGACAGCTCGTCTCCGGAGACACGCACTGCCCGGCGGTAATTTTCTGTGGCACTTTCCTTCGGGTCGCCCCGACTGGGTGTTACCCAGCGCCCTGCTCTGTGGAGCCCGGACTTTCCTCCAACGCTATTTACTTCGCCGGCGGTCGCCCGTCCGCCTCGGCCCGAAAGAATTCTACCCAGGCGTCGTGGTCCTGTTAACGCGCTCGACATGTTCATCTATCGCCCGGTTGGCGAGGGCGTCGGC
>WNFB01006045.1_pt1 | contig 11904 bp, 11 predicted proteins | sample 5400501 | NCBI WGS metagenome assembly WNFB01 (sample SAMN13153341, study PRJNA577476) | soil metagenome | isolation source: 200 cm saprolite under Douglas fir tree site 2 hole 1 | place: USA:California | collected 2015-04-18 | reverse complement strand
ATCTTCATTAGTCTATGTCTCCTCTGCCAATCGACCTTTCCGGTCACTTTGTCTCCAGCCGTCAAAGATGCGGGAGATTCTAACGTGTGAAGTATCTTGTCTTCAGCTTTTGTTGTCTCTCGGACCTTTGACGTGTTTAGAGTTCCGGTATCACATGCTACACCGCCGCCGCGCGGATAGAAGAGAGTCTGGTCCAGAACAACTGCCTGCCCCTCGACGGAAATTACCTTCGCAGTGAACTCCGTGGAATAGGGTTCTTCCCAGTACAGCTTCCTGGTAATCGATAATCTCTCCCAACGACTATCGTGCAACGGACGGTCTAAGGATTACCTGTTCCTTGGTATTCTTTAACCGACTGTAGACTTCCTGGGCTTCCCTCACAGACACGCCGCCGTGAACTATCTCTCGAATTGCCTTTATCATTGGCACGGGATGCTCTGATTGCCAGATGTTCCGACCCATGTCCACGCCAACAGCTCCTTCCTGGATAGCGTCGTGGGCGAGTTGAAACGCGTCTAGTTCTGTCTCAAGTTTGGGTCCCCCAGCTACAACCAATGGCACTGGGCAGCCCTTCACGACCTTTCCGAAATCCTCGCAGTAGTATGTCTTGACAAAATGGGCCCCTATCTCCGCTGCGACTCTGCAAGCCAACGCAAGATAGCGCGCATCACGCTTCTCCAATTCCTTCCCCACCGCGGTAACGGCGAGAACTGGAATTCCGTGTTCCTCTCCTTCATTCACCAGCTTGCCAAGGTTCGTCAAGGTCTGATGCTCGTGCGCTGACCCGACAAAGATCGATAGGGCCATCGCTGCCACGTTCAACCGGATTGCATCAGTGACGGAGGTTGTAATCGCCTCGTTAGTCAGAGATTCGCCGATTACGCTGGCTCCACCGGAAACTCGAAGAACAATTGGCACGTTGGATCCTGGATTAATCGACGTTCGGAGTACTCCACGGGTGCACATTATCGCGTCAGAATAGCCTAGAAGAGGCTCGATCGTTTTCCGAGGCTCCTCCAGCTTGTGAGTGGGACCCATGAAGTAGCCGTGGTCCACCGCAAGCATCACTGTTCGACCAGTCTCAGGCTTGATAATTCTTGAAAGCCGGTTTTTCATTCCCCAGTCCATGATCTCTTAGCTCGAGCGGTGTTGCGGCCGCAACCGGATATTACGGTTTCTCCCGCTCGGACAGAGCAACCAATCCACTCAAGGCAGGATTCGCATCGAGTCGTGAAAAGCTCACGGAATCCGTATCGACTGAGTCAAGGGCCCGATACCTGAACGATGAGCCTGAGGCTACTAAACCCCTATATCAGAACAGGGCGGCGCATCTCGTCAACGAGCACGCTGTTTACTAGAGAGGCTTGTAGATGATCCGACAAGGCTGGCCATACTTCGAGGGATGGCCCTTCGCGGAGAGATGGGTTCACCTAGACGGGCTGGCAATCCACTACGTGGACGAAGGCTCCGGCACCCGCCCGGTTGTAATGGTTCACGGCAACCCCGCCTGGTCTTACATGTGGAGGCGTCTAGTCCCAGCCATCACCGGCTCCGGTCATCGCGCCCTAGCGTTCGATCTGATGGGTTTCGGCAAATCGGACAAGCCAGACGCGAACCTTCATGATTTTCCACACCATGCAAGAATAGTTTCTAGCTACATCGAATCCCTCGGGCTCAGGAACCTAATCCTGATCCTGCACGATTGGGGAGGACCCCTCGCGATGCAGTATGTTATACGACACCCTCAAAACGTCGCGGGCCTAGTCATCATGAACACTTTCCTCACATCAGACTACCGTCTTCCTCCTCAAGTCGCGGCGAAAATCACTCCTGCAATTATCAAGGAGTCATCAGTCAACCCCGAGAACATCACAGAGAGTACGATGGAAGCTTATTGGGCGCCTTTCCCGGATGACGAAGCGAAGAAAGCCTACCAAGCATTCCCTCGAATGTTTCCGGACTCGCCCACACACCCGAGCTTCAAACCGATGAAGGAAATAGAGCAAGGTTTACCACGACTGAAAATCCCGACCCTAGTGATCTGGGGAACAGGAAAAACGGCCCCGACCTATGCTGAGAGAGTGACCAAGATGATTCCGAATGCAAAGTTGATACAGGTGAAGGCGGGGCACTTCGTCCCCGAAGACTCGCCTGACGAGGTGGAGAAGCTTGTTCTAGGCTTCTTCTCCGATAATCTTCTCTAACCTACTGTCGATCTCGTAACCTCCATCTCGGCAGCTGAGAAATAGGTTAAAAGGTTCAACACAGAACAATCCGGTCGATCCAGAATTGAAGAATGACGCGTTGCCTATCGAAGGAATCGACTACGTTGAGCTCTACGTTGGAAACGCGAAACAAGCCAGTTACTTTTACAACAATGGCTTCGGCTTCACACCCGTCGCCTATAGCGGCCCAGAGACAGGAGTCAAGGACAAGACCTCCTACCTCATGCAGCAAGGCGATATTCGACTTCTACTAACGTCCTCCCTAGTACCAGACCATCCGATCTCCAGGTACGTAATCACCCACGGAGATGGTGTAGCCGACGTCGCCATGCGTGTCAAGGATGTTGACTGGACGTACAAAGAAGCCCTTCGGCGTGGCGCCAAGGGAATACAAGCACCCAAAGTACTCAAAGACGACCACGGCACCATCCGAGGCGCCGCAATCGCAGCCTACGGAGATACCGTCCACACATTCATCGAGCGTCATGATTATCACGGGATTTTCGCCCCAGGATACACACCATTTCCAGGGAAAGCCGAGTCTGTCGGTTTGAAACACGTCGACCACGTGGTCGCTAACGTGGAGGAGGGAAAGATGGATTATTGGGTAGAGTTCTATGGCAACGTTTTCGGGTTCACCCAGCTCATCAGCTTCGACGACAAGGACATCAGCACCGAATACTCCGCCCTCCGGTCCAAGGTCATGCGCAATCCCACTGGAACGGTAAAGTTCCCGATCAACGAGCCGGCCGCTGGAAAGAGAAAATCGCAGATACAAGAATACCTAGACTACTTCAAAGGCGCTGGAGTCCAACACCTCGCCATCTCCACCGAAGACCTCGTCGCCACCGTCGCAAGATTGGCCGAGCGAGGAATAGAATTCTTGCGGACACCCGACAGCTACTATGCAGAGCTTCCTAAGCGCGTCGGAGGAATCTCGGAGAGAATAGATGATCTCAAACGTCTTGGCATACTGGTGGACAAGGATGAGAAGGGCTACATGCTCCAGATATTCACCAAACCCCTCCAAGACCGGCCCACGCTGTTCTTCGAGCTCATCCAGAGGAAGGGAAGCGAATCATTTGGGAAAGGCAACTTCAAGGCCCTGTTCCAGTCCATAGAAGCGGAACAGGCGAAGCGGGGAAACCTCTAGCCTCAGATGAAACTGGTCGCCTACAGCACAAAGAAGACAGCGACCAAGACCCGTACCGGGCTGCTGTGGGGAGAATGGATACTAGACATCGATCGAGTGGCTAGCACAGCTGAGAAGCTGAAGATTCCAGCTGCACGATCAATTCGAAGCCTCCCTGCCGCGGTCACCATCAAACAGATCCTTTCCCGAAACCCCAAACTCCTAGACGATCTTCAATCCGTCTCCTGGCGGATATTCAACAGAATCCCGCCAGAACATGTCCACCGATTCATGACCCGGACTGAAGATGCCGGGCTCAAGGCTCCAGTTCCAGACCCTCCGACTCTTCGGGATTTCTACGCATTCGAAGACCATGTCAAGACGGCCCGAGCCCGGCGAGGGCTTCCAATGCCGCAAGAGTGGTACGAGTTTCCCGCCTTCTACTACTCAAACCCGCACGTAATCTACGGTCCCGAAGACAATGTGCCCTATCCCTCCTACACTAAAACTCTCGACTACGAGCTAGAGATTGCCTGTGTAATCGGGCGAGGTGGAATGGACATACCAGAATCGGAAGCCGAAACCCACATCGCAGGCTACACCATAATGAACGATTGGAGTGCGCGAGACGTTCAAGTGGGTGAACTGAAAATCGGCCTAGGTCCGGCTAAGGCAAAGGACTTCGCCACCTCTCTAGGACCATGGCTCGTCACCCCAGACGAGCTACAAGACCGGAAGACCACGCCAGGCAAGTTCAATCTCAAGATGACCGCCAAAGTCAACAACAAACAACTCTCCCACGGAAACATGGACAAGATGCACTGGACCTTTCCACAGATGATAGCCCGAGCCTCACAATCCGTTCAGCTCCAACCCGGAGAAGTGCTTGGATCGGGGACCGTCGGAACGGGATCGCTCTTAGAACTCGGACCAGAGGTGCATGCTTGGCTCAAACCCGCGGACATCGTCGAGCTTGAGATAGAAAGACTTGGAGTATTGAGAAACAAAGTTATACGCCCCGAGAAAACGTCACAGTGAGAGAATTGCCCAGTTACTATAGCCTCGGCAAACTTCCCGCCAAGAGGCATACCCAGTTCCGGAAACCAGACGGCTCGTTGTACCAGGAAGAGGTTTTCGGGACCGAAGCGTTCTCCGGAGTCTACTCAACCCTTTACCACATCAACCCGCCGACCAAAGTGTCCCACATCAAGAAGCTCAAGGAGCTTGCGATAACCCGATGGCATCCCGACCTCCATCGGCATCACCACGTCCGTACCAAGAACACGGAACTGGCGAGAGACCCGGTTGAAGGACGCCAGCCGCTTTTCTATAATGATGATGTTTTCGTCTCGACCGTCCGACCGTTGCACGGCATGGACTGGTTCTTCCGGAACGCCCAAGGAGACGAGTTGTACTTCATCCATGAAGGAAAGGGAAGCTTGGAGTCTGTCTTCGGAATCTTACCCTTTCACGAGGGAGACTTCGTCGTCGTCCCGCGAGGGACCACCTACAGAATAAACTTGGATGGAAAAGACAACCGGTTCATGGTAACCGAATCCGCGGGGCCTATCGAGATTCCCAAGCGATACAGAAACGATTACGGCCAGCTGGTAGAGCTAGCACCCTACGCAGATAGAGATTTCCGTCGGCCGGAGAAACTTGTCCCACATAGCGACTCCGGGGAGTTTGAGGTTCGAGTCAAGATCGACAACTCGCTAATGTCCTATGTCTTCGACTACCACCCCATCGACGTTGTCGGATGGGACGGTTATCTCTACCCCTGGATCTTCAACGTCAACGATTTCGAGCCCCTGACCGGTCGGGTCCACCAGCCCCCACCCATCCACCAAACCTTCGAAGCACCAGGGTTCGACGTGCTGTCCTTCGTTCCTCGAAAACTCGACTACCACCCTCAAGCCATACCGGTCCCGTACAACCACAGCAACATCGACAGCGACGAAGTTCTCTACTACGTAAGCGGAGACTTCAGCAGCCGTCGAGGAATAGAAGTAGGATCCTTCACACTACACCGCAGAGGAGTACACCACGGACCCCAGCCGGGAGCCGTGGAAGCGAGCATCGGAAAAGACTCGACGAGCGAGCTGGCAATTATGATCGAGACGAAGAAGCCGTTGAAAGTGACCTCGATCGCTGAGAAGCTTGACGATCCCAACTATCCCTTCAGCTGGCAGATACCAGTCAAGAAGTAGACACTGTTCCAAATCCTAAGCTGACGCTCTTGTCCGAGGCTCAAGTCGTCAGCGGCGAATATTCCTACCTACCGATCGAAAGGGTTCACTTCGGACCCGGGTCAATCTCACGGTTAGCCGAAGAGCTTGACAGAATCAAGTCACGACGCCCGTTCGTCATAACAGGACAGACTATAGCGGACAAGACGGGATTAGTCGACACAGTTGAGAAAGCGTCAGGACGAAAGCTCGTAGGCGTCTTCTCAGGCATCAAGCAGCACGCTCCGATCAGCGGAATAAAACGAGCAATCAGCGAAGCACAGAGGGCTAGAGCAGACGCTCTGATTAGCCTTGGAGGTGGCAGCCCCATCGACTCCACAAAGGTCGTTGTGAAAGAGCTGTCAGACAACTTCGCCAAACCGACCCTCGCTCACCTTGCAATCCCTACCACACTCTCAGCCGCTGAATTCTCACACTCCGCAGGAATGACAGACGATACCACGAAAAGAAAGACCGGGGTTCGCGATTCAAGACTCGTACCACGCCTCATCTTCCTCGACCCGAAAATCACGATCGACACACCACCCTGGCTATGGGCATGTACCGGAATCCGGAGCCTCGACCACGCAGTCGAATCGGTCTACTCGCTCAAACACCAACCATACGTCGACACTCTAGCACTCGAATCCATCAAACTACTCTTTCAGAATCTCAAGCGCTCCACCGACAATCCAACAGAAATAGCACCACGCCTCGCATGTCAGACCGCGTCATGGATGTCCTTCGCTGGAGTCCAAAGCGTCGGAACCGGCCTGAGCCACGCAATAGGCCGCGTAATCGGTGCTACCTGGAATATACCTCACGGAATAACATCATGCCTGACGCTTCCTGAGGTAATGACACACCAGGCCCGGAAATATCCAGACAGGTTGGCATTGGTCGCCCAGGTACAAGGACAGGACTCGAAAGGGCTCGTCAAGGAGAAACAGGCGCAGTACGCAGTCGAGCGAGTCAGAGAGTTGGTGAAAGGCCTCGGGCTCTCCAAGAGACTAAGCGATTACGGAATCGGGAAAGAGGACCTGCCATCGATCGCGAGAGACGCCTCCGGTCCAGAAGAATACACCGTGGCTCTAGAAGTTCTAGATGCCATACTTTAGGGCTGAGAAATGAAAGCCTTAACCCCGAGAAGTTTGGCCAATCCAGTTCTCGGCTTGCCGAATATCAGGTCATGTCTTCATGCCAGGATTAACTGAAAGACTTCTCTACCGTGTCGCAAAGAGGTGGATTGCAGGATATTCGCTTGAGGACGCGATCAAAGTCGCCCACGACGCGAACAACAGAAAACTCACGGCAATACTCAACCGGCTTGGCGAACACACTCCGGACGAGAAGCTGATTCAAAGCTATGCCGAAGAATATCTCAAACTCCTGGATCGGATACGAGCAGAGAAGATCGAGGGCACAATTTCAGTAAAACCGTCACAAATCGGGCTCGCTGCAAATCCTACCCTGTACAATTCTAATCTCCTCCGAATTGTGGAAAAGGCCGGAACCTATGACGAGTTTGTCTGGATAGACATGGAGAATTCACCCTATACTGAGGCAACAGTACGGACATACTTGGAAATTCTTCCCAGCCATCCGCGCTTGGGCATTTGTTTGCAAGCAAACATGAAACGCACCGAGTCTGATCTCAAAGATCTCATCTCTCGCGGAGGAATAGTTCGGCTAGTGAAAGGTGCCTATCCCGAGAAGGCAGAGGTGGCCTACAAAAAGAGAAGCGACGTCGACGCCAACTATCTCAAACTCATGACTATGCTCTTCGAGGAAGGAGACCATTTCGGTATCGGCACACATGACGGAAAACTCATCAATAACGCTAGAAACCTCGCCAAGGACTTCAAACGAGACTTCGAATTCCAGCTACTGAAGGGGATAAGAGACGACATCAAGCCAATTTTGGTTAAAGAAGGCTACCGAGTCAGCGAATACATTCCATACGGACCAGAATGGTACAACTATAGCAAACGAAGAATGCGCGAGCGAAAGCGGAACATTCTACTCCTCCTCCGATCCATCACCGGCTAGGCGGAACTAGAAAGACGGAGCAGAGCTTATCTACAGTTTCGAACTGCCCGCTGACCAATCGAAAGATGAAGCTGAAAACGGAGAAATGGTTGCCACGGATCAGACGGACAAGAACTTCATCGCTGATCTACTAGTACTATTCGTAATCCTCATAGTCGTTGTAGGAGGCTTCACACTTCTCCACACCCCATCGATTCTTCTAGGTGGGGGACTGGCCCTAGTCGTCGCTGTTGCTGCCGAGTTTGTATGGTCTCGCTGACACTCCAGCGATTCTCGTAGCTCTCTTTCTGGCCCGCACTCTCCGAGCCTGTCTTTCTCGTTTCTTCTTGGAAACCCTCTCCCGGGTCATTCGGGAACGAAGAGAAACCAGGAGCTTTCGTACTTCTCCAGCGTACGAATCCTTTGGACCCTTGATGTGTCTGTCCGCGAAGACGGCGCAAAAGAGGCCGACCCAAGCAATCCAGAGCGGAGGTCCATAACTGCCCGATGCGAGGGATGGTATCGAGGTCAAAAGGTCGACCAGTCCAAATGTTGTTCCAAGTCCAACGAGTTCCTTTCCTGACCTCAGATGGTTTGCATAGCACAGGAGGCCGCCTAGAAAGATCGTGACTCCTCCGATCTGCACCAGTATCGCGAGGATACCTGCCAGAACTGAGAACACTGTTAGGCCGTTGGAAGAAAGGCTTGTGAATAGTTCAAGCCACGGATTCGATGCGGTGCCCGGCACTAGGTTCGATAGAACTGGCCTTGTCAAGGCGAGAGTAATCCCGGCTGTCATCGCGAGGGCGCTAGAGTATCTGTTGTCGATGTTTACAAATGCCATTAGAAGCGTCCCCTCGGCTCTGCTTGAATTCTCCCGCTAAAAGGGTACAGATACTCTTCACGGAGTCGGTGCGGGGGTTTTCGTTCTGACCCATTGGATCCGAAGCAACATAGGCGTGTTGTTTTTCAGGATCTGCTCAATACTGAATCTTAGACTTCTAATGTCAAGACCCTTGAACTGGTCGAGGGGGCCCAGCTTTTCCTTAGCCCTGCCAAGGATTGAGACGCAAACAGGTTTCTCGTCTTTCTGATAATGAACGAGGGCCGCAGCCGTTAGGATCAGGCCTTGAATGGCATCTCGGTCAACGCCTGTTGAGGGATGCCATATTTCCTCCAAGACCTCGTGAGCTTCCCAAAACCTCTCTTGGTTGAACAAATCTATTCCTTCTCGCAACGCGTCGTCCTCCGCTCGTGTAGAAATTCTGGATTCGAGGGATCTGAGCGTTACGACCTTGGAGATCTTGCCTTCGAGAAGACTCTTGGTTCTGCCAAGATCGGATGGCGCCGCGAAGAGGTCTAGCTCGATAGCGGTCGTGCTCACCCTGAGGTTCCCGATCTTCTCGGTAGCCTCCAGTAGTTCTCGGATCTTCGCTTCCAGCATCCTCACGTCTTTCGGCGCGTAGGCTTGGTTGTTGTCAAGCCTTACAAGATATCTCATCATTTTCGCCCTTGCTTCGGTCTGCCTTTGCTAGGTGAACTCTTGATCGCGAAGGAACTTGATTCGGAGAAGTTCCTCGCCTGTCAGTGGTGGGGATTCGGGGGAAACGAGATCTTCTTCGACCTGTTCTCGCGTCTTCATTCCAGGGATTACTGTCGATACGTCTTTGTGGTCGAGGACGAATCTTATTGTTGCTTGGGCGAGCGTTCGAGTATTAGATTCCAGGAATCTCAACTTGTCTGCCGCTAGTGTGAGTTGCGAGATGTAGTCAGGGGGAAAATTGTGCCGAATGTCTCCCTGGAGGAAGCTGGATTCCGCCTTCAGTTTGCCCGCGAGGAATCCGTTCGCTAACGGTTCGCGGGCAATGATCCCGACATTGTTCCTCGTCGCTTCGCGAAAGAGCTGATTCTTAGCTTCCTGTCGTAGGAGATTAAATGCGACCTGGACGGCTCCTAGTTCACGGTCTCTCATCGCGAGAAGTCCTTCCTGTGGATCGTGAATCGAGATCCCATAGTGCCTAATTTTTCCTGTGGTCTGGAGTTTCTCGAGGGTCTTGAAGACCCTCCCGTCCTTGACCATTTGGATAGGCGGGTTGTGCAGTTGGTAGAGGTCAATGTAGTCAGAGCCTAACCGTTCACAGCTTTTCCCGAGGGCAAACTCGAGATAGTCTGGGGTGAAGTTCATTCTAGGGGCTCCGTGGTAAAAGTCTCCGCCTACTTTCGTCGCAATGATAACCTTTGATCGGCGTTCTCTGAGAGCTTGGCCCAGTAGTTCCTCGCTGTGCCCGTGACCGTAGACGTCGGCGGTGTCGAAGAAGTTGCATCCTAGTTCTATCGCTCTTTCGATCGCTGCCAGTGACTGTTTGTCATCGGTAGGCCCGTAACTGTTCCCGTGGGCGTTTCCACCGATCGCCCAGGCACCGAAACCCACTTCGCTTACTTTCAGACCCGTCTTCCCAAGAACTCTGTATTTCATCCGAGGCTTCAGGAATTGAGTTCGTGGGTAATCAATAGATTAACCTTGAAGCGGGACAAGAGAATCGTGGACGCTCGCACATGTCGGCATGTCCTATAGGGGGCCGATCTGGGCTCCCAAGCAAGCATTGTCATGTCTTTCTCTCGCGACAAGTTTCACTTCCCCTAACTATTTTTTTTTCTGCTAACAATTATGCGACCCCCCGGGGGGGTCGATTTTTCCCGCGCCCCGCCCTTCACGACGACCGCGCCGGACAAGTTCTTCGCGGAGGAATCGCCCATTATCAGCCCTGATCTCTGATCTGGGACCACGCCCCCACTTCGCCCTAGAATCGTTCGGAGATCAATCTAGATTTCCCGTCTTTTTCCCTTTTCATCCAAGCCCGGATCCTGCCCTGAATCGTGAGACTCGTCGATTATCTATGCCAGACAGGAAATTTTCTCTAGAAAGAGGGAGGGGGGGTATAGCGCAGACATCTCGCGAGGCAAGAGTGGTTGAGGGAGAGCTCCACCGCGCCACGCCTTTCATAAAACGGCCCTGCAAAGCAGGCATAAACCTCTAGAAGCCGGACCAGTCACGCTTTGTGGAATCTTTGTCATGACTGCATGGTCAGGGGTTACAGTCTGTTGATAGTCTACATAGGAGGGTTACCTGTCAGGATGAACTTTGGCAGTAAACACATCGCCAAAGCCAACAGCAGCCTTCGCGCTGTCAGCGCTCGCAGGGCTAATCACCCTGATCAGTGCCTTCATAGCTAGCACAGTCAGCTCCCTGCTGATACCAGGAATCTCCTCGTCAATGATCCTGATATGGGGAAGCATCGCAGGCATACTAACGCTCGTCGGATCATGGCTGCTGTACAACAACGCGGCGCAGAGGAAAATAGGGTCAATACTAGTGCTCGTCTTCTCGGTAATCTCACTGAACTTTGTCGGATTGATCCTAGGCCTCATCGGAGGATTCCTCGGATACACCTACAAGGGTGCATCCGTAGCCACCTCCAATACCTCCGGCCGCTAGATTCAATCCGCCCTAGGCAAAGGGCGGACCTCCTTTCTTTGTCTACAAAAATACAGCCCTAGGCGAGATAAGATTCTATAATCCTTAAATCAGCTACGGGTCGATACCAACCATAGCCTTGACCAGCACGGTCAGCCTCTCCGTTCTAGACCAATTCGGCGGCAGCAAACTCCTATCCCCTGAGAAGATTCGATGGATACGACCAACGCCCCTTCCCACAAAGACAGTCGAGGTCGCGTTCCGCGAAGCCCTCGCGACCCCGATAGGCGCGAAACCCTTCGAGAGAGAAAAGTGCTGGAGCCCCGCCATCATCTTCTCAGACTTTACCAGAAAACACTCACCCTTCATCCCACAACTCATCAACCTGATCGAACCGAAGACAGATGATATCAAAATCATCTGCGCCGGAGGAACCCACATTCCATCCGAACCCGACTTTATCAAGAAAGTCGTCGGGGAAGACATCTACAAACGCTACCAGAAAAACATCAAAGTCAGCTCGGTCAAGAACCCCACGAGCAAATACGAATGGATCGGGGTCACGAGCAGAGGCACGCCCGTCGAACTGAACAAGGAACTATTCGACAGAGATCTCCTCATCTCAACCCTCAACGTCCAGCCACACTACTTTGCCGGTTACGAAGGAGGCGCCAAGGCTCTCCTACCAGGCTGCTCAGGCCTCAAGACCATAACCACAAACCACGGATACGTCATCGGAAACCCGGACTGCAGAGAACTCGCGATCAAAGGCAACCCAACCAGAGAAGACATGAACGAAGTTCCTAACGTTCTTCG
>WNFB01004925.1_pt1 | contig 11906 bp, 6 predicted proteins | sample 5400501 | NCBI WGS metagenome assembly WNFB01 (sample SAMN13153341, study PRJNA577476) | soil metagenome | isolation source: 200 cm saprolite under Douglas fir tree site 2 hole 1 | place: USA:California | collected 2015-04-18 | reverse complement strand
ATCTGGCGGCTGCGGAACCTCGCAGGGATCTTACAACCTGGAATTGGCCGCGGTGCCCAACGGGATGGCCACCGACCTTTACGCCGGAGCGATCAACCTCTACAAATGCACGATCACCAGCCTTTCGCCCACCTGCAGCGGTACGGGATCGAACACGTTCCTGAACCTGACGCACGCCTACGGCTGCCCGCCGGATCTGGGCTCGATTGCGCACGTTCATCCTGACCAGCACGATCTGGATTTCATGGTGGCCAACAGCAAGGCCATCCTGTACTTCGCGAATGATGGCGGAATCTACCGCGCGCTGGATGGCTACACCGGCCTGACTACCGGCGCTTGTGGCGGCAGCAATCAGTTCGACAGCCTGAATCAGACACTGGGCTCGATGACCCAGTTTGTTTCCTTCTCGCAACATCCCACCGACCCGAATACGCTCCTGGGCGGAACCCAGGACAACGGCTCGCCGGCCACCGCTTCATCCCAAACCAGTACCAGTTGGCTCAATGTGAATTCCGGTGACGGCGGCTACAACGCGATCAACCCGGACAACCCCACGGAGTGGTTTACCGCGAACACCGACGTGAGCATCCAGAGGTGCCCGCTGGGAATAAGCTGCCACGCGCAAGATTTCAGCAATGACGAGGTGGTCTCAAATGCCACGGTGGGAGGCGATTCGGGGGCGTTTTACACGCCCTACATCCTCGATCCGCAAAATTCCGGAGAACTGCTTGTGGGCACCTGCAGGGTGTGGCGCGGGGCCACGACCGGTACAGGATTCACTGTCCTCACTAACAACTTCGAGACCGGAAGCGCCGCCGCCTGCACCAGTAGTGAAATGAATTTAGTGCGGTCGCTGGCGGCAGGCGGGCTCAAGGATACCAACGGTTTTTCCAACGTGATCTATGCCGGCACGGACGGACTCGGCCCCTCCATGCCTACGAGCGGTCATATCTGGGTGACAACCAATGCCAGCGGCGGAGCCGGGACCTGGCTCGACCGCACCGGCACGATCAATCCAGGAAGCTTTCCGATTTCGGGAATCGCGATCGACACCTCGGATGCAACTGGCAAGACCGCCTATGTCACGATCATGGGTTTCCATGTATCGCATGTGTGGAAGACGACCAACGCGGGCGCGAACTGGACGGACTTCACTGCCAATCTGCCGGATGCGCCGGCCAACGCGGTGTTGGTGGACAAGGGTTCGAGTCCGACTACCGGAACGGTGTACGTGGCCACTGACGTAGGCGTGTTTTCGAGTAGCACAGGCAGCGCGAGCTGGACGGAGGTAGGACCGGCGCCGAATCCGCTCAACGGCCAACAAACAGGTTACCTGCCAAATGTGGCGGTGACGGCGCTGGGTATGTTCAATTCCGCCGGGACGAAAAAGCTGCGGGCCTCGAGCTACGGCCGGGGGGTGTGGGTGTTTACGCTGATCGCGGCGCCGGATTTTCAGATTGCCGTCCCCAACAACGCTTTGACCGTCTTCGCCGGCCAATCTGCCGTATTCAGCGGAACGTTCCAGGCACTGAACGGCTACGCCAGTTCGGTCAACTTGAGTTGCGGGAGTTTGCCCATGCCGGCGCCTCCCACGTGCTCCGTGACTCCAAGCTTGACTCCGACCATCTCTGGTGCCCCGTTTAGCTTGAACACCAGCGGTCCTGTGGCCGATTATTTGTTCAACGTCCACGGAGTTGGAACGGACGCAAACAAGGTCACGCACGACTTTGCCCTCACACTGCATGTGGTGGACTTCAATCTGACTGCGCCATTGCCGGTGAGCGTGACGGTAAGCAGTTCCAACACCTCCGGGCCAGTGAGCTTCCAGGTGACGGCAGCGGGATCGTTTAACGCCGCCGTGGCTCTTTCCTGCAGCGGCCTGCCCGCCGGAGCAGCCTGCAACTTTCAGCCTTCGAGTTCGGTGAATCCAACTTCGGCCAACCCGGCGGCGGTCGCGTTGACCATTAGTACGACCTCGAGTACACCGACCGGAACCTTCTCGATAACGATTAATGGATCCGCGACGGGCGGTCCTACCCGGACGCAGAATTTGTCTCTGGCCGTCACCAATGCCACCACTACAGGGGACTACACGCTCGCAATCAGCAATACGCCGCAGACCGCGCCTGTGACCGGATCAGCCACGTTCAATGGCACTCTGACCTCGTCTGGCGGCTACAGCAGCGCCGTGAACCTGAGCTGTGGCGCAGGCGCGCCACTGACCTGTACGCCTTCTCCGGCAAGCCTTACGCCGAGTGCGAGCGGTGCGGCGTTCACGGTTACGGCGGGCAGCAATGTGGTGCAGAACTACAACTTCAGCATTGTTGCGACCGGAACCGACGCGGCCAACATTACGCATTCGGCAGCGGTAGTTCTGAACGTCATTTTCGATTTCGCCGTCAACAATAACTCTGGCGCCCAGACCGTCAAAGCCGGGGGAACGGCGACCTACAACAGCCTGGATGTGACGCCGCTGGGAAACGGAAGCCTGTTTCCAGGCAATGTGACTCTGTCTTGCTCCGGCTTACCTGCACTGAGTACGTGCTCATTCAGTCCGACGCAGGTGGCCGCGGGCAGCGGTAACACGAACGTCGTGCTGACGATTGCGACAACGGCGCCCATTGCCGCGTCCGCCCGAATTGCTGGCGCGCCACTCTACGCGCTGTGGTTGCCGCTGCCCGGCCTACTCCTGGTTTTCTGCGGATTGAGGCATCGCGGACGTGGGAAGCGCTTCGCCTCTTGCTTGTCGCTGATGCTTCTCGTTGTGCTGCTCTGCCTGGGGATAGCTTGTGGCGGCGGTCTGCAAGGCGGAGGCGGCGGCGCTGGTCAGCCGGGCACGCCGCCGGGAACGTATACTGTCACGGTAACCGCTACTTCCGGCTCGATCAGTCATACCGTGCAAGTGGCACTGACAGTGACGCCGTAGAGCAGGTCTGTGCCACAGGTGTGAGGCGCCAAGGTCTTAGTCAGGTATCAGGTCTTAGGGTCCAGTTCTCGGTTCTCAGTTTCTAGTTCTCAGGTCTCTACCGCACCATTTGCCAGTTCGTGGATTCCTTCTGTGTGGTCAGATATATTGTTTGATGTTCTGGCTCGCCTTTTCGACTTCGCGCAGGGCTTATTTCTGAAACCGTACTTCCACGGAAACCGTTGAAGTATATTTTTGGCTGGCAATTAAGAATCCTGCCCAACATCGATCAGGAATGAGAGGCAATCAAATGGGTTTCGATCTTTCAGGAAAGCGCGTAGCGGTCCTCGGGGCGGGCAAAATAGGCGGGATTCTGCTCAAGGCGCTACTGGAGAAGGGTCTGCTCTCTCCCCAGTCGACGGTCGCCACAGTCCAACACGAGGAGCGGGCGCGTTCCCTGGCGGAAAAGCTCGGCATACCGGTCGGCACCGATAACCTGGCGGCGGTGCGCAAGGCGGACATCGTGTTCGTGTGCGTGAAGCCGCAAGTGGTGCAAGAAGTGATGGAGCAGATCCGTCCCATTGTTTCCAAGAAACAGTTGATCATCTCCGTGGCCGCCTCGGTTTCCACCAGCCAGATCGAGAAAGCGCTGGCGCGTCATGTACCAGTGATACGCGCCATGCCGAACACGCCTTGCGTACTGGGCTGCGGCATGACCGCCCTGTGCAAGGGAAAGTTCGCCGATGCCCGGCACGTGGAAATCGCCTGCGGGTTGTTCAACGTGGTAGGAAGAACGGTGGTGGTGGACGAGAAGCACATGGACGCGGTGACCGGACTCTCGGCCAGTGGCCCGGCGTACATCTACATCATCCTGGAATCTTTGGCGGAAGCAGGCGTGAAAGTTGGGTTGCCTCGCGATGTGGCCACGCTGCTGGCTGCCCAAACCACTTTGGGAGCGGCCACGGTGGTTCTGAAGACGGGGGATCACCCGGCATTGCTGAAAGACGCGGTTACCACCCCGGCGGGGTGCACGATCGACGGCATCATGGAATTGGAAGAGGGCAAGCTGCGGGTCACGCTGATCAAGGCGGTGGTCAAAGCGACCCAGCGGGCGAAAGAACTGGCGTATGGCTAGAAGAGGTTGTCAGTCGTCAGTCGACAGGGCTGCAGGTTCAGGCTGACGACTGAGGACTGTTTCAGGGGAGCGTGAAGTTTACCGTGATCCGAGTCTCGAACCCTACTGGCTGGCCATGCGGGCGGTAGGGCTTGAAACGCCAGTGGCGGACCGCATCGGTGGCCGCCAACACTAACTGCGGATCACCGCTGACCACCTTAAGCACTTCGACGGCGCCGTCTTTATCCACTAGCGCGTCCACCACGACCGGGCCCTGAATGTGCTGCTCCCTTGCCTGCTCCGGATACTGGGGTTCCACCCGATCGATCAGGTACGTGCTGGCGGTTTCCGGGGAAACCGGTATCGGTTTGGCGGGCGGAGGGGTATGGCTCTCATCCGTGGTTGCGTCCCGACGCGCTGCTTCAGTTGGGAGCCCGGGTCTGGAGTAGTGTGATTTTTCCGGCGGCGTCATTTGAAAAATGATTTTGCCGTTCTCGTACACAGTCAGGCTGCCGGCGGCAGGGGCACCGGTCCCGCTCCTGGTTTCGCCGCTCGCGCCTTTTGTCTTGGGTGGGATCGGCACAGCGGAGCCAACCGGCTGCTTCGCGGCCGCAGGCCGAGTAGGCCGAGCATTGGCATTTGACGCCTCCACGGTTGGCGCATCCTTCGACTCTTGTGCGGGAGAAGTCACTCCTGTTTGCGGATTAGCTATGCTTAAGGCGGCTCGCCAAGCGGCGCGTCCCACCACCCAACCCAAGAACAATGCCAATCCAATCACTATCGCAGTAAGGGCGCCAGTCCAGTAATCGTGCGGGTGGACTCTCCCGTCCGGCGCTTTTCGCTCGAGTTCAGCGGGGGGCGCGGCAGGTTCGGCCTGATTCTCGTGCACACTTACGGCTGCTGTAGCAGGATCCGCGACAGGCGGCGAGGCGGCAGCTTCGGCGGCGCGCTGGATATTGTCCACGACGCGCCGAGAAAGGGCTTGCAGCGTCTGGATATCGCGATCGCCGAAGGCATCGGCACGCCCAGAAAAGATCTCGATGACTCCGAGGAGCTCTCCCTCCTTCAACAGAGGGAGGACCAGGATCGAGCGGACCTCAAGGAGGCGGCAGGAAGCGGCATCAACGCGGGGATCGCTTTCAGTGTCGCCGCAGCGCTGCACCTCTCTGGTCAGCACGCACGCACCCGAGAGGCCGGATTGCGTGTTCAGACGGACGCCGAGGTCGGGCGCATTGGGCCCCGTGGTGGCACGGCAGACCATCTCATCTCCGCGGACCAGAGCGATGGCAGCTCCGGTCGCGGTAGTCGCCAGGCACGCTTGCTCGACAATTTCATTGAGCAAAAGATCGAGCGCCAGATCGGTTGACGCTGCTCCAACGCCGTGAGACGCCAAGGTTGCCACGAGTTCCGCCAACTGGACTGCGCCGCCCTCCCCGATCCACGCTGGCTCGCTGGGCTGGGAAGATTTTTCGGCGGCAGACTGGGGATGCCCGGAAGGATCGGTTCGCCACGTGGGTTGATGAGCCATGCAACTATGGGCGTGCAACTAGCCCGGACACTGCTGATCTGAGGCTGCTTGGCACCACTCCGTTCTTGTCCCGGAGATGCCACAAGCACGCTAGCGTCAGTTCAGAGTGATTGAGCGGAGTTTCCCCCGAAATGACTGAGTTGTCAACTTGAAACGGAGATCGTTACAAAACGAAGGAGATACGACAGATCCGAATCACTACCTAGCCAGATGCTTTCCGCCGGCAAGGGCTGTGTCCTGGGGGTTGGCTGTTCCTTTCGGCTTGTTCCCGATCCGGGTCTCGAGGATGGCCGCAGTCATTAGCAGGGTGCTCCAAAAACAGCCAAAGGGAGAAGGGCTATCAGGAGGACTGGCATAGATGACCTCCTTTTGGTTCATTGTCATTCCCGATTTTGGACGCCATACCTATGACAGCGGTCACCTCGATGTGTGATAAGGCCCTCCGCCTGGCGGCCATGCCGCTGTCCCGTTTTGCAATCTCGCCCGGCTGCACTGCATTTGTCACTCTCCGCCCTGCGGAGGAAGCTGATAAAGTATGTTTCTTGACGGCGAGTGGTCACTTTGTTCCGTCCGGAAGGGCGTTGGGATGCACATTGCGGTGGTGGGATCAGGGTACGTGGGCTTGGTGGCGGGAGCGTGTTTCGCTGATCTGGGCCACGACGTCATTCTGGTAGACAACGATCAGCAGAAACTGGAGGCGTTGAAAAGCGGCCAGGTTCCCATCCACGAAAATTTTCTGCTGGAATTACTGCAGCGCCACCGTGGCCGCGGGTTGAATTTTACCGATGACCTGCAGCAAGCGGTGCGCGCCAGCGCAGCGATTTTCATCGCTGTGGGCACCCCGCCCACAGAACAGGGGGAAGCGGATCTCTCATATGTGGAGTCGGTAGCAAGCAGCATTTCCGGCGCCATCAACGGGTATAAGGTGGTGGTGGAGAAGAGCACGGTTCCGGTTTACACCAGCGATTGGATTCGCAAAATCATTCTGCGCAACGCGGCCCCGCCGGATTCCTTTGACGTTGCCTCCAACCCCGAGTTTCTGCGGGAAGGCACGGCGGTGACGGATTTTCTGTATCCGGACCGCATCGTGGTGGGGGCTGACAGCGACCGCAGCGCTTCCCTGCTGCGCGAGATCTATGCTCCGCTGACCGATGGCAGTTACTACCGCCGCCCGGATGCGATTCCGCAACCCGGCGGTTCACGCATTCCGCCGCCTCTGATCGTCACCAGCACCATGAGCGCGGAACTGATCAAGCACGCGTCGAATGCATTTCTTGCCATGAAGATTTCGTTCATCAATGCGGTGGCGTCGATTTGCGAATCGGTGGGAGCGAACGTGCAGCAGGTCTGCCAGGGAATCGGGAGCGACAGCCGCATCGGGCCGCGTTTCCTGAATCCCGGTATCGGCTATGGCGGCTCCTGCTTCCCCAAAGATTTGATGGCATTCCGCGCAGTGGCACGGGAGTGCGGGTACGAGTTTCGTTTGCTCGACGAAGTAATGCGCATCAACGAGGAACAGCGCCACCGCTTCTTGCGCAAGATACGCAGTGCATTATGGACGCTGCGCGGTAAGCGGCTGGGAGTGTTGGGGCTGGCCTTCAAGGGGGGCACGGACGACATCCGCGAATCGCCCGCCGTTCTGCTGGTGCAGGCTTTGCTGCAAGAGGGCTGCAAGATTGCCGCGTATGATCCCGCGGCAGCAGAGCGGGCGCGGGAGATTCTGAATTCGAACATAGAGTTCGTGAGCAGCGCGTATGAAGCCGCCAGCGGCGCCGATGCGCTCCTCATCCTGACCGAATGGGACGAGTTTGCTGCGTTGGATTTGAACCGCCTGCACAAGCAGCTGAAGTATCCCATCGTGATTGACGGTCGTAACCTGTATGACCCCGGCGCCATGGCCGTTCAGGGATTCACCTACTACAGCGTCGGCCGTACCGCCGCCACCCCCGAGACTCAGCCTGGCGCCGTGAGCCCTTCCTCCAGGAAGCTCAAGAAATCATGAGCAAACCACGTGCCCTGGTGACCGGCGGAGCTGGATTCCTCGGCTCCCACCTGTGTGACGCATTGCTGGCGGAAGGCTACTCGGTGATCGCGGCCGATAACCTTGTGACCGGCAGGCGGTCCAATCTCGATCATCTAAGCAACGAAGCCCGGTTCGATTTCCGCCAGATCGATATCAACCAACCGTTTGACTGCGGCAAGGTGGATTATGTGTTTCACTTCGCCTCGCCCGCCAGTCCCGTGGATTACACCCAGCATGGAATCGCCACACTCAAAGTCGGTTCACTGGGCACGTTTCATGCGCTGGACGCGGCGCTCAAGTATGGGGCGAAGTATCTAGTGTCCTCGACTTCAGAATGCTATGGCGATCCGCTAGAGCATCCGCAGAAGGAGACTTATTGGGGTAATGTGAATCCCATCGGCCCGCGTTCGGTTTACGACGAAGCCAAGCGCTTCACTGAGGCCGTGACCATGGCTTACCACCGCTATCACCAAGTGGACACGCGCATCGCACGCATCTTCAATACTTATGGACCGCGCATGCAGCCCAATGACGGCCGCGTGATCCCTAACTTCATGAAACAGGCGCTGCGTGGCGAAGATTTGACCGTGTACGGTGATGGCAGCCAGACCCGCAGCTTTTGCTACGTGGGTGACGAGATCGAAGGCTTGCTGCGGCTGGCAAAGTCGGCGGAACACCTGCCGGTCAACATCGGGAGCCCGAGCGAATTCACCATCCTGGAGTGTGCCCAGCGCGTGCTGGCGGTCACGGGATCGAAGAGCAAGGTCCGGCACCAGCCGTTGCCCCAAGATGATCCCAAGCAGCGGCGGCCGGACATCACCAAGGCCAAGACTCTGCTGGGGTGGGAGCCGAAGATTGATCTGGAGACAGGACTGCGGATGTCTCTGGACTACTTCCGAAAGACTGCACTGGAGGAAAAGAAAACACCGGTATAGAGCGATTGTTGGAGCAGAGTTGCAGGCGTGGGAAACAAATTCTTCAGGCTGGAGAAATTCGTGTGACCTCGTGAGTCCTGCTAGACGGTGGTCTGGGGAGCTTGGCAGGCAATGAGTTGCCTGACCTGTTCCTGCTGGTCAGGGGTTTTAAGGCTGAACTTGACTCCCATGCCGAAGCCGGGGTGCACCACCTGCACGGTCCCGTGCACGCTCAATTTCATATCCCGTGTACGCACCACGATGTTCACTGCAGCGCCGGAGGGAAACGGCTCTGTCGTCTCCACGTAGCAGCCACCGATGCTGATATCGCTCAGGCTGCAGCGGTTTGGAACACCACTTCCGACACGGAAAACGTCAGCTCCCAAGCGGCAGGCGTGGCGCGCTTGTATGCGGCGGTTGGATGCGGAAAGAGACCGCAAGCCCAGCCCGGCAGATAGGCTCGCGGGCGGCTTGGTCTCCGGCTGTTCCGAAGCTGGCCGCAGATTCTCGTCCACTTCTGGCCGTCGGGAAAGGCTCGTCCCGATCCATTCATTCAGCACCCGCCGTGAGGTCTGGGGCACGTGAGCAAACCGGATGCCCACCCGCCCGGAAGCATCTTGCCACACCACCTCGCCGGAAAGCCGAACCATCGACTTCTGTCCCGGCAACATGAACTGAAAATACACCTGGCAGTGGTGCGGCAGCTTGCACCCCGACTGGATCGCGAGGCCCTCTTCACTCAAGTCCAGCAGGGTGGCGGGCGCATTTTCCGTGCCGGCATAGTCAATCGAAACCTGGGCATGGAGGGGGATGCGTGGCTTACGCCTCTTCTCGCGCCGTATCAGGGCACGTGCCGCGTGCAGGCTATTCCCGGCCCGTTCCGCCGAAACCGGCTTGTACAGAATGAAGTTGGCGCCACTGGCTAGCAACTCCCGCACCTGGTTCTGTCCGTCCACCATGGCAATGACCACGGTAGTCTTATTGGCAGGAGTCCTACGGACTGCGGCAATCAACCCGAGCGCCCCCTGCTGATCTTTGCAGTCGACAAGGATGGCGTCGAAAGCTTGCTCGACCACCCGTTGAGCAGCCGAAAGCGAATCGCCGCAGTGCTCCACACCGATGCCCAAGCCCAAAAGAACCTGCCTGAGCACCTGCACGGTCTTGGCGTCCGCACACACCACGAGCGACGTAAGCGCCATACTGGCAGCATGTTATGGCCTAGCCTAAGCGGGCGACAAGTTACTGCAGTCACCTTCGGCCGGAATTGCTCTCAGCGGCCGAGAGGGTGACTTTCGTCATCTGGAGTTGAACCAAAGAACCCGGTATGTTCGGCGTATCAACAGCAAGTGAAGTACCCAGGTTTCGAGGCGAGTGGATTCTTCCGCTTCGCCAAAAGGACAGGCAAATGTTGTCACGAGCAGGCAACTGGTTGATCGCCGTGGGCGCGGTTGCGATGTTTGTCGCATTTTGTTTTCTCCCCGCCGCCCTGGGCAAGCAGGGGGATGGAAACCTTCTGGCCGTAGGTGCTTGCCTATTGTCGCTGGGGGCTTTGATGGCTGCTTCGGGCACTTATCTGAAGGCCCGAGCTGTCCAAGCAAAAGGCGCACCCGGGATGTCTTCGCAAGAAGCTAAGAATGCCGGCCGCCGGGCTCGAGGTGGATGTGAACTGTGCCGTGGTGATGTCCCGGTGATTCATTGCAAGGTCCACCAGCTTCATCTCTGCGCGGCCTGTCTAGCCGAACATTATGATTTCCGCTCGTGTGCCTACGTGCCAAGCACGCGCCGGCCGACGACCAAAGCTGGCAAAGCCCTGGCCGCGAGGGCACGCACCTGATACGGCGACTCACTCCGAGATTCTGAGCCCTCCACTGATTAGCCTTCCTCCCATGTATCATGACTGCGCTGTGACGGACGGCAGCCTGGAGAACCCTTGCCTGTGATCAGCGCGATTTTTTGGGACGTCGGCGGTGTGCTCCTGACCAACGCCTGGGACCGTGCCCAACGGGAACGGACGCTGGAGCAATTCAAGCTCGACGAAGCCGAGTTTGATGGTCGTCACGAAATGGTAATTTCTTCGTTTGAGCGAGGCAAGATCAGCCTCGACCAATATCTCGAGCGCACGGTCTTCTATCGTCCTCGTTCTTTTGCGCGGGAAGTTTTCAGGGACTACATGTTTTCGCTGTCCCAGCCGTATCCCGATGCTCTGGGACTGGCGCAGGAGTTGGCGAAGTCCGGCAAATACCTCATGGCCACGATCAACAACGAGTCGATGGAACTGAACTTGTACCGCATTCAGACCTTCGGCCTGCGCGAGATCTTCACTTTGTTCGTGAGCTCATGTTTTGTGGGCTTTCGGAAGCCGGAGGAAGGGATTTATCGCCTCGCGCTCGAAGTGACGCAGAAGCCGCCAGAAGAGTGCTGCTTTATTGATGATCGCGCGCTCAATCTGGAATGTGCCCGAAGGCTGGGCATGCACACGGTTGAGAAAGAGAACGTGCGCCAACTGCGGCAGGAACTGCAAAAGCTGGGAGTGAGTGCTTGACGCCTCAGATAAGGGACCGAAGTGTCCGGGAATAGTGCCTACAGCTTACGCGGCGGCCGGGCCAATGGACTGCCCGGACTTGGAGCATTGGGCTTAGCGGCGGGCTCCGCGCTGATTCCCAAACTCAGGTCACTGGACCAGCAGTCGGCCACGGCTTTCCACTCGCCGCCGGCTTGCCGGTTGAGAACCACCAAATACTTGCCACGCTCTTCGCGGCGCTTGCCCATGGTGACCGGAAGCAGCATCTTGCAGCGGCCCGCCTCGTAGGCTACATCCCCGAACAGTTCAACCCGCAACGGCTCCAGTTCCACTTCACCCAGTCCAGAATCGAGCGCAGCAAAGAAAAACTCGCGAATGGCCGCCGTCCCGCGCACGGGAGCGACATTGGGACGCAGTACGACCGCATCCGTGGCATAAAGATCCACCAGATCATCCAGTTGCTTGGTGTTGCAGGCCAGCGCCCAATCCTGTGTCAGCTTGCGGACTGCGGCTTCCGCGCGGCTCAAAGAAGGCCCGCCGAGGGGAGCACGCACCCTGGCAACATCGCGTCCGGCGGCGCTGTTGTTGGCTGCGCGCGGGTCCGTGCCGGCTGGTGAAATACCGTCGGCGGGAGAGAAATAGTGGTGGTGGTAATGATGATGATAGTGATGCTGGCCCGGAGCTTGCGCCGCGGGCTTCGGATTTGGCTTGGCAGGCGAGATTTCCGATTCTTCCAGCAAAGCTTCCAGCAGCGGAACGCCGCAAGCCGCGCAAAAGCTGTTTTCGTCACGGTTCCGGCTGCCACAAGCAAGACAAGTGCGCGTTGTTCCTCCGTTGACTTCTGCCATGTCGCTTACAGTTTCTCCGGTTTCAGCCTCAACGGCAAGCCGTTGAATGGCCC